>Ga0209401_1000234_pt1 | contig 38077 bp, 22 predicted proteins | sample M_140807_MF_Meta_FD_187318 | JGI IMG/M metagenome (GOLD analysis project Ga0209401, IMG submission 187318) | Freshwater microbial communities from Lake Montjoie, Canada to study carbon cycling - M_140807_MF_MetaG (SPAdes) (version 2) | ecosystem: Environmental > Aquatic > Freshwater > Lake... | reverse complement strand
ACTCCGACTCCGACTCCGACTCCGACTCCGACCCCGACCCCGACCCCGACTCCGACTCCGACTCCGACCCCGACTCCGATGCTCCCGACGCTCAGCGTCTCTAGCAGCAGGGTGAACGAGGGCAACACCGGCACGACGTCGCTGCTGTTCACGGTGACACTCTCGGCAGCCTCCACCCAGCCGGTCACGGTCCAGTATTCGACCGCCGACGGCACCGCGGCCGCCGGAACGGATTACACCGCCGCCAGCGGCACGCTCACGTTCGCACCCGGCGAACTCACGAAATCGATCTCCGTTGCCGTCATCGGCGACACGACGGTCGAGTCGGACGAGACCCTGGTCGTCAGGCTCGGCTCGGCCTTGGCGGCGACGATCCTCGCGGGCACGGGGACCGGCACGATCGTCAACGACGATGCAGTGACGGCCGGCACCTACAACTACGCCGACGTGCTGCAGAAGTCGCTGCTGTTCTACGACGCCCAGCGGTCCGGCGATCTGCCTGCCACGTTCCCGCTCAACTGGCGTGGCGACTCCGCGCTGACCGACGGCGCGGACGTGGGGGTGGATCTCAGCGGCGGCTATTACGACGCCGGCGACCACGTGAAGTTCGCCCTGCCGATGGCTTCCTCGATGACCCTGCTGGGCCTCGGCGTCGTGCAGTACCGCGACGCCTACGCCACCAGCGGCCTGCTGCCGCAGATGCTCGATGCGCTGAAATGGGGCACCGACTGGCTCATCAAGGCGCATCCGTCGGCGAACGTGTTCTACGCACAGGTCGGCAACGGCAGCGCCGACCACGCGTTCTGGGGCGCTCCCGAGGTCATGACGATGGGCCGCCCGGCCTACAAGCTCGATCCGACGCACCCTGGCTCCGATGCCGCGGGCGAGGCGGCGGCGGCGCTGGCCGCGGCCTCGATGGTCTTCCGACCGACTGACACGGCGTACGCCGATCTGCTCCTCAAGCACGCCCGCGAACTCTACAACTTCGCCGACACCTATCGAGGCAAGTATTCCGACAGCATCCCCGACGCGGCGGCCTACTACAACTCGTTCAGCGGCTACAACGACGAGCTCGCCTGGGGCGCGACCTGGCTCTACAAGGCCACCGGCGAACAGGCCTATCTGGCGAAGGCGGAGTCGATCTATGCAGCGAGCCTCGCCGGCCAGCAGCTGCAATGGACGCAGTCGTGGGACGACAAGACCTACGGCACCGCCGTGCTGCTGGCGCAGGTGACCGGCAAGACGGCCTACAAGGCCGACGCCGAGCGATGGCTCGACTACTGGACGGTCGGCAACTCCAGCGGTCGGGTCAAGTACACGGCCGGCGGCCTGGCCTTCCTCGACACGTGGGGCTCACTGCGGTATTCGGCCAACACGTCCTTCCTCGCGCTCGTCTACAGCGACACCGTGGGTGACAAGGGCGGCCGCTACCACGATTTCGCGGTGCGGCAGATCAACTACATGCTCGGCGACAATCCGCAGGGCCGGAGCTACGTGGTCGGCTTCGGCAACAACCCGCCGCTGAATCCGCACCATCGCGGTGCCAGCGGCGTGTACGACGGCAACGTCAACGCGGCGTACAACAACCGCCACACTCTCTACGGAGCTCTCGTCGGCGGGCCGCAATCCGCCAGCGACGTCGACTACGTCGACTCGCGGGGCAACTACATCTGCAACGAGGTGGCCCTCGATTACAACGCCGCCTTCCAGGGGGCCGTGGCGCGGCTCTACACGGAGTATGGCGGGAAAACGGTGGCCACGATGCCGCCGGCGGAGACGCCGACCAACGAGTTCTTCGTGCAGGCGGCGGTGAACACGGCGGGGAGCGGCTTCACGGAGATCCGAGCGATCATCAACAACCAGTCCGCCTGGCCGGCTCGGATGTCGTCGAATCTGTCGTTCCGCTACTTCATCGACATCTCGGAGGTGACGTCGGCCGGCTACACGCCCGCCGACGTGCAGGTGACGAGCAACTACACCCAGGGCGGCACCGTCAGCGGCCTGCAGGTGTGGGATGCCGCCAAGGGCATCTACGCGGTCACGGTCGACTTCACCGGCACCGCGATCGGGCCGGGGACGGGCAGCTCCTTCTGGCGCGAGGCACAGTTCCGGGTGGGGCTGCGGAGCGGGCTGCCGGCCTCCGCGTGGAGCGCGCTGAACGACTGGTCGTACCAGGGCATCGCGACCGACCGGAACGCGCCTGCGAAGACCACGTTCATGCCGGTCTACGAAGTGGGCAAGGTGGTGTTCGGCCAGGCGCCGATCGGCTCGCTGACGCCCAGCCCCGTGCCCGTGCCGACCCCCACCCCCACCCCCACCCCCACCCCCACGCCCACCCCCACGCCCACCCCCACGCCCACGCCCACGCCCACGCCTGCTCCCACCAGAGGCATCGCCGTGACGTATACGCAGACGAGCGGCTGGGGGACCGGCTTCAACGGCGATCTCAAGATCAAGAACACCGGCACGGCGGCGATCAACGGCTGGACGATGGAATTCGACATGCAGGCCAACATCGTCAACATCTGGAACGCCGTGATCGTCAGCCATGTCGGCACCCACTACGTGATCAAGAACGCCGACTGGAACGGCACGATCGCCGCCGGCGGTGAGGTCTCGTATGGCTTCCAGGCCGACGGCATCGCCGGCGAGCTCCCGTCGAACAAGAAAGTGAACGGTGTGCTCGTCTCCTAGCTGGCTGTGGAAAAAGCCCTCCCTGGCCTTTTTCCACGGGGGAGAGCGGCGAAAAAGCCGAGGTTTTTCGCCGCTCGCTGCCGCCGCCTCCAGCGGCGGATGGCAGTATCCACGGCCGCCTGGCACTCCCGTGGTGGCCCGCCCCGCATTCAGGAACACGGCTCGGCCACGTGCCTGTCAGCCCGCGCCCTGAAAATTCGGCCGCAGCCGGTAGCCACCGGCGTCGAGACGCTTGAGGATGCCGACGAGTTCGCCGCTGGCGTCGAGCGCGGCGATCGCCGGTGCCTCGGGCAGCTGCATCGGCCGGGCCGGCAGCGGCAGGAGAAAACCACGGACGGCCAACGGAAGCATGTCGGCATCGAGCGTCGTGAAGGGCAGATGTGCGACGGCCTTGGCCGGCGACAGGAGCAGCTCGCGGACGGTCTGCGGATCGATCGCGTCGAGCGGCGCGCACGCGTGAAGAGCGAACGGCCCCACCGCCGTCCGCACGAGCGACTCCATCACGCCCCGCGTGCCGAGGCTCTCCGCCAGATCGCGGCCGATCGCCCGCACGAACGTTCCCGACGAGCACTCGATCTCGACGTCCAGCCGCGGCCATTCGTAGCCCATGATCTCCAGCCGATCGATCCGCACCGGCTTGGGCTCGAGCACGACAGGCTTCCCCTTCCGGGCCAGCCGATACGCCCGCCTGCCGTCGACGTGCACGGCCGAATAATCGCACGGCCGCTGGAGGATGTCGCCACGAAACGTCGCGACCGCGGCCTCCACCGCGGACAGCGTGGGCCGCACCGGGTCGGGCTCCTCCTCGACAGGCGTCTCGAGGTCGTCCGACGGGCTCGAACGGCCCAGGAGGAACGTCGCCGCATACCGTTTCGGCAGCTCATGCAGGTAGTCGACGAGCTTCGTGGCATGGCCCACGCAGACGATCACCACGCCGCGGGCGAGCGGATCGAGCGTGCCGGCGTGCCCCACGGCCTTCGTGCCGAGCGCCCGCGACACGACGTCCACCACGCCCCGCGACGAGATGCCGGCCGGCTTGTCGACCGGGATGACGCCGCTCTCAGGACATTTCATCGATCGCCCAGGCCGTGGATGGGGAATGCGTACAGTTCCGCCACCTCGGCTGCACTGCGGCCCGCCAGGCGGATCCGCTCGCGGAGCCGGCGCGGGTCGTCGACCGCCCCGGCGACGAGCCGGTCGAACTTGAGGGCCACGACATCCGCCGTGCGGGCCGGATCGGACCGGGCGTGGCCGAGCGGATGCTGCACGAGCCCGCCGCCGAGCGACCCGAGCGACGCGTGCTCGATCGTCACGCTCGTCGGAATCCCGTCGGGGTAGAGCCGATCGTAGTCCGGGCCGCCGTGCTCGATCACGATCCTGTCGATGAGGCTGCCCACCGCCGGATCCCGGATGGCGGCGTCGGCATAGTCGTCGGGCAGGAGCATAAGGCCCTCCCAGCCGGGTGGCCCTCCCGCAGTTGCGGCACCGGCCTTGAGGAGCGTCTTCGCCAGGATGTATGGCAGCGAATGGTCGGCCGACTGCCGGGTCGTGGGCGTTCGCTTTGCGGGGTCGGCGATGATCGAATAGGCAGGCTCGTAGATCTGCACGCGGATCGTACGCACCCGGTCGAGGTCGCCGGCGAGCGCTGGATGCGCGGCGAGCAGATCGACGATCGCCTGGAGCGCGCCGGCCGACTGATGCTCGTAGAGGCCGAGCTTGAAGTGCATGGCATGGATCGCGAAGGCGTCGCCGTCGACGCCGAGCTCGAGATCGAACGGGCTCTCGCCGGCGGGGCAGGGCTCGTTGAGCCGGTAGATCGCCAGCGGATTGCGAAACACGTCCTGCGGTCCCTGGAAGCCGGCCAGCGCCCGTCGCGCGCTCATCACGGCCGCCTCCGCGGCGAGCGCCGCCGACGCCCCCTTGCTGTCGGAGAGCTGATGGCCGGCCCGGATCGCGCGGAAGGGAACATAGTGGGCCACCACCATGCCGATCGCCGACTCGACCTGCTCCTCAGTGCCCCCGAGCGCCGCCGCATAGGCCGCCGCGGAGGCGACGGCACCGTGGTGCACATGGTCGATCGCGTACTTCCGCAGCGCGAAGACCTCGGCGAGGCGGCCGCGGATCTCGTCGATGAGGAGCATGACGCGGAGCGTGGCATCGCCGTCGAGGCCCGCCTCCCGAGCGGCGGCCAGGGCCACCGGATAGAAGTCGTTGTGGCCAAACTCCCCGGCGATCCGGCCCTTCGCGGCGTCGTAGCCGAAGTTGGTGCCGTTGGAATCCCACTCGCGGACAGCCGACGCGTTGGCGGCGACCGCCTTCTCCACGAGACAGGGCCTGGACGACCCGAAACAGACCGCCCCCCGGCTGCCCGCCGCGGCCGCGACGGCCAACGCCTCGCGCCGCAGCACCGTGGGGGCGTTGGCCCCGTGGGCCAGCGCCGAGACACCGCAGCCGACGCTGTCGAGATGGAACCGCTCCAGCAGGTCGAGCGTGGCCCGGCCGATCGGCCGGGGAGCCCGCAGGAAGTCGATGGAGTAACGGGCCAGGAGGCGGGCCTGGTTGTCGCGGCGGGGAAGTGTCACGGTCGCACCGGGCCCGGGCTCGCCGGGCCGGCTGCGATCCTGCTGTGCGGAGTGCATGGCGGAGTGCATGGGTGATGGTCCGTTCCTGGCCGGTTTTTGCCTCGACCAGTCCCGCACGTTGTACCCGAGGCCGTGGCATCGCGCCGCCTCCCGACCTGGCTGGCCGTGCCGATCCGAGCGGACGACCGTTACACTGTCATCCATGAACCCGACGCAGTTGGGCCCCTACAAAATCGGTCAGCGGCTGGGACGCGGCGGCATGGGGGCTGTCTACGAGGCGGTCGATACGACCAGCGGCAGGGCCGTCGCGGTGAAGGTGCTCGCATCGCACCTCTCCGACGATGCCGGTCTGCGGCGCCGCTTCGAGTCGGAGATCGACGCCCTCAAGAACCTGCGGCATCCGGGGATCGTCCGCCTGATCGCCTTCGGCGAACAGGACGAGCAGCCCTACTTCGCGATGGAACTGGTCCGCGGCCGGAGCCTGGAGCAGCTGCTGCGCGACGGGAGGCGGTTCACCTGGCGCGAGACGATCGCCAAGGCGACCGAGATCTCGCGGGCGCTGAAGGCCGCCCACGACGTCGGCATCGTGCACCGCGACCTCAAGCCCGCCAACCTGCTGATCGCCGACGTGGCGCAGACCGCCACGACGGGCCCGCAGGCACTCGCCGGCGAGACGATCACGGTGAAGCTCGCAGACTTCGGCATCGCCAAGCTCTTTGGTGGACAGTCGCACACGGCCCACGGCCACGTCGTGGGGACGGCCGAGTACATGGCGCCGGAGCAGGCGATGGGCAAGCCGCTCGACCATCGCGCCGATCTCTACGCCCTGGGACTGGTGATGTATGCCATGCTCACAGGTGCCCCGCCGTTTCGCGGCGGGCAGCTGGCGGAGCTGATCGACAAGCAGCGGCGGGCGGTGCCGCCGCGCGTGTCGACGCTCGTGGGCGACGTGCCGCCAGAGCTCGACGAGCTGATCGCCCGGCTTCTGTCGAAAGAACCAGCCCAACGTCCGGCAAGCGCGCTTGCGCTCAGCCGGCTCCTCGCCGCCATCGAAACGCTGCACACAATGCCGGCAGCCGCTCCCGCCCCGCCTGCCGGCGCGGCGTCGGCCCCCGCCCGCCCACCGCAGCGGCCGGCTGCGCCGTCGCCGACCGCACTCGACCGCAGCAACCGCCCGACGACGCCCGGCGAACCGGGCCGCCTGCCGGCGGGCCCCGCCCCCACGCGGCCGTCGCAACCGCCGGCCAATGCGGCGGCCCGACCACGCGGTCCTGACCCGCTGGCACCCACGGTCGCCCTGCCTGCCTCCCCGCCGACGGATGCTGCTACCGCGGGAAGCATCTATGCCACCGCGCCCACCGCCGCGTCCTCCGGCCTCCCGCACGACGCGGTCAGCGCCGCCTCGGCGGCCGATCGCTCACGACTGCCGACGGGCGTGGCCTCGGCGACGACCCTCGTCGGCCGCGGCCCGCGGAACCGGTTTACGACCGTCGAGGATCTCGACCGCATCGGGGAGGAGCAGGCCCGGCGGGATCGCCTGCGGGGTGCCATCTGGCAGTGGCTCGCGGCCGCCGGTCTGACCGCGGCCGTGGCCTTCGTCGCATGGAGACTGCTCACGCCGCCGTCCGCAGACATGCTGCATGCGCGGATCCTGGCGATCGCGGGCGACGACACGGCCGACCTGCGCGACGCCCGCGGACCGATCGAGCAGTTTCTCGATCGCTTCCCGGACGACCCGCGGACCGCGGACGTGCGCGCGATCAAGAAGACGCTCGACCTCGACCAGATGGATCGCCGCAGCCGCCGCCGACGCAACGACCGCGACCTGTCGCCCATCGAGCGTGACTACCGTGCGGCAATCGCCAACGAGGAGAAGGGCCCGTCCGCCTGTCTCCAGTCGCTCCAGGCGCTGCTCGCGGTGCACTCCCGGCCCGGCGTCGGCGCACCCGTCGACGAACAGACATCGCTGTGGATCGATCTCGCCCGCCGCCAGGCCGCGCGGATCAGGCCCGCGGCGGAGGCCGAGCAGCGGGACGATGCCGCGCGGATCGAGAAGATCTTTGCAGAAGCGGAGGCGCTGGGGGCCGAGGCCGACGCCGCCGTCAGCAACGCCACACGCAGGCAACTGACCGAGAAGCGGCGGTCGCTCCTGGAGAGTATCGTGGCGGTCTACGGCGACCGCCCGCACGCCGCGGAGTCCGTGGCCAACGCCCGACTCCTGCTCGAAGAGTCGGCCGCCGCGCCCACGCCGCAGCCCACCGCTGCACCTTCCGCCGACCCCGCGGCACCGAAGCCTGCCGAACCCGCCACAGAGAGCCGATGACGCCCATGCCCGCCGCACCCCACGACATCCATGCCGACCGCCGCACCGCCAGCCGCGCCGCTTTCGCCCGCGCCCACGGCCTGATCCCCGGCGGTGTCAACTCGCCGGCACGGGCCTTCGGCGCCGTCGGCGGCGAGCCGATCTTCTTTGCGCGGGCGGACGGCCAGCGGCTCACCGACATCGACGGCAACACCTACCTCGACTACATCGGCTCCTGGGGCCCGATGATCCTGGGCCACCGGCATCCGCGCGTGGTGGCCGCGATCGCCGCCGCGCTCGAAACTGGCACGAGCTACGGCGCGCCGACCGAGGCCGAGAGCCGGCTGGCGGAGCTCATCATCGCGGCCGTGCCGGGCATCGAGAAGGTGCGGATGGTCAGCTCGGGCACCGAGGCGGCGATGAGCGCGGTGCGGCTGGCCCGCGGCTTCACTGGCCGCGACGTCCTCATCAAGTTCGCCGGCAACTACCACGGCCACGTCGACAGCCTGCTCGTCGCCGCTGGCTCGTCCGCCGCCACGCTCGGCGCGCCCAACTCCCCGGGCGTGACCGCCGGCACGGCCCGCGACACGCTCGTCCTGGAATACAACGACACCGCCGCGCTCGAGAACGCGTTTCGCACGCGAGGCGACTCGATCGCCGCCGTCCTCATGGAGCCTGTCGTCGGCAACATGGGACTCGTCGTGCCGTCGCGGGAGTTCCTCGACGCCGCGCGGCGGCTCACGCAGGCCACAGGCGCGCTCCTCGTCTTCGACGAGGTGATGACCGGGTTCCGGCTCGCCTACGGCGGCGCCCAGGAGGTGCTCGGCGTCACGCCCGACCTGACGACGCTCGGCAAGATCGTCGGAGGAGGCCTGCCGCTGGGTGCCTACGGCGGCCGCCGCGACGTCATGGACCACGTGCTGCCGGCGGGCAAGGTCTTCCAGGCCGGCACGCTCTCCGGCAACCCGCTGGCGGTGGCCGCCGGCACGGCCACGCTCGAGGAGCTTCGCGACCATCCGCCCTACGCCCAGCTCGAGCGGCACGGCGCGCGGCTCGAGGCGGGCTTCCGCGCCGCGGCGGCCCGGGCAGGCATCACCACCTGGATCGCCCGCCTGGGCAGCATGATGACGATATTCTTCCAGCCGGGCGCCGAGGCGTTTCCGGTGACCGGCTGGCAGACCGCCTCGAAGAGCGACACGGCCCGCTACGCCGCCTTCTTCTGGGGCATGATCGACCGCGGCATCTACCTGCCGTGCAGCCAGTACGAGGCGCTCTTCTTCTCGAACCGGCACACCGACGCCGACATCGAGGCGACGATCGCGGCGGCCGACGAGGTGCTCAACGGCCTCGTGCCGCACTGCTAGCTGGCTGTGGAAAAAGCCCTCCCTGGCCTTTTTCCACGCGGGCGAGCGGCGAAAAAGCCGAGGTTTTTCGCGCTCTCTGCCGCCGCCTCCAGCGGCGGATGACTGTATCCACGGCCTCCTAGCGCCCATTCGAGCCCGCTGCAGCAACGACCTGGCCCTCTGCGGCAGCCTGGCCCTCCGCGGAAACCTGGCCCTCCGCGGAAACCTGGCCCTCCGCAGCAACCTGATCCTCCGCGGAAACCTGCCCCGCTGTGAAGACGGGCAGCCGGGATCGGCGGAAGCTCGACGAGCCTGGAGGATTTCGCATGTCCACGACGCATGCAGCGTGAAAGGCCGTCGCGCGAAATCATCCCGCGAGGAGACTTCTGCCGTCCCGGCGGCGATCGCTCCGCGTGACGATGCGACTCCGGACGCGAGCCGCCGCCGCCTGAAGGGCGTCAGCGGTCCGCGGAGGCCGCCGCCGCGCGGGAGACACCCGCCGGCTCAGCCGATATTACGTTGAGGATGACCGGCGGCGACGCCTGGCCTCCGTCGGCGGCCGTATTGAGGTGGAAGAGCCGCCGACCGGACCGCGTCTTCGGTGCGGCCGTGAGGAAGAACTCCCGCTCGGACGTGCCCTCCACGATGAGCAGGCCGCTCAGGCCGATGTTGTCGACGAAGACGCCGTGCGGCAGGTTGCGATCGGCATCGCCGTCGCGGCCGAACTCGATCCGGTCCTTGAAGTCCTTGCGGTCGACCAGCACCTTCGCCGTGATCGTCTCGCCCGGCCGGATCGTGAACTCGAGCGGCTGGCCCTCCCGTTCGACGACCGACGACCCGGGAGCGGGCACGATGGTCGCGGTGAACTTCGGGGCGGGGCTGAGCTTGATGTCGCCGAGCCCGCCGAGATCCTTCACGACCTCGCGACCGTCGATGGTCGCCACCGCCCGCACCTTCACGGCCTTGCTGGCGGCCTCGTCCGGCGCGACGGCGTCCATCGCCGCCGTGAGCACGCCGCGGGCCCGAAACTGTCCCGCCTCGATCTCGATCGGGCCGTGGAACGTGAAGCCCGCCGGCAGCCCGTCGATCTCGAGGCGGATCGGTCCGTCGAAGCCGTCGACGCGATCGGTGCGGAACTCGATCTCGCGGCAGCCGCCGGGGCCGACGCTGGGATTCTTCGTCACGACCCGCGGCTCAAAGCCCGGCGCCGCCGGCCGCACGACGAGCTCGTAGCCGTAGTCCTGCTCCGCGGACGAGCCGCCGAAGCCGCGGACGTCGGTCACCCGCACGATGTAGTCGCCGTCGGCGGGCGGCGTGAAGAGGAGGCACGAATCGCTTCCGAACCGCCGCAGCGGATCGTCGTCGTTCTCGTAGAAGAGCGGAAACACGGGCAGCCCGTTCGGTGCCGGGCGGCTCCCGGGGGGCAGCGGCTGCACGATCCAGGCCGGCTCCCCGAGCGCGTGCGTGATGGGCGAGGTGCCGAAGAAGGCGTGCCGCTGACCGTCACCCGGATAGACATTGAAGCCCGAGTCGGGGCCGCGCGGATAGAGCCACAGCCGCACAACCTCGCCGTTGGCGTAGAGGTATTCGTCGAGTTCCATCTCCCGCCAGTTGTGGACACGGAAGTCATTCGACTGGGTCGAGTCCTTGCCGCGGAACGTGAGCCAGCTGTCACGCACGGCCTGCAGCACGACCTGCTCCACCGGCCTGCCGGCGGCGTCGAGGATCACGAGATGGGAATCGAGCTTGGTCTTCGTCTTCGCCTGGGAGCGTGCCGCGATCACCTCGATCGCGATCGGCTGGCCAGCCCGCGCGGTGAAGCGGAAGGAGTCGGCGTCGCCGGGATGGCCGATCGCGGCCTTCACCGTGGCGGACAGCGGAATGACGGCCGCCTGCGCCGCTGCGTCGTTCGGCTCCAGCTCCTCGACCATCGCCGGCGCGGCGGCAGCGGCGGGAAATGCGGTCGTCGCGACCGCGGCGGCTGCGGCCGTGACGGCGGCCGGATCGACCTGCATCCGCACCACCTCGAGCGAGCCGTCCATCCGGCCGAGGAGCGACCGGTCGGCGGCCAGCGGCACGACCGCCGACACGAGATCCGGCTGCCGTGGGTAATCGTGCTCGAGCGCGAGGTCGGGGATGCTCCACAGCTTCAGCGAGCGGTCCTCGGCCGCGGAGAATACGTGCCGGCCGTCGGCCGAGAGCCCCAGCGCCACGACGGGGCTCTCGTGGGCGAACCGGGCCTGGAGTGGCGGATTGATCGCCGGCGCGTCGAGCGACACGAGCTTCCAGAGGTGGATCCGCTTGTCGCGGCCGGCGGCGAGCACGTGCCTGCCGTCGGGCGTGAACGCCACCGAGAAGACCTCACCCTGCGGCTGGTTGAGCGTGTCGAGCCGGACACCGTCGGCCGTCCGCCAGAGCTTCACCGTCTCGTCGGCACTGGCCGAGCCCAGCATCGTGCCGCCGGGGTGCCAGGCGAGGTCGAAGACGGCGCCGTTGTGGACGTCGATCGACCGCACGAGGCTGCCGTCGGTGACGCTCCAGAGCTTCACGGAACGGTCGTAGCCGGCCGTGGCCAGCAGCTTCTCGTCGGGCGAGAGCTCGGCGTCGTGGAGCAGGTCGCGGTGCCCGGCGAACTCGCGGATCACGCCGCCGGTGGCCGCATCGCGGAGCTGCGCGGCGCCTGAGAGGCCGGCGATCCCTCCCGCCAGGACCAGCCGCTTGCCGTCGCGGCTGAAGTGCACCGCCATCACCTTGCCCGGCAGGTCGGCCAGAGAGAGGATCACCTGCGGTGCGGCGCCCAGGCTCGTCGCGTCGACGATGTCGAGCGTGCGGCCGCGGGCCACGGCCAGCCGGGTGCCGTCGGGGGAGACGGCGGCGGCGGTGACCGGCTTCGTGCCGACGTGCGGCGGCAGCTTCGGCGTGGCCAGCGACGTGAGGATCGACGCGTCCTGCTGCGGTCCCGGCGCTCCCGCGGCGATCCACGCCTTGAGCGTCGCGACCTCGGCGGCCGACGGCTGCGGTTCGTCGTCGGGCGGCATGTGGTCGCCCGCCACGCTCTCGATCCGCTTGATCATGACGGAGCCTGCCGGGTCGCCCGGCTTCACAGGATCGCCCGACTCGGCGCCGCCGCGGCGCAGCGTCGCGAACCGCTCCACCGACAGCTCACCCTCCTTGTCGGCGTCGTTGTGGCAGCCGGAGCAGTAGGTCCGCAGGATCGGCACGACGTCCTGCTCGTACGACGGCGCCGCCACGGCGACACGCGCGGCGACACTTACCACGGCGACGACGATCACGAACGGGTTTCTCATGGAATGGCTCATCCGCGGCGTGATGGCGGGGCAGGGGGAAAACCGACTGGAGATTGGCGAAATCAGTGCCGAAACAGGAACTCCCGGCTCGTGAGCAGCGACCAATACATGTCTTCGACGATCTCCCGCCGCTCCTCCGGCTTCGCTTTCTCGAGCATCTCCTCGAACGGCTTCCGTTCGGCGTCGGTGGGCAGCCGGCTCAACGACCGCACCCACGCCTCGTCGACGACGGCCCGCGGCTTCGGGTCGGTGGCGAGAATCTGCGTCACCCGGCCCGACTTGGCGGCGAGCTTGTCGTTGACGGTCGAGCCGTTGGAAAGGTGCAACGCCTGCACGAGGCTTGGCTGGCTCGACCGCTCGCACTCGCAGGTGATGTCGCGGGCGTTACGGCCGAACGTCTTCAGGAAGTAGTTCTTCACCGCCGAATCGTGCAGCTGGATCGCCCGAGTGTCGTCGTCGTAGCCGGTGATCTTCTCGGTCGATCCGTCGTTGAGCGCCACCTCGGTGTAGGTGTCGCGGACGCCCGTCACGTCACAGATCGCATCGCTCAGCACCTCGGCCATCAGCCGCTTCGGATAGGTGCGGGCGAACCAGCGGCGGTCGGCGCGGTTCTCGGGCAGGGGATCGCTCGAGCGGCGGTAGGTCTCCGAGAGGAGTATCAGGCGCATGAGCGACTTGAGGTCGTAGTGGTGCTCGATCGTGTGACGACAGAGCGCGTCGAGCAGCTTCTCGTTGCTCGACGGATTGCTCGTCCGCAGGTCGTCGACAGGCTCCACGAGGCCGATGCCGAAGAAGTTGGCCCAGACGCGGTTGACGACGGCGCGGGTGAAGTACGGGTTGTCGGGCGACGTCATCCAGGCGGCCAGGGCGGCCCGCCGATCGGTGGGGTCGGCGGAATCGAGCGGGGCGCCGTCGAGCGGCGCCGGCGGCTGCGGCTTGCCGGTGCGGGGCTGCAGCAGGTCGCCCCGCGAGTCGACGAAGAGCGTGCGCACGCCGTCACCGTTGCGGCCATCGCCGCCCCAGCCCTTGGCGCGGACCCGCGCAAAGAGGTTCGCGAAGGCGTAATACTGGTCGTTGGTCCATTTCTCGAGCGGATGGTTGTGGCACTTGGCGCAGCCGATCGAGAGTGACAGGAAGGCCTGGCTCGTGTTCTCGGCGAGCGTCTCCGGATCCTGGTGCACGGCGAAGTAGTTGGTGGCGCCGTTCTCGAGGCTCGACCCGCGGGAGGTGAGCAGGTCGGAGACGAGCCTGTCCCACGGGGCGTTCTCCGCCACTCGGTCGCGGATCCACTGGTAGTAGGCGTTCACCGCGGCCGGCCGCAGCTTGGAGCCGGTCACGAGCAGCACGTCGGACCACTTGTAGGCCCAGTAGTCGACGAACTCCGGACGGGCGAGCAGCAACTCGACGAGCCGCTCGCGCTTGCCGGGCGAAGCGTCTTCCCGAAAGCCGTGCACTTCCTCGGGGGTCGGCAGCCGGCCGATCGTGTCGAGGAAGGCGCGGCGGAGGAACGTGGCGTCGTCGCAGGGGGGCGACGGCTTGAGGTGGAGCTTCTCGAGCTGCTGGAGCACCAGGTCGTCGATCAGGTTGGCCCGCGGAGCCTGCGCGTAGACGTCGGCCGGCACCTCGTGCGGGAAGGGGGCGACGATCCGTGCCACTGCGATCTTGGAGGAGAACCAGGCGGTCACCGCCCCCTCGCCGTGGCCGATCACGCTCGCCTTGCCGCCGCCATCGACGGTGGCGATCGCCTCGTCGGCCGAGGTGAACCGCGCCCAGCGGGTGACGTCGCGGGAGCTGCCATCGGTGTATTTCGCCGTGACCGCGAGCGCGACCGACTGCCCGGGCGCCGCCGCAGTCTCAGCGGGACCAAGCTCGATCGCGGCCAGCTTCTTCTCGCCGACCTGCGGACCGGGGCAGCCGGCCTCGATCCAGGCCGCCAGGACGCGGTAGTCGTCGCCGCCGACGTCGAGCCGCTTGCCGCCCTTGTGGGCCAGCGCGGTCGTGGGCTTCGCGAGCAGCAGGCTCGCGCCCGGATCGGCGAGGTCGATCCGCCGGCCGTGGGCGTCGCGGGTGATGGCGAGGTGGTCGGACGCAGGGTCGTAGCCGAAGAGCGAGAGACGGAAGCCTCCCTTGCCGGCGAGCGCCCCGTGGCAGCCGCCGCCGTTGCAGCCGGCCTTCGACAGGATGGGGACGACGTCGAGCTCGAAGCTGACATCCGCCGCGGGGCAGGGCGCTGCCACGAGCGCGAGCCACACGCCCACCATGGCCGGTAGAGACGCCAACGGGAGCGCCGGCGGGACGACGCGGACGAACGCGGAGAAAGTCTGGAACACGGCGGCGTCCTCCTGGAGCGTCAGGCGAAGAGCTCGCGGATCGGCTCGGTGCCAAAATCAGTCAGCGCGAACGGCCGGCCGGCCGGGCCATTCAGGTGGCTCGTGTGGTCGAGGCCGAGACTCTCGAAGATCGTGGCCACGATGTCGCCGGGGCCGACGGGCCGCTCGGCCGGGAAGCCGCCGATCGTGTCGGAGGCGCCGACGACGCGGCCTCCCTTCACACCCCCGCCCGCGAACGAGCAGGTGAAGCACTGCGGCCAGTGGTCGCGGCCGCCGGCGGGGTTCACCTTCGGCGTGCGGCCAAACTCCGCGAGGCCGGCGACGAGCGTGTCGGCGAGCATGCCCCGCTGGCTCAGGTCCTCGATCAGGGCGCTGTAGGCCTGGTCGTACATCGGGCAGACCAGATCCCGCATGCCCTCGATCGACGTGAAGGGCTTCGAGCCGTGGATGTCCCAGGTGATCTCGTCGAACACCGTGAGGAACGTGTTGATCGTCACGAATCGCACGCCGTTCTCGACGAGCCGACGAGCGAGGAGGCAGCACTGGCCGAACCGGTTCATGCCGTACCGCTCGCGAACGGCCTGCGGCTCCTGGGCGAGGTCGAAGGCGGCCCGGGCCTGCGGGCTCGTCATCAGCCGGTAGGCGGCGTGGAAATTCTCGTCGAGCAGACGGGCGTCTTCGCTGGCCTCAAACTCCTTCGCCGCCGACTCCACGATCTCCCGCATCTTCCGCCGCCGGTCGAGCCGGGCGACGCCGATCTGGTCGGGAGGCAGGAGGTCGGGCACGCGGAAGTTGGGCTGCGACGGATCGGCCATCAGCGCGAACGGATCCTGCGCCTTGCCGAGAAAGCCGCCGGCCTGGCCGTTGGGCAGGTTGCCGCCGCCGCGGCCCATGAGCTGCGGCAGGACGACGAACGGCGGCAGGTCGGTCCGCCGGCCGAGCAGGTAGGAGGCCACGCTGCCGGCATGCGGCGTGTGGATGCCGCCCGTGAACCGCCGGCCGGTCTGCATCATCTGCCAGCCGGCGTCGTGCACGGCGGCGCCGTCGTGCCGGCACGACCGCACGAGCGAGAACTTGTCGGCGATCGCCGCGTGCTTCGGCAGCAGCTCCGAGATCTCGAACGCGTCGGTCTTCGTGCGGATCGGCTTGAACGGCCCGCGAACCTCCGCGGTGGCCTCCGGCTTCATGTCCCAGAGGTCGACCTGGCTGGGGCCGCCGAGGTTGAAGATCATGATGCAGGAGCGGTTCTCGTGCCCCGGGCGAATCCGCCCCTCGCTGGCCGCGCGGACATACTGCGGCAGTGACAGGCCGGCCGCGGCCAGCGCCCCCACCTGCAGGAAGTCCCGCCGGGTCGGCCCGGAGCCGCAGAGCAGGGCCCGTTCCCGGGGCGACGGAGCACGAAATTCAAACATGGCATCTCCCTTGCTCGAGACGGTCGGCCTGCAGGCGAACTCGACTCATCCATGATAGCCCGCGGAGCCGCCCCGGGTCTTTTGACGAACGTGCCGAGTCTTTGTATTAAAGTAGCATGCGGAAAAACCGGCCCGTCCGCCGGGCGGTGGCGTCCGAGGCGGACCAGCTGCTCGCGCTCTTCGACGATTTGCCAGATGTCTACCTGTTCGTGAAGGACAGGCAGAGCCGGTTCGTGAAGGGCAGCCGGGCCTGGCTGGCCATGCATGGCTGTCGCACGCCGGCCGACATCGCCGGGAAGACAGACGCCGACTTCCATCCCTCGGCGCTGGCCGCGCAGTATGTGGCCGAAGACCGGCGGGTGATGAAGTCGGGCCGGCCGCTCCACGATCAGGCCTGGCTCGTCCGTGACCATGCGGGGATGCCCCGCTGGTACCTCTGCACGAAGATTCCGCTCTTCGACGCTCGGGGCGTGGTGACCGGGCTCGCGGGCATCCTGCGGCCGTTCGATCGGGCCGGCAACGCGCCCGACGAATACCGGCGGCTCACGCCGGTGATGGAGCACGTCACCACGCACTACGGCCGGCGGATCACGCTGGCCGAGCTGGCCCGGCTGGCCGATCTCTCCGTGAGCCAGCTGCACCGGGAGTTCCGCCGGCTCTTCAACATCAGCCCCGGCGACTACATCCTCTGGACGCGTCTCATCATGGCCCGCCGCCGGCTGGAGGAATCGACCGATCCGATCGGTCGGATCGCCCGCGACTGCGGGTTCTACGACCAGAGCCACTTCACGCGGGCCTTCAAGCAACACACCGGCCTGCCTCCCCTGGAATACCGTCACCGCCACCAGGCGGAGCGGGCGTGACGCCGCGACACGCGGCCTGAGGCGAACGCCGGACCTCGGCTCTTCGGCCCGCCACTGACCGCGCAGCGGGCGGCGTCGGCACGCGGCATCGCATCGCTCAGGCACCACACCTCGGAAATTCTCCCCAACCAGTCCGGAGCGGGGCCGGTGCAGCCAGTCTCGGCCTGCCGTTCAGGCACCGCCTCGGGTATGCTTCGCCATTCTCAGGAAGGGTCTGTCACCCCATACGGACGCTGCAAGATGCTCCCGTGCGATCCTGGCGACGAGCTGCCGAAGAGCGAGTGCGCCGACGCTTCGGGGCTTGGCTTTCAAGGCCTGACAGCGTTTCTTCCGACGCCAGTCGAGGTGCGTAGCGTCGATCTCGGCCCCGGCACCACCCTCGGCGACGTGACGATCATCCGCCTTGTTGCGGAAGGGGGCATGGGGAGGGTCTACGAAGGCCTCCAAGGGATGCCCTGCCGGAGTGTCGCCGTGAAAGTGATCAGGCCCGGCGTGCTCTCGCCCGAGGCCGCACGACGATTTGAACACGAGGCGCATATCCTCGGCAGGCTGACACACGCGGGCATCGCGCGGATCTACGCGGTGGGCATGCAACAACTTCCCGACGCGGTCGTGCCCTATTTCGTCATGGAGTTCGTCGAGGACGCCAAGACGATCACGGCATACGCGACGCAGCACAGGCTTTCGGTCCAGGAACGCGTCTCCCTGTTTCGCGATGCATGCAAGGCGGTCGCACACGGACACCACAAAGGGGTCATCCACCGCGACCTGAAGCCGGGCAATATCCTCGTCGACACGGCCGGCCATCCCAAGGTCATCGACTATGGGATCGCGCGGAGCACGCAGGGCGACACGACGCTGCCCACGCTGCACACCAACGCCGGCACACTGGCGGGCACTTTGCAGTACATGTCGCCCGAGCAGTTCGAGGGCATGACGCACGCACTCGACGTACGGACGGATGTCTACTCGCTCGGCGTCGTTCTTTTCGAACTCCTCGCCGAGCGGTCACCCTATGACCTCGCCGGCCGTGCCGTCTACGAGGTGGCACGCGTCGTGACAGAAGAGGATCCTCGGCCCTTGTCCGAGACCAATCCGCGGCTGCGCGGCGACCTCGACACCATCGTCTCAAAGTGCCTGGAAAAGGATCGCGAGGAGCGGTACTCCGACGCGGCCGAACTCGAGGCCGACCTCGGCCGCTATCTTCGCGGTGAACCGATCGTCGCCAGCCCGCCCCGGCTGTTCGGCTCGATCGTTCGTTTTGCACGGAGGCACCGGTTGGTGGCCGCAGCAGCGGCCGTCACGGCGCTTGCGGCCGTGGTTGCGCTCGTCGGCATCTCGGCGTTCGCGATCCGGTCCGAACGATCCCGGGCACAGGCCGAAGCCGCCCGCCAGGAAGCCCTGAGGCATGCCGGCATCGCGGCGCAGGAGCGGGAGGCTGCCCGCCGCGAGAGCAGCCGTGCCGACGTCGAGGCCGGCCGTGCGAGACAGCGGCTCTACGTCGCCAACACCAGATCGCTGCAGGCGAGCCTCGTCACCAGAAACCTGCGGATGGCGAGGCAGCTCTATGCCGAGAACGTGACGATCGCCGGCCACTCGCTCCCGATCGAGTTGCATTGCCTGGGCGCGCAGTGCGACGAGGCGATCGCCGTGCTCGAACTGAACAGCGGGCCGGTCGAGCGGGTGGAGTTTGGTCCCGACGGCCGCACGATGATGGCGATGTCATCCGAGCCGATTCCGGCCTCACGTGACTCGGCGGCCGAGGTTTCGGTGGTAGAGAATCTTCGCCAGAGAACGGAGGGCGCGAGGGCGAGGGGGAGGCAACGATTTGCATTTTTCACCGTCGATGACGGCTGCCCGATCGGCCCGGCGCTCCCTGACGACAAAACCGCGAGTGAGGCCTGGGCTGTCCGGGTCAAGCAGGCCATCGGCGTCGGCAGCCTGGATGTCGACACAGGGAAGGCACTGGCCGAAAGCCCTGACGGCCGGCGACGAGCGATGCATCTGAGCGACGGCCGCCTGTGCGTCACCGAAACGGCGACCGGCGAGGTGCTCGCCGCGATGGACATGCCCCGCACACTGCTGACACGTGTCGCACTCGACCGCCAAGGCAGTCGCGTCGCGGCGCAGCATGCGGACGGCGGCTTGACGCTGTGGGATACCGCATCCGGCGGGCTGGTCACCCGATGTTCGGACAAGGGCAGCACTGTGCTGACGTTCCGCTTCAGTCCGGATGGATCGCGACTTGCCCTACTGCTCGGCTCGGAACACATGTCGCAACGGCTTGCCGTGCATGACGCGCACGACGGCACGCTGCTTTCAGCCGTGGATGTGGACCGCTCGGAGAATGGCCGTTCGTTCGACACCACGCTGGCTTTCAGTCCGGATGGAAGCAGAGTGGTCACGACGTGGGGCGATGCCGAACTGCTGGTCCACGTCGTGGGAAGCATTGACGCGGGAGCGATTCTGCGAGGCCATGACGCGGCAATCGGGGCCGTCGCGTACAGCCCTGACGGGGCTCAGATCGCCAGCGCGGCGGCAAACGGACACATTCGTCTCTGGAATGCCTCGTCGCTTGCTACGGAGCGCGAGCTGATGGGGCACGATGGCGACATCCGGACGCTGGCGTTTTGCCCGAATGGAGAAACGATCGCGTCGGGAGGTGCGGATGGCACGGTCCGCATCTGGTCCCGCACGGCAACGGCGCCGTTGTCGGTGCTTCCCGGCCTTCGCGGCATCACCGCCATCGCCTATCGTCCCGATGGCCTGCACATGGCCGTGGCCGGCGAGGGAGGCGGGAGCGTCGAAGTATGGAACCCGCAGACAGTGACGCGGGTCGGCGAACTCTTCGCTGGTGAGGGCCCCGTGGCCCAGATCGCCTACAGCCCGGATGGCGCGCTCGTGGCCACCGCGTCCGGCGACGCTGCGCGCGTCTGGCGAACGGATACGGGCGACATCGTCTCGACGCTCGAGCGACACCCACGCGGCGTGATGGCGGTGATGTTCAGCCCTGATGGCGGGCGACTGTTGACAACGGCTGGAGACATGACGGCCCGGGTATGGGACCCGCGAACGGGACAACGGCTGATGCGGGCGCCAGCATATCGATCCTTCACGAACGTCAATGCGGGCGGTGCCGTCTTCGGTCTCGACGGAACCCGAGTGGCTCACGACGGCGCGCACGTGCTGGATGCCTTATCCGGCACGATCATGGCGACCCTCCCGAAGCGAGGCAGGGTCCGCTGCCTGGCGGCAAGCCCGGATGGCCGCATACTGGCGAGCGGCATGCCGATCGGCGCCGTATACCTCGACGCTTTTTCCGACGGCAGTTCGTTGGGGAGAATCGTGGCCCACTCAGACAGCGTGCAGGCGATTGCATTCAGCCCCGATGGGACTCGTCTCGCCACGGGCTCGAAGAACGCTGCCGTACGACTCTGGGACGTCCGCAGCGGTACGCCGATCCAGCAGTTCGTCGGTCACGAGGGATCGGTGGAGACGATTCTCTTCAGCCCCGACGGCGGCAGGATCATCACGGCTGCCGCGGATGGCACGGTGCGGATCTGGGATGCCGACGCCGAACAGGAACTCTGCGTGCTCCCGGGCCAACGTGAGCGGCCCCACGCGATCGCGATGAGCCCCGACGGCACCCGATTGGTGACAGCGGCTGCAGGCGGACCGGTCCGCATCTGGGGGCTCTCCAACGCCGCCGTGGTCCGCGCCAGACAGGCCGCCACGCCCTCGCCGCGATCACTCACCTGGCAGCGTTGACGATCGGGGGTTCTGCGTCCGGAAGTCGGGGCCTGTCATCCCGGTCGAGCGGCTCTTCGAGCGATCCGAGGAAGGCGGCGAGATCGGAAAGATCCTGCCGATTGAGCCCCAAGGGCTTCACGTGCGGAGACGTGATCGGAAAGAGGGGATCATCCTTCCAGAGGCCATTCCGCCGCGGCCTCGCCATGCCGGCGTTGTACATGTTCAGCACGCCATGAAGCGTAAATATGCCCGAATGCATGAGTGGCCCGGTGTGCGTGACGTCGCGCAGCGATGGCGTGAGAAATCGGCCGCTGTCGGCGGGATCGCCGCTGACGCCGTATCGCCCGAGATCCTCGTTGCTCTTCCCGAAGAAGCTCAGTCCGAGAACATGGAGCCGACCGTCGCTGAAGGTCGGGCCGTGATGGCAATTCATGCATCGCGCCTCGCGCCGAAAGAGGTCGAGCCCCAGCATCTCGGCGTCCGAGAGCGACTGCGATTCGCCGCGGAGAAACGCATCGAAACGTGAACGCCCTCCCACGATCGTTCGCTCGAAACACGCGATCGCCTGCACCGCACGGGACAGCGTGACGCCCCCCTCGGGAAAGGCGGCCGTAAAGAGATCACGGTAGCCTGAACTCGCGGAGATGAGCCCGACGACGTGATCGCTGCTGGCTGCCATCTCCAGCGGATTGAGAAGAGCCTCTTCCGCTTGTTGTTCGAGCGTGTCGGCCCGGCCGTCCCAAAACAGGGTGCGTCGGTACGCGGCATTGCGTATCGAGGGTGTGTTCCTCCCGGGCTGCCTCGCCGGCGGTTGAGCGACAGCCCTCCCGTCGGCCCAGGCGAGGCCGGGATCGTGGCAGGAAGCACAGGAGAGCTTCCCGCTGGCAGAGAGACGCGAGTCAAAAAAGAGGGTCCTGCCGAGCAGCACCTTTTCCCTGCTGAAGGGATTGGATTCCGGATGCTCAACCGGAGGCAGAACGCCGAGTTCGGTCCAGAGCACCCCCTGATCGACGTGAGGCGGGGGCCATTGCGAGGGAGCGTCGCGATACAGTTCGCGCACACGCATCGCGGCCGACGCCCGGGCGGCGACGGACCGCTCCGGCCGAGCCGCGACTCTGGCGACAGACGCGGGTTCCTCTGCGATGCCGCTGGACGCCCCTCCCCACACCCATGCGATGATCGCCACACAGGAAAGCACCTCCGCAGGTGCCGGGCAGCCTGAACGAGTCCCGCAATGGAACCTTCGACGATCACGCATCGCGGACCTTCTCCTGCCGGTCAATCGGCTGATCAATCTGCCGATGCAGGAGAGGCTCCTGCATCGCCCCCCTGTGCCGTCAACTGGGCCGCCATGACGTCGGCGGACATCGACTGGTCGAGAAAGCGTACGGCACCATCGGCATAGAGCAGATTCGCCCCCCCCTGGTGAAAGGCGTAGATGCCCCAATAGTTGCTGCCGTTGATCAGCTGTGCCCCGGGTGACTTGACCCGACTGGAGGGATCCGACTGTGTGGCGTCCAACTTGAACCCCTTGATCTGGAACTGATTCGCGTCCGGCCAACTGCACAGCGACACATACTTTGCAGATGCACTCGTCGAGAGCCCCGAATCGGGAATCAGACCGCCGAAGGCCCATACCTGCGGCCGGCTGGCGGCCTCGACCACCGCAATGGTCGTCGATCCGCCATCGGTGATGTTTTTCATCGAACGACCACGAGCCCCCGGCTTCATCGTTCCCGCGAAGAAGCCCTCGACCGAGGACGGCTTCGGGTAGGAGACCGTTGCAGGGGCATTCCAGAGCGCGGGATTGGGGCCGGCCGAGCCTGCGTAGTCAGCCGCCATCGACCACCACGAGGGGGTTCCCGCCTTGAACTTCACGTCCCGGAGCTGCCCATTCGGCTGCGATGGGCACACCATGAAACCGACCGATGTCTGGACGGCGTCACGGTTCTTGATGTCGTTGCACGCGACCGTGTAGTCGTAGATTCCGGCGAGAGGCGCATCTTCGAGGAATGGCAGGATCTGAGCACACCAGTAGTGCCGGGCGCCATTGCCAGACACGGCGGTCGGGAAGCAGTCGCGGGCGGAGTGGAAGTTGTGGAAGCCCACTCCAATCTGCCTGAGATTGTTGAGGCAGCTGCTGCGACGAGCGCTCTCCCGGCCGCTCTGCACCGCGGGCAAAAGCAGCCCGAGAAGTGTGCCAATGATGGCGATGACCACGAGCAGTTCCACGAGCGTGAAACCGCCCTCGCCACGATGGCATGCCGAACGACCGCCGTGCTGCTGCCGTGTCCTGCAGATGCACTCCATGGCCGACGCCTTCCTGCGAGGGAGAGACCTGCGAAGCCGCAGGGTTTATAACCATGCCCCCACACAGAAGTCAGCCCCCCCATTTGTTCGGGAGGCGGGCCCGCGAGCGATGCGGCGGCACGGCGTTTCTCGGCGATCGACACCACATGGGTCACGCATACCCCTCCGATCCGAGCCAGGCCGTCGCGGACCGTGAGGCCAACGCGTTCCAGCCTCCGCGCGCGGCCGGTGCCTGCGGGCGACTGATGGGAATCTCCGCGCTGCCGCCTCGACCCCGATGGCGCTGGTTCAGCCGCCGTAGGCGGAGGCCGTGTCGCTGCGGGCCAGGTCGGCGTCGAGCGGCCGATGCGGCTTCAAGCCCAGCCTCTCGAGTTCGCCGTGATAGGCCCGCACGCCTTCGGTCGCCGCCAGTTCCCCGTCGGCGACCGCCCGCAGGAATCGCACGAACGAGAGCTGGTGCTCCGCCGCGTTGATCTTCCGGCCGAAGAGGGCGACACGGGCACCGTGCCGCTTGGCCTCCTCCACGAGCCCGAAGGCGTCGTGCGTGGTGCCGGCGCCGCCGCCGAGGATACCCACCACGACCGACCGGTCGTAGGCCGCCAGCTGCTCCGTCACCTCGGGGCCGAGGTAGGGGATCTTGAGGAAGATCGGCCGGCCGGCACGCGGCACGCCCGCGAGCGCTCGCACGACGTGGTCGGCGAGGAAGCGGGCGATCCCGCCCGGCCGCTCCCGCAGCCGGCCCGCTGCCTTGTTCGGCACCGCGTCGGGGGCGTTGGGGAAGAACACCTCGAGGAAGTGGCGAAACCCGGCCCGCTCGGCCTCCAGCCGGAACTCGCGGTAGGCATCGAGCATGTCGCGGTCGAGATGGGCGTCGTCGTTGAGCGTCATCGAGAAGAGCCCGAGGTTCGCGCCGCGGGTCACATCCGCGCCATCGCACGCCACGCGGCCGCAGCGGGCCTGGGCGATCGTGGTGGTGGAGAAGGGGAGAGCCGGCTCGCGGCCGTAGCCGCCGGTGCCGGCGGCGAGCCAGATGTCGGTCGTGTCGTTCATCCGCACGGCCGGCGTCACGTGGCTGTCGAGAAAGATCCCCTCGTCGATCCCGAGCAGCTCGTTGGTGCTCGCGCTCATGAGCATGATGTCGACGAGCCCCTGCCGGACGAGCTCGCGGATGCTGGCGCGATAGTCGGCGATCGAGCGAAACGGCCCCGTGCCGGGCCGGCCGCCAGGAGCGAGGCCTGGAGCCGCAAGGCCGAAGGCCATGTCTGCGTCCTTGGCATCGGCGAGGATGAAGTCGGAGCAGAACGGGTCGGCGACGATCCGTGCGAGCTTGAGGTCGAGCGATTTCGCGGGCCGCTTTGGCTGCATGGGCGATGGTGTCCCAGAAGGAGAATGCGACGATCGGCGACCATGCTACCACTTCACCCGGACCGCGCACCCGCGGCCCCGGCCGGGCCACGGGCACGGATACGCGCGGGTTCATCGAGGGTATCATCTGAGGGGTGCCGGCCCCCGGCGGTCCGGTCCCGGATCAGAGCCGGCTGACCAGTAGGGGAAGGCTCGCCCCGGTTTCGTTCACACGCGCACCTCGTCGAGGAGATTCCCCCGATGGATATGAATATCGTCTGGTTCCTGCTGATCGGCCTGGCCGCGGGGTGGCTCGCCGGACAGATCATGAAGGGGGGCGGGTTCGGCGTCGTCGGAGACCTCGTCGTCGGCGTGATCGGCGCGATCCTCGGCGGCTTCCTCTTCGGGCTGCTCGGCCTGTCGGCGAGCGGCCTGCTCGGCAGCCTGATCACGGCGACGGTCGGGGCCATCACGCTGATCGCCGGCCTGCGGGCGATCAAGCGGCCGGTGTGACGCTTCGGGCAGGCGGCGACGTTGCGGACGGCCGATGGCGGCTGGTACGGTGCTCCGGCGGGGAACGCGGGCCGCAGCGTGCTGCGGCCGACGTCTCGCCGCCGATCCTCAGCCACTCCCGAGCCCACCATGACCAGCCCACGTCCAGGAACATCTTCTTCATTCACCGACCTGCCGCTCTCCCGCCGCCGCTTCGTGGGCGGCGCGACGCTCGCGGGTGCGGCCGCGGTCGCCGGGCCCGCGTTCCTCGCGAACCGCGGACAGGCCGCGACCGACGTACCCGACGCACTGGCAGGCCGCCTCAAGAAGACGCTCAAGATCGGGATGATCAAGCTTCCCGGCAGCCTTCCCGGCAGCACAAGTCTCGTGGAGCGGTTCCGGGCGGCAAAGGCCGCCGGCTTCGACGGCGTCGAGATGGACTTCCCCAATGGCGACGTCTCTGAGACGAAGCGGGCGATCGCGGAGAGCGGCCTGCCGGTCGACGGCAGCGTCTGCTCCGGCCACTGGGAGGTGCGGCACACGAGCCCCGATCCGGAGATCCGCGGCAAGGCGCTCGCGAGCCTCCTGCAGGCGATCCGCGACACGCACGCGGTCGGCGGCCACAGTGTGTTGCTCGTCGTCGGCAAGGGAGTGGACGGGCCGGAGGCCGAGATCTGGAAGCGGTCGGTCGACAACATCGCGAAGGCGATCCCGCTGGCGGGCGAACTGGGCGTGCAGATTCTCATCGAGAACGTCTGGAACCAGTTCCTCTACGACCACGACGGGGCGGCCGATCAGACCGCCGACAAGTTCGTCCGCTACGTCGACGACTTCCGTTCACCCTGGGTCGGCATGCAGTTCGACATCGGCAACCACTGGAAGTTCGGATCGATGGGCGACTGGATCCGCACGCTCGGCCGCCGGGTGCTGAAGCTCGACGTCAAGGGTTTCTCGCGGGCCGAAGGGAAGTTCACGCCGATCGGCGCAGGCGACATCGACTACGCCGACGTCCGCAAGGCGCTCCGCGAGATCAACTTCCACGGCTGGCTCGCAGCCGAGGTCGCCGGCGGCGACGAGGCGTACCTCCGGGGCGTGGCCCGGGAGATGGACGTGGCCTTCGGGCTCTAACACGGCGGGCCGTCATTGCTGGCCAGCGAACGTGCACGGCTGTTCGAGAGCGTGCTGGCGAGGTCGAGCCCGTTTCCGCCAACGCGGCGACGCGGCATCGCGGCGGAGTGGTTCGGCTCTCGTCGGCGGGATGCTTTCCTGCCGATCCCGGGCCCCTGCGCCGACGCGATCGAGGTCGTCGCCGTGAAGTGGATCGTCGGCGCCAAAGACGGCGACTAGTCGCCCGACTTCCGATTCCCACCCGGACAGCAGAAGCACCAGCGGACGCGCAGGCCCGCCTGCACGGGATCGCGAGCATCTGTTTTTCCGATGTGTTGAACAGAAACAATCGATCACCGCAGCGTCATGCATCGGCCTACAAAGAGTTCGGGCTTGACAGATGAAGGATCCATAAGACGCCGTCATCCAGTCGGCCCCGCAAGGTTTTTGGAGGGGGGTGCCGCATTCGGTTTCGCCGATGCCGGCTGCATCGATTCATTTTCCTTGTATCACGAGGGCTCTATGTCTCTGCGCAACCGTCTTCGTCGCGGTTTCACCCTGGTGGAACTGCTGGTGGTCATCGCGATCATTGGCACACTGGTCGGCCTGCTCCTGCCGGCTGTCCAGTCGGCTCGTGAAGCTGCTCGTCGCAGCGCCTGCAGCAACAACATGAAGCAGCTCGGCCTGACGCTGCTCAACTTCGAGAGCACCCACAAGCGTCTCCCGGCGGCGAACGATCGCACGCCGGCGGGCAACAACCCCGCGGCAGGCTCGTACAGCTGGTGCGTCTTTATCCTGCCGTTCCTGGAAGAGACCAATCTTTACAACACGCTCTCCGGATCAACGAGCCGGTTTTCGACGCCGTTCTCGGCTGTGGCGGGCATCGCAACGCAGGTCCAGACGTCCCTGCCGCAGCTCGTCTGCCCGTCGTTCGCTGAAGACAAGCAGGCGGCCGTCGTGAACGGTGGTCTCGCCACGAGCGGCTGCGGCGTAAACTGCTACAAGGCGATCTCGGGTGTGGGTTACACGTCGCAGTACCCCGACAGCGGTGTCGGTGGGAACGGCGGTGGTGCCATCACGCTGCAGTACTGGGAGCCGAAACGCGCGAACGTCGACGGTCCGTACGATGGTGTCACGCTGGCTCAGGTGGCCGACGGCACGTCGAAGACCTTCGCCCTCGCGGAGAGCCGCGAGAGGACGAAGGCGGCGTGGATCGACGGCACCCGCAACTGGGTGTCGGCGGCCACGGGTGCGACAAATACCGCGCACTTCTTCAACACCTCTTCGCTGAGGTGGGTGAGCACGTCCGGCGGCGCTGCGGCACCGGGCAACTCGGCGCTGCTGCAGAACAGGCCGACCGGTCAGGCATGGGGCGGCTACGGCGGCTCGGATTACGGCCCGTCGAGCTTCCATCAGGGCAACATCGTGATGCACGTCTACGTCGACGGCCATGTGGGCCAGGTCACGAACGAAATCGACGCCCAGCTGTACTACGCTCTCACGACGCGTGGCGACAGCGAGGCGGTTGCGGATGCCCCATGACCACGGCCCACGGCCCACGGACCACGGCCCACGGACCACGGATCACGACTGGCCTCGGGGTAGGCCGGTGCTGAGTAGCAGGCGTCAACAGACCCGCAGCCGGGAGCCCAGTTCCCGGCTGCGGTTTTGTATCAAGTCGCAACCACTCTGATCCTGATGCGGCCGAACTCCGTTCACCCCGCGGATGCAGTCGGCGAGCCGCATGCCGGCCGCCGCCAGCAGGGCCGCTCGACCATGTGGTGGAACACGATGGCCAGAAGCAGGCTCGCTCCCCAGGCGGCCACCATGCCGGCCAATGCCTGCCCCGGCGTGAGCGGCCACTGCGACAGCCAGCCGCTCACGACGAGACAGACCGGAAAATGGATGAGGAACAGGCTGAAGGAGATCCGCCCCAGATAGTCGATGCCCAGCGAGCCGAGCAGACGGCCCATCGGCCAGGTCCGCAGCCGCTCCCGCTGGGCCGCCACCAGGATCACGACCGCCGTGGCCACGGCCACGAGGAGCCGCGGCCGCCAATCCACCGCCACCGCCGCGATGGCCAGGCCGAGGTAGCCGCAGAGCGCGGGCCCACGCAGGCCGCCGGCGATGAACCAGTGCACGAGCATCCCGAGGAAATAGCTGCCGAGATAGTAGAAAGCCCAGCAGTCGAATGCCGGATCGCGATTGAACCAGAAGAGCGACAGGACCGCCGGCACCGCCAGGAGCGACTGCGTCAGCGCCAGCGCACGAGCGGGCCGGGCGGCGCCGTCCACCTGCGTCCACCGCCGCGCCAGCATCGCCACCGCGAGCGTCAGCACGAACAGCTGGAAATCGATGGCGAGATACCAGATGCCGGCCGTGAGCGGCTCGTAGCGCAGCAGGTCCTGCGCGAACAATGCATGGGCCACGAGCTGGGCGAGCGTGGGCGCGGCTGAGATCGAACGATGCTCCATCCAACGGCCGGCCAGTGCATTGGCGCCAATGGCCACCGGCAGCATCGCGACGTACGGGATGCCGATGCGACGGTACCGCTGCACGATCTCCCGGCAGAAAGGCCGCCAGCCGGCGGCCGTCAGCCGCGCGAGGTGCTGCGCCGTGCCGAAGCCACCGATCACCAGGAACACCTGCACGACGAACCGGGCCGGATCGCCGAGCCAGTCGAGCAGCACCGGCGCCAGCGGATACGCGACGTCGGCGAGCGGCCCGTAGAAGGCCAGGTGGTGCCAGACCAGCAGTTGCGAGGCGACCGCCCGCAGCATGTCGATGCACTGGAGGCGGCCGAAGGCGGACGGGTGGGGAAGCGGGCTGGCGACGGTGGACATGACGACGAAACGGAACCAGCGGGCGGGGCCGAACAAGGCGGGCTCGCAGTATCGCTCCCGATAGTCCGCGATTCCAGCGGCCCGCGGCGGCTGCGGCCGTCCGCGGGGCTGCCGGTCGGCTTAGGGAATCACCGATGCATGGCCGCTGACGCACTGCCAGGCCCCGTTCTTCAGCACCCAGACGTTCGTGAACCGGGACTTCCGCACAAACTCCTTGCCGTCCTTGTCGCGGCCCGCCTCCCGGTAATCGCCGATGTCGACGGCCACAGTGCCGCCGCCGTAGACCCGCACGTCGATCGAACTGGCTTCCGAGGCGGTGTGACGCTCGCCGCCAGCCTTGAGCGCGGCGATTCCTTCGGCCTTGGTGAAGCGGTGCCCCGACGGCTCCACGTAGACGAAATCGGGGGCCCAGATCCGCTCGAGGATCGACGTGTCGTTCTTGAGGTAGGCGGTCGACCACTGCGTGGAGAGGTCCTTGATGGCCGCCTCGATGGTCGCCTCCTGAGCCGGCGTGACGGCCGCCGGCGACTGGGCCCGCGCCGTGTGGCCGCAGGCGGCCACGATCACGAGTAGTGCCAAAACCCGCATGACGATCCGTGCAACGACCATGATGACCGACTCCTGTGAGAAGGGCGCCCCGCATCGCCGCGGCGGGGACGGTGGTGGAAAACAGGCGTGCCCGGTGGCACTCGAGCGGCGCACTCTACCAGCATCGCGGCCGCAACGCCGCCCTCGCATCCGGAGCAGTCGCGGGTGCCTCCCAGAACACCGTATATTCGCGGCTCTTCATTCTTCCTGTCGGAGCTACACATGCCGACCCCACACCGCCCCCGCATCGCGTGGACCCTCATCCCGGTTGTGGCGATCGCCGCCGCCATACTGCCCGCGACGGTCGCGATGGCCGACGATCCGCGACTCGGCCCCCTCAAGGATCTCGACGGCTATTTTCCATTCGACCCGCCCGCCACGCGCGAGGTGTGGCAGGCCCGCGCGGCCGACGTCCGCCGCCGGATCCTCGTATCGCAGGGCCTCTGGCCAATGCCCACGAAGACGCCGCTCAATCCAGTGATCCACGGCACGCTTCAGCGCGACGGCTACACCGTCTCGAAGGTGTTCTTCGAGAGCGCACCGGGGTTCTTCGTGACGGGGAACCTCTACCGGCCCACCAAGCCCCACGGCAAGGTGCCCGGCGTGCTCTTCGCGCACGGCCACTGGAAGGACGCCCGGCTCTCCGACCAGCCCGCCGACAAGGTCCGGGCGGAGATCGCCGCCGGCGAGGAGCGGTTCGAGCAGGGGGGCAAGAGCCGCTACCAGTCGATGTGCGTGCAGCTGGCCCGCATGGGCTGCGTGGTCTGGCAATGGGATATGCTCGGCGACTCCGATTCTCAGCAGCTCTCCCGCGACCTCGTGCACGGCTTCAAGACACAGCGGCCGGAAATGAACGCGCCGTCGCGCTGGGGCCTCTTCAGCCCGCGCGCCGAGGCGCGGCTGCAGAACGTGATGGGGCTGCAGACGCTCAACGCGGTCCGCTCGCTCGACTTCCTGCTCGGCCTGCCGGAGGTCGATCCGGAGCGGGTGGCGATCACGGGATCGAGCGGCGGCGGCACGCAGACGATGATCCTCGCGGCGATCGACGACCGCATCCAGCTCTCGTTTCCGGTGGTGATGGTGAGCACGTCGATGCAGGGCGGCTGCACCTGCGAGAACGCGTCGCTCCTGCGGGTCGGCACCGGCAACGTGGAGTTCGCCGCCCTCTTCGCCCCGAAGCCTCAGGGCATGAACACGGCCAACGACTGGACCCGCGAGCTCGCCACGAAGGGCTTTCCCGAACTCCAGCGTGCCTACGCGCTCTTCGACGCGAAGGACGACGTGATGCTCCACCGCGGCGAGCACTTTCCGCACAACTACAACGCCGTCACGCGGGCGGCTTTCTTCACCTTCCTGAATCAGCGGTTCAAGCTCGGCCTCCCCGCGCCCGTGATCGAGCGGGACTACGAGCCGCTCTCCCGCGAGCAGCTCAGCGTGTGGGATGAAACGCATCCGAGCCCCAAGCCGGCTGATCCGGAGTTCGAGCGGGGCCTGCTCGCCTGGTTCACCGACGACGCCACGACGCAGCTACGCAGGGCGGCGGCGTCTCCAGATGGGCTGGGGCAGGTCATCCGGCCGGCCGTGGAGACGATCATCGGCCGCACGTTCGACACTGCCGGCGACGTGGAATGGAAGCTCGACACCAAGGAAGCCCGCCCCGCCCACGTCCGCATGGGCGGCCGACTGTCGAACACGACGCACGGCGAGGAAGTGCCGGTGACCTGGCTCTACCCCGAGAAGTGGACAGGCAGGGTCGTGGTCTGGCTCGACAAGGATGGCGCCCGGGGGCTCGTGAACGCCGACGGCAGCCTGCGGCCCCCCATCGACAAGCTCGTGAGCGCCGGCGCGGCGGTCGTGGCGGCCGATCTTCTGCTCCAGCGGGAGGGTGCTGTCGTGCCGGGCACGCCGCCCCGGCAACGCGTCGTGAAGAATCCGCGCGAATTCGCCGGCTACACCTTCGGCTACAACCAGCCGCTCTTCTGCCAGAGCGTGCACGACGTGCTCACCCTCGTGCGGTTTCTGCGCAAGACGACGGTCGGTTCGCATCCGCATCCTGACACCGTCGCAGTCGCCGGGTTCGGCGACGCAGGCCCGATCGTGCTCGCCGCCTGCGCGGTTGCCAGTGACGCGATCGACCGCGCCGCCGCGTCGACGGATGGCTTTCGCTTCGCGAACCTCGACGACTACCGGCACCCGCTCTTCCTCCCGGGCGGCGCGAAGTACCTCGACGTGCCGGGCCTCGTCGCGATCGCCGCGGCGCGGCCGCTCTGGCTGAACGACCCGCGGGAGGACGTCGGGGCGATCGTGGCCCTCTCGTCGCAGCCGACGCGGCTGAACCGATTCACCGGCGACGCCGCAGCGGAGCGGACCGCGGCCGCCGACTGGCTGCTGCTGAAGGAGTGATCAGGGCGGGCGCGTGATGCCCAACTGTTTCCCGCCGGATTCCCGCTATCTTCTCGCCGTTCTCAGGATGAGGGAAGGGGTTGCCCATGCCCCAGGAGCCGGCGTAGGCGGCCAGCGGAGCCAGGATGGCGCAGCGCAGACGCCTCCGAGAGAGCGAAGGGCAGGATGCCCGGAGCGAACGTCCGGCGATGGGGCGTGGGCAACCCCGACACACGACGGTTGACGTGTCCTCCTGACCAGATCAGGAAAGCGGCCTGAGACCGGCTTGCGTCCGCATCCTGTTGAGCGTCGTCCAGGCGACGGGTGTTTTGCGGAAGAGATTGACGAGTTGCGTGGCTGTCACGCCGAGTTGGGTTGCGGCCGGTGCGACGACGACGCCCCCCGCCGCGAGCCGGTCGAGCGCCTCGGCGACGATCGCCGGGTAGTCGTCGTGGTCCGCGGCCACCGCGAGCCTTCCGCCGCGGATCCGCGACCGCCACAGTGGCGAGGGGCCGTCCGTGCGTGGCGGCATGCGCACGCCGAGGGCCAGCGCCAGCCGCAGCCGCGCGACGGCCACGCGCCGGTTCTCCGCCTGCGACCGCCGCTCCGACGCCTCCGACTCGAGGCCCGTCGGCCGGTGCCGCAGCACGACCGCGGTCTCCACCTTGTTGCGGTGCTGGCCGCCCGGACCGCCGCGGCGGGTGCGGGTCTCGTCGCACTCCCGCAGGAGGTCGGCGGCGGACAGGGCGGCGGGATGCGGGCTTGATCCGCTCATGCGCTTCGGCGATTTCTTCGGTCAGCCACGCCGCACGAATTCGAGCACGCCGCGGCCCAGCGCAGTGGCGGCGCGGTGCACAACGTCGAAACCTTGCTCGCGGGCCCAGCCGGCCACCTCGCCCGCGGAATAGATCCGTCCCCGGGTGACGCCCGCAAGCAGCACCGAATACTCAGCCGCCCAGAGCGGGCCCGCCTTGTCGTCGTCGAGAAACATGTCGTGCACGAGAAGGCGCCCGCCGGCGGGCAGGCTGGCGGCGCTTTTTCCCAGCAGTTTCCGGCACTCTGGCTCGTCCCAATCGTGCAGGACGTTCGAGAAGAGGTGCACGTCGTGAGCGGAAGGCCAGGCGTCGGCGAACATGTCGCCGATCGTCACGTCGATCCGATCGCTGCAGCCGGCAGCGTCGATGCTCTGGCGCGCGATCCGGTTGACCGGCGCAGACTCGAGCACAGTCGCTCGCAGGGCGGGATTCGCTTCCGCGCACGCAATCGCATACACGCCGGAGCCGCCGCCCACGTCGAGCAGCCGCCGTGCACTGCGAAAATCGACCGCCCGCGTGAGCGCCGGCGCAAGCACCCGACCGCGGCAGTCCATCGCCGCCGTGAACGACTCGGCGAACGCCTCGGTCCGCATCGCGGCGTGCCAGTCGGCCTCGCCCTCCTCCCCCGGCCAGTTGGCGGGCTTGCCGGTCCGCAGCACCTTCAGCCAGTCGGTCACGCCTGGCTTGTCGGCCATGCTCGCGTAATACGCCCGCGCATCGCACGCTGATCCCGCCACAAGAAACTCCCGCGCGAGGCCAGTCACCCGATAGACGCCGGCGGCATCGCGGGCGACGAAGCCGTTTGCAGCGCAAAGCGTGAGCATGACGTCGGCGGGCCGGGCGTGGATGCCGAGCGTGCTGCAGAGTTCGGCGAGCGTGGCCGGCTGTCGGTCGAGCAGCGTGAAGAGGTCAAGATGGGCGATGGCCACGCAGAGGCAGTCGGCCGCCGCGAGACTGTCGCGGTAGCGGTAGATCGCGGACGGGTCGTGGCTCGGGGATCGCATGTGGCCCCCGATGATAGCCGACCATCGACCGGGGAGTTCGAGCGGCGGGCCGCCGCGAGTCAGGAAGCTCGGCGGGGTGTCGGCCGGCTGGTTGGGACGGATGCGTCCCCCGTGTCGCCGGCCTGCGATCGCGGCAATGCGATCGCGGCGAGCGCCCGGGCCAGCGGGCAGCCGGCCGGGACCGGTCGGCCGCGGCGGTAGGATTCGAGCAGGGAGCGCGACCGTTCCGCGAGCATCCGCCGCACCTCGCGACGCTTGCCCTTCACGCGGGGGATCGGCATCGAATCGTAGGCCGTCGTCTGGTGCCGCATCCAGGCGATAGCCGCAGCCTCGGCCCGCCGTTCGATCGGGATGCGCTTGGTCCGGGCGACGGTGCCGCTGCCGACGGGAGTGGCGTGGGCCGCGATGACGCCGGCCAGCCGCACGGCCAGCTCAGCGTGAACGGCATGGAAACCGAGAAACGTCACGACCGCCGCACGAAAATCCTCGACGTAGGCATCCTGCAGCTGATCGCGGCGGCGGGCAGCGGCCTCCTGCTTCCGCGCGTAGCCCTCGGTCGACCGCTCGGCATCGAGTTCGGCACGGATGCGGTCGATCGTCGCGGCGGGCGCCCAGACGCCACGGGAAAACATCCGGCGGCCGTGTTTCTCCCGCACCACCCAGTGGTCGCCCGCCGCCTTCACCCGCCGCGTGAGCCCCGGGTCGCCCGGCGGGACCAGCACCCAGCCAGCCGGAACTGGAAGGACAACGCCTGCGGCGGTGCGGACGGTGCGGGGTGACGGGCCTGGTGACACTGGAGGCTGCGGCATGGAGGCTTACCCGAGCACCCTGCTGTCGGTTCGCGGAGCGGCCCGGCCGAGGGGTTCATTTGGAGTATCGGCAACTCGGCCCCTCCGAGGCCAGTTCGTCGACACCCGGGTTGCGGCTGGCGGCCCACCTCAACCCCCGCCGTGGCCACGGGTGCTGACCAGGCGGGGCGAACACCTCACCCCGCGACAGTGGTCTGTGCATCGGCGGTGAGTCCGTTGCCGATGTCGTCGGTGATTCCGGCACCCGCCGCCTTGAGCCTGAGGGTGAAGCTCGTGCCGGTGGGCACGTCCTTGGCGAACGTGATCCGCCAGGTGCTGCCTGACGTCCCCGATCCGCCGGCGGGGGCGACGGTCACCGTGCCGAGCACGTTCTTCACCTTCGTGTCGGTGACCGGCAGGTCGACCGACTGGCCCGCGATCACCCCGATAAAGCGGAAGCTCGAGGCCTTCACGCCCGTCACCGACCGGCCGAACGTCACCGTCACGGCTTGCGTCGACTCCTGGCTCCAGCCGGTCACCGTGGGAGCGGCACGGCTGACCGTGACCGGCACCTCGGCCCCCTGGCTCTCGTTGCCGAAGGCGTCGGCAGTCTTGGCGATCACCCGCCAGACGGCGTCCGTGAAGGGCTGCTTGGTCGGCGTCGTCAGCGACCAGGTACCCGACGCCACACTCTTCGCGGCCGTCACGCTCGCCGTGCCCAGCAGCACCGGCGTCGCCACGCTGCTCGATTCGACGCGGTACAGGTTCACCTTCGTGCCCGACGGCGCGGTGCCGCTGAAGGCCGGGGCCGTGATGTTGGTGAGCCCGTCCCCCTTCACTCCGGAGTCGCCAGACGCCGAGAGCGTCACCGTCGGCGCCGCGGGCAGGGCGGTGCTGATCACCACCGGCGACAGGGCCTTCGACGCCACGCTCGCGTTGCCCGCCTTGTCGACCGACGTGGCCGTCATCGAGTAGCTGCCGTCCGGCAGCGAGGCACCCAGCTTGATGCTCCAGATGCCCTTGGAATCGGCCGTGCCCGTGCCCATGGCGTTGCCGTTGGCCAGTACCGTCACCGTCGCGAATGCCTCGGCTGTGCCCGAGAACGTCGGCGTCGTCACGTTCGTCTGGTTGTCGGTGCTGCTCGACCCCTTGTCGTCAGCGGCCACGAGATCGGGAACCGACGGGGCCGCCACCGCCGTGTCGATCACGATCGACAGCGATCCTGCACCCGCCTTCGCGCTCACGGGGCCGGTGTTGCCTGCCACGTCCGTCGCCTTCGCCGTGATTGCATACGTCCCGGCCTTCAGCGCCACAGCCGGCGTCAGGCTCCAGACGCCGTCAACCGCGACCACCGTGCCGAGCACCGTCGTGTTGGCGAGCACCGTCACCGTGCTGCCATCCTCGGCCGTGCCCGTGATCGTCGGCGTGTCGTCCTTCGTGTAGTTGTCGTCGCTGGCCGCGCCAGAGTCGCTGTCGGATGCCAGATCAACGTCCGCCGGAGCCGCCGGTGCCGATGTGTCGACCGTGAGCGAAAGCACGTCTTCGTCGCTCTCGACGCCGAACTCGTTCACCGCCTTGGCGATGACATCCCAGTCGGCCGCCGTGAACGGCTGCTTCGTCGGTGTCGTCAGCGACCACACTCCCGTGGCCGCATTCTTGGCTGCCGTGACAGCTGCCGTACCCAGCAGCGTCGGCACGTCGCCCGAGCCCGTGGCCGTCCGGTAGACGTTCACCTTCGTGCCCGCCGGAGCGAAGCCGGTGAACGTCGGCGCCGTCGCATTGGTGATCCCGTCCGCCTTCGTCCCCGAATCACTCTTCGTGTCCAGCAGGACCGTCGGCGCGGCAGGAGCCGTCGTGCTGATCACCACCGGAGTCAGAGCCTTCGACGCCGCACTCGCGTTGCCCGCCTTGTCGACCGCCACGGCGGTGATGGAGTAGCTGCCGTCCGCCAGTTCGCCGTCGGTGGTGATGCTCCACGCACCCTTCGAGTCGGCCGTGCCCGTGCCCACCTCGTCGCCGTTGGCCAAGAGGGTCACCACGGCAAAAGCCTCGGCCGTGCCCGTGAACGTCGGCGTCGCCACGCTCGTCTTGTTGTCGGTGGTGCTCGTGCCCTTGTCGTCCAGCGTTACCAGGTCCGGCGTCGAGGGCGCCGCCACCGTCGTGTCGATCACCACAGTCAACGAGCCCGCGCCCGTCTTGGCATTGGCCAAGCTGACGTTGCCCGCCGCGTCGGTCGCCTTCGCCGTGATCGCGTACGTACCAGCCTTCAGCGGCACCGACGGCGTCAGGCTCCACGCCCCGCCTTCGACCGTCGTGGTCCCGATCGCGACGTCGTTGGCGAACACCGTCACCGACGTGCCGTCCTCCGCCGTACCCGTGATCGTCGGCGACGTGTCGTTCGTGTAGTTGTCGTCGTCAGCAGTGCCCGTGTCGCTGGCTGCCAGGAGATCCAGATCGGACGGGGCGGCCGGAGCCACCGCATCCACCATGAGCGCCAGCGTGACGTCCTCGCTCTCCGCTCCGAACTCGTTCACCGTCCGAGCGATCACGTCCCAGTCGTCCGACGCGAAAGGCTGCTTGGTGGGCGTCGCCAGCGACCACGTGCCCGACGTCGCCCCCTTCGTTGCGGTGACGCTCGCCGTCCCCACGAGCGTCGCGGTCGCTTCCGATCCCGGGACCAGGCGGTAGAGGTTCACCTTCGCTCCAGCCGGCGCCGTGCCAGAGAACGTCGGCAGAACCACGTTGGTGATCCCGTCGCCCTTCGTAGCCGAGTCGCTGGCCGCATCCAGACGCAGTGTCGGGGCCGCAGGCGGCGCCGCTGCGATCACCACCGGCGTGAGTGGCGACGAGGCCGCGCTCTCGTTGCCTGCCTCGTCGAAGGCCACCGCTGTGATCGAGTACGTCCCGTCGGCGAACGGCGTGTCCACCGTGACACGCCAGCTCCCCGACGCATCGGCCGTGCCGCTCCCCACCTCCACCCCGTTGGCAAGCAGCCTCACACCCACCAACGCCGCCGCGCTGCCCGTGAACGTCGGCGTCGACACGCTCGTTCGGTTATCCGTGCTGCTCGAGCCCTTGTCGTCGGCAGCGATCAGATCTGGCACGCTCGGCGTCGGCGGTGCGATCGTATCGATCACGATCGGCGTCGCCAGCGAGCCTGCCGTGTTGGCATTGCCAGCCGCGTCGACGAACGCGCCCGCCGCGACAGACACCGTGCCCGAGCCGTTGAAGCCCGCCGTCGGAGCGAACGTCGCCGTGTACACCTTGCCGCTGCCGGCGAACCCTGAGATCGACCCACCGACCGCGGTTACGTCGGAAGCCGTGAAGTCAGAGGACGACTCGCTGAGCGTGAACGTGAGCGTGGCCGTCTCGCCAGCCTTGAGCGTCGACTTGCTCGAGGCGATCGTGATCGTCGGCGCCACCGTGTCGATCGCAATCGGCGTGGCAAGCGACCCGGCGGTGTTGCCATTGCCGGCGGCATCCGTAAACGCGCTGGCTGCCACCGAGACCGTGCCAGACACAGTGGAGTTGGCCGACGGTGTAAACGTCGCCGTGTAGCTCGTCCCGCTGCCTGCGAATGCGGAGATCGACCCACCGACCGCCGTCACGTCCGCGGCGGTGAAGTCGGCGGACGACTCGCTGAGCGTGAACGTGAGCGTCGCCGTCTGGCCAGACTTGAGCGTCGCCGTGCTCGACGCGATCGAGATCGTCGGTGCGACCGTGTCGATCGTGATTGGCGTGGCTAGCGAGCCTGCCGTGTTGGCGTTGCCAGCGGCATCGGTGAACGTGCCGGCCGACACAGAGACCGTGCCCGGTACCG
>Ga0209401_1000232_pt1 | contig 38113 bp, 39 predicted proteins | sample M_140807_MF_Meta_FD_187318 | JGI IMG/M metagenome (GOLD analysis project Ga0209401, IMG submission 187318) | Freshwater microbial communities from Lake Montjoie, Canada to study carbon cycling - M_140807_MF_MetaG (SPAdes) (version 2) | ecosystem: Environmental > Aquatic > Freshwater > Lake... | reverse complement strand
CGTGGTGCTGCCGGAGCAGGGGGCACCCCTGGCCTGGAACCTGCTGCTCAACCTGTCCGGCTCGCCCTCGGCTCCACTCGACTGGCTGGCGGAGGTGCTCCAGCCGCCCCTGCTGCCTCGCCTCCTGGCTGCCGGTTGGGTGCCGCCCCTGCCCCACGACGTCCTCGAATCGGTGCTGGCCCCCTTTCCGGCGGGGATCCGCCAGCTGCTCAATCCTCCCGACGCCGTTCTGGCCCGGTGCCGAAGCCTGCCGCCCCTGGTCCCGCAGGAACGCCAACGCCTTCAGGCCCTCTGGGATGACGCCGCACCAAGCTTGGCGATGCCATCCGCCCCGGCCGTTCCTTCCACCCAAGTCCTAGGCGCCGAGGTCGGCTCTCCCTGAGCTCCACGTCTTCATTCGGCCCTGGCATTGGGTCACTGCATTCGCTCATGGCACTCAGCCAACGGGCGGAAACGGTTCCTTCTGCTGGCCGGGCCCGCTCAGCCCCACAGTCGCCGTCGAGGCGCTGCCGCCAGACGCCGATGGGTGTCGGCCAGCAGGTCGGGAATCGGCAGCTGGTGGGGGCAGCGGGGCAGGCAGGCCCCACAGTCGGCACAGGCCGAGGCATCCACCGTTTCCCACCAGTGGCCCGCCCGCCCGATCAGGCTGTAGCGCTCGCTGGCGAAGGACTCCAACCCATGGCCCACGGCCAGGTTGCGCAGTCGCAGTAGGGCAGGGATGGGCACCTCCGAGGGGCAGGGAAGGCAGGCGTGGCACTGACCGCAGCGCTCCTCCCCCAGCCGCTCGGTTCCCCTGGCGGCGAGCTGCGCCAGCGCCCGCTCCTCCGCCGTCGTGAGGGGCCCATCGGCATTCGCTAACCGGCTCGCCCAGGCCAGATCCTCCACCCGGGCTGCCCCCAGGGTGAGGGTGCTGATCCCCGTGGCTAGCAGATAGCGATAAGCCAGCTGCAGTGGGGCCAATGGGGCGCAGTCCTGCTCCAGCTGCGGGGGTGGGTCGTACAGGCGTCCGCCCTTGTCGGCCGGTGAGATCGCCATCACCCCGATTCCGTCGGCTAGGGCCGCGCGGGCCAGGGGCAATCGTTCCGGATCGAACAGGTGCAGATGCAGGCTGCAGAAGCGAAAGCGGCCACTGGCCAGGGCGGTTTCGATCAGGCCGTAGCTGCCATGGCTGGAGAACCCCACCTGGTCCACCAGGCCCTCCGCCACGGCGGCACGCAGCAGGTCGGCGCCGGCCCCGTGAAGGGCCCAGGCCAGATGGCTCTCGGTGTTGAGGCCGTGAACCGCCAGGTTGTCCAGCCGGGCGATGCCCAGGCGGCGGAGGCTGCCGCGCAGCAGCTCCAGACCTTCCGCGAGACCAATCCCCTCACCCAGCCCCGGCAGCAGCTTGCTGGTGAGCACCACCTCCCGGCGGGCGACCGGATCCCTCACGGCCAGGTCGTTGAGCACCTCCCCCAGGAAGGTTTCCGCCGGGCCATAGGCCGGTGCCGTTTCGATGTGGTTGATGCCTGCCTCAAGGGCGGCGTCGACCACCCTCGCCAGGGCCTGGGGGCTGTCCAGGGCCCGCATCGTGCCCAAGGTGAACAGGGAGACGGGCCGGCCCCTCCCGAAGGATCGCCGCACGAACCCGGGATGGAGACCCTCCTGGCTTGAACCGTCGGCGGTCATGGGCGGGGTGATCCTGACAGCCTCAAGTGGGCGCACCGCAGCCGCTGCGGCTGCGAAGTGGCTCTCGGCGGCGGCCTGTCTGGAGTCGCCTCTCCGTCCCGGACTGCTGTCGCCTGGCCCATCCGGCCTCAGCGTTCCGGTGTGGCCGGACCGTCGGCGGCGGGATCGCCGCTCTCTTCCGGGGGCTCTTCGCTGCCCTCCGCATCGGTTGACGCGTTGTTCTCGGAGCTGCGCCGCAGGTGGCGGATCAGGTCCGCCGGGCTGGTCCGGTCCAGGAAGCGACGGAAGTCCTCCTGGTCCACGGCATCGGCTTCGGCATCCACGGGAATCGAGGCATCGGCCACCACCTCCTCCAGCATCCAGATGCCGCTGCCTGTCCTCAGGGCCAGGGCGATGGCGTCACTGGGGCGGGCATCGAGTTCCACGGCCTCCTCCTCGCCGCGACGCAGCTTCAGCACTGCCCGGAAGGTGCTGTCCTCGATCGTGTGGATCACCACCCTCTCCAGCTGCAACCCGCCCGCCTCCAGCAGGCTCACCATCAGGTCATGGCTGAGGGGCCGCGGAGGCCGCTCGCCGTTCAGTCCCGCCAGGATGTTGTGAGCTTGGGCTTGATCGATCCAGATCGGCACCTGGCGGCGACCGGAGGGATCCCGCAGCAGCACGATGGGGCTGCGGCTGGCCGCGTCGAGGCCGATTCCCGCCACCCTCATCTCCACCATGGACCGTGCTCCCGGCCTCGGCCGATGCCCTGGGGCGATTATGGCGACAGTGAAGGGGAGGCAGGCATGTTCACCGGACTGGTGCGGGCCGTCGGTCATGTGGAGCGGTGTGCCACGGGGGTTCGGCTGCGGCTGCCGGCCAGTGGGGATGGCGAAGCCTGGTCGGGGGGCGAGGGGCTAGGTCACCTGTTTCTGGGGGACAGCGTTGCGGTCGATGGGGTGTGTCTCACCGTGGCGGAGTGTTTCAGCGATGGCTTCCGCGCCGACGTGAGTGAGGAGACCCTGGCGCGCACCACCCTGGCCGCCAAGGCGGAGGCCCGTGCTGCGGTGAATTTGGAGCCGGCGCTGCGGCTCAGTGACCGGCTCGGGGGCCACCTTGTCAGTGGCCATGTCGATGGCCTGGGCACGGTGGTGGCCATTGCGCGGGAGCCAGCCTCCTGGCGGCTTGAGGTGCGCTGGAACGACCCTGCCTATGGCCGTTATGTGTGTGAGAAGGCCAGTGTGGCCATCGATGGGATCAGCCTCACCGTGGCGGGTTGCAGCACCGCTGGCCAGTTTTGGATTGCCGTGATCCCTCACACCTGGTCTGCCACCACCTTGGCTCACCGGCGCGTGGGAGATGTGGTGAACCTGGAGGCGGATTTGCTGGCCAAATACACCGAACGGCTGCTTCAGGTTTCGATCGGGGCTGGGGGCTTGGCCTCCCCATCCCAGGCCGGAGAGGGCATGAGCCGCGACTGGCTGTCCAACCACGGTTGGGCCTGATCCCTCCGGTCAGGGCTGTGGCTTCCTTGCCAGACCCTGCCTAAGGTCCAGTCGTCATGTTCCCCATCCTTGCCATGGCCACGGAACTCAGCGATCTGGTCCCGGGCACGCCGGAACCCAGCCGTCTTGCCCGCGACAGCAGCGCTCTGCGCACATTCACTCTCGCCGAGGGGGTGGTGATGCTTGTGCTGGGGCTGCTGGCCCTGATCTTTCCCGTGCTGGCCTCGGTCTGGGTCACCGCCATGGTGGCGATCGGATTTCTAGTGGGCGGCATCGTGGGTTGGGTCAACACCCTTGCCCGGGCACCCCGCCTCAGTGGTGCCATCTGCTTCTGGCGCCTCACAGTGGACACCCTGTTTCTGGTGGCCGGAATCTGGATGGTGCGCCAACTGGCCGCCGGACCCGAGCGGGCCGCCAGTCAGGTCGCGGCCCTGGCCCTGGCCATCGGCGTGGTGTTCCTGGTTGAGGGGGGAGTGTCCAGCGTGGTGGCGCTCACCCACCGGCATGTCAAGGGGTGGGGCTGGGGTCTCACCAACGGCATCGTGACCCTGATTCTGGGTTTGATGATCCTCACGATGAAATCCCTGAGCCTTCTCTGGGTGCTTGGCACCCTGGTGGGGATCAGCTTCCTGTTCAGCGGGCTGGATCTGCTCACCTTCAGCGCCAGCTTCCATCCTGTAAAACCAGGGACGATGGTGGCCGGCGCGGAGAGCCGGGATTAACCGGAATGATCGGGGCCGAAACGGCCCTTCATTCGTTCGAAGCGTTCATGGGCAACAACCAGATCGAGCCGGTTTCTTTGTGGATTTCAATCCGGAACTCCTGGCCCGGCTCCAATCCCATCCGGCGTGTGTAGGCCTGGCCGATCAGCAGGTTGCCGTTTCCATGCACACGTGTGCGGAATTCTGCCTGGCGTCCTTTGCTGCCGACCGAACCACCGCTGGCCGAAGGCAGCACATACCCTTTAGCCGCCACCAAGGCGCGGTAGAAACTCTTCTTGAGGATCCGGCCACTGGGCCCCACATAGCCGCAGGCCTTGGCGATCTGGTCCTCAGGACGATTGCTTAGGGAGCGGGCTCGATCCAGCAGGGCTTTGCCCTCCAGTGGTGCGTCAGCAAGGGCAGGACCACTCTCGCTTGCAGTTGAAATCCTGTTGGCAGCCATTGAATCGAGATCGGCGAATGGAGATCGGCTGCAGGCAGCCTCAACCTGATCACAATTGTGACGAACCCAGCCTGACTTCGGCAAGTCTCAGAACCAACTTTTTGGCCACTCCTGCCTCGGTTGCCGCGTGTGGACGCTGGGAGGCGAGCGGAGAGGCTTTTGGATTGATGGGGTGTTTCAGAGCAGATAGAGGATTCCGAACAGAACCACCCAGATGCCATCCACGAAGTGCCAGTAGAGCTCCGCTGCTTCCAGGCCAAACGGAGTGTCGGCCTTGATCCGACCAGTGGCTCGGGTCTGCCACCACACGATCAGGATGCAGATCACGCCGAGGGTCACGTGAAGACCGTGAAACCCCGTGAGTGCGTAGAAGGTGCTGGCGAAGAGGTTGTCGGTGAGGCCAAAGGGGAGATGGAAATACTCCACCATCTGGCCGGCCAGGAAGGCCAGACCGAGGACTGCAGTGATCACCAACCAACGGCGGCAGCTGGCGCCATCGCTTCGCAGCAGACCCCGGCCGGCGCGATGGAAGGTGAAGCTGCTGAGGATCAGCAGCACGGTGTTGATGGTCGGCAGCAGCAGCTCCAGTTCGTAGTTGGATCCCTCGGGGAGGGGATTCACCGCCCGGAAGGTGAGGTAGGCGGCAAAGAAGCCTGCGAAGGTCATGCCATCGGCCACCAGAAAGGTGGCCAACCCGAACAGACGGACATCGGTGTGCGCGTCGTGTCCCTCACCGCCGTGGCCGTGGACCGCAGCGGCGCTGGCGCTTGGCGAAACGTTGCTGGTGCCGGGGGCAAGGCTGGTCATGGTGAGGGGGCTGGGATGGGTGGAAAGGGAGGGATCAGGGGCGGCGGTCGGTCCAGATCTGATCACCGGTGGCCTTGCCCAGATCAATGGCATCCACGGCCGTGCCGTATCCATAGGGATGGGTCACTAGGGGAGCCTCGCCGATCCAGTTTTCCACCGGTGGTGGAGATGAAGTGAGCCATTCGGGTGTGAGGGCGTTCCATGGGTTTCCTCCAGCCACGCGGCCACGGAAAGCACTCACCACCACATTGATCAGGAATGGGAGGGTGCTGAGTCCCATTAGGAGGGCACCGACGCTGCTGACCTGGTTGAGAGTGGTGAAGGAGGGGTCGTATTCCGCGACCCGCCTCGGCATGCCGTTCAATCCCAGCCAGTGCTGGGGAGCGAAGCAAAGATTAAAGCCAACGAAAGTAAGCAGGAAGTGGAGGCGACCAAGATCTTCATTGAGCATGCGGCCGGTGAATTTGGGATACCAGTGGTAAACGGCACTAAAGATCACAAACACGGTGCCGCCATACACGATGTAGTGGAAATGGCCCACAACGAAATAGGTGTCGTGCACATGAATGTCGAAGGGCACTTGAGCCAGGGCAACGCCGGTGATGCCACCGAACACAAAATTCACGATGAAGGCGCAGGCAAACAGCATGGCACTGTTGAGGGCGATCTTCCCTTGCCAGAGGGTGGCCAGCCAGTTGAAGAACTTGATGCCGGTGGGCACTGCGATGAAGGAGGTGGCAATTGTGAAGAACAGCCGCATCCACGGCGGAGTACCACTGGTGAACATGTGGTGGGCCCAGACAATCAAGCCAAGAACCACAATGGCAAGAATCGAATACACCATCGTGGTGTAACCGAACAACGGCTTGCGGGCATGAACAGGAAGGATCTCGCTCACCAGGCCGAAGGCCGGCAGTACCATGATGTAAACGGCCGGATGGGAATAGAACCAGAACAGATGTTGATACACCACCACGTTGCCCCCTAAGGCAGGATTGAAGAATCCTGTGTGGGCGATGATGTCAAAGCTCAGCAGGATCAGGGTTCCGGCCAACACTGGCGTCGAGAGCACCACAAGGATGCTGGTTCCAAGCATGGCCCAGCAATACATGGGCAGCTGCATCAGTTGCAGGCCTGGACGGCGTAATTTCAAGATGGTGGCAATGAAATTGATGCCACCAAAAATCGAGCTCCCTCCAAGAAGCAGCACACTCAGAATCCAGATCACCTGGCCCAAAGCTGGCGTGGTGATGCTCAGCGGTGGATAGGCGGTCCAGCCCGACTGGGCAGCTCCACCCTTAATAAAGTAACTGCTAATCAGCAGGATGCCCGCAGGAGGAATCAACCAGAAGGCCACGGCATTGAGCCTGGGGAAAGCCATGTCCCTGGCACCCACATAGAAGGGGATCAGATAGTTCCCGAATGCTCCATTCACCACCGGCACGATCCACAGGAAGATCATCACCGTGCCATGCAGGGTGAGCACTTCGTTGTAGGTTTCGCGGCTCACGAAGTCGCTGATCGGGCTTGCAAGTTCCGTGCGAATCACCCCGGCAAGGGCGCCACCGATAAAATAAAATAGAAAACCGCAAATCATGTACTGAAGGCCGATCACCTTGTGATCCAGGCTGAAGCTCAGGTAGCGAAGCCATCCCTCAGGCTGAAGGCTTGGTGAGGGGGATTCGAAATCGCTGGGAGATGCAAGTGTCATGGCGAGATCAGGCCGTTGGATTGGAGCCGGAGCTGGCCACGGTGGCCGGCGGTGCAGGGGTGTTCTTGACGACCCAGGCCTCGAAGTCAGAAGGCTCATGCACCACCACCGTGGATCGCATCCCACCGTGGTAAGGGCCGCAGAGCTCAGCACAAACAATCGGGTAGCTGCCCGGTCGGGTTGCCGTGAAGCTGAGCAGGGTCGGTTGTCCGGGAATCACATCCTGCTTGAGGCGGAATTGTGGAACCCAGAAGGCATGAATCACATCCCTGGCCTCCATATGCAACTCGACGGGACGATCGGCCGGAATGTGCAATTCACCGCTGATGATATTGCCTTCTGGGTAGTGGAAAATGAAGGCAAACTGCATTGCAGTCACATCAACCGGTAGTGCCTTGACTTCTGGACTCGCTACGCCAATCCCACCCCACACCCTGGCTTCAGGCTTGGGATCGGAACCGGCCGCATCTGGTCCGTTGGAGATCATCACAGCGGAAGGATCAGCGTCATCACTCGCTTGATGTCCGCGATGACCTCGGTGGTTGACGGCCGGTTGCATCGCATGGCCTGCATGCATGGCGCTGTGATCATTGAGCGGCGTCATCCCGCCCATGCGCTCATAAATGTCGTAGCTGTAGATGCCAACGAACAGCACCACGACAGCAGGAATGGCGGTCCAAACGATCTCAAGAGGCAGGTTGCCTTCGATCGCTGCGCCGTCATCGAGATCGCCCTGTCGTCGTCGAAAGCGCACCAAACTGAAAACCAGCAATCCCACGATGCCGACGAACAGGATTGTGCCGATGCTGAACAACACCTTGAACAAGTCGTCGTAGACCGGTGCGTTGGTGCTGGCATCGAGCGGCAGGAGGCTCACGTTGTAGCCCACCCAGAGGCCGGCGAGCACAAGGGCCATGCCCAGCAGGAGGGTGATCAGGGCTGGTGGTATGGGCACGGGAGATTCGGAGGACTTGTCGCGAAGCCTTTCCAGCCTATGGAGATCGATGCTGGCGTGGAAGTGTCAACGGATTCGGAAGCCTGAACTGGTTGAAAGTTCAGATTTGATTCATATTTCTGCCTGAGATGTGCGGGATCCCTCATTTGACCAGACTCGCTAAGTTGTGCCTCCAGCTGCAAGTTCGGCCATGGTCGGCAAGTCGGCACCTACCAGGGATTTACCCGTTCACAACCCACCGTCCCATGCTCAAACCCTGACCGATTCTGGTGCTGCTCTCCAGCCGTTCCGTCCTGGTGTGCTCCATCGAGGCCTGGATTTCCTCCTTGGTCATCTGGTGCCGGCCCTGATCGCTCTGGTGGGAATCGGAGGAGCGACACGGGTCATGCAGGCGGGTCTCGCCTGCCCGGATTGGCCCCTCTGTTACGGAACGCTTCTGCCGGGTCGTCAGATGAACCTCCAGGTCTTCCTGGAGTGGTTTCATCGGCTTGATGCCTTTCTGGTCGGCATTGCCCTGCTGACTGTTGGTGCCGTTTCGCTTTTCAGGCGTCGGGACCTGCCCCGTTGGCTTCCATGGATGGCCGGCCTTGCCCTGGCTCTGGTGATCGTTCAGGGCGGCCTCGGAGCCTTGACCGTGCTGGGCCTCCTGGAGGCCTCCACCGTGACTCTCCATCTGTTAACAGCGCTGGTGCTGGTGCTTCTGATCAGTGGCACCCACCAGGCCCTGGGTACCTCCGCAGAGCGTCTCTCCTCAGGAGAATCTCCCCTCCAGGCCTGCTCCCCACTTCCTTTCTGGTGGATGCCCCTGCTGGCGCTGAGCACCCTGACGCTTTTCGCTCAGTGCGCCCTGGGAGGCGCCATGGCGAGCCGCTGGGCTGCCTCCCTTTGTCTTGACGATGGCATTGGCTGCCACTGGTTGCTGCTGCATCGTCTCGGCGCCTGGCCGACGCTGGTGGCTCTGGTGCTGCCGGCCCTGGCCTCACTGGCCTTGCCTTCCGCCGAATCGAGACTCCGGACCCTGGCGTGGTTCCCGGCGGGGCTGGTTCCTTGCCAGGTGGGCCTCGGTCTGTTGACCCTGCGCCTTCAGCTTGCTGAACCCATGGTCACCGTGGCCCACCAACTCCTGGCAGCCCTGCTCGTTGCCCTGCTCGGCGCACTGTGGGGCCGCAGCCTTGTCTCCTTCTCCTCTGTTCAAGCCGTCCCCGTTCCCCCCTCCCTGGAGATGGCCCATGGTTAGCCTTCGCTCTCTTCCACCCGTGGCCATTCCGGCGGGTGTTGGACCATCCCCTGCCGTCGATGCGGCTGCCAGCCAGAGTCAGGCGATCAGGCCTTCGGTGCGCCTGCCTGCCTGGCTGGAGGTGGCCAAACCGCGTCTGATTCCCCTCCTCCTTGCCACCACGATCGGCGGCATGGCACTTTCGGCAGGCTGGCCTCTCGACGGCCTCACCGTGACCGCCACCCTGTTAGGGGGTGCGATGGCCTCGGCCGCTGCCGGAGTCCTCAATTGCCTCTGGGAGGAAGAGCTGGATGGGCGCATGCAACGCACCAGCCGCCGGGCCCTTCCCTCGGGCCGGCTCGCCCGTCGCCAGGCCTTTGCCCTGGCCGTGCTGCTCACCACCGCGGCCACCCTGGTGCTGGTGCTGGGGGTGAACCCCCTTGCGGCTTCGCTGAGCCTCCTGGGCCTCTGCAGCTACGTGCTTCTGTACACCGTGCTGCTCAAGCCCCGCACCTCGCTCAACATCGTGATCGGCGGTGTCGCCGGGGCGATACCGCCCCTGGTGGGCGCTGCCGCTGCCACCGGCAGCCTCGGCTGGGCGGGCTGGTGGCTGTTCGCTCTTGTGATGGTCTGGACCCCTGCCCACTTCTGGTCCCTTGCCCTACTGCTCCGCGAGGACTACCGCTCGGTGGGGATCCCGATGCTGCCCGTGGTGCGTGGAACCATCGCCACCGGCCATGCCATTGCCCGCTACAGCTGGCTCACGGTGCTGCTCAGTGGTCTGGGCGTGCTCGCCCTGCCCACCGGGGGCTGGCTGTACGGGGTGTTGGTGCTTCCCTTCAACGCCCGCCTGCTGCAGCTCAGTGGTCGTCTGCAGTTGGATCCGGAGGATCCGCAGCGGGCCCGCAGTCTTTTTCGCTGGTCGATCTTCTATCTGTTCGGCATCTGCCTTCTCTTGGTTCTCGCCCGCACTCCCCAGGCGGCCGGATTTGATCCCGTGTTGTTGGGGTTGCTTCGCCCTGCTGCCCCCGTGGCCTGAGGGAGGCCTCCCCACCATCACGGCCCGGACGGTTCTCCGCCATCACCGAGTTAGGAGCATGCCTAGATTCCAGCCGTCGGACCATCGGGAGTGAGCCTGGCTTGATCGAGCTCGAGCACCTCAGCAAGCAGTACGGCACCGGTCGCCGCTCCGCCCCGGTCCGGGCCCTTGACGACTTTTCCCTTCTGATTCCTGATGGTTCCCTGTATGGGCTGCTGGGCCCCAATGGGGCTGGCAAGACCACGGCGCTCCGCATTCTCTGCACCCTCTTGGCCCCCGATTCCGGCAGCGTCCGGGTCGCCGGTCTCGATGCCCTCCGCGACCCCAGGGGCGTGAGGCGTCTGCTGGGCTACGTGGCCCAGGAGGTTGCTCTCGACAAGATCCTCACCGGCCGCGAACTGCTCGCCCTCCAGGGCGACCTCTATCACCTGGCCCGCGCCGATCGCGATGCCCGCATCGCCGAGCTCATCGATCTGCTGGGCATGGGCGAATGGATTGATCGGCGTTGTGGCGGCTATTCCGGGGGCATGCGCCGCCGACTCGACCTGGCCGCCGGCCTGCTTCATCGACCCCGTGTGCTCGTGCTCGATGAACCCACCGTGGGTCTCGATATCGAGAGCCGCGCCGCCATCTGGCAAGTGCTGCGTCAGCTGCGAGAGGGCGGCACCACGGTGCTGCTGAGCAGCCATTACCTGGAGGAGGTGGATGCCCTGGCCGACCGCCTGGCGATCGTCGAGGCCGGTCGGGTGATCGCCGAAGGCAGCCCTGCTTCCCTCAAGGGGGCCCTTGGTGGTGACCGGGTGACCCTGCGGGTGCGGGAATTTAGCGATGAAGCGGAGGCGAGCCGGGTGCAGGGCCTGCTGGAGCATTGCGAAGGCGTGCGTCAGGTGGTGATCAACAGGGCCCAGGGGTACTCCCTGAATCTGGTGGTGGAGAACGCCGCCGTGGTCGATCGGCTGCGCAGCCAGCTGGCGGCGGCCGAGCTGCCCGTGTTTGCCCTGGCGCAAAGCCGCGCCAGCCTCGATGACGTGTATCTGCAGGCCACCGGCCGCACCCTCATGGATGCCGAGCTCGCTGTGGCCGGTCAGCGTGACCCCAAGGCCGAGCGCAAACAGGCCATGCGCTGAGCTGGTGTCGAGCCCAGCGCCCTCTCATCTCTTCTTCCTTCTGACTTCGAACTGCCTGACGCGATGACCAGCGCTTCTCCCAGCCTCACTCCGTTGCCTGCTATGGCGGAACCCTCCGCCTTCGCCGAGATCAGCCAGGAAACCCTCGCTCTCACCCGTCGGCTGTTCGTGCAGCTGATCCGTCGTCCGTCGACGCTGGTGGCGGGGGTGCTGCAGCCCCTGATCTGGTTGGTGCTGTTCGGAGCGCTTTTCGCCAAGGCCCCGGACGGGCTGTTGCCCGGTGGAGGCAGTTATGGCCGCTTTCTGGGAGCGGGGGTGATCGTGTTCACGGCCTTCAGTGCCGCTCTCAACGCCGGCCTGCCGGTGATGTTTGATCGGGAGTTCGGCTTCCTCAATCGCCTGCTGGTGGCGCCGCTCCGATCCCGCACGTCGATCGTGCTGGCCTCGGTGCTGTACATCACCAGCCTGAGCCTGGTGCAGAGCCTGGCGATCGTGGCCACCGCTGCCCTGCTGGGATACGGCTGGCCCGGTGGGGCGGGCCTGGTGCTGGTGCTGGTCACCCTGCTGCTGCTCGTTTTTGCGGTCACGGCCCTGAGCCTCGGCCTGGCCTTCGCCCTGCCGGGCCACATCGAACTGATCGCGGTGATCTTCGTGGCCAACCTTCCATTGCTGTTTGCCAGCACCGCCCTGGCGCCGTTGTCGTTCATGCCGACCTGGTTGGGCTGGCTAGCGGCCCTAAATCCTCTTACCTTCGCGATTGAACCGATCCGCGCTGCCTACGCCGGCAACTTTCAGCTCAGCCATATCGCCCGTGATGTGGTTCTGCAGGCCCCCTATGGCTCCCTCACCACCGCCACCTGTCTGGTGGTTCTTGCGGTTCTCGCTATGGGTTTGTTTCTGGCCATCCGACCGCTGCTGGATCGAAAACTCACCTGACGCCAATTGCCGTGTCCCTGACATCGCCCAGCCAGCTCCCAGGACGACCGGCCCCTTCCCCCCGCCCTGATCTTGAGGCTCTGCTCCTGGAGGCGGTGCAGCAGCGCAACCGCCACGACTGTGTGGACTGGGTCCAGCGATGCGTTCATCGGCGTGGTCTCCGCTGGCTGGCTGACTTCCAGACCGACACACTTCCGGCCCGGGCCGGAACCGATGCTGCAGGCTGGTTGGCCGCTGTGTTGGCTGAGGGCCCGCTGGAACCGGTTGATTCCCCTGTCATTCCCGCCGGCGACAGTCCAGAGGAGTTCAGCCCAGCCGACGACTTCGGCATCCCTCATGCCACCCATGGGGGACTCTCCAGGGACCCGGATGATCGGGCCTGGATCGAGCAACGGGCCTCCGCTGCAGTGGATGGGGCCATCGCCTCGATGCTGGCCGAGTTTCCCGAACTGGCCCTGACCAGCGTCCATCCCCTCGGCCTGACCCTCCCCCTTCCCGTGATGCCCGCTCCTCCGGACTCGCTGGTGCCGGATGTGCTCCCCGGCAGACAGCCTCCCCCGGTGTTTTCCATGGCCGCTTCCCATGCTGTTCCGGTGGCCCATGCAATTGACCTCCCCGCGGACGGCCTGCCAGGAGATGGAAGTCATGCCGTTGGCAGCGACGGGATGGCGCCGGTCCAGGCGGATGGATCCAGCGGTGTGCCTCACGATCCTGACCCGTTGAATCGCCTTTCGGTGGTTGGCGCTGCGCCATGGCAGCGGACTGCGGCACAGCTCGGAGCCGGCCTGGGTTCCCGGCTGCTGAGGCGGTTCTCCCAGACCGACTGGCGAGCCTTGACCCGTCGCCGCCGCGATCCGGAGGCCGAGCGGACTGCACTGGAGCCGCCCATGCATGGGGAGGCCTCGGCGATAGCTGCTCCGATCCCCCAGGAGTCTCTCGAGACGCTTCCTTTGCCCGTTGTGCCGGAGTTTGCCGTTTGGCGGGAGCTCTCGCCTCAGGGTGACGGCCAGGCGCCGGAGGCCTTCCCCGCCGCTGGTTTTGAGGATCACACCCCTTGGGATGGGGGCAGTGAAAGCACCTCGGATCCCCTGGCCCAGATGGTCCGTCTAGCCGAAGGGCACCGCGGTCAGGGCCGACTGGATGATGCCGCCCCCGCACCGCCGGCCCTGGCGGATCTGCGGGCCTGGCTGCCCGAGGCCGCCCTGCCCCGGGCCAGCTGAGATCGGTTCTCCCAGCTTCATGCCCTGGTCGGCTTCGGCCGGCTCCCTCTCTGCTTCTGCTTCTCTCCTGCTGACGCCTCCCCATGGGTTCCGCCTCTCCATCGCTTCCCTCACGCGCCGATCTGGCCGGTGGCCTGATCGTTTCCGTGCAGGCGCCGGAGGGTTCGCCCCTGCGCGATCCGCAGGTGATCGCGGCCATGGCCCAGGCCAGCCTCCAGCAGGGGGCCCTCGGCGTGCGACTCGAGAGCCCGGAGCACATCGGCGCGGTGCGGCGCCGATGCCCGGAGGCCCTGATCGTGGGGCTCTGGAAGCGCACCTATACCGACAGCCCTGTGTACATCACCCCGGGCTGGGAGGAAATCCAGGCTGTCTGGGCGGCGGGAGCGGATGTGGTGGCTCTCGATGCCACCGAGCGCTTCCGGCCGGATGGTCAGGATCTCGTGGAGTTGATCCGCCGCTGCCGCGAGGAGCTGGGTGCCCCCTTGATGGCGGACATTGACAGCGCTGCCAATGGGCTGCGGGCCGCTGAGCTGGGCTGCCGCTGGGTGGGGACCACGTTGTATGGCTACACCGAGGCGACGGCGGTCCGGCGGCCTCCCGGCTGGGACCTGCTGCCGCTCCTGCGCCGCGACCTGCCGGAAACCGTGAGCCTGATCTGTGAGGGGGGCATCGCTTCGGCCGAGCAGGCGGTGCGCGCGGTGGCCGAGGGGGCCGACGCGGTGGTGGTCGGTACAGCGATCACGGGGATTGATCTTCAGGTGGCTGCCTACCGGCGGGCCCTGGCCAGTCGCTGAACCGGTCCCAAATTTTTCTGTAGCTCCGGTGTCCAGCCGTGGATTTTTGGACACCATGGAAGCAAAGCGAGCAGCCCCAGGGGGGATCCATGGCCACCCATTCAGAGAGCCCGGGTCATCGAAGGTCCTGGATGCCCGGGTGGTGGATCCGTTGCCTGGGATCCGGTCTGCTGCCGAGTTTCGGCGGGCTTGCCCTGTTCGGGGTGGCCTTGCTTGGCCTTCCCTTCAACGCTTACCACCTGGCGCAGTTTGAGGCTCTCAATCGTGAGCTGGGCAAGCTCTGTGCCCAGCCGCCACCACAGGCCCACAACGTCTGCCGGCTTCATGCGCGGTTGGTGAGCACTTTCTGAGGCCACTCCCCAACAGCAGGGAACAACAGCTGCTGGGGAGAAGGGCTTGACGCCCGGGCCGATCACATCATGCCGGGCATGCCCATTCCGCCCATTCCGCCCATGCCGCCCATTCCACCCATGCCGCCCATTCCACCCATGCCCCCATCGCCGGTGGGGGGAGCGGGGGGTTCCGGTTTGTCGGCGATCACCGCCTCGGTGGTGAGCAGCAGCGAGGCGATCGACACCGCGTCCTGCAGGCCGAGGCGCACCACCTTGGCGGCATCGAGGATGCCGGCGGCCAAAAGATCCTCGTAAGTGCCGGTGAGGGCGTTGAAGCCCAGACCGCCACGGCGGATCTCCTCCACCACCACATCACCATCGCTGCCGGCATTGAAGGCGATTTGCTTCACCGGGGCCTCCAGGGCCCGCTGCACGATGCTCATGCCGGTGCGCTCATCGCCGCCAGCAGCGGCGATGAGACGATTGAGGCCGTCAGCAAGCTGGAGCAGGGTGCTGCCGCCCCCGGCGATGATGCCCTCCTCCACCGCGGCGCGGGTGGCGTTGAGGGCATCCTCGATGCGCAGCTTGCGGTTCCGAAGTTCGGTTTCGGTGGGGGCCCCCACCTTGATCACCGCTACCCCTCCGGCCAGCTTGGCAATGCGCTCGGAGAGCTTCTCGCGGTCGTAGTCGGAATCGGTGGCCTCCAGTTGTTGCTTGATCGCCGCCACCCGGTCGGCCACGGCGGCCTTGCGGTCGTCACTCGCCAGGATGGTGGTTTCGTCCTTACGGATGGTGATCCGCTCAGCACTGCCCAGATCCGCCAGGGTGGCCTTCTCCAGGGTCATGGCCCTGTCCTCGCTGATCACCGTGGCGCCGGTGAGGATCGCGATGTCCTCCAGCATGGCCTTGCGGCGTTCGCCGAATCCGGGGGCGCGCACGGCCGCCACTTGGAGAACGCCACGAGTCTTGTTCACCACCAGGGTGGCCAGGGCTTCGCCTTCCACCTCCTCGGCCAGGATCACCAGGGGGCGACCGCTGCGGGAGACGGCTTCCAGAACGGGAACCAAATCGGCCACGGCACCGATCTTGCGGTCGGTGATCAGGAGGAGCGGATCGCTGAACACACACTCGCGCCGCTCGTTGTCGGTCACGAAGTAGGGGGAGGAGTAACCGCGGTCAAAGGCCATCCCTTCGGTGATCTCCAGTTCAGTCGCCAGGGATTTCGATTCCTCCACCGTGATTACCCCATCGGCGCTCACCTTGTCCATCGCCTCAGCGATCATCCGGCCGATCTCCTCGTCATTGCCTGAACTCACCGTGGCCACCTGGCGAATGGCATCGTCGGCCACTGGGCTGGAGCGCTGGGCGATTCCTGCCACCACCTGGGCCACGGCCCGTTCCATGCCGCGACGCAACTGCACGGGGTTGGCGCCGGCGGCCACGTTGCGCAGACCGTCCTTCACCATCGCCTGGGCCAGCACCGTGGCGGTGGTGGTGCCATCGCCGGCGGTGTCCTTCGTTTTGGAGGCCACCTGCTGGATCAGCTTTGCGCCGAGGTTCTCGAAGGGATCCTCGAGTTCGATTTCCTTGGCGATGGTCACACCGTCGTTCACGATGTCCGGAGCTCCGAATTTCTTCTCCAGCACGACGTTGCGTCCCTTCGGCCCGATGGTGACCTTCACGGCATCCGCCAGAGCGTTCACACCCCGCTCCAGGGCATTGCGGGAGGCATCGGAGAACCGGATCAGCTTGGCCATGGGGAGAGGACGCTCGAGCGCACAGCGTATTTTAGTTTCTCACATGGCAATAACTTGCGACGTTGCCAGCGGGTTGAAGCTCTTAACCTCAAGCTAGACGGCTGAACGCGAATTCACTTAAACGGGTGCAGTGCACCCTTGACAAAGGGATCGCGAGCAAACTGCTTGCTGCAGAGACTCGCCTTGGATGCTGAGGGCGATCGTGAAGGGGCCGATCCCCCTCATTCTCACCTTCGCCGGCCCGCAGCCGTCTGCTCAGGCTGGTAAAGAATATCCGGCGGCCGCCGGAGGAGAACGGCAAGTCAGTTATCCGAGATGAGGCCGCAATGGGGTCAGGGTAGGGCAAGCCTCTGCTGGGAGAGGATTAACTGGCAAGCCACGGCACCTCCTGTGACAAGAATGACAGGCCAGATACCGAGACGATGTTCGATCGCTTGGCAAAGGCTATCGAACAGTAGGACAGTGGCTGGCAGGCAGACTAGGAAGTAGTAGGGCGTGGAGAAGGGTACGACGAGGTCGACCAGCGCAGAGAAGAGATAGACCAACCCGACAATGAGGGAAAGATAGAAACTGCGATTGATCAAGAGCTCAAGGAGGGGCTGTGGCAAGGTGAAGACCAGAGACTTGGGTGCCTTCCGAGGCAAAGCTCCGAATGGTGGCCGCGCTGACTGGGAAGCGCCGGCGCGATGATTTTGAGGCGAACGCAATGCGGCAACGACGAGGGCTGCGAACACGGCGCTGGCAAAAAGATAGGCAGGCTGACGAGAAACCTGAACAACGGGGAAATTCCCCATTAGAAAGTTATTGAACGTGCTTAGGAAAGGCAACACTTCCACCCATTGGTTCGATTCGGCCTGCTTCTCAAGTGAGCCAAACAGCTTCTGAAACAGCGGCCAGAGCAGCAACAGGGAAAACAGCCCGATACCCGGCAGGCGCGAGCGGCTGATCCTGCGCTCGACAGCATCAATCCCTAACAGGATGGCCACATATAGGGTGCCGTAGTAATGGGTCAGCCCCAGAAGCAAGCCTGTGCCATAGAAGATCCCGCGGATCATCGGCATATCACCCTGGACCTCTAGCCGAGAACCGGCGGAACCCCGTTCGCGAAGCAGCAGCGCGCTGAGGGTCACGATCGACGTCAGAGCCACCATCATGGCGTAGGGCCGAATTGTGGCGGCGAAATAGGTGAACAATGGGTTGGTGCCCAGCAGCAGCAGCGGCACGAACAGCGAGATCAGCCGGTAGCGCGTGTGGAACACCACGAAACAGGCAACCGCCAGTAAGGCGAAGCCATAGGAGAGGAGCCGCACCTGCGGGATCGATAGACCCAGCAGAAGGGACCAAACCTTGGCAACGAGGTAATACAGGGGGGGATGATTATCTTCTTTCAGCACGAAAACGACGATCTGATCGAAGCTGCTGTTAATCGCTGCGAGGGTCCATTCCTCATCCGGGTGGTCGACCCGGGCCATGCGCAGGCCTTTGCTCAGCTGGAATGCGAGAGCGGCGACCAAGATTAGAACAGACCCCGGTAGGCCTAGGTAGCGGCGAAGCTTCATGCAGAAGATTTTGTGCTCAAAGTAATTTTACCTGCTGCGTTCTGCAGCGCCATGCCTGCATGACGTTTATGTGGGCGAACCAGGCGGTACCGCCGAGGCTGCTGCCGGCGTGATCGACCTGTACATCTAGCTAGCTAGGCGTCCTTGACTCCAGCAGCGCCTTCCAATCGCCGTCACACGCCTGTAAAGCCCTATCCGCCTAGAGGCTCCATGTCTTGCCGCCGGCCGCCTTGCACGTTACCACCACCTCAGCGGCGGCCTCCGGCGAGCGGGTCTAGTTGAGCAACATCGTGGCGCAGTTGTGGTCCAACTCCACGGCAATGGCCCGGCTGGCCCCGACCGCTTTCCCGGTGAGGACTGGCCGTGTCTTCGGCAACGGATGGCGTTGGACGGGTTGATCTCCGCTCGCCGAGACCACAGCGGGGCCGCCACGTCGGATCCGGATCCGGTAGGTGCCGTGGGAGGGCCCGACCTGGCGGATCAGAGCATCGCGAGCTTCATGGTGCAGTTCCTCAAGGGTCGGGGCTTCCACCACCAGCCCCCGATCTGGGGCCGTGGCCTCGATGCGGCCGGGCTGCTCGGCCGTCACCAGGAAAACGATCTCGCGCATGCCGATGGCTTCGATCCTTCAATGTCTCCACCCTGCCCGGTTCGTGGCGCATCGGGGTGCTGTCTGGGATACGGGGATCCGTCGTTAGAACGCCCCCCCTTGGATGCGCCTCTGAATGTGCTTCCCTGCCACCGCTGACCTTCCTCGCGCAGCAACCGTGGCAACCTGAACAGCGACGTGCAACCCAGTCCTTCGCTGCCGTCGGGGGGACATCGGTATCCCTGCTGCCCGCTCTTGGCGCCATGCCTCTCGTTTCCCCCTTCAGCTCCCCCCGCTCTTACACCCTGCTCTCGGTGGCGGCGGCTCTGGCCACCATCGCCCTGAAGACGGCGGCGTGGCACCTCACCGGATCGGTGGGGCTGCTTTCTGACGCACTCGAATCGGTGGTGAACCTGGTGGCGGCTCTGGCTGCCTTCTGGGCCCTCACCCTGGCGGCCAAGCCCGCTGATCGCACACACCACTACGGCCACTTCAAGGCGGAGTACTTCTCCAGCGGCCTGGAGAGCGTGCTGATCGTGGTGGCGGCCCTAGCGATCATCTACGCCGCGATTGGCCGCCTCCAGCAACCCGCGCCCCTGGAGCAGGTGGGCATCGGGCTGGCCCTCTCGCTGCTGGCCACAGCCCTCAATGGTCTGGTGGCCTGGGTGCTGCTGCGGGCCGCCCGCCGTTTCCACTCGATCACTCTTCGGGCCGATGCCCACCACCTGCTCACCGATGTGTGGACCTCCTTCGGGGTGGTGGTGGGGGTTGCGTTGGTGAAGATCACCGGCTTCACCATGCTTGATCCGCTGATCGCCATCGCGGTGGCGCTCAACATCGTGGTGACCGGCTGGAAGCTGCTCCACGAAACCGCCTCCGGTCTGCTGGATCGCGCCCTGCCGGATGAGGAGCACGCCCAGCTAGAGGCCCTTCTCGCCTCCCATGAGAGTGAACAGATCCGTTTCCATGCCCTGCGCACCCGGGTGGCGGGATCGCGGCGCTTCGTGGCCTTTCATGTGCTGGTGCCTGGTGCCTGGAGCGTGCAGGAGGGCCATGATTTCTGCGAGCGGTTGGAGCGGCAGATCGCCGGGGCTCTGCCCCGCACCCACGTGCTCACCCATCTGGAGCCGATCGAGGATCCCACCTCCTGGGATGACCAGGGCTTCCGCTGGGAGGAGGGTTGAAGAGGGTCGACGCCGCGTGGCTATTCCGTTGAGGCCAAACCTGCTGGTGCGGTAGCTCTGGTAAGGGAAGGCCGGCGTGGAGGGCTGCCGCAGGGCCGCCCTCCCTGGTTTCAGCGGGCGGGGGGTGTGCAGCCGCAGCCACAGGGGCCGCCGCGGAGGCAGGAGCAGGCACTGGTGCAGCGGCATTCGCAGCTGTAGGGGCCGGTGGTGCTGGGTTGACAGCAACAGCTCGATGTTCCGGCCGGGTTGAGTGGGTTCGTGCAGGTCATAGGAGTCTCCTTGGTGGGGATGGATGGGACTGGATCCGGTTGGAACCGCCCCGTGAACCCAGCATCCACTCTCCCCTTGGGTGGAGAGTTAAGGGGCCTGTGGTGCGGTTTCCCGCCGGTATGTCCGGGTCAGCGGCCCTCTGCCCTGCCACGAGGCGCTCACCGGCTGGCTGCTCGCCACCAGGGCTGTGGACTTGGGACCGCTCAGGCCGGGGGTGGCACCGAAGTGGCATCGCGCGGCAGCAGCCGCGGCAGCACCACACCCTTCAGCACCAGGCTGGTGATCACCGCCACCGCCACCAGGGCCTCCATCTCGGTGGCCAGGTCCATGGCTTCCAGGGGGTGCACATCCCGCAGCCGCGGCACCTGTTCCAGCAGTGCGAGGGACAGGGCCAGCGGCACCGCCCCGCGCAGGCCCCCGGCACTGATCAGCAGTCGCTCAAGCCGCTGCCCTCGCGGCACTCCCCCCAGGCCCAGCACCACCAGTGGGCGCACCAGCAGTTCGAGCAGCAGGCCCAGCACCACGCCCAGGGGGAGCATTCGCACCATCACCCCGGGATGCACCAGCAGCCCCAGCAGCAGCAGCATCGTGAATTCGGCCGTGGTGTTGAACGGGAGCAGCACCTGGCGGAGTCCCGCGTGGCCGAAGGGCCCGCGGGCTTGGGGCCGGTTGGCGAGCACCAGCCCCGCCGTGTAGACGCTGATCAAGCCGCCGCCGCCGATCACGTTGCCCATGGCGTAGGCCACGAAGGCCACCGAGATCGCCAGGATCAGTAGGTGCTCGCTGTGGCTGACCAGCAGGGGAATCAGGCGGTTGGCGATCAGCCCCACCAGCAGGCCGCCGGCCAGGCCCGCCAGCAGGTGACCCAGCAACTGCAGCAGGCTGCCCGGCACTTCCTGCAGGGCACCGAGATGGAAATCCCCCTGGCCGCCGTGCTGGAAGGCTAGGAACCAGGTGACCACGACTCCGAAGCTCATGATCGCGGTGGCACTGCCGAGACCGGCCTCGAAGGCCAGCACCGGCTGCACGTTTTTCGGGGCATGGTGCCCCCAATGATGGGCCACTTCCTCATTGGCCGAACCGTCGGTGGGCAGGAGGCAGGTGGCCGTGAGCATGGCCACCCCGAGGGGGAGGGGGGCCGCCAGTCCGGCCCTGGGCAGGAACGGGAGCCCGCTGTGGCCAAGGCCCCAGAGCAGCAGGCCCAGCAGCAGCCCCGTGAGCAGAATCCCGATCGTTGGCAGGGCCAGGGCGAGCGTGAGGCGGTCGCGGATCCGCTCCAGATCGGTGTTCAGCCCCGCGTAGAAGAGCAGCAGGGCCAAGCTGGTGGTGTGAAGGGTCTCCACCTGGCCATGGCTCACGGCATGCAGCCCGTGGTGCAGCCAGTTGACCACCAGGGCCAGCGCCAGGATCGGCAGGGCCGAGGGGATCGCCACGCGGCCGGCGAGTCGATGCAGCCCCAGCGCCAGGATGTACAGCAGGCCGGTGACCAGGAAGAAGCCCCGCGGCAGGATCGTGCCCGTGGCGGTGGAGGGCACGCTGGCGGCGTGCTCGGACAGGGTCAGCAGCCAGGTGAAGCCCATCCGCCGGAACCCGGGAGCGATCGGGGCCGAGGCTAGGAGGCTGCCCAGCAACGTCGCCGGCTTTCCACCTCAGTTGGCAGAGGCTTCACATGACCAGGGATTCCATCTGGACTGGTCGATGCACGTTTCATTCCGAGGTGCAGGTCTGCATGACGTTGCAGTGTTGGCCTAGGCCTGGATGGTGTTCTCGGATTTTTTCAGATCCCTCCTGGTCGGAGCCTGGGAGCCGGGCTTCAGCGCCTCTGCAGCGGATGATCGGGGAAGATCGCTCCTGGTCAGTCCACCAGCCCGGCGCTCGATGAGCCTCCCCATCCCCCGCAAGCTCGTGGTGCTCGGCGACAGCGGTGTGTTCGGCTGGGGCGATCCCGACCAGGGTGGCTGGTGTGAACGGCTGCGTCGCCACTGGATGGCCACCCCCGGCGCTCCGGTGCTCTACAACCTGGGCGTGCGCGGCGATGGTCTGGAACGACTTGCGGCCCGCCTCTCCTCGGAGGTGCTTGGTCGCGGGGAACTGCGGCGGCAACGGCCCCAGGGCATCCTGATCTCGGTGGGCCTCAATGACGCCGCTCGGGTCGGCCGGCCCGACGGCCGCCAACAGCTCGATCCCGAGGGCTTTCTGTTCGGCTTTCAGCAGTTGCTGCGCCAGGCCCAGGAGCTGGCTCCCACCCTGGTGGTGGGCCTCACGCCGGTGGATGAAGCCGCCATGCCCTACGCCGAGGTGCTCTGGTATCAGCTCGAGGCCGTGCGGTGCTACGAGGGGTTGCTGGAGGAGGCCTGCCTGGAGGCCGATGTGCCCTTCCTGCCGATGCTCAAGCCCTTGCTGGCCGATTCCCGCTGGCTGCGCTGGCTGGATGCCGATGGGTTGCATCTCAACAGCGACGGCCATGCCGAGGTTTACGGGCGGGTGCGGACCTGGCCGGCCCTGCTCCAGTGGGCTGGCCTGGAGATGCGGCTGCAGCCCACGGCCAGTTTCTGAGTTCAGGCAAGCCGTTCCGGGCCGATGTCCAGCCCTTCAGTCTCGAGCGCTCGGATCCGCAGCAGCCGGCCCGGCTGAAACGTCTGGCGTCATCTCAGAGCGCCGCCATCCCCCGATCGGGTGAATCCCGCTCCGCCGATCCGGTGACAGTGCGCCCCCCGGGCGCTTCGCACCGTGAAAGCACTGATGCCGTTGTCGGCCATGGCCGCCTTTTTGCCCCCCATCCCGACCCGTCCGACTCACGCCCAGGCCTCCCGCCCCGCCCCTGTTGCCCTCGCGCCAGGCGCAGGACCTGCGCCTGGTGCCGCCGTTCCCCTTTCCCCGGCACAGCCCTCGCCCGGTTCCAGGCCAGGACCTGCATCGCTCGGATCCCGCCCACCCGGCCGCCTGAAGTCCATCGATCCCCGGGTGCGTCGCCGCAATGCCCTGGTGGAGGCGAACCTGCCCCTGGCTCGTGCCGTGGTGGCCCGCTTCGCCCCCCGGCCGCCATTGCCCCATGACGACCTGATGCAGGTGGCCAGCCTGGGGCTGATCCGTGCTGTGGAGGCCTTTGATCCCAGCCGTGCCGTGAGCTTCAGCAGTTTTGCCGTGCCTTACATCCGCGGGGCCCTGCTCCATGAGCTGCGCGATCGCCAGCCGATGGTGCGGATCCCCCGGACGCTTTGGGAACTGCGGCAACAGGCGGCCCGGCTGCAGGAGGAGCGGCGGGGTCAGGGTCTGCTTCCCTTTGATCGATCCAGCCTGGCGGAGCGGCTCGGTTGTGCGCCGGAGAGATTGCTGGAGATCGAGAATCTGCGGGGAGCCTCCTTGCCCCGCAGCCTCGATGCGCCGATTGAGCGGGGGCCTGCAGCGAGCGACTCCGGCGAGGGTGGGGCGCTGCTGGATCGGCTCGCCGATCCGCAATCGTTGGTGGGGGATCTGCCGGAGCCAGACGGGGCGGATGGGCTGGCGGCGGAGCGGGCCTGGTTCCGGCAGCAGATGGCGGCCCTGGATCCGATGCGCCGTCAGCTGGTGGAGGGTCGCCTGCGGCTGGGCTGCACCTGGGTGGAACTCGGACGGCAACTGGGCATCCATCCCCGCATGGCCCAGCGCCGTTGCGATGCCACCGTCCATGACTTGAAGCTGGCGGCGGAGCGGTGGCGGGCCGCCCGCGATGGGGCTGAGATCACCTAGAGCTGTGGCTCCGGCTCAGGGCGGAGCCCCGGTTCACGGGGTCAGCCGCCCCTCAGGCCAACCGCCGCCAGGGCCAGCAGGGCCGCCAGCAGGGTCTGCACCGCATTGACGACCTCATTGCTGAGCCAGCTCCAGCGGCGCTGCAAGGTGGCGCCGATCACGCTCTCGGCCAGGGTGGCAACCAGCGCTACAGCCCCGACCAGAAGCCAGGTGCCCGCGCCGTGGATCAGGTCCAGAGCAAGCATCACCAGCGCCATCAGTAGGCCGCCGGCCAGGCTGGCTGCCGTTCCCTCCAGGCTTACCGCCCCCTCGGTGCCGGCGGGCACCGGCCGCAGGCTCGTGATCAGAAGGGTGTGGCGCCCCCAGCGCTTGCCGATCTCACTGCCGCAGGTGTCGGCCAGCTTGGCGCTGAAGCTGGCTGCGAAGGCCACCAGCAGTGGCGCGCTCCAGCTGAGTGGCGCTCGGGCCGTCAGCATCGCCAGCAGGGCCCCCACCAGGGCCGAACCCCAGACGTTCTCCGGTCCCCGCCGGCCGCCGCGGGCCTCGGCCAGGCCGCGCTCCTGTTTCTGGCGCAGCCCCAGCCGGGTGACCAGGGAGCCGAGGGCGAGATACAGGACCACCGCCAGCCAGCCGCGCCAGCCGAGGGTGCCCCAGAGGATCGTGCCGAGGATGCCGGCATGCACCCAGCCCGATCGGGTGAGCACCGGAGCGCGCTGGGCCAGGGCGATCAGCCCGGCGTTCAGGACCAGGGCCAGCAGCCAGTGGGCGGGATCCTGGGGCGGCAGGGAGGGCATGGGGAGAGTGTGCCGGGCGGGGCCAGCCGGTGCCACCCGATTCAGCCCCTGCGGCGGCTGGAACCGGACGGCGGGAGCGGGACCGCTGGTGAGCGGGACTGTTGCACTGGTCTAAGCGCCGGGGGCTGGCCAGCCCCCGCCGACGGATAATCCCCCCATCGCGGCCGCCCCCATGATCTTCAAACCCAAATTCTTCCTCGACCTCAGCGGCGACAAGGAAGAGCAGCCGGCCGCCCCCGCCACGGTGGCCCCGGTGCGGGAAACGGCCGCCCCCGCCAAGGCGCAGGCCGGCACGCCTGCCCAGGCCACCGTTTTGGTTGCCCCCGCCGCCGCCCCGCCATCCGCGAGCGCGCCTGCCAAGACCGCCTCGGAGCCCGCCGCCTCGGAGCCCGCCGCCGCTGCAGCTCCCTCGGCGAGCACCTCCCTCACCACCGCCGAAGCGATCGCCGCTGAACTCGCCGCCGCCCAGGCCAACCGCCCGGCGCCTTCGCTGGCCACCTTTGCGCCCGAAGCCCTGGTTCCGGGTGGGGCCACCCCCCGGCGTCGCCGCAGCGGCGGAGCGAATCTGGCCGGGTTCAAGGAGATCGCCCGCTCCTTCGTGAAGAACTGAGCGGGGCGTTCCCAGGCCGAATGCCGGCGGAGAAGGCCCTCGCCTGAGCGGGGCCTACCAGCATTGCGCCTCTGCCGCACGTGTCAGCGGCGCTTGACGAGGGGAGCACTGTCCGGCCGCTTGGGTCTGCGTGACGTGATCTTGGAAGGCTTCGGCTCAGGCCATCTCGGACGGGCTCCGGGCAGGCCTTGCAAGGCTGCAAGACGGCTGCAAGAGGCGATTTGGCTGCCTTCACCCCTGCCGGTCCGAGCCCAGGGCCAGCCAGGCCAGAGCGGCAACCGCCGCCGTGGAGGTGCGAAGGATCGCCCCGCCCAGGCTCACCGGCTGCCAGCCGGCCGCCAGGGCCGCCTCTTCTTCGTCGGCGCTCCAGCCACCCTCCGGCCCGATCGCCAGCCGCAGCTCGGGCGGGCTCTGATCGGCCAGGTCCGGCAAGCGCTCCTGCAGGAGGGAAGCCAGCAGCTCGCGCAGGGTTGGCAGTGCCGCCTGGCGTGTCGTGGCCAGCAGTGACGCCCCTGGACCCGGGCTGCTGAACCAGGCCAGGGCCTCCACCGGTTCAGCCAGCTGCGGCAGCCAGAGCCGCTCGCATTGCTCCGTGGCCTCCCGCACGATCGTGCGCCAGCGCTCCAGCGGAAGGCCACCGCGCACCACCCCGCGATTGGCCAGAAGGGGCTGCAGGTTGGTGGCGCCCAGTTCCGTGGCCATGCGCCAGACCAGGTCCGCATCCCGCTTGGGCACGGCCATCGCCAGGGTGATTGCCGGCCTCGGACGGTCGGCCCGCTGCAGCGGCTGACCCAGGGGCTGCTCCAGCCGCAGCAGGGCTGCCTGCTCCAGGGTGGCGCTCCACAGCTGCCCTTCCCCGTCGATCAGGGCGAGCCGGTCGCCATGGCGGAAGCGCAGCACCCGCGCTACGTAATGGGCTTCATCCGGCTCCAGAGCCACCAGGCTTCCCGCCTCCTTCACCCCGATCCGGGCCGCGGCGACCTGGATCCTTCCGGCTGGAATCAGCAGACGGCGCAGCTCTCGGGCCATCGGGGTGTGACTTAGTCGTCCAGGGCGAAGGGGCTATCGGGGGCATCCTCGATCGGCCAGTCCTCATTGATGCCGCCGATCAGCACCTCCTCGATCTCCAGCACATCACTGTTGAGCTGGGCGAGGGTGTTGATCAGCACGTCGAGGGCGAAGGCATCGCTGGTGCCCAGATCCAGCCAGCAGCGCGCCCATTCCTCCTCGTATTCCATTGGGCCCATGTTGTGCATCAGGGCTGGTAAGGCCCGTTCCGCCTCATCCGCCTCGTAGACCAGCCAGTTCAGATCGGCCCCCTCCTCATGAGCCTGGAGGTTCTCGGCGTTGAAGCCCCCAAGCTTGCCAAGGAAGAACCAGCTGTCGAACACGGTTTCCAGGTAGCTCCGCTCCGCCGCACCGGGCGGATGGCCGCAGCGCAGCCAGATCCAGCAGTTGAAGGGGTCGACCTCGCGGAAGCGGACCTCCATGGGGGCGGGCGGCGATGGGAAGGATGCTCCTCTATGCAACCACTCCGCCCACCCTGGCCCGGCAAGCTGGGGGGATGCTCGAACTTCGTACCCTCCGCTATCAGCCCGCCACTGCGCGCCAGCCGGTGCTCCAGGACGTGTCCCTCCAGCTGGCGGCGGGCGCGCCCCGGCTGGTGGCGGGCCGCAGCGGCTCGGGCAAGACCACCCTCCTGGAGCTGATCGGTGGCCTGGCTGACCCCGATGCCGGCGCGATCCTCTGGAATGGGGAGACCCTCAACAGCCGCCAGCGCCGCTGGCTCTGCGGCTTGGTGTTTCAGTTTCCCGAACGCCATTTCCTCGGTCTCAACGTGGCTCAGGAATTGCGGCTCGGCCAGCGCCGGCTCGGCGGAGAGGCAGTGGAGCGGGTGCTCCACCAGGTCGGTCTGGCTTCGGTCTCCCTGCAGCAGGCGCCGGAGCGGCTCAGTGGCGGTCAACAGAGGCGCCTGGCCCTGGCGGTGCAGCTGCTGCGGGATCCGAAGGTGCTGCTGCTCGATGAACCCACTGCCGGCCTGGACTGGACGGTGCGGGATGAAGTGCTGCAGCTGTTGACCAGCCTGGCCCGGGAGCGGGCGTTGCTGGTGGTGACCCATGAACCCGAGCTGTTCGCCGATGTGGTGGAGGGGGGCTGGTTCCTGGAGGGCGGCCAGCTCAGACCCCTGACATCGCGCCCCCCCGCGGCGATCCGTACGATGCCACCAGTGGGAGGTGGCGATGGCGGATGAGCTGCTGCGGGCCACCGCTGCCGGGGGCGGCATCCGCATGGTGGCGGTGAACACCACCGGCATCAGCCGGGAGGCGCAGCGGCGCCATGGTCTCTCCTTTCTCACCACGGCCTTGCTGGGCCGCGCCATGACCGCCGGCCTGCTGCTGGCCAGCTCGATGAAGGTGGCCCACGGGCGGGTGAACCTGCGCATCCGCTCCGATGGGCCTCTGCGGGGCCTGATGGTGGATGCCGGCCGGGATGGCACGGTGCGTGGCTACGTGGGGGATCCGGGCCTGGAGCTGGATCCGGTGGCCGATCCGGCTGGGGTGCCCCAGTTCGATTTCCGCCGCGCCTCCGGCACCGGCTACCTGCATGTGGTGCGCGACATCGGGCAGGGTGAGCCCTTCAGCAGCACCGTCGAGTTGGTGAGTGGAGGCATCGGCGACGATGTGGCCTCCTATCTGCTCCATTCCGAGCAGACCCCGTCGGCTCTGTTCGTGGGCGAGGAGATCGGCAGCGACGGCGTGCGCTGCGCCGGCGGGGTGCTGGTGCAGGTGTTGCCGAAGGCGGCTCGGGAGCCGGCTCTGGTGGCCCTGCTGGAGGAACGCTGCCGGGAGATCGAGGGCTTCGCCGGCCGGCTGGCCGCCAGTGCCGACCAGCTTCATCTCCTGCTGGAGGACATCTTCCCCGACCTCGATCCGCTCCCCCTGGAGCAAGCCGAGGCCCGCCAGGGACTGCGCTTCCATTGCCCCTGCAGCCGCAGCCGCAGCGTGGGCGCCCTCAAGCTGCTTGGCCGCGACGAACTCAGCGCGATGCTTCGCGAGGACGGCCAGGCCGAACTCGTCTGCCACTTCTGCAGTGCCACCTACCGAGTGCCGGCCGAGGAGCTGCGGGAGCTGATCGCTGAGTTCGATGCGGCCTGAATCCCTTCAAGGCTTTTCTCCAGGCCGCCTCTCCCCGGTCTGAGCAGCTTGTGCTCCCGGGGACCCGGGATTGTTGTGGCGACCGATCCTGGCCGGGCGCCAGACTCCCACCTGGGCCATGCTGGGGAGCGATTCCGGGCGCCCGATGGCCAGTTCCAGCAACAACGGGCCCGGCGCTTTCTCAACGGCGTTCCGACCGGGAGCTCCAGACGGGGGGCACGGCCGTCGCTCCTCCGGCGGACGCCATGGCGAGCAGCACAACAGCCACCGCATCGGCTGGCTCCGAGCCGTGGTACTGGGCGCCAATGACGGCACCATCTCGGTGGCGAGCCTGGTGGTGGGGATCGCCGCCTCCGGCGCGCTGCGGCCCCAGATCCTGATCTCGGGTCTGGCCGCCACGGTGGCCGGGGCGGCGTCGATGGCGGCCGGTGAGTTCGTCTCGGTCCAGTCCCAGGCGGATACGGAGCAGGCCGATCTGGCGCGGGAGCGACGGGAACTTGCCACCGATCCGGCCGGTGAGCTGGCGGAGCTGGTGGAGATCTACCAAGGGCGTGGACTCACTCTGGAAACGGCCCGGCAGGTGGCGGAGCAGCTCACCCTCCATGATGCCTTGGGGGCCCATGCCCGCGATGAACTGGGCCTCACCGAAACCCTCCGGGCCCGGCCGATCCAGGCAGCCCTGGCCTCGGCGGCCAGCTTCTGCCTCGGAGCCCTGGTGCCGATCCTGGCGATTCTGCTGGCCCCCCAGAGCCGCATCGGCCTGGTGACTACCGCGGCCGCCCTGGCCGCCCTGGCCATGCTCGGGGCCCTCTCAGCCCGGGCAGGCGGAGCGGCCACTCTGCGCAGCATGGTGCGCATGGTGGTGTGGGGGGCCCTGGCCCTCGGCCTCACCGCCCTGGTGGGCCATCTGGCCGGTGCCGTGGTGTAGAAGCCAGCCGAGCCGATCCAGGGCGGGTGGGGGCTGTCTCATCCCACGGCTCCAGGGAGGTGCTCTTGGGATCAGGCGATGAACAGGGCTCCGAGCAACAGCAACAGCAGGGCCGGGATGGCTTCGATCTGCGCGGGGGAGAGCGGCAGCGAGGGCGGCAGGCCCGGGGCGAGGGCCGAGAGCAGCAGCCCCCCCAGCACCAAACCCACCACCAGCAGCGCCACGGACCAACCGACCGCGGCCAGGAAGCTGCCGTTGCGACGCTGGAGGTTTAGCACCGTCGCCGTGGTGGCCAGGGCCAGGAGCAGATCCGGGGGCACGGCGGGGAGGGCTGCCAATAGCACCAGCAGGGCGCCATGGGTGGCGAGGGGAAACCAGCGCTCCCGGCCGTTGGCCAGGGCCAGGTTCGGCAGGGTGGGCGAGGGTGGCGAGATTCGGCCGGCCGGCAGCTGGGGGAGGCTCGGCAGGGAGGGAAGGACCGGCCTGGAGGGGGGAGGACTGGCCTGCTCGCGCTGCGACGCGGTGCGGGCGGCGCTACTTACCTTGCCCTGCTGCCGTTCCTTGAGCCGGTCCATCAGCACGGCGTCGTAGGCGGCCTCGACCCGGGATCGGGCCAGGGGATCCTCACCCACCTCTTCCAGCCGCGCGGCGCGAGCCGCCTGCACGGCATCGAAGGAGGCGTCAGGCTCGACGCCGAGGCGTTGGTAGGGGTCGTGGCCGTCGGCGGCGGAACCGCTGGAACCGGGGGCCGGAGGGGTGCCTTGCTTCATGACAGAGAGCGTACGCAGGCTGGATCAGAACAAGGGTTCGCTCTGATGGAAACCGGCCTCCTGCTGGAGTGAGCGTCGGCAGGCTTCGGCTTCGTCGGCGGCCAGGCGGCGACGGCGTTTGAGCAGGGGCATCTGGGGGGGCAGGTGGCTCCCCTCCCGCATCTCCACAGCGCCATGGGTGGGGGAAAAGCTCACGTAATCGCATCCTCCGTCGCTGCGGGGACGCACCAGCCAGCAGGGGCTGGAGGGTTCGGCGGGTCGGGTGGTGGAGGGCGTCATCGCGGCAGTCGTCATCGCGGTCAACCGTCCGGGTCGGCATGACGATTCGTTAAGCCATTCTGGCGCCTGCCGGGGTTCGGCGTGGTAGTCGATGACCCCGGGATGGACCTCAGAGGGCGATCGGTTCGACCCCGCTCACCACCGGTGCCACGGACGCCAGCTCCAGCTCGGGGTGGTCCTCCTGGAGCTGGTTGAGATTCCAGTCGTTGCGGAACAGCAGCACCGGCCTGTCCCAGGCGTCCCGCACGGTCTTGCAGTTGAAGATGCGGCCCACCTTCTCCAGGGCGGGCCAGCCGCCGCTCACCCAGCGGGCCACCGTGAACTCCATGGGCTCCAGGCGCGTCTTGACGCCGTATTCATTTTCAAGCCGGTATTGCACCACCTCGAGCTGCAACTGGCCCACCGCTGCCAGGATCGGATCGCGTTTGCTGGCATCGGTGTCGTAAAGCACCTGCACCGCTCCTTCTTCCCGCAGCTCATTGACGCCCTTGCGAAAACTCTTGAAGGCGGAGGGGTTGGGGTTGCGCAGCCAGGCGAAGATTTCCGGGCTGAAGCAGGGAATGCCCTCGTATTCCACCTTCGGGCCGAGATAGAGGGTGTCGCCGATCGCGAACATGCCGGGGTTGTTGAGGCCGATCACATCGCCGGGGTAGGCATCCTCCACAACTTCTCGTTCTTGGCCGAAGAGCTTCTGGGGCCGCGAGAGCCGCAGGGTGCGGCCGCTGCGGGCGTGTTGCACGCTCATGTCCTTCTCGAACCGACCGCTGCAGACCCGCACAAAGGCCACCCGGTCGCGGTGGCGCGGATCCATGTTGGCCTGGAGCTTGAACACGAACCCGCTGAACCCCGGCCGCAGGGGATCCACCGGACCCTCGCGGCTGGTACGGGCCGTGGGCCGCTGGGCAAGCTCCAGAAAGGCATCGAGGAATGGGTGCACCCCGAAGTTGGTCATCGCCGAACCGAAGAACACCGGGCTCAGTTCTCCGGCATGCACCAGCTCCAGATCGAGATCGGCGCCGGCTCCCTCCAGCAGCTCCAGTTCCTCGAAGGCCTGCTCCAGCAACTCGGGCTCCACCAGGGAGGCCAGCTCCGGGGCATCGGCGGCCAGGCGTTTCTCGGCGCTCTGGCGGCCCCGCTCGGCCCGCTCGAACAGGATCACCTCGCGGCTGCGGCGATCGATCACGCCCCGGAAGCGGTCGCCGCTGCCGATCGGCCAGTTCACAGGCCAGCAGGCCAGCCCCAGCTCCTTCTCGATCTCATCGAGCAGCTCAAGGGGCTCCCGCCCCGGCCGGTCCATCTTGTTGATGAAGGTGAAGATCGGAATCCGCCGCATCCGGCACACCTCGAACAACTTGCGGGTCTGGGGTTCGAGGCCCTTGGCGGCGTCCTCAAGCATCACCGCGTTATCGGCGGCGGCCAGGGTGCGGTAAGTGTCCTCGGAGAAGTCCTGGTGGCCGGGGGTGTCGAGCAGGTTGATCGTGCTGCCGGCGTAGTCGAACTGCAGCACGGTGGAGGTGATCGAGATGCCGCGTTGCTTCTCCAGCTCCATCCAGTCGGAGGTCACCTTGCGCTGCTCCCCCTTGGCCTTCACCGCCCCGGCCTGCTGGATGGCCCCCCCGTAGAGCAGAAGTTTTTCGGTGAGGGTGGTCTTGCCGGCGTCGGGGTGGGAAATGATCGCGAAATTGCGGCGGCGCGCCACCGCTTCGGCCAGGGCGGCCCGCTCAGGGTCGTTTGAGGTGGCCGCGGAGGCGACGGCCGCGGTGACTGGGGAATCGCTGCTCATGGGCCCCAGCCTGCCAGCCGGTGGGTGCCGGCAGAACGCGGGGCCTCGACACGGGTGCGGGCGCGGGGCACGGCCTAGAGGGGATGGCTAGGGGGATGGATGGGCGCAGGCTTCCGACGATGGGCGCGCGGGGTGCTCAGGCTTCCTCCAGCTGCAGTCCGTAGGGCTCGTCGTTGGCGGGCTGCTGGATGTTCAGGCGCCGGCGCCATTCCTCCACCGGCAGGTCCCAGCCCTCCTCCCAGCGCACCGTGCAGAAGGGGGCCGCGTTGAAGCCGATGCTCGTGCCGTGGGCGATGGCGCGGGCCATGGCGGTGCTCTCCTGGGGGCGGAAGCGGAAGCGGCTGAATCCCGAGGCGGCGTTCAGCAGCACGTAGGCGGGGAAGCCGATCTGGGTGGCCGTGATCGCCAGTACACCGATTTCGCCCACCGGGCGCGTGCCGAATCCACTCACCACGTGATGGATGTCATGGGTGGTAGCGATGCGCTGGGTCAGCCAGCGGCCCTCACTGCTCAGCTCGCGTTGACGAAAGAAGCTCGCGTCGTAGTTCAGGCTCTGGATCAGGTGTGCGTAGCCGTGCCCGAGGCTCCCCGGGGGACATGCGGCCAGTCGGGGGATGTCGGGGTTGAGCGGGGGGTAGCGCTCCTCCAACATCCGGCGGCCGCCCGGCAGATCGCGGAAGCGCCTCAGGCATTCCTCCATCTGGGGGGTGTCGAGGAAGCTGTCGACCAGATCGGCAATGTTGTTGAAGTCCGCACCGCGGCTGATCGCCGCCAATAGGCCTAGCCGGCGGATGCTCAGCAGTCCAGCTTGAAACTGGCCGATCACGGCCCAGGGGGTGATCGGATTCATGGCCTTCGGTGCCGGCGGCGGCGATGAAATCAACTTGGAGGAGAGCGGGCCCTGGCCGCAACGGCGGCATCCTCTCTATCCCCTTGCCCCTGAGGTGCTAACGGCTCAGGCCAGCCGGCCCACCACCTCCAGGTGGCGATCTCCCAGCTCCGTCACCGTGAAGTGGCTCAGCCCTGCCGACCTCAGCTGGTCGGCCACCTCCTGGGCCCGGAAGGCCGCCCGCAAGGAGTGGCTGAAATCGCGGCGCAGCACGGCCGGCGCTCTGGCCGCATGGCGCCGCATCAGGCTCCGCACGGCTGCCTCCGTCATGGGACGACGCAGATCCCTAAGCACTACCAGGGCGCCCGGAGCGGCCAGCCTACGGATCGCCCCCCAGAGCATGGCGGGATCATGGAGATGGTGCAGCAGGCTGTTGCTCACTAAAAGGTCGTAGGGCGGCCGGAAAGGGGTGGAGAGCCCCACCAGAGCCTCCGGCGCGAGGGGCAGCCGGGCCTGCAGGAAGTGGAGCCCCGGCCAGCGTCGGGGTTCAAGCGCCTGGCGGGCGCGGGCCCCTTGGAGCATCGCGGCGGCGCCATCGATTCCCAGCAGGCGAGCCTCCGGAAGGGCGCTTGCGAGGCGGAAGCTGATGTTGCCGGGACCGCAGCCGAGATCGACAATCCGCGGCGGCGGCCGCTCGGCATGGGGCGATGCCGGCGCAGCCAGGAGCGTCAGGATGCGTGCTGTGAACGCCTGGTCTGAGCCGTTGAAGTCGGCCTCGGCATAGGCCCTGGCCTGGATCGGCTCCAGCATCAGCTCAGGCTCGCAGATCCTGTTCATCCCATCGGTGGCTCTGGAGCGATCATCGCCAGCCGCGTGCAGCCGTCATCATGGGCTGGCCTTGGCAGCGCGGGAGCGGGCCCTGCTGGAACTCTGCGAGGCCGAGGCCACGGTCCGCCGGCCAAAGGTCTCAAGGCAGGAGTGGGATCGATACGGCACCATGCTCAGCCCGCTGGAGGTTGTTGATCTGATCGCTCGTTTGGCCCAGTACGTTCTCTTCGCCCTCACCAACAACGTGCTGCAGGTGCCGGTGGAAGCGTCGTTGGCTCGGGTGAGCGGTGTGGCGGGGAACTGAGGACAGGGCCACCGCCACTGGTGCCGCCGCCTGCTTGACCACACCACCGATGGCGTTAGGGTGCGATTCACCCAGGTCAGCGCCGCTGTGACCCTCTCCCCTTCCCGGCCCGAACTCCGGTCCGAATCCGCTCCCCTGACTGGATCTGCTTCGTCGCAGAACAGCGGGTCTTCGGATCAGCCTTGGGGTGTCGAGGCTGGAGAGGTGTTTCCACTAACCGCCCCGGCGGCGAACCCGGTCTTTTACCGCACCTATTCCCGCAAGACGGAAACCGGCCGCGAGAGCTGGCACGAGGTGGCCGAACGCAACCTTGAGGGTCTTCGCAAGCTCGGCCATCTCAACGACGACGAGGTGCACCTTCTACGGCGCATGCAGCGCCACCAGAAGGCCCTGCCCTCCGGCCGCTGGCTGTGGATCGGCGGCACCGACTGGATCGAGCGGGCCGAAAACTTCTCCGGTGCCTACAACTGCACGTCCACCAACCTGGTGGACTGGGAGGCCTTCGCCCTGATGATGGACTTGGCGATGATGGGCTGCGGCACCGGCGCCATCATCGAGCCCCATCTGATTGATCGTTTGCCGGTGGTGCGCAATACCCTGGTGATCGATGGCGTCAGCCCGATCGGCATCACTCCGGCCGGCTCCCGCCAGCAGACCACCACCCACACGATCGAGGGCAACCGGGTGGCGATCAAGGTGGGCGACACCCGCTCCGGCTGGGTGGAGAGCTACCGGCTGCTGTTGCAGATCAGCAGTGCCGAGGGCTTCGAAGGCCCGATCCACATCAGCGTCGACCTCTCCGATGTGCGGCCGGTGGGCGAGAGCCTCAAGGGCTTCGGCGGCATGGCCAACCCCGTGAAGCTCGGTGATCTGTATGGCCGGGTGGCCCAGATTCTCGGCAAGGCGATCGGCCGCCGCCTCACCTCGGTGGAGTGCTGCCTGCTGATCGATGAGGCGGCCGTCACGATCGTGGCCGGCAACATTCGCCGCAGCGCCGGCATGCGCCAGTTCGCCGCCGACGACCTCGCCGCCGCCACCGCCAAGGACAACCTCTGGCAACAGGACAGCGCCGGCAACTGGCGCATCGATCCGGAACGGGACTCCCTGCGGATGGCGAACCACACCCGCGTGTTCCACACCCGGCCCAGCCGGGCCACGGTGCTGGAGGCGGTAACCAAGCAGTTCCAGAGCGGCGAGGGTGCCATCCAGTTCGCCCCCGAGGCGATCGCCCGCTCCAATGCCGACCTGCTCACCACACCCGAGCTGCGCCAGGAGTTTGTGGGCATTTACTGCGACCAGGGCCGCGAGGAGGCGGGCCGCTGGCTGCAGCTGCACCATGCCGGCATCACCGCCGAGGAGCTTGAGCACCGTCTCGGCCGCTATGGCCTCAACCCCTGCGGTGAGATCCTCGGGGCCGATTTCCACTGCAACCTCGCCGAGATCCATCTCAACCAGATCGATCCGGCTGACCACCAGGCCCAGGAGGATGCCTTCAAGGCCGGCGGCATCGCGGTGGCCTGCCTGCTGAACCACCGATTCGAGGTGGAGCGCTACCGCCAGAGCCGGGCCTGGGATCCGATTGTGGGGGTGAGTTTCACCGGCCTGTTCGATTTCTTCGTGCACGCCTTCGGGACCCCTTGGCTGCAGTGGTGGGAGGCGGGCCGTCCCGATTCCGAGGAGGGCCGCGCCTTCCGCTCCGAGGAGGCCCGCTACCTGAGCCGCTGGAAGGAGATCGTGAATCAGGCGGTGTGGGAGTACTGCGACCGTCACGGCATCCGCCGGCCCAACCGCTGCACCACCGTGCAGCCCGCCGGCACCAAGAGCCTGCTCACCGGTGCCTCACCGGGCTGGCATCCGCCCAAGGCCCAACGCTTCATCCGCCGCATCACCTTCCGCAAGAACGATCCGGTGGCCCTGGCCTGCATGGACTTCGGCTACACCATCGTGCCGAGCCAGTCCGACAAGGACGAGCAGGGCCGCCTGCTCGATGATCCCTTCGATCCCCGTTGCACCGAGTGGTTGGTGGAGATCCCCACCGAGGTGAGCTGGGCCAACCTGCCCGGCGCCGATGTGGTGGAGATCAACAACTTCTCTGCCCTGGCCCAGTTCGACTTCTACATGCAGGTGCAGAAGCACTACACGGCCCACAACACCTCGGCCACGGTGGAGTTCCGCGAGAATGAGATTGAGGCCTTGGCCGATGCCATCCACCGGGCGATCGACAACGGCGAGGGATACATCTCCGCCGCCCTGCTGGCCCGCTTCGATGCCAATGCCACCTTCCCGCGGCTGCCGTTCGAGCCGATCGATGCGGTCACCTACCAACGCCTCTCGGCCGAGGTGGCCGCGCGGCGCAGCACCACCGATTTCTTCGAGGCCCTGCAGCGCTACGACGGCGGCGAGCTGCAGGAGGCGGGTCCGGCCGGCTGCGACTCCGACAAGTGCCTGCTGCCTCTGGCCAAGCCGAAGGGGTGAGGCCGGGGACTCACCCCCGGGCGATCACGTACTGATCGCGGCCCTCACGCTTGGCCTCATAGAGGGCATCATCCGCCCGTTTGAGGGTGTCGGCATAGGTTTCTCCGCTCACGTGGGCGGCGATACCGATGCTGGCCGTGACCCGCACCTGGGTGCCACCCAGTTGGATGGCAATCGCCCGGCTGGCTTCCAGGGTTCGCGCCGCCACCCCCACGGCGGCCTCAAGGCTGGCTTCGATCAGCAGAGCGAGGAATTCCTCGCCTCCCCAGCGGGAGCAGAGATCCTCCTGGCGGAGGGAACTGCGGAAGGCCTGTCCCAGCCGGATCAGGGCAAGGTCGCCGATGTCGTGGCCATGGTTGTCGTTGATGAGCTTGAAGTGATCAGCATCGAGCAGCAGCAGGGCGTAGCCGCCGCCATAGCGTTCGACGCGCCGGTCTTCCTGGCGGCACCGGTCGGTCATGAAGCGCCGGTTGGTCAAGCCGGTGAGCTGATCATGCGTGGAGGCCTCTTCCAGGGCCTGGTTGAGTCGTTTGAGGTCGCTCTGGTTGCGGTCTGAGATGCGGATCACTCGCTTCAGGATCCTGACCTGGCGTTCGTAGCGGGCCAGCAGATTCACGCTGGGGTGTCGCGTGTGGGGGTGACTACCGGAAAGGGCTGTAATGCTCTCCAGCTGTCCCACCTGATCCGCCGTGCGCTGCCACAGACGCTTCAGCAGACCGCGCAGCTTCGTTGCATTGGGATTTCCATCCGCCAGGCTCGCCACGATCTCCAGTTCCAGTGGATCGGATCGGCCGGCGGCTGGCGGCGTGCTCATGGTTCATGGGCCACGATCGCGAAGGGAAGGCGTAGTCCTCCTTTAATTCCTCCCCTAGCTCGGCGGCCCGGGGGTTGCGGGTGTCGTAGCGCCAGCAGACCGCCACGCTGCGGCCGGTGGCGGCGGCGGATTCGAGCCGGTCGAACAGTTCGATCATGGCCCGCACACTGCTGGTGTTGAGGTAATTCAGTTCCAGATCGAGGCTGAGGGGAGCGTCGCTCATGTCCAGATACTGGTCCAGCCAATCGAGGATCTGTTCGTAGAGGGAAAAGCTGTTTTCGGGATAGGACTCCCCACGCATGGTGATCACGCCACGCTGCCAGTCGGCGATCACGGAAGGACTCGATTGGGTCGCTTCAATCGTGAGATCGGGGCTGTTTTCCATGGCAGGCATCAGATCGTCACGCGGAGGGAGAAGATGGCTCGACCTTCCTGCCGCTCTTCCAGACTGGCTTCCATGGGCTCACTGGCTCGCCGGGCCATCTCGATCAATCCGAGCCCAGCTCCGCCTGATCCATGCGCTCCATCGCGCAATTGTTGTTTGTAGAGTTGCTTCAGCTGGTCTTTATCCAGATTCGAGAGTTGATCGATCCGCCCGATCAGGGCGCGGCCGTCATCCAGTTCGACAAGGTTGGCGGCGGACACGCTGTAATGGCCTGGTGGTCGGGAGGCAATGATCACAGTAGCGTTGGATTCGGTCTTGTTGTAATGCCTGGTTTCGGAGTAATTACGCATATTCTGGCTCATCTCAATGTAGGTGCTGAATACGTCCATCGCCGTGGATGTTTCTGTCTGGCCGGCGATGTGCTGCCTCAGCGCTTTGCCGATTTCCTCGATCAGCGATTGGGAATTCGGACCGTTCAGGCAGATCAGAATCTCCTGTCCATGCTGGTGGCCAGGGCGCGACTGCCTTCCGCTTCACCCAGCAGTGCCCGCAGTTCCCGGTCCGTTCTGGCCAGGAGGGCCGCGGGGGAGGCGATGCCCAGAGCCTGGATGGCGCGGTCCA
>Ga0209401_1000231_pt1 | contig 38142 bp, 19 predicted proteins | sample M_140807_MF_Meta_FD_187318 | JGI IMG/M metagenome (GOLD analysis project Ga0209401, IMG submission 187318) | Freshwater microbial communities from Lake Montjoie, Canada to study carbon cycling - M_140807_MF_MetaG (SPAdes) (version 2) | ecosystem: Environmental > Aquatic > Freshwater > Lake... | reverse complement strand
CAGTCCCAGAAGGCTGGGAATGAGCCCACAAAGCCAACATTGGGCAGCAACGGGAGTAAATCACGGACAAATCAGCATGAATGATCACTACGGCCCGCTCAGGCCCCGATTGCCCAGAGCTTCCCTAGAAATCATGTCCGCAGGCGCATCGTGGAACGGGTGAACCGACCATGCGGTACCAACCGCTACCGATACCGCTGACGTCGCGGAGGCATCGCAGCAATCGCTAACCAGGCCGACGAGGATCACCCCTCGGTCAGCCAGCCGGATCAGGAGGCCCGAGCAAACGTTCCGATGGCTCGCTTCGATGGCTCGCTCTGTTGGCTCAGCTCCTTTGGCTCAGGCGCGACGGAAGCGCAGGCTGGCCGGATCACCCCAGTCGCCCTCGGCGACCACCTCGCGGGGGTTGTGGCAGATGTGGCGCAGGATCCAGAACAGCGGTTCAGGGGTGGGCAGTTCTAGGGCGGTGGCCAACTCGGCGAGAGTACGGGAGCCGCCATCGGCCAGCAATGCTTCGAGACGGGCTTGAAGGGCCAGCACCTCGGCGGCGGCCTTTTTTCCGGCCTCTACACCGGGCTGGTGATAGGCATTGATGTCAATGAGTTCGGCATAGAGACCCACCGCTCGCTCGAAGAGAGCGATCAGGGCACCCAGGGCGGTGGCGTCAAAGCGCCGCAGGGTGATGGTGAGACTCTGCCGGCCCCCCTCCGCCAGTGCCGAGCGAGTGCCTTGTAAAAAACCCTCAAGGAAATCTTCTGGTCGCTCGCCGGCGATCGGAGCGATGTCGGCGGGATCATCGAGGCCTTCGATGAAGGTCACGAAGAAGTTGTCGAGTCCATCGCGCAGCTGCTGCACGTAGGCGTGCTGGTCGGTGGAGCCCTTGTTGCCGTAGACGGCCAGGCCCTGGTGCACGGTGTTCCCCTGCCGGTCCACGTCCTTGCCGAGGGACTCCATCACCAGCTGCTGCAGATAGCGGCTGAACACTTCCAGACGATCGCGGTAGGGCAGCACCACCAGATCGCGGCGGCCCCGCCCCTCGCCGGCCGCGTACCAGGCGGCCGCCATCAGGGCAGCCGGGTTGTCCCGCAGGCTCGGGCGGCGGGTGACCGCATCCATGGCGGCGGCACCGGCCAGGAAGGCGCGGATGTCCGCACCGATCAGGGCGCCGGGCAACAGGCCCACCGCGCCGGTGATGCTGGTGCGTCCACCCACCCAGTCGGGCAGATCGAAGCGGGCCAGCCAGCCCTGGGATTCCGCTAGGCGATCGAGCTGACTACCGGCCATCGTCACCGCCACGGCCTGTCGGGCCCAGTCGCCACCGACGGCCTCCAGACGGGCCCTGGCCTGCTCCATGCCGATGCGCGGTTCCGGCGTGCCGCCGGACTTGCTCACCACCACCACCAGCGTGGTGCGGAGTCGATCGCCAAGCGCTGCGAGGGTGCGGCTGAATCCCTGGGGGTCGACGTTGTCGAAGAAGTGGAACGGCAGCCCCACACCCTCCTGCTGCAGAGCGCGGATCATCAGCAGCGGTCCAAGTCCCGATCCGCCGATCCCGATCCACAGCACATCGGTGAAGGGTGCATCCCCGGGGGCGTTCAGCCGGTGGCCCAGCACCTCGGCCGCGAAACTGGCGATGCCATCGGTTTCACGGCTGATCAGCGTACCCACCGCGGGATCCGGGGCGATGGCCGGATTGCGCAGCCAGTAATGGCCCACCTGGCGCTGCTCATCGGCATTGGCAATGGCGCCGCCTTCCAGGGCCTCCATCGCCGTAAAAGCAACCTGGAAACGGGGTTCGAGGGCCTCAAGATCGGCCTCCCCCAGCGCCATCCGGCTCACATCCAACCAGATTCCCTGGGCGGGGTCGTACCAGAGCAGGGAACAGAACCGCTGCCAGAGGCCAGCGCGGTCCTGCGGGTCGAGGGGCGAGAGGGGTGGCATGAAGGCGGGGTCATGGCTCCGCACGGAGCCGTGTTGACGGCATCCAAGCCGATCAGGGGCGTGCTTGGTCGCATCAGCAGACGCTGCCTGGGGCGGCTGTGTGGTCCACCCCACAGACCGAACCGAATCCGCCTCCAAATCGAAATTTTATTGGAAAATAAACCATGGTGTTCTGGAATCGGGCCCTGCAGGCCATGTCGCGTCGAGTTCTCTCCCCAGGCGGCGCAAGTCGATCCGGAGTCCGCCCGATCCGACGGCGTTTTCAGCTTCTGACGGGAGCTGCACTCCTGATCAGCGCCGTGCCACTGACCCGCTCCGTGCTGGAGGCGTTCTATCGACCGGTTCTGTTCCACGAAGCCCCGGCCATCGGCACCACCCCCCTCTCCTCCGCTGACCTGGCTGCACCCAGCGAGGGTCTGCGGCCCGATCCGATCGACTTCACCACCGAGGAGCTGCGGACCCTCAATCGCCGCTTCGGTGTGCATGGGCCCCAGCCGAAGCTGGCCCAGCTGTTCACCGAGGGCATTGACAACCTGCTGCCCCTCCGCAACCACACTCTCAGCCGCATCGAGGAGCTGCGCCCGGTGATCCTGGCTGATTCGAGCCGGCATCACATCAATCCGATGCTGGTGGCGGCGGTGCTTTTCGATGAACTTCAGCACGCCAAGCCTGGTGAGAACACCCCCCTGGCCGCCCGTTCCGGTCTGTTCAACACCCACGGTCCGGCCCAGCTTGGTGTGGATGAGATGGTCAAACAGGGTCTGCTGCCGGCCGATGCATCACCTGAGCAGGTCGAGGAAGCGCGTCTTGCCCTGCTCGATCCGGATCGAAGCGTGGCCCTACTGGTCGGTGAGTTCGCCCGCTTCATCGAAGCTCTGGGCTTGCCCAACGACCGCACCCTGATGGCCAGCCACTCTCCCCGGGATGCCAAGGGTCTGGCCACGCTCGCCTATCTGCACAACGGCAAACTCGATTATCCCGGCCGAATCCTTCGCTACATGCAGGATCCCGAACTGCATTCCCTGATCTACGGCCAGCGACGCCCCGAGATTTCACCGCTGATCTAATCAAACGGGCTCAGCAGATCACCCCGAGGGCCGCAAGTCGATTCCTCAATTGGGTCCAATCGAAACTGCGGGGATCGGCCCGTTCCCGTCCCATATCGACATGGCGATGGGTGGTGATTGCTTCCACGGCAATCGGATAGCGGCGCATCCAGTCGGCCAGCACCACGGCCATTGCGTCGTACTGGGCCTGGGTATACCCGCTGTGACCGGGACCCTCATTTTCACCATCCAGAGGAGATTCGAGGCTCAGGTGCAGGGCGAAGTTGTTCACGGAGCCGCTCACCTTCTTGCTGGTTAAGGCCCAGCGACCTTGGAAAGCGGAATAGCCGGCACCAAAAGCGCGCATGGAAGGGGGCACCGTGTCCACAATCGCGCCGTTCTGACCAATCAGGGTGTGGTAACTCACCTGCTGATCGTCGTTGGGATGGGCGGTCTTGAAAGTGTTGATCGCTGACGAGAGTCCGTAGACCGTTTCATGCAGCACCACCAGCCGGGGCGTGGGATCAAGCCGTTGGCCGAACACATCGCGATCAAACCGTTTCCCATAGTTGGAGGGATCGATCCGCACCGGCCTTCGCCGCCGATCCAGGTTGGCCAGAAGCACGCCCAGCCGTTGCTGCAGGCCCGGCTCTCGGATCGGACAGGACTGGCGCAGGGGCGACACCCAGGCCTCGTGGGCCGGTGGGACCGGGACACGGCGTTGCCGTGCAGAAGGTTCCTTGCCCCGCTGACGAGTCTCTTCCAGTAACTCCAGCAGGGAGGGTTGATCGAGTTGATGGGTGGACACCATCAGGCCCCGCACCAGCCAGACCAGACCTCCAAGGGTGAGCAGCGAGGCTCCCGCAATGGCCAGCAACAAGGGGCGACGGGACTGGGCGTTCATGGCAGCAGCGAAAGCCAGCGCCGGCGGGCCTCGGTGGCGCTGGCCGATGCGTTGGCGTCGAGCTTGAGGCGCCAGCGCTCAATGCCCGGCGGTTCCGTGCTCAGGGTGGTCTGGCGAACCACTCCGTCGCGGCAAAAGAGCACGTCGAGTGGGCTGGTCTGGTTCAGATGGCGGCGGGCATCGTCAGGGGTGCGGAGTCGCTGCTGATCGAGGGCAAGAAGTTCGTCGCCCACCTGCAGGCCCGCTGTCTCGCAGGCACCACCACGGGTCACCCGGGCCAGGGTGGTGCCACCGGCCTCAAACTGCCAGCCAGGATTGCGATGGTTGGACGCTTCTGCTGAGAGCACCAGTCCCACGTCCTCCAGGTAACCATCTAGAGGAGGATCTTCCTCGGTTTCGAGCCAGATAGGCAGCAAAGTGGACAGATCGCTGGCGTGGTGTGCAAAGGCCACGATCAGATCATCGCGGCGATAGCCACGCTGGCAGGTGCCATGGGATTGCCAGAGATCTTGCAACACCAGGGCCAGAGCCGAGCCGTGCCGCCGCAGATGCAGATCCAGGACAAGGGCGAGCACGGCGCCTTTGAGGTAGTAACTGATCTGGCAATCCGGGCTATGGGGATCGGGGCGATAGAGCTTCACCCAGGCCTCCTGACTGCTGAGCTGCAGAGACTGAACCGCCCGACCCGGCGTGAGTCGGTAGCGGGACAGGTCGGCTCCCAGATCCTCCAGGAGTGCCTTCACCTCGCTGAGGCCCGCCACCAAGGGCAGGAGCTGGTCGTAATAGCTGGTGATTCCCTCGGCAAACCAGAGGGTGGGCACCACCGTGGCCCGGTCGTAATCAATCGGTGAAAGCTCGGCGGGACGCAGCCGCCGCACGTTCCACTGGTGCAGGTATTCATGGGCCACCAGCTGGAGCAGCTTGCGCCGGCCCTCGGGTTGGGCCAGGGCCCGACGGCTGAACTGGAGCACGGTGGCATCGTCATGCTCCAGGCCGCCATAGCCCTGATCAAGCAGGTGAAGCACGAACAGGTAGTCCGCGGTCGGGGGCCGCTCCACCCCCATCAAGCGGCAGCACGCCAGGCAGACCCGCTCCACATCGCTCAGCCAGCCGGCATCAGCGCCGACAAGATCCTCTCCCCAGCCCACCCAGCGGTGCGGCACGCCAGCCACCGTGAAGGGGTGACAGGCATGGGGACCGGCTTCGATCGGCGTATCGATCAGGTGGTCGAAATCCCGGGCCAACCAGCCACCGCAGCCGTCAGCTGGCAGGGGAAGAAAGGGGGTCCAGCCGGGGGGAAGCGTGAGGTTGAGGCGGATGGGGGTCCAGCGCTCCCCCTCCACCTGCAGCACCACGCCGGCCAGGGCCAGAAAGCCGTGGTCGGTGGTGAGATGGCAGGTGCGAACCGAAAGCTCGGTGGCCAGAATGCGCCAGCGGACCTCAAGTGGCTCGTCGCTGGACGGTCGTAGTTGCCAACAGGCGGGCTCTAGTCGATCGAGGTGGAGCCGCTCACCGGCCTGCCACACCTCCAGCCCCTCCAGGGTGCGCACATAGTCGCGAACTAGATAGGAGCCCGGTGTCCATGCCGGCATCCTCAGGCGAACCAGGGCGGTGCGGGGCTGCAGTGTGAGGGTGGCCCTCACCAGATGCTGGTGAGGGTCGCGCAGATCCAGGTGGAGCTGGAGCGGAAGCGGTGAATCAGACACCGAGCCAGATCAGGGCTTCGGGCAGGTGGCGCTGGGCCTGTTGAAGCGCATCCCGGGCGGCGTACTCGCGCGTGAGCCTGGCCAGCAGGGGCTCCAGGGAGCGGGAGCGGCTCAGCCGTTGCAGGTCGCCCACCAGGGCCAGGGACCCATCGGTCTGCCGGCACCAGCCGAGGCCGACGCCATCGCTCAGCTGAAGCTGAACCAGAACGGCGCGGCGTTCACCGCCGAACCCGGTGAGCTGGCCGCCGCGCTGGGGGCGGAACCCCATGGATTCAAGGCAGGCGGCGACCAGGTCGGCATCGCGCAGCACTGTGGGCAGGATGGAGAGATGGGACATGGGCGCCATGACCGCGTGGAGTGACGGTAGCGAGCCGGAGCTGGCCTTCCAGTGGCCGATCGCACCGTCGAAGCACAATGTCTGGACCGTTCCGGACCGTCCCCTGCGACTCGGGGTGATGGCTTCAGGGCAGGGCAGCAACTTCGAAGCCCTGGTGCTGGCCTGCCGGCAAGGCCCCCTGCGGGCGGAGGTGGTGCAGCTGGTGGTGAACAACCCCACCTGCCAGGCGCGGCAGCGAGCCGAACGGCTCGGCATTGGCTGCCTGGTGCTGGATCACCGCGAGCTACTAGTGCGCGAGGAGCTGGACGGCGCGGTCGCGGACGCCTTCGCAACCTGCGACGTGGATCTGGTGGTGATGGCGGGCTGGATGCGGATCGTGACCCCGGTGTTGATCGGCGCCTATCGCGAGAGGCTGGTGAACATCCACCCCTCCCTGCTGCCCAGCTTCCGGGGGCTTGATGCAATCGGCCAGGCCCTGACCGCCGGCGTGACCCTCACCGGCTGCACCGCCCATCTGGTGGAAGAGGTGGTGGATGCCGGTCCGATCCTGGTGCAGGCCGCCGTGCCGGTGCTCGACGGCGACGACCATGCCAGCCTTGCCTCCCGGATCCAGGTGCAGGAGCACCGCATCCTTCCCTACGCCGTGGCTCTGGCTGCCCAGCGGCTGGGCCCGCAGGGTTGATGGACCGCCGAGAGGCTCAGGGATAGAAGGGCAGCTGGGGCAGGCCGGTCTGGGCCTCGAGCCCTGCCAGCAGATTGAGGCACTGCACCCCCTGGCCGGCCTGGCCCTTGATCAGGTTGTCGATGGCGCTCATCACGATCAGCTGGCCGGTGCGGCGGTCCACCTGCACCGAAAGCAGGCAGCGGTTGGTCTGACGCACCCACTTGGTGGAGGGGTAGGTACCCACCGGCAGAACGGCCACGCTGGCGCTGTGCCGATAGGCCGCCGAGAGAAGCGTGGTGCAATCATCGGCAGTGAGACCCGGATCCCGCAGGCGGGCGTACACCGTGGCCAGCAGGCCCCGCACCATCGGCATCAGATGGGGCGTGAACTGCAGCTGGATCGGCTGGCCGGCAGCCTGGCCGGCGATCTGCTCGATTTCGCTGGTGTGGCGGTGGCCCACCACGCCGTAGGGAGCCACCGCCTCGGAGGCTTCGGCCAGCAGCAGATTTTCCTTGGCGGCGCGGCCGCCCCCGGAGGTGCCGGTCTTGGCATCGATCACGATGCCGGCGGGTTCGATCAGCCCCTGCTTGAGAAAGGGCAGCAAGGCCAGCAAGCTCGCGGTCGGGAAGCAGCCCGGAGCAGCCACCAGGCGCGCCGTGCGGATGCGGGCCTCCTCCCACTCCACCAAGCCGTAGACCGCCTCCTGACAGAGCGCCTGGTCATTGCGGGGCACCTCCCGGGCCTCGGCGGCATAGACCTCCTGCCATTGGGCCAGGGAGCGGTAGCGGTAATCGGCCGAGAGATCCACCACCTTCACGCCGCGCTCCAGGAGCTTGGGCACCAGGCCCGCCGCCAGACCATTGGGCAGGCTCAGAACAGCCAGATCGGCCACCGCTGCAATCGCTTCGGGGTCGGGGGTGCGCACCACCGGATCGCCCGGCAGGGGCAGAAAGGGCACCAGATCACTCCAGCGGCGACCGCTGCTGCGCTCACCGCCGAGGAAGGTCACCGAGAGAGAGGGGTGATCCTGGAGCAGGCGCAGGGTCTGCAGACCCCCATAGCCGCTGGCTCCGATCACCGCCACGCGTGTGCCTGTCATGCCGGGGCGCTGGGAACGGTGGATCGTACCGGGCTCTATAACTGCAGATCACCCCGATCGCACCGGTCCTGGCCCAAGCCGCCTCCACACCCCAGGCTCCCTTGCCCGATTCACCGGCCACCACCCCCGCGGCGGCGCAGCCGGCCACACCTGGGCTGCGGTTTGATTCGATCGCCGATGCCCTGGCGGCGATCCGCAACGGTGAATCGATCGTGGTGGTGGATGACGAAAATCGCGAGAACGAAGGCGACCTGATCTGCGCCGCCCAGTTCGCCACCCCCCAGCAGATCAATTTCATGGCCACCGCGGCGCGGGGCCTGATCTGCCTGGCGATGGAGGGGGAGCGCCTTGATGCGCTCGATCTGCCGTTGATGGTGGATCGCAACACCGACAGCAACCAGACCGCCTTCACCGTGAGCGTGGATGCCGGTCCGGAGAACGGAGTGAGCACCGGGATCTCGGCGGAAGACCGGGCCCGCACCATCCAGGTGGCCATCCACCCGGACTCACGTTCGGCGGACCTGCGCCGCCCCGGCCACATTTTTCCCCTCCGGGCCCGCGATGGCGGCGTGCTCAAGCGCGCCGGCCATACGGAAGCCGCGGTGGACCTGGCCCGACTCTCCGGCCTCTACCCGGCCGGGGTGATCTGCGAGATCCAGAACCCCGATGGTTCGATGGCGCGGCTCCCCGAGCTGGTGGATTACGCCCGCCTGCACGGGCTGCGACTCATCTCCATCGCTGACCTGATCCGCTACCGCCTCGATACCGAACGCTTCGTGCGTCGCCAAGCCGAGGCCGCCATGCCGAGCAGCTTCGGCACCTTCCGGGCGATCGGCTACCGGAACGAACTCGACGGCAGCGAGCACGTGGCGATCGTCAAAGGCCAGCCGGAGCGGGCCACGGGGCCTGTGTTGGTGCGGGTGCACTCGGAATGTCTCACCGGCGATGCCTTCGGCTCGCTGCGCTGTGACTGCCGCTCCCAGCTGGAGGCGGCCCTGCGCATGATCGAGGCGGCCGGCGAGGGGGTGGTGGTGTACCTGCGCCAGGAGGGTCGTGGCATCGGCCTGATCAACAAGCTGCGGGCCTATTCGCTCCAGGATGGCGGCCTCGACACGGTGGAGGCCAACGAGCGGCTGGGTTTTGCCGCCGACCTGCGCAACTACGGCGTGGGGGCCCAGATCCTCAGCGATCTGGGGGTGCACCGGCTGCGGCTGATCACCAACAACCCCCGCAAGATTGCCGGCCTCGGGGGGTACGGCCTGGTCGTGGAGGACCGCGTGCCGTTGGTGATGGTTCCCGGCGATTACAACGCGGCTTACCTGCAGGCCAAGCGCCTCAAACTGGGCCACCTCATGGAGCAGGGAGGCGGCCCCCAGGACGGCGGCATCCATGCAGATGGCGGTTCAGCTCCGGTTTCCCATGGACTCAGCGCAGTGCTGGCCTGGCAGGGGGATGCCAGCCCCAGAACCCTGGCCGACCAACTGGAGGCCCTGCGGCTCTGGGCTCAGGCCAGGGATCTGCTGCTGCACCAGGAAGAGCATCCGCGGCTGCTGGCCCTGCTTGATCAGCCGCGCCTGGCCCTGCTACTGGCCGCCCGTGAAGGCCGGCCGCTGAGCGCCGCCGATCTGGCCGGATGCCTGATGGCGATGGCGGAGTGGAGCGCCACGTCCTCGGTGGCCCTGCTGCTGGCTCCAGACGTTCAGCGACGGGGCCACCCGAGCGTGGACCTTGAACCAGAAGCTCGCGGCCTTGCCGATCTCGGTCCCGCCACCGCCTCCAGGGTCTGCCCGTTGCTGAACCTCACCCCCGGCGCCTTCATCCGCTGGGCCTAGCCCCCCCTCGCCCTCAGATCCGCTCCGGATCGGGCGAGAGCCACAACCAAGGGAGCCGAACGGCAGAAGGCTGAAGGGATCCCGCAGGGGAGGTCCTATCGGCGCCACGGCACGACGGTTACGCCAGCTCCTCTCCCTGCGTGCGGATGGGGGACGCCTCTCCCTGGAAGGGGTGCTCACGGGCGTGGCCGTCTGGTTGGCACTGGGCTACGTGATGGAACGTCCTGCCGAGGCCGCTACCCAGGGTGCCGGACCGCAGGGCGATCCTGGCAACGCCGACGCCCCGGCGGGGGACGACGCCGAACCGCCGGGTGGAAGGAAGGGCCATGGAACAGCCCGTGCCAGAGCAGAGGCCCTGCCGGCCGTGCACCCCATCGACCTGCCCGCCTCCACAGCCGTTGACGCGGCGATGTCATCGGCCCCTGGTCAAGGGGAGGTCGCGTCCACAGGCCTGCGGGGCCCAACCCTTGCCGCCGTGATCGGTGGCTCCCAGGTCGTCGCCCCAATGGCGCGATTCAGCACGCTCCAGCTCTCCCAGGCCAGCAGCCCGCCAACCGCCGGCACCTTCCAGGGCGACACCAGGGCAGCCACAAGCCGCCCGCAGGCGGCAGCCGGGGGCGATCCCTTGCCCCCTGCGCCGGCCAGTTCAACGCCTGAGGTTCGGACGGCGGAGAAGAGTCCGTCCGGATCGTCTTCCGGGAGCCCACATGCCGAGGGATGGGATGGCTCTTCTGATTCGGAACGGCCCGGCCCTTGGCACCCCCCAGCTCCAGGTGAATCCAGCCCAATCCAACCCTCCGGTGCGAATCCTTTGCGACCGCCAGGACCACTTCCACCACCACCGCCCTCCGTCGTGATCGGGCTGCAGCGTGAGGAGGAGGTGGTGGCCCGCGGGGTGGACGGTCCGGCCAACAGCCAAGCCAGCCTGGATCAGGTGGCCCTCACCAACAGCCGTCTCGACCTGAGCGCGGCTGCGGTGGGCCCAGTCCAGATCGACTCGGAGCGCCAGACACGGATCGTGGCCGATTCCCGGTTGGATCAGGCCGTGCTGAGCGCCAAGCTCACGAATCAGGGGATGGCAGCCTCCTCAATCTTGGGTGGCAGCAGCACCAGCACCTATCGGATCACCGCCAGGGATCAACTGGATCTCGGTCTTCAGGCGATCCGGGGAGGTCAGCTTCAACTCGCCGACCGGGTCGTGGCGCTGGCCGAGGGACGCCTGGACGACAGCGGCGGTGATGATGCGCTCGCCATCGACGCCAGCCTCGGACTGCGGATCAGCGCGGCGGTGGCCCAAGGGTTTCTCAAGTCGATCGTGTCGCTCGGCGCCACCGCCCTCCGCGACAGCATCATCCGCCTGGGCAGCGGCGACAACCGGGTGTCGATCACCAGCCAGGTTGCTCCGGAGATCGCGATCCAGACCGCACCCGAGCCGGTGTCCGACCTAACTGGGGCGGAATGGGCGAACGGGGCCGACCAAGGGGGTGCTCCGCCGGGATGGCGCCTGGAGGCCCGCTCGTACGGCTTCCAGCACAGCCTGCTGGACACTGGAGACGGCAACGATGACGTGCGAATCGCCGCATCGATCAGCCCGGGTCGACCCAACGCGGCGACCGCCACCATCAACGGACAGGCCGGCCGGGAACCTGCCGCCGTGGCTCTCGAGGATTCGGACCTGAACCTCGGCGGCGGAGACGACAACCTCCGGGTGGAGGGAGCCCTGCTTCGTTCACGCCTGGCTGTAGGGGTGGGGAAGAAGCTGATCCAGATCGACGGTGCGGTGGTGGATGGGGAGCTGGTCCTGAGCCGTGGCAGCACCAGCCAGGTGCAGCTGGGCCATGACGACAACAGTCTCCAGATTCAGGGGGCCGGTGAGCTGCGGCTCGATTCAGGATCGGGCGATGATCGTTTCGTGGTGGATGGCGATCTGGCCGGCAGTCTGGCGGCCGGCGGGGGTGTCGATGTCCTCTTAGCCCGCCTCCAGCCGGTAGAAAGCCGCGTGGTCGCAGCCCCTGGCAGGGCCGGCTTACCTGCTAGCTCCGCAGCGCATCCTCCAACCAGCGCGGACGCAGACGCTGCCCAGGCTGCCTCTGCCGAAGCTGGCGCGTCAGCCAGCAGCCTGCTTCTGGACGGTCCTGGCCAGGGCCTGGTCGGCCGTTTGGGCTTCACCGGCGTTGAAGCGGTGGATCTCCAGGCGCATGACGGCGGCGTGGTCCGGATCGACCCCTCAGGCAGCTTGCGGGACCGACTGAGCACTTCGGGGCATGAGGGGGTGCTGGACTACGGCCGCTGGAGCGACCCGGTGCGGGTGGACCTAGGCCGGGGAAGGGCCACGGCCATCGCCGCTGGTGAGAACGGTGGCGTCGAAGGCTTTGTGGCGGTGCAGGGCGGGAGCGCTGACGATCAGCTCGTGGCCGGTGTGGACACCCGCTGGCTCAATGGCGGCGCAGGGGAGGACTGGCTGGAACTCCCCAACTGGCTGCCGTCTCCGGGACCCTCAAACTCGCCTGGCTCCGTCCTGCGCGGTGGCGACGGTCGCGACCTGTTCGTGCTCCCGGGACTGCAGGGTCCTTGGCCGGGGCTGGCGGTGACGGCCGCCCGCCAACCCAGCCTGGCGGACCTCACCCTGGTGGACACCCGGGGCGGCGGCATGGGGCTGAGCGATCGGCTGGCTTACTGGCAGCGCTCTGCAGCGAGCGTTCCGGCGTCAGGCGGATTGCCTGGAGACGCACAGGCCACCCTGCTGGAACCGAACCCGAGTGGAGCGGAAGGCGTTGGTGACATCCGCTGCTTGCCCATTGCCCCCCTCGAGCAGCTCCTCGCGGGCATCGGCACCAGCACCCCCCAGTTGGCGATCGCTGCCGGCGCCGGCGGTAGTGAGCTGGTGCTGCTGGGCCCGGGCCGTACGAGCCTGGGGTTGGCTGCATTGCCTTCGCTCCGGCTGCCGGAGCAAGCTGCCGAAACAGCCGGGGCAAAGTTGGGATTGGCGGCAGCGCAACACGCCTGAACGGCGGCAGGCCGCTGTTGGGGCTTTCTGATTGGGTCGCTCTTGAGCTGGATCTCTCAGGTCGTTTCTTTTGTTCAATCCCCTGAATCGAATCTTTGGCTCGGTCCTAGATGTCAATCCTTGGGGTCGGTCCGTCGGGTGCCTCCCTGGAGACCAGCCCACAGGCAGGCCAGCTCGATGCCCCTTATCAAAGCAACGGTTGAGGCTCGAACGGGCTTGCTAGCAGCGCGGCAAGGCTGAAAGCCGTTAGCGGATCGCGCGGAGCGATTCGAAGAACGCACCGATCCGGTCATTCATCAACGCCAGCACCGGTCGAGTGCCGAGCTGGATCAGGCCGCTCACGGCCATGCCGGGACGTAAGGCGTAGCGCTTGCCACGCCGCTCCAGCTGGTTGCTCTCGAGCCGCACGATCGCAGGAAACACTTCCTGGCTAGTGCGGGCGTCGGGGGGGAGAGCATCGGCACCCACCCGCAGGATGGTGCCCCGCAGGGAGCCGTAATCGGTGAAGGGGAAGGAGGTGACCCGCACATCCACAGGCAAGCCGGGCCTCAGGAAGCCGATGTCGCGGTTGGAGACGCTCAGCTCGACCTCCAGGCTCCGCTGCGGCACAATCCGCAGCAGGGAATGGCCCGCGGCCAGTTCACCGGGCTTGGCCTTCAGGTCGAACACCATGCCCTCCACCGGCGCGCGCAGCACCCCCAGCCGGAGCCGCGACTGAAGCTGCTCAAGGCGGGTGCTGGTCTCGAGCAGCTGGCGCCGGGCCTCGATGTACTGGCCGTACAGCAGACGCCGGTTGCCCGAACCGACCTGGTCGAGGTTCGCCTCACTCTCGCCGAGATCCCGCCGGGCCGCCTCCAGCTGTTGCTCGGTGCGATGGATCAGGCCGTCAAGTTCCACATTGCGTTCTTCCTGGCGGTCGAGTTCGAGCCGCGAGATCGCCCCCTGGCGCACCAGCCCCTCCATCCGGCTCTGGATGCTGGCGTTGATGGTGCGTTTCTGGCGGAGTGTCTCCAGGTCGCTGCTCTGCTCGCGGATGCTGGCCACGCTGCGAAGCCGTCGTTCATCAGCCGCCTTGCGGCGCAGGGCCGTGTCCTGCAGTTGATCCTGCAGCGCCTGACGCTGCTCAGTCCCCTCCGGCGGCAAAGCCGGAAGGCCGAGCTGCAGGGCCGCCTGGTTCGCCTCCTGGCGCCAGAGATGGCGCAGACCGGCCAGCTCCTGCCATTGCCGCGCCGCATTCTCGCCATCAAGTTCCACCAGGGGCTGGCCCGCCTCAACCAGCTGGCCCTCGCGCACCAGCACCGTGCGGATCGGCGCACTGAACGGGGGAACCAGCTCAAAACTCCCCCCCACCGGCCTGAGGCGGCCGTTGGCACTGATTGAGGTCTCGATGCGCGCCACGCTGCCGTAGGCCACACCGAAACCGGTGAGTCCGATCAGGCTCCAGATGATGGCGCGGCTCCAGCCCCGCGTGGTGCGTTGGAGATGGGTGCGCCGCCGACGGGCGCCTGGCGCAGGCGAGGGAGCAGGCGCTTGCGCAGCAGGTGAACCCTCAACGGCGGGGGGCAGCGAAGGCGGCGGGGCAGGGGGGCTCGCCAGGGTGGCGGACGGGCTGGAGGCGGCGGCAAGATCTGGCCCGTGGTGGCCGTTGCCATTGGGGCTGGCGGCCGCCTTGGAGCCGTTGCTGGGAGGAGTCATCGCTGCGGAGACAAAGATGGGATGGCGCTCGCGGTGGCGGCTGGCTGGGAAGCCTCCTCAAGGGCCGGGGGAGCATTGCCTGGTTCGGCGCGACCCTGCTGGCGGAACAGGGCGTAGTAAGGCCCCCGAGCCGCCATCAGCTGCTGGTGGGTGCCCACCTCAAGCACGGCGCCACCGCCCATGCACACGATCCGGTCGGCCTGAACGATCGAGGAGAGGCGGTGGGTGATGAACAGCACCGTGCAACCGCGCAGGGTGCGCATCAGGTTTTCGCTCACCACCCGCTCGGTCTGGTAATCGAGGGCCGAGGTGGCCTCATCCATGATCAACAGCCGCGGCTTCTGCAGCACGGTGCGAGCAATCGCGATCCGCTGGCGCTGACCGCCGGACAGACTGCTGCCCCGTTCGCCGACTTCGGTGGAATAGCCAGCCGGAAGATCCATGATGAAATCGTGGGCGGCGGCGATCCGAGCCGCCTCGATCATCTCCTCACCGCTGGCCTCCGGATTGGTGAGGGTGATGTTGGCTTCGATCGACCCATCGAACAGCACCGTGTCCTGGGGCACGATGCCGATCTGGCGGCGGAGCGAATAGAGCTCCACCTTGCTGATATCGATGCCATCCACCAGGATCCTGCCCTGCTCGGGTGCATAGAGGCGCGCCAGCAACTTGGTGAGGGTGCTCTTGCCCGAACCGCTGCTGCCCACGATGGCCACGAATTCACCATGGGGGATGGTGAGGTTCAGGTGGTTCAACAGCATGGGTGAGGAGGGCTTGTAGCGGAACTGAATGCCCTGAAACTGGATATCCCCCACGATCGGTGGCATCACCATGCGGCTGCCATTGTCGAGCGGGGCTTCCTGGGGGTTGTCGATCACATCGCTGAGCCGTTCGAGCGACAAGGCCGTTTCCTGCACGGATTGCCAGATTGAGGTCATCCGCAACAGCGGTCCCGTCACGTAGCCGGCGATGATGCGAAAGGCGATCAGTTCACCCAGGGTGAGAGAGCCCTTGAGCACGAGGGCCGCACCGGCCCAGATCACGATCAGACCAGAGAGTTTATTCAGAAAGCTACTGATTGTGCCGGCGGTGGTTGAGAGCAGGGTGTTATCGAAACCATCGGCCACATACTCGCTGTAGAGATCCTGCCACTTCCAACGACTGCGCAATTCGATGTTCTGCGCTTTCACCGTCATCATGCTGCTCAACACCTCGACCAAATGGCTCTGGGTGCGGGCATTGGCGATGGCTCGGCGCTGTAGCTGATCGCGCACGATCGGAGACACCGAAAGGGTGAGGATCACCAGCAAGGGAATCACCGCCAGGGTGAGCAGCGTGAGCTGCCAGCTGTAGATCAACATCACCACAATATAAAGAATCGCGAACACCGCATCGAGAATCGTGGTGAGGGCCGTACCGGTGAGAAAACTGCGCACCTTTTCCAACTCACCGATGCGGCTGCTCACCTCCCCCACCGGGCGGCGATCGAAATAGCTCAGGGGCAGCCTCAGCAGGTGATCGATGATCTGGGTGCCGAGCGCCAGATCAATGCGGTTGGTGGTGTCGACGAACAGGAAGGTGCGCAGGCACAGCAGCAGCCCTTCGAACAGCGCAAACACCACCAGCAGCAGGCCGAGCACGCCAAGGGCCGTGGGGCTGTTGTTGATGATCACCTTGTCGATCACCTGCTGGATCAGCAGGGGATTCACCAGGCCGAACAGCTGCACGAAGAAGCTGGCCAACAGCACTTCGAGCAGCACGGTGCGGTGCTGGCGCAGGGCCGGCAGGAACCAGCGGAAGCCGAAGCGTCGCCGGGGCGTGAGTTCATTCACCCGCAGGGTGAGCACCTCACCCTCCTCACCCCACTGCTCGCGGAACTCCGCGAGGCTGAGTTCCTGGTTTCCCACCGCCGGGATGCCCAGCACCAGATGGTGACGGTCGGAGCGATAGATCACCGCCAGGCCATCCCCCCAGCGGATCAGCAGGGGCGGGCTGAGTTGCACCAGGGCATCAGAGCGGAGCTGGAGCAACTGGGTCTGCAGGCCGATCGATTCGGCCAGGGCACCGGCGAGCGCCAGGGAAGCCGCGCCGTGACGCGCCACCTGGTCGCCATAGACCCGCCGCAGCAGATCACGGCGAAACGGCAGCTGGAGATGCTCGCTGAGCATCCGGAAGGCGGCAATCGGCGACTCCAATGGCCCGATCCCACGCACCCACGGAAAGGAGTCGGGGGTGCGCCGTTCCGGATCCACGGCGGCATCCGCCGGATCAACAACGGGTAGTGGCTCCTGCACCGCCAGGGCTACCGCCTGGCTGCCCTGGTAAGCCGACCAGTGGCTCAACATCTGGCTGCGGGCAGAGGCCTCCGCGGTGGCCTCGGGGCCTTCACTTCGGGAGTTCTGAAAGGGTTGGAGCGCCGCCTGGAGCGCCTGGCGGTCCACGCCGAGCAGGCGGCAGCCGACGCCTTCAGGGTCGATCTCGACGACAGCTCCAGGGCTGGCCACGGTGGATCCCAGCGGCAGGAGCCCGACCGAAACCAGCCAGAGCCGACCCTGATCTCTGTCCAGAGAACGCTGTAATAGGGATGACGATGCCGGAGGTCGCCACGGCGCCACCAGGGTGTGCGGAGCCAAAATCAGGGCTGCTTCCACCAGCTCCCGGTCGAGGGCCAGGGGGCAGTCGCGCAGGTGGGCATCCAGCACGCCGAACAACTCAGCGCCATTGACCTGGCTGCCGATCATTTCGGCGACAGCAGGGCAGCGCTGCAGCACCGGTTCCACCACGGTGCGTGGAATGGCCAGCACCACCAGATCGGTGGAGGCGATCACAGTTTCGCGGCAGGTGCCACAGGTGATGGCGGTGAGTCCCAGCACCGCGCCGGCAGCCAGCCTCTCGAGAGTGGCCACCCCATGGCGGAGGCGTTCGCTGAACACCACCGAGCGGGCCGTTCCCTCCATCAGGCAGAAGATCTCGTTCAAGGGCCGATCCGAGCGCATCAGCGCCTGCCCCTGGGGAACCCGGCGCAGCTCGGTGTGGCCCGCCAGTTCCCCGAGCTGATCGGTCGGCAGGTCGCGGAGCAGGGGAACAGCCCCCAGCAGCTCCAGCAGCGGAATCACGGCTGGCATCAGCAGACCCTCCCGGTCGGAAGCAGGATCTGGGCGGCAGGCTGGAGCCGGGCATCACCCGCCAGCCTGAGGGCCAGGTCGCTACGGCGCAAGTCCTCCACGGCTTGGCCCACACTGGCCTCCAGCTCCGCTTCCAGCAGTTCCCCCAGCAGCTGCTCGCGGATCGACGGGGTGAGCTGGGCAGGAAGCCGCTTCTCGAGCCGCACCAGCAGGATCGTGCGCTCCACCAGGAAGGGCGGAGCGACCTCCCCCTCACCGAGCTGGGCCAGGACCGCGCGGATGCGGGGGTGGGGCTGCCCCAGAGGCAAGGGACCCACCAGGCCGCGGGTGTGGCGTTCTTCTCCGAGCCCATGGCTCTCGGCAAGGTCACCGAAGCTGGCGCCGTCATCGATCAGGCGCAGGTAGAGCTCCTCGGCCAGGCCCAGTTGCTCAAGCCGCATCATGCGGAACACCACCTGATCAAGCTGGGGTCGCCGTGTGAGGTAGTACGCCTCCAATTGTTCGCCATAACGAGTCGCCATCGCGAGTGAAAGAAGCCGTTGGTGCCAGCGTCTGCCCACCTGGGGGGCCACGGCCTCCGGCATCAGCTCGGGCCAGTTCCGCTCCAGGTTGGCGGGCGGATCCAGGCAGTACTCCGTGCAGATCTCCCGGGCGATGGCTGCGGTTTCGGCCGGGCCGCAAGACACCCCACGGCGCAGCCGCTCCAGCAGCAGCTGCCTCACCAGTGGCACCAGAACCCCCTGCTGCTCCAGCAGGGGGAGAAGCGGCTGTCGCTCCATCGCGATCAGGGCCTGCTGCAGATCAGCCTGCAGCGCTGCATCAGTGATCATGATTTAAGCGTTGCAGCGGATGTCGGCCTTCTTAAGCGGCGCAGCCTGATTCGCCATCGTCACGCTGCCCATGCTGATCGAACCCTGCGACCAGTCCCCATCGGCATCAAACATCAATTGATGCGTATCGGAGGCGTAGGCGATCGTTGGCGAACCGATGCCAAGACTGCGGATCTCGACAAGGGTTCCCACCACCAACCCGATCGGACTGACCTGACCGGCGCCTGGTGCGTCAAGCGAATCCTGCTGGCGGATCAGTTTGCCGTTGTCGAAACTGAAGAGGCCGCCCTGGTTGTTCCAGATGTCCTGGGTGAATCCGGCCAGGGAGCTGCTGATCTCCAGCTGGTCGCCCCGGCCTGGATCGAAGCCACTCATCACATCGACCTGTCCGGCGACCTTTCCCCCCTGCATCCAGCGGCCGGTTTGCCAGAGATCCAGTTTGGCGGTGTCGTCGAGGGTGGCCCAGAAAGCAGGATCGGTGAGCCGTTCGGCGAAAGTCCGGCTGTCCGCGGCGCGCAGGGCCGCACCGGCGTTCGACTGCACAAACATTTCACCCCCACTGTCGCTGGCCCCAAGCAAGTCCTGGCCGAATCCCCCATCCAGCCTGTTGCCCGTCCCACCGATGCTCACCAGCTGGTCGTTGCCGAAACCACCCTGCAGATGATTGGCCTGGGAGCCCTGGCCAAGGCTGATCAAATCACTGCCAAAGCTGCCATCCAGCGAACAATCCCGGGCCCGTTCGAGGGCAATCGTGTCGTTACCGGTTCCCGCGTCAATCCGGCTGGCGTTGGCGGTGCCTTCCACCTGATCATTGCCGGATCCGGTGTTGATGCTGCTGTTGCGAATGCCATCGAAACTGCCAGCCACCAGCGAACGCCCCTCCACCCAGTCGTTGCCAGCACCGCTCCAGACCGTGGAGGCATCGATGCCAGCAGCATCGGCGCTGGATCCACTCCCCAGCGTCCGTGCGGAAGCCACCCCACCCAGTCCGATCACTTGAGCATCGCCGCCATTGGCCATCACCGTGCTGCGATGGATGCCCAGGCCCTCCAGATCAGCCCGGCTGAGCTCGCCGGCAGCTGTGGGGGCCTGAGCCTGCAGCAAAGCTGCAGGCCCATTGTCGAGACTGGCGATCCCCTTGCCGACCACCACCAGAGCGCCGTTGGCGGGGCCAAGAATCGTGCTGTTATCGATGCCAATGGCACTGCCCAAGAGTGCCGGTGCCTGGTCAGCGCTGCCGCTATTGACCGGTAGATCCAGCCGGGCACTGGCCACCCCAGCCACCTGGGCCACCAACGCACTGCCAACCCGCCCCGGCAGCGCCATCACCTGGTAACCCTCCAACCCCTTGGCATCGGCCAGGGCGCCGCTGCCCTCAGCGAGGCTGGAATCGGTGCCGGGATTCAGCCGTGCCACCGCTTCCACCACGGCGATGGGTTGGCCCTGGAAGCTGGGCGTTGGGCTGATATCGTCCGCGGGTGTGCCCTCCAGACCACGCACCCTGGCAGTGGCCTGCAGCGCGACAGCCGCAGCATCAGCCCCGGAAACAGCCGGCTCACCCGCCTGCAAGGCGTGGCCTGCCGCCGTGGCCATGGCCAAGAGGGGGGTCAACTCACTGCCGATCCTGAGTGGATCGCCGCTGCGGCTGAGCAGGTTGGTGTTGGCGATCGCGATGTTGATGGCGTTGGCATCGGCAGCCACATCGTTCGGCCCGAGTGCAGAGGCCGTTGCCTTGGCCTGGCCATTGATCTGGCCTCCACCAGTGATCAGAGAAAGCCCTGGAGTATTGAAGAATTCATTGTTTCCCGGATCCGCCAGAAAGCGACTATTACCGAAACCAAGGCCTAGGGCCGTTGCCGAAGCATCAACGGGCTGCAAGCTCTGCAGGTTGCGTTGGCTGGCGCTGGCGGTAGGACTGATGGTGAGATCCAATCCAGTGCCAGCCTGGATCTGGCTGTCTGGGGCGAAGCGGAGGGCAACGGCACGGGAGAGAGTGCCCGCCATCGGCTCAGAATTGGTGTTCTGTGGGGTAGCCATGGGTACGGAAGCAAAACGGACGACCGAAATAGCCAGGTGGAAAAAGGGCCTGGCGTGATCGCCCGACCCCTTGCGGCAATCGCAACCGGGCTCAGACCGTGACGGTGCTGGCGCTGGTGCTGGTGTCAGAAACCACCTGGGCGGAGATCGTTCCGCTGCCGAGGATGTGAATGTTGTACCCGCTGATTCCCACCGCATCACCGGTGGCCGTGGCCGTGGCGGCGCCAGTCACGGCGGTGGCCAGAACCGTGTTGTTGAGCTTGGCGATCGCACTCACATCGCCACTGAGGGTGGCGGTGTTGAGAGGGCCCGAGGCATTGCCGATCAGACCGCCCACCAAAACATTGCTGGTGGCTTCGGAGGGGCCGGTCACCGTGGTGCTGGTGGTGCTGTAATCGCCCTCGGCCGAGGCGGTGAGCTTGTTGGCCCCCAGCAGGCCAGCGGTGAGATCGGTGTAGGCGATGCCGCGCAAGGTCGCGTCCGTGGTGGCGACAGCCGCGCCGGTGGTGGTGCTGGCCAGCAAATCGTTGTTGCCAGCGGCTGTGCCTGTGATGTCACCCCCCTTAGGGCCCGCGGTGATCGTGCCACCGGGTACACCGAGGATGCCCTCCACGCCATAGGAGCCGGTGGCTGTCGCCGGGCCGTTGGTGTTGGCGGCGGTCACCGTGGACGTGCCGGCATCGGCCACGCCACGAACATCACCGGTCTGACCGATCAGGATGGAACTGTCTGGTCCCAGATCAATGCCCCTGGCATCGATCGTGGAGCTGGCCCCCACGACTCCGGTCACCGCGGTTGCCGTGGCATCCCCATCGGCCTTGGCCTGGCCGCTCACGTTGCCGTCGAGACCGATCGAGATCAATCGGGTGTTCTGATCGATCCCCCCGGCCGTGAGATTCACCACGGAGTTGGCATCACCGGTAACGCTCTCGCTGGTGGCAGCACCGCTCAGGTCAGCGGCGGCAGTCACCGAACCGTTCTCGCCGATCGTGATCGTGGTGTCCTGAAGACCCCGGGCGGTCTGATTTGAGTGGGCATCGGCAGCACCGGTGGTGGTGCCGGCCTCGCTGATCACGCTGCCGACGGCGTCGCTGCGGATGCTTCCGGATTTGCCGATCGAGATCGGCAGCGATTGCAGACCCACCACCTCCGCCTCAGGACTACCGGCAGTGGCGCTCACATCTCCGGTGATTGCCGAGGCCTTGGCGTTGAGCGCGGAATCGGCGATCACCTTGAAGGCTGCGCCGGTGCCGGTGATGCTGTCGCCAACGGTCAGACTGCCGCTCCTGATGCCCGCCACATGGGAGCCCACCCCAGCGCCGGCGATGGTGCCGCTGCTGCTGGTCACCACACTGGAGGTGGAATTGCCGGTGAGATAGGCCTCTACATCAAGGCCGGTTGCCTTCACATTCAGGTTGCCGCCAGTGGAAATAGCGGTGCTGTCGATGCCGATAACCTGATCGTCCAAGGCAACACTTGCCACAGGGCCTGTCTCGACGGTCACTCCAGTGGCGGTGGCCTTCTGGGTGCTCTGGGCTCCGGAATAGAGGCTGCCGTTCTCACCAATGGCGAGTTCATTGATGCGAATGCCCTTCACGCTGTCGTGATTGACCGTCGCGTTCACGCCAGGCGCGGTGACTGAGGCGGCATCCGCTGTGCTGGAGCCCACGGCAGCAGCCTGCACCGTGCCATTTTTGCCCACACTCAAGCTGGAGAGCGTTTCAGGGCTACTGATGATGCCGCCGATCCTGTTGATCTGCACGGTGGCCGCGGCGGGTCCGCTCACGGTTTCAGCTTTGGCGTTAGCCCCCGTAAGGCCGGTATCGCCGGTGGCCAGCAGGGAACCACTTTCACCAATGCTGATGGCCAGCCCAAGACCAGAGCTGCTGATGCCGGCGATCTGATCAGCAATGGCGTTAGCAGCGGCCTCGCCGGTCACGGTCTTGGCATCGGAAGCCAGGGTTCCCGAAGCCCCAGCATCGATGGCAGATCCTTTGCCGAAGGAAATCGAAGTCGACCCTGATGGATGGTCACTTTGAATGCCCACAAATCGGGTGCTGCTACTGCCGGCAATGGCTGAGGCATCGCCAGTGGTGGGATCGGAGGGCAGGCCCACCGACTCGGCGTTGGCCTTGATCTCACCAGAGACGCCGGCTTTCAGACTGGTGCCTTCACCGGCCGAGATCCCCACATTGCGGAAGCCGTCCACTGCACCGGTGTCGGCAAAGGCGGAGGAGGGACCGCTGACCGAGATCGCATCGGCCTGGGCCCCGTTGTCGACCACCGCTGAAATCACACCGGATCGACCGATGCTGATATCGGCCAGGAGTGGATCAAGACTGCTGTCGATGAAACCGCCCGTTGGACCGCCATTGGTGGCCGTGGCATCGGCACTTCCAGTGGTGGTTTCCGCTGAGGCGGTCACCTGGCCCAACTCTGTGGCCGCGAGCGTCGCTTCTTCTCCCACGGCGATGGTGCTGTTCAGCACCGCTACCTGGGCAGTGGTATTGGCGTCGGCTGAGGCATCGCCGGTGGCTTCAACCTTGTCTTCCGCTTTGGTGTTGGCGTTGAGATCGGCATTAAAGGTAAGACCTTTGCCAACATTGATCGTCGTGTCTTCAAAGCCGACATTCCGCGTGGTGTTGTTCGATGTCATGGCAGAAGGAGAGTAAAGAATGCAAAGAAGGTGTGGATGCCGCGACTAGCACGACGCACTCCTTCCGAACACAAGGTATCGAGCCTCAGGGAATAAGTTTCTATCAAATTAGGGGCAATACTGAGCTTAGTTAGGGGTACATCTGCGGCGTCGACGACAGGCACATACACCTCATTAGCCAGAAAACACATGTGCGAGTCCAGCATCACCAATATCCAGCTTCTCTGTTGCTGATCTACAGTTCAATGCATCAGAACCCAAAGTGGTAGATCCACCAACCTGCAATCAAGATGGGCCAATTCATCTCGACCGGCTGGTGCGAGTCGGAGGCGAAATCACCGCCGAAGCGGTGATGCGCATCGGTGGGGAAGCGGCAGAAAGGGCCTTTGAGGCCTTATTGGGTGCGAAAATGATGCGTTCGTTGAATCCCCATCGGCAGCCTCTCGGAACTCACCGATGCCGTCTCCCTGAAAAAGGATGGGAGCCGGGTGTCGCTGGAAGGCGTGCTGACGGGTGCTGCGTTTGGAATCGTCTTCCTCTACCTGCTTGATGCGGGCCAGGAAGCCCTGGCTGGGCAGCGACGCCGACCAACGGGCCCCGTGATCCTGGGGGATGACGGCGGATTGGGGCCGTTCCGAACCTCGGTGGGTCGAATCCCGATCGCCCCCCTGGGAGAAGTGGATGTCGGTCAGCCCGGCCGACCCGCGGCCAACCCCGAAACAGGCGGCAGCAATCAACCACGGGCCTCAGGCGGTTCCGGTGACCCCCTCGCCACACCACGCCAGCCGGTGGGACTGAGCGTCGAGCCCTCGCCCAACTACGGGGGGTCGCGGGGTTTTGAGGGATTGCCGATCAACGGACCATCGTCCTCAGGGAGCGGCATCGCCCCCAAGAAATATCAGCCCAACAATCCAGAAACCCCAAGTAGCCCAGGCATTCCAGGCATCTCAAGGGGAACAACGATTCCCGAGAGCCCTGATCCGCACGACCTGCCGCAGTTGCTGTTGGTGCTGGTGCGGGTCACCTCCCAGAGCAATGCCGCGAGTGTGGAGGGAAAGGCGATCAGCCAGAGCCTGATCGACCAGCACTCCGTGGTCGACAGCGTGGTGGACATGCGTCAGCAAGCGTTGCCAGGCTTTGAGATGCGCAGTGAGTTGTACCTGCCAGCATCCGCAAATTCACGGCTTTCGGAAGCTGATTTGCAGGTGATTTCGAAGAACGCAGCCATCGTGAACAGCAAGGTTCTCGGCGGCGCCGCCAACGATCTCCTGGTGATCGGCGTTCAGGATCTGCTGTCCTTGATGGTGGTGACACCCACGGCCGGATCGGGATCGATCGACACCCGCAGCGCTGGCGCAGACCTAAGCACGATCGAATTGGGTGATGGGGCCAACGTGCTTGACGTGGAAGCCCTTCAACGGCTCAGCTTCACGGCCATGGGTCTACCGGAGCAGGCGAAATTGAGTTTCAATCTGCTCACCGAAGGTCTGAAAACCAGTTGGATCAAGATGGGGGGAGGGAGTGACAGCCTGTTCATCAACAGTGGTTGGTACGGCGGGGCACTCCCGACTGACAGCCCACTGTTCATGAAACGGCAGGATCTCGGTATCAGCCTGGATCTGAGTCAACTGAGTGCGTTGTCAAACGACTCAGGCGTGAGAAATGTTTCCCTAAATGCCACCGCAATCGGCATGGACACAACATCGGTGGATCTTGGTGGAGGCAATAACTATATGGCGATTAACACCCGCATCGACCAGGATCTCACTAACCAACTGGGCCTGCTCGGACCGGGTGGCACCAGCCAAATAGCACTGGATCGCATCGGCATGCGTGATTCCAGCATCCGCATGGGTGGGGGCGACGATACGCTGATCGTGAATGGAAGCATCTTGAACTCAACCATTGATCTTGGCGCAGGTCGCAACAGGTTGCTGCTAGAAATGGCTCCCGACGATCGCAGCACAATTGTGAATGGAAGTGGCAGCAATGAGATCAGGGTGGCCAACCTTGTGGGCAGTGCACTGCAGGCTGGATCTGGAAATGACACGCTCTATCTTTCTGACGCCCAGGCCTATGGATCGTTCGATGGTGGTCAAGGAGATAACAGCTTGGTCGCTGGCTCAGGCTTGGAATCGAACCGCGATGTGGTGACCGTGACGGGTCCCGATCAGGGCTACATGAATGCCTTCCACTACAGCAATGTTGGAACATTGGATACCGGTGGCAACAATGACGTCGTTATCATAGAACTCGGAAGCAGTCTCACCGGAAAGCTCCTGGGCGGCGATGGACTCGATCGACTCGAGTTTCACAACTGGAGCTTGCCTGTCACGGTCGATCTTGACCAGGGTGCCTCGACTGCAATCGGCGGCGGTTCTTCAGGAAGGCTGCAAGGATTCGAGAAGGTGATCGGAGGCAATGGCAATGACCTGCTGATCAGCTCCGGGGCCTTCATGGGCATCGATGGCGGTCTCGGCGACGATGTGATGTATCTGCGTTGGAGCCCCTGGCTCTCGAACAGTGACAAGGGCCTCCAGGTGAATGGAGGACCGGGCAAGGATTTATTCGTCTTCAGCGGACTCGATGCCGAGAAACCCACCAGCTGGGACGGACAATTTGGCCTGCCGAACCTGAGCGATTTTGATCTCAGCTATGACAACAGCAAAGGCATCGGTCTCACCGATCGAATCGGTGTGGTGCAGACCACCCTTGCAGCCGATGGCAGCCAAAAGCAGCTGTTCACGGAATTGACACCCAGCGGCCTGACAGGAATCGGCAACGTCAAGCTGCTGCCCATCGCGCCGATTCAGCAACTGGTCTCGGGCATGACCGACAACACCAAACAGCTGGCGATCAGCTTTGATCCCCTCTCCAACCGACTGCCGGATCTGGTGATGCTTGGCAACAATGGCAAGGGAAGCTACGGAACGGTGGCCCATCTACAGATCAACCGAATCGAACCCACCTTGATCTAACCAGCTTGGCACCATCGACCGAGGCTTTATCGCTTAGCGGATTGAGCGGGTGCTATCGGTGAAGCTTTTGAATTGGTCGCTTAACAGGCTGATGGCGGGTCTGGAGCCGATCTGCACCAGCGCCTGAACAGACATGCCAGCCCTGAGCGGGTAATCCTTCCCAGCATGTTCCAGGCTGGCGCGTGAGAGAGAAACCTTGGCCTTGAAGTATTGCTGCGGCGTCTCCTGGTCGGCAGGAAAACGATCCTCACTGATCCGGGTCAAGGTTCCCTTGATGGAACCGTATTCGGTAAACGGGAAGGAATTGATACGCACCTCAACCGGCATGCCAACTTTGATCCAGCCGATATCCTTATTTGTGACATATATTTCAGCCTCAAGGCCATTCTGGGGAATGATCTTCAGAACCGGCCGGCTGGCCAAGGCAACCTCAGATACGCGGGCGGTGAGGTCGAAGATTTTGCCAGCCCTGGAGGCCGTGATTCGACCCAGGACGAGTCGATCCTCCAGATCAGCAACGCGATTGTTAGCCTCAATCAACTGCTGGCGAGCGTTGTCGTAACTGGTGAACAGCTCCTTAGCATTGGCAACACCAATCTGGTTTATCTTATAGCCCGATTCAAACTCGCGACGCCCGGAGGAAGCCACTTCCAGCTCGGCTCGCTGCACGGCACTCTCCAGTTCAGCCAAACGCTCCTGCTGACGGTCCACCTCTAGGCGGGAAATGGCACCTTGCGCCAAGAGCTGCTCCATCCTACGGGTGATATTGCGATCAATCGCAAGCCTGAACTTCAAACCGGCCAAATCCGATTGAGCCTGCGATGTATTGATGCGAATCCGCTCTTGCTCTTCCTTGGCCGATTTCTGACGCAGAACAACCTCCAGTTTCTCCAATGTGAGCTGTCGGTTACTTTCATCCTGACCCGCCGGCAGGGCGGCAAGCCCTAGTTGATCGGCGAGCAGGGCGGTGCGCTTGCGCCACAGCTGCCGCTGCTTCTGCACATTCGCAAGTTGCTGGCGATTCACCTTTTCGCGCAGCACCACCAGCAACTGGCCGGCCTTGACGCTCTCGCCCTCTTTCACGAGCACACGCTCAACCAAACTGTTGAACGGCGGACTGATTTCGGCCACACCGCCGGTGGGCCTGAGTTCTCCATTGGCTGAGACCGAACTGTCGAGCTGTGCCGTGAAGCCGTAAACAATGCTGAAGGCCGTGAGCCCGATGAGGCTCCACACCGTAGCGCGACTCCAGCCCCGGGTACTACGGGGCAGGGTGGTGCGCCGACGTCGATACCCTCTCGGCCTCTGCTCTTCGGCGACCGGCTTTGGCGTTGGCGGCGGCGGAACCCTCTGGTTGAGGGGATCGGTAGTGACCCCCTCGCCCCCAAGGTCGACGGAATTGGGATCCGGGGATGGCGGTGGTCGACGCCGACGGGCAGAACCGGTGGGACCGGTAGTCATGGACGGGTCCTTGGTTCAGATGCTGTTGCGGAGGGGCTAGACCGCAAGGGCTGGTACCCCCGAAGAGGACGAGGAGGAGGAAGAGCTGCTGGAGCGTCCCTGCTGCCGATACAACACATAATAGGCGCCTCGAGCAGCCATCAATTCCTGATGGGTACCCGCTTCGAGCACGGTTCCATTGCCCATACAAACGATCAAATCGGCATTCACAATCGAAGAAAGACGGTGAGTGATGAACAACACCGTGCAACCCTTAAGGCTCTGCATCAGATTTTCACTCACCACCCGCTCGGTCTGGTAGTCGAGCGCTGAGGTGGCCTCATCCATGATCAGCATCCTCGGCTTCTGCAGGATCGTGCGGGCAATCGCAATCCGCTGCCGTTGGCCACCGGAGAGACCACCGCCACGCTCGCCCACCTCGGTGGAATAACCGGCCGGCAGATCCATGATGAAATCATGGGCGCAGGCAATGGTGGCAGCTTCGACAATCTCCTCGCTGCTGGCATCGGGATTGGTGAGCGTGATATTTTCTTCCACCGACCCATCAAACAGCACCGTTTCCTGCGGCACGATGCCGATTTGGCGCCGCAGTGAATACAATTCCACTTTGCTGATATCAATCGAATCAACCAGAACCGTTCCTCCTTCGGGCTGATAGAGGCGTGCTAGCAATTTTGTGAGGGTGCTTTTGCCGGAGCCGCTAGTGCCAACCACAGCCACGAAAACCCCGTGAGGGATCTCCAGATTCACCCCCTTGAGCAGCAGTGGCGAAGAGGGTTTGTAGCGGAACTTGATGTTCTGGAATGAGATCTGCCCTTGGATGGGTGGCATCACAATCCGATTGGCATTATCCGCGGGTGCCTCCTGGGGATGGTCGATCACATCACTCAAGCGTTCCAATGAAAGGGCGGTTTCCTGCACGGATTGCCAGATGGAGGTCATGCGCAGGATTGGGCCTGTGACATAGCCGGCGATCATGCGAAAGGCGATCAGCTCACCGAGGCTCAGCTTTCCATCCAGCACCAAGGAGGCGCCGGCCCAAATCAGCAACAGACTCGAGAGCTGATTGAGGAAGGAGCCCAATGTGTTGGCGATGGTACTGACAATGGTGTTATCAAAACCCTCAGCAATGAAATCGGTGTAGAGATCCTGCCATTTCCAGCGGCTGCGCAGTTCGATGTTCTGCGCCTTCACGGTCATCATGCTGCTCAGCACCTCGATGAGATGGCTCTGGGTCTTGCCGCTGGCCACAGCCCTGGTCTGCAGCTGCCGCCGCACAATCGGTGAAACCACGAGGGTGAGGCCCACCAGTAAAGGGATCACAGCCAGGGTAAGAAGCGTTAACTCCCAGCTGTACATCAACATGACGACGATATAAACCAGCGAAAACACCGCATCGAGAATGGTGGTGAGTGCTGTTCCGGTGAGAAAGCCCCTGATCTTCTCCAACTCACTGATCCGGCTGCTCACCTCGCCGACCGGACGCCGATCGAAATAGCTCAGGGGCAGGCGAAGCAGGTGATCGATGATCTTGGTGCCAAGGGAGAGGTCAATTCGGTTGGTTGTATCCATGAACAAAAACGTTCGCAGGCACAACAACAACCCTTCAAAGATAGCAAACACCACTAGCAGCAACCCCAGCACGCCCAGGGAATCGCGATTGGAATTGATGATCACTTTATCGATCACCTGCTGGATCAACAGCGGATTCACCAAGCCGAAGAGCTGCACGAAGAAGCTGGCCAGCAACACCTCCAGCAGCACCACGCGATGGTGCACGATCGAAGGAATGAACCAGCTGAAGCCAAATTTCTTCTGCGGCGTCAGTTCATTCAATTTCAGGGTCAGCACCTCGCCCTCATTGCCCCATTGCTCCTGGAACTCCGCCATACTTAGCTCCTGATTGCCAACTGCCGGAATACCAATCACCACCGACTTGACTCCCGTTCGATAGATCACGGCCAGGCCGTTGCCCCAGCGCACCATCAAGGGTGGATCCAATCGGTTGATCGCCTCGGTCTTCACCTCCAGCAACTGCGTCGACAAACCGAGCGATTCCGCCACAGCCCCGGCCAACGGCAAAGAGGCCTCGCCATGGCGTTTGACATGGTCGGAGAAGACGCGCCGCAACAGTTCGCGCCGGAAGGGCAGGCCTAGATGCTCACTGACCATCCGAAATGCGGCGATCGGGGAGTCGAGCGGGCCGACGCCGCGGAACCAGGGATAGCTCTTGGCGCTGCGCTTCCCTTCCGGAGCGCTGTCTCCGTCATCGTCCTCCAATTCGGGCAGATCTGGACTGAGCGGAATCGACTCGACGCCGCCCATTTGGCGCAACTGCTCCTGCCAGCGCCCGAGCAATAGCTCCTCGTCAGCATCGCCCTCCGGATCCTGGGGCGGATCCAGGAGTCTGCCCAGGGCGGCGCGATCCACGCCCAGCACACGCACCGGCTCCTCCCCGGGGGGAAGCTGAGCCGGCGGCAGCACCGTGCCCAGGGGCAGCGATCCGGTGGAAGTCAACCAGATGCGCTCTTCGGGGAAGGTGGTGGCCATGATCTGGGCAGGTGTCATCGCCACTGCCCGGGTGCCATCCGCCAGCTGTAGGGAGGCCTGGATCACCTCATCACTAAGCATCCGGGGGAAATCGCGCAGATGGGCATCCAGCACCGCGAACAGCTCCGCCGGGGCCACGCTGCCCTGCACCCGCTGGGCAAGGGGCGGATGGGTAGCCATAGCCTCCCGCAGGGCCGCATGGGGGATGGCCAGCGCCACCAGATCCGAGGAGGCCAGGAGGATTTCGCGATTCACTCCGCAGCTGAGCAGCGACCAGCCCATCACGGCGCCAGCTTCCAGGCGCTGAAGGGTGGCCACCCCCTTGGCGAATCGCGAAGCCATCACCACCGAGCGCGCCGTGCCCTGCAGCAGGAAGAAGGTCTGCGGGGGCGCCTGCTCCAAGCGGCTGATCGGTTGACCCAGGGCGAAACGAAGCAGCTGACCCTCAGCCGCTAGGGCCTTGAGCAAAGGTTCCGGCTGGTCGGCCAGAAAGGGAAAGGAGCGAAGCAGATCGAGGATCTGATCCGGATTGGCCATGGTCAGGTGGCCAGGTTGGTTGAATCTGGGGCCGCCACCAGGTTGGAGGATTCTGGGACCGCCACCAAGGTGGGGTAGAAGGCGGCCAGGAGGGCATCGAGGGTTTCATCCAGCTCCTGTTGCAGCAGTTCCTGCAGCAGCTGAATGCGGGTGGCGTCGTTGAGACGGGCGGGTTGACGATGTTCCATCAGCACCAGCAGCACCCAGGAATCGACGCGGAATGGGGCGTGTACTTCACCCACTTGGAGTGATTCGAGCACGGCCCGGATCGTGGGGTGGGGCTGGCTGATCAACATCGGACCCACCAGGCCATGGCTGAACCGTTCCTCGCCAAGCGAATGGCGCCGGGCGAGCTCGGTGAAATCAGCCTTGTCGTCGATCAGGCGCAGATACAACTCCTCGGCCGCCCCCTGATTGTGCAGCCTGATCAGGCCGTACACCACCTGCTCAAGATCCTTGCGCCGCTCGAGGAAATAGGGCTCCAGGCGCTCCAGATAGCGGGTTTCCATCAGCTTCTGCAGCCTCACCTGATCCCAGCGCTGGCCCATGCCGAGCTTGAGGGGATCGGGGAGGGTCGCGATCCAGTCGCCCGCCAGGCTGGTCGGTGGTTCCGCATCCACCCCTTCCCAGAGGCGCTTGAGGATCACAGGCTCCTCCTCGGCGGTGAAGGTCACCCCCTCCCGCAACTGGCGCAGCAGGATCTCCTGGGCCATCGAGCGCAGGATGCCGTGTTGGAGCAGAAGCTCAGCCAGGGGCCGGCTGGCCACGGCTTCGACACCGGCCAGCAGTTCGGATTCGAGGGCTGGGCATTCGAACATCAGGCACTGGCTGAACCAGACACACTCTCGGACCGATTAAGCAGATCCGTGACCGCCTCAGCCCGCAGCTGGCCCGTGCCGCCCAGGTTGAGCAGCACCGATTGCAGCGCCACGCTGCTGTTGCTCAGGCTGCTGCTGGCCTGACCGGACACTGAGGTGGCAGACGCCACCGATTTCTGGTTCGCCAGGGCAGCGATCTGCCCCTGGTTGGCCAGATTGATGCCCACCTGCACACCAGGCACGTCGCTGAGGATGCCCATGCTGGTGGTGGCACCGCTGGCCGTGGCATCACCACTCACCGACAGGGCGCTGAGGTTCGCCAGGCCGGTCGCGGTGGCCGAGACCCGGGCGAGATCAGCGCCAATCGTCAGCGCCGTGTCGCGGATGCCGGTGATGCTGGCGGGGCCGCCGCCGCTCGTGCCGCCCAGGATCGTGCTGCTGGTTCCTTCGGTGGCGACAGCGCGCAGATCCACCAGACCCTGACCCGCGGCCCCGACCGTGCCCAAGGGGCCACCGCCGAACTCGATCAGCGAGAAACTGCCGCGGCTGGGCGCACTGCCGAGGATGCCACTGGCCTCGAGGCCCATCTGGCTGGTGGCGTTGCCCGCACCGGCCGACACGGCACTCACTAGCAAGGGGGCCACGCTGGTGCCGATGCTGGCGGTGGCATTCACGTTGCCCTGATCCCCGATCCTGATCGTGTTGGCGGCATCGAGCAGCAGGGCATCGGCTTGGAGTGTGGTCAGGGCATCGCTGTTGCCGGTCACGGTGCTCGCTGTGCTGCGGCCGGAGAGGCTGGCGGTGGCCTGCACGTCGCCGTTGCCGCCGAACTGGATGGTTTCGGCAGCGAGGTTCTGGGCAACACCAGTGGCGGAGAGGGTGAGATTGGCCAGGGCATCGGCGCTCTGAGCGGGCATGCCCACGGTGGTGGCATCCACCGTGCCGTTGAGGGTGCCCCTGGCGGTGATCGTGCCATCGCTACCTGCCGTGATGGCCATGTCTTTGAGGCCGTCGGCGATCTGGGAACCACTGGCGATCGCAGCACCGGCCGTGTTGGTGGCGGCCGCAGTCACCAAGCCATTGGCCAGGGCAGCAAGGTTGGCGACCTGACCCGCGGTGAGGGAACGGATGGTGCCAGCCTGATCTGCCTGACCATCGATGCCGCTCACTACAGCGCTGTTACTGACGTCGGCCAGGCTGAGCACGGTGTCGGCATCACGTCCGCCGGCTAGGGCGGTGGCAACACTGGGCTGCAGGAGGGTGATGGTGGCGCTGGCGTCGTTGCCGATGGTGGCCTGCACGTAGGCCTGGCCCGTTCCCACGGGCTCGAGCAAGCGAATGCGGTCCGCATCGAGCAGGGTGTCGGCGGAGCCCACAGTGTCAGCGGAGAGAGGAACCGCGGCACCACCGGGAGATTCCGAGACCTCAAAGCTGGTGCCACCACCGAGCACGTAGTAGGTGGTCCCAAAGGCCAAACCGGAGCGGCCGTTGGGGTCGGTGCCATCGTTGATCACTGTGTTGCTGTTGAGGCGGAAGCGGATGGCGTCGCCAGGGCTGTAGCTGATGCGGCTGCTCGAGGTGAGCTGATTGGTGAGGGGATCCACCGTGAAGCCGAGGCTGCCGGCCCGATAGGTGGTGGTGGTGCTGAGGCCAGAACTTCCGGCCGCACTCACCTGGATCGGATCGCCATCGGCGAGCTGGTTGTTGCGCACCAGCAGATAGCCGGCACTGGAAGCCAATGCAGAGGGCAGGGTGCGGCTGCCGCCCACGGTGGTGGCCACGGCCCGTTGGTCGCTGCTGGCCGTGGCCGTGATCACGAGGTTGCCGCCCGCCTGCTGGCTCGCATTGACCAGGCCGCTGCTGGCGCCATAACTGCCCCCCTGGGCGCTGGTGGCGTCCGTGGCACCGTCTACAGCCAGGTCGAGGCCGGCGCCGGCGCCGGCACCGCTGCGGGCTTGGGCTGGACCATCGATGCTCTTGGCGGTGCTGCTGAGATTGTTGCTGGCGGCGGCCTTGATCGTCAGAGCCTCTCCGGCTGTGGTGGTGGAGCTATCACTGGCTACGACGGCTGCATTGGCCTCGCTGTCGGCGGGACCGGCCACACTGGTGGCCTCAAGGACGGCGCGTAGGGACGCAAAGAGATCAAGGCTGGCTGGTCCTGCGGCTGAGGCTGAGGTGGACTGCTGAGCTACCACCAAGCTGCGAGTGGCCATGTCCATGCCATCGAAGCCACCAACACGATTGAGGCCCGCGGTAGCGGCCCCATCCACAGTGTTGGCCTGGATGGTGAGCACCTGGCTGGCGTCAGCACTCACCCCCATGGCGGAACCGGCTTGCAGTGCCTCATTGCCGACACCCGTTCGAGAGAGTTGCACTGCCGTGCTGCTGGCCACGGCATCGGCCTCGGCGTCAGCCGGTCGATAGGCCGAGAGGGAGGCATTGGCGCTGATCTCGACAGGCTCGCCGCCGGGGTATTCCGAGATCTGGAAGGTGCCGGTGTTCTCATTGCGCATCACCACCCAGTAATCGCGGTCGACCTGGACACCGCCGGCAGAACTGCTGAAGCGGATACGGTCGCCGGTGATCAGCGGGAACTGATCACCGAGCAGGCTGCTCTGGAGGTAATCGTTATCAGCGGTGCTCACGTTCACCAGGTCAAAGCTGGCAATCCGGTCAACCGTGGTGGCCTGACTCCGCACACTGTTGGTGGCGTTGGCCCTGGCATTAAGGGTCAGGGACTGGCCGGCGGTGAGGCCATCGGCCGAGTCGCCAGGCACGGGGATATTGGGATCACTAATGCCGGCGCTGCGGCTGGCCAGGCTTGCCAGGGAGACACCCTGCACATTGCTGGCCTGTACGTCTTGGCTGGCTAGGCCCTGGGCTGTAAGGGTGAGGTTCTGGCCAGCGATGAGGCTGCTGTCGCTACTGCCCACCACATCCACGGTGCCGGCGGCATTGGCGATGTAGCCAATCGAGCTTGCTTTCGCGAGGCCGTCGGTGTTGCCCCTAAGCGCGAGGTTGAGGTTGCGGCCAGCGATGAAATCGCTGCGGTCGGCACCCAGGCCATAGGCTGCGAGCACCGAATCGCTTCGATTGTTGCCGGTCACGGCCGAGGCGCTGGCCTGGTGGCTCGCCGTGCTGCTGCCGTTGAGATCGCTGCCGGCGTCCACCGTGATGCTCTTGGCACCCATCACCTGGTTGGCCTGCACCAAGGCCGAGACGATGGCGTTGGAGGAGAAGGCATCAGCGCCGGAATTGGCAACGGCACGACCACTCAGGTTGAGCGACTCGCCACTGCTGATGGTGGTGTCGGTGAGACCGAAGACCGTGTTGAAGGTGATCGCGGCGGGATCACCAGGAAGACTGTTGTAGATCCCAGGTGCGACGGCTGCAATAGAGGCCTTTTCAAATCCTGTTGCCTTGAGGTCGAGACTGGTGCTCTCAAGGGTTTTATTGGTTGGATCATCGAGATAAGTCTGTAGATCAATGGCATAGCGGCCGCTCTGATTGAGGTTGCGGAAATCAGCAAACGTGAAATTGAGGATTACCGAATCACCCTGGGTTGTGCGCCCGGTGCCACCGTCATAAACAATCGAGATGCCTTTAGCGGTTGGGGCCGTGTAGACGATGTCGTCTCCAGCACCCATGTTAATGGCCTGAATGTTCTTGAGAGCCGTGGTGGAGAAATTGAACGTTTCATCCTGAGGAGTTCCCCTAAGCGAGTCGTAGGTCGTTTCACCACTAGCGCTTACAATAGGGTTGCCACCCTCAAGAATGTTAATACCTAGAGCTCCAGGATCAAAAGAAACTTTTGTAATCTCCGTATCGGAATAGTTGTCGGAACCATTGCCGTCAAGACGAACAAAATTGCGCGCTGTCTGATCAAGTTGAAGTTGATCATTGGCCCAGTCGCTGCTCGTCAAGAGGATAGTGTTAACCCCTTGACCAGGCCGGATCAGATCAGACCCCTCTCCTGGAACAATGTAGTCGTTGCCGAATCCGCCATAAATAGTGTCATTACCACCGCCGCCGGCCAGTCGATTATTGCCGCCATTGCCTACGAGGATATTGGCGGCATCGTTGCCAACGATAGCGTCATCTCCAGCACCACCAATCACCACTTCGAAATTGAAAATGCCACCGCTTCCACCTTCGCCAGTGCTACCGAAAGCAACATTGATATGGCTAGCAGCATTGGGGTTGAGCAGGGTGATATCGCCCATGCTTGGCTCTTCAATTTTGTTCGAATTCACATCAAACCTATACTCTTCCGAGCTTAGATTCACATAAACCGACTCATCCGGCCCAAAGCTGGAATAATCAAGGCTATCCAGTGAACCAGCCCCTCCATCAAGGGTGATACTTGAAACCTCGCTGGCTAAGCCAACGATGACGGATCCATCGGTACCGATCGAGCTGGAAACCGCAGAAGCAGAACCTGTGAGGAAATCGCTGGGCTTAATGCGCACCACATCATTAAAGCCGCTCAGAACGATCTGCTGAATGTCGCTGAGCGATTGGGTGTAGTCGCTACTTACCTGGTTGCTGGGCAACAAGATCGTCTGGGCAAGCGATAGTGTTGCCGGGATGATCTTGTCAATCGTGAGACTGGCGTCACCATCGATGCGTACGGCGGCAGCGTCAACGCCGTTCAGCATCACGTCCAGGCCCGCTCCCAGATCGGAGTAGCTGATCCGGTCGATCGCGGTATCAGGCTCACTCGATTCCGTTGAAGCGCCGGCACCGCTGATGGTGTCATTGCCGAAAGAGCCCACGATCAGATCAGCACCGCTGCCGCCTGCGATCAAGTCGGAACCATCGCCGCCGTCAAGGGTATCGGCGCCGCTGCCACCGTCGACGCTGTCGTTGCCGCCACCACCCACCAATACATTGGAACCACTATCGCCAAGGATGGTGTCTGCTTGTGCGGAACCGGTGACATTCTCAAAGCTGCTGGTGCCCTGATCGCTGGTCGCTAGACCCCCGGCTGAGTCGAGGTTAATGGCGGTGGCCACCCCGTTAGTGAGATTCACCACCACACCGGAAGCGGTATAGGCGCTGTAATCGAGCCGATCAATTCCCGCCCCCCCATCGGCGCTGCCGACGATCAGGCCGTTCCCGCTGATCCGCATGACATCGTCACCGTCGGCGAGATCCATCTGTTCAAAAGAACTGAAGTAGAATCGACCGGTGGCGGCTTGGTCGGTCAAGGTGCCGCTGTTGCCAGCCGTAATGGTGAGCACCTCGTTGGCGCCGGTGTCGCCCTGGGTGCCGCGCAACACATCAGTTCCCGTTGCCCCGACCAGGATTTCGATGTTTTGCAACAGGTCCGAGCCCTGGCCAGTGGCATCCCCAGCCTGATCGCTGTAGTTCGTGATCGTCAGCACAACGTTGCTACCTTCGGCAAAGCTCAGGGTGTCGATGCCACTGCCGCCATCGATCTTGTCGTTTCCTACTTTGGAGGCCCTGATCTGCTGGGAGCCTGCACCGGCGGTGATGGTCAGATCGGCACTCACATCAAGGCCATCGAAGCTTTGGCCGATGGTCTGGAGGCCCGTAACGGTGATCTGATCACCCACTGAGGCGCCTGTCAGCACAACGTCGCCCGAGCCGGTGATCAGGGAGGACTTCTCATCCTTGATCAAGCCATAGGTGATAGTCAGGGAGCCGCTGCTGGCGTTGGCATCGGTGTTGGCCTGCAGGTTCTCGATCAATCCAGCGGCGCTGCCACTCAGGGTGAGGGTGGTGTTGTCGGCCATCGAGGCCGCATCCACGTTGATCCTGTCGTTTGTTCCGTTGGCATTGATGGTGGTATCTGCTGTACCTGTAGTGATGCTGATGGCATCATCAGCGGCATCGCCAGTGGTAACTGTGAGGCTGCCAATAAGGGTGGTGCCACTGGAATTAGTGGCCGTGAGATTGCCCACCAGGTTGTTCACCACATGCCGAGCAGCACCGAAGAGGCTGAGCAGACCTTTTTGCACCAGGTTGCCCGCATCCGTGGTCAGCGTGTCTTCTCCGTGGCTACCGCTCAACGTGGTGTCGCCGCTGCCGGTGGTGATCCAGGCCTCGTTATCCGCCACATCCTTGTAATTCAAGGTCACGGCAGCGCTGCTGCCAGAAGCATCGGCATTGGCCTGCAGTTCGTTCACCGAGAAGATCGAACTTCCACTGAGGCGGAGGTTGGTGTTGTCAGCCATGACATTGGCACTCACTGTCACCACATCATCAGCACCTCTTGTGTTGATAGTGGTGTTATTGCTGCCGGTGGTGATGGAGATGGAACCATCTAGGGCATCACCAGTGGAGACCGTCAGCTCACCGCTGAGATCCTTGGCGCTGATGTCAGCCACCAAGGCGCTCACCACTTGATTGGCGGCGCCGCTCTGGCTTAGCTGCGAGGAAACATCGAGCTTGCTGGCGTCAATTAACAGCTGATTGGCTGCGGTGTCGCCGCTGATCGTTGTGGTGCCACTGCCCGTGGTGATCTCAGCGATGCCATCAGACACCGCCGCATAAGACAGCGTCACCTCAGCGGTGGTGTGTGAAGCATCGGTATTGGCTTGCAGGTCAGAAGCATCGAACCGGGCCGAGCCGCTGATGACCAGCGTCGTATCGGCATGCATCGCGCCCGCATTGATGGTGATGCTGTCGCCCTCGCCATTGGCGGTGATGGTGTTATTCGCTGAGCCCGTGCTGATGTTGATCTGATCATCAGCGGCATTACCGGTGGTGACCGTCAGATCTCCGCTGAGATCTTTGGCGCTGATGTCGCCCACCAAGCCGCTCACCACCTGATCGGCCGCGCCGCTCTGGGTGAGGGTTGCCGACGCCGAAAGCTTGCTGGCATCAATGACCAGCTCATCACCAGCCGTATTGCCGCTGATCGTTGTCGTGCCGCTGCCCGTTGTGATCGTGG
>Ga0209401_1000228_pt1 | contig 38227 bp, 55 predicted proteins | sample M_140807_MF_Meta_FD_187318 | JGI IMG/M metagenome (GOLD analysis project Ga0209401, IMG submission 187318) | Freshwater microbial communities from Lake Montjoie, Canada to study carbon cycling - M_140807_MF_MetaG (SPAdes) (version 2) | ecosystem: Environmental > Aquatic > Freshwater > Lake... | reverse complement strand
CTCAATTACATACGCATGCTCGAGCGCCAATTTTCTGTCGGTTCGTTTGTACTTAACACCGCTGATGGCCGATATAATCTCCATGAGACGCTGAGGAGTGGCAGTCCGAGTTAACATCATGCCGCGGCCCAGCGCTTCCAGCCCTTGCAGGGCTACCAGGAATTGTATAACTGGGATGCCATTGAGGGCGTTGTTGCTTGTGTCTATCGTCATCATTAGTTCTTTTGTCTTTTTCTGTTTAGGCATTTCGTTTTCCTTTCTAGATTTGCTCGAGGATTTCTCCGATGGCTTCCATTTGGGGGATGACGGGTATGCCTTGGCTGTTCACGCTTCCCAAACCACCCTTGCCACCGAAGTATTTATTGAAGACTCGTTCAACAATGCTGAACTCTGCTGTCCTGTACTCGATACCTTCGTCTTTCAATTCCCTTGCAATGTCAGCGATGCCAAAATTCCAATCCCACTCTTCGCATCGCTTTAGCCATTTGGCCTCTAGCTCTTTTGTCTTCTTATCTTTTAACTTTGTTTCCATGTTGTTTCCTTTCTTTGGTTGCTGCTTTGCCGACTCGTACTGCGGATGCCCAAGGGAGAGTCATGTGCCCGCACTTGTCACATATGTGCAACAAGAGATTGGGAATCCGTTTGCCTGCAATCAGGTAACTCTGTTTAACTTTTTGATACTTGCCTTTACACGGGCGAACGTTGGCTTCTAAGAAGGACCGAGCGCACATTATGCTTCCTCCATTGCTTTGTGTTCAGCCGTCTCATATGTCTTGTTGAACAACGCTTCCTGTGCGGCTTCTAACAGGGAAGGTGGCGGGTCGTTCAACGCCATCTCGTAGTCAGGCGTGTACACACGAACGTCGATGAACTCGGCGTCCTTGTACTCGCTGACGGCCACAACATTGCTGTTGTATTCCCGATGGCCCCAGTATTCGTAACTACCAACACCAACATCGTCGGTGGTTGTGTTGTGAACCACGCCACCGATGGCTTCGAAGGTTTGACCTTCGTGCTGGAAGGTGGCCTCGGCGTAATCGATTTCGATTCTCATCCGAGTAGGTCCAACAACACCCAGAGGGTGTAGAACATGACGATGCCGGTGATGGCGACGCCAGATAACCAAAGGATTTCTTTGATTGCAGCCGTGGTGGTTGTCCATTCCACGTACAGCTCTCCATTTATTTTCTTAATTTTCATCGTGGTCTGCAGTTCCTTTTGTATTGGGTGATTTCCTCAGTCAGTTTCTGTGTCAGAGACACATAACTGGCCATGGCTTGGTGTAGTTTTTCCAAACGCTCGTTGGAGCGGTTGATTTGCGCCTGCATTTGCAAGGCTTTGTCCTGAATCAAGGCCAACTCACTCTTTTCTAAGAGCGAGAGAGCGGTTTGACGGTGGAAGGTGGGCAGGTTCATCTGAAGACCACCTTGCTTCTCGGGCTAAGCTTTGTTTTTAACTGCATGTTTCCTCCGTTTTGTTTTGGGTTTTGTTTGGGTAAGCACAGCCGAGCTGCTGCTGGTCTGTGTGTCTTTGAATTGCCCGGTTGGGCGATGCATCAGACGAACAAAGATGGGCGTAGCTTCGCCGACGTAGGCACCAGCTATGTTGAAATCAAAGAATTCCCAAGCCTCGTCATGGGTCATCCCATCACGGGTCATTAGGATCTCGATGACTTTGTCTTTGTCGTAAACGGCACATGTGGTGCCACCGAAAGCATTGCCAACACCCACAAAGGCGTCGTCTAAGCCATCGGCTAGCACCACATTGTCCGGCTCGAACACCGTCTCTTCGACGTAATCGCTGATAAGGTTCATATTGTCAACAAGTTGTCAAGAAACGGCCTCGAACTTGAAGTCTGGAACGGCAATTAGCCCACGGTCTTCCATCTCGCGCTCGATCTGGCACAAGCGCCGGACCTCGCTTACGTTCCAACTCAATTCCCTCATGCGGAACTGCAGGGAGTTGTACTCCTTGTTAAGCTCACGCGTGGTCATCTTGTGAATGGGTTTATTCATCATCGACTCCTTTGAACCCACCGGATCTTTCCCCGGCCAAAATCTCCGACATCAGCTCTTCCTCAGGGGAAAGGACGTCAGTTAGCTCGCTTACGGAGTTGACGGTCTTGGTCATGGTTTGATAGCCGCCTTTCTCAAACCATTCCCTCCACATCATGCCGGCGATGTTGTCGGCAAACACAGTGGAGAGAACCCAGTCCTTGTTGTTGTTCTGTCTGTATATTGCAATCATTGTGGTTACTCCTTTACTAGGGCAATAAACTCAAGGGCTTGCCTGACGGAACTGCAGATGTCCTTCAAGTCGCTCTGATTTGTTGCTTCTCTTAGGGTTAAGTATCTGGACTTGTAACGATTGGTGTACGCTTCTTCTGCTCTGAGCTGGATGTTCTTCAGAATATTCTCCAAAACTAATTTGGATATTTTATTCATGGTTTGTTGTACCTCTTTCTCCTGCAGTGCAGGCTTCTGACCCCGCAATTCCCGATATACGGAAACTACGGGGCCAGCTTGTCTGAACTGGTTTAGACTGCCTGACCAAGAGTTGTCAAGACAGAGTCAAGACGAACCAATGGTGTGTGCTCCTGACGCCGTCTGGCTTGCTCCATGCGGAAGCTGTGCCAGTTCTGGCGTTCCTCGTGGGTCTGCCGCCACTCCTTGGGCAGATGACGGTGGAGGGTTTTGGATTGTAGGGGTGTGCCGGACGTGCGGTTGTTGCTCCAGATGAACTTCATTAGAGTACCGCCTCCATCACGACGTTGCGTTGGCCCGGGGCCCAGACCTCGGCAAGCTCGACGCCGTCTTCGAGCTCGAAGCGGTAGTGCTTCGGAGCCCCGGCTTCGTTGTGGTTGGGGGCCTCGGACGTGCTGAACTTCAGCATCTGACCGTTCTGGCCGTATAGTATGTGTGTTACTCCGTTGTTACTCATGTTGTGTACCTTTCTGGGACGGGGTTGTGCTTAATAAGCTGTCCGTCCACAAAAAAAGGGGGACCAAGCCGATTAAGGCTCAGTCCCCCTTGATTGTTTCGAGTCGGTTGTCTACGCAGCGGCCAGCTCGAGCGTCTCCTGCAGATGCTCGCGCGCGCAATTCAACTGGAAGCTCATCTCTTCCAGGTCGTACGCGGTCTGCGACTCGGCCGCCAGATAGTTCTGTTCCTCCATCAAACCCACGGCCTCGACCTGCAAGTCGCGAATCTCAGCGACGTATCGGGCCACATCGAGGTATTCGGACAACCAGTGCCCGGCTCCAATGATGGTCTTGATGGTGGACCTCAGGGAATCGATGCTCCCCTTGATCCGTTTGAGTTCGTTGCGGATTTCGATCAAACGAATCCGCATCTGTTCTATGGTTTTCTCTTTCAGCATGGGTATCTCCTCTCTATTTGGTTTTTGTTGCTTGTTTGAACAACCGACGAAGCTTACCGATTGTCACCGAAGTGATCCTTGTAAGCCTCTTGACACTTTAAGTCAAACAACTCGACCAGGGTCTTTGCATCGTTGTATGCATCGACCGGATCGCGCTGGTCTAACTCGTTGGCCGCATTTCGTACCCAGTACGAACTGGCGATGTTCCTCTCAAGGTCCAACATACGATCATTGAACGTGAGAGGTTTGCGGGTGGCGGGTTTGGGTGAGGCGAGCAATTCCAGGACGGCGTCGACTGCATACTTTGTAGCCCTCGCTTCTTGGATTGCTGTAGTGGCATCATGTAGTGTAGGCATCTTGACTGCTTTCTGTCCTTCTGTTATAAGTAGTCCATGCCGAAGGACTTGGGCATTGACTGGAAATTGATTGAGGCCGACTACTTGCGTGGCACTCGAGTCGTGGACATTGCAACCTTCTACAAACTTAAGAAGTCCACTCTAGACGCTAAGATTCGGCGCGGTGGGTGGGCTACAAAGAGGGCTGCAATACGTGAGGCATTAGTTAACAAAGAGACTTCAAAGACCGTGCAAACGCTCTCTAATCGCGCTTCTTCATATCTTGAAAGGGTAGTCAAACAGGTTGACGTAGGAATGAATGCACTTGAGGCGACGACGCCGGCCACAGTGCGGGAAGTGGATCAACACTTCGAGGCATTGGGCAAAATTGATCGAATTGCCCGACCTGCACTTGGGCTAACCGACCAAGGAAATGGGACAAAGGGCAGTTTGATCAATATTGCGGTTTTACAACAGTTTACAGAAACTGAATCTGTCAAGAATTGTCAAGACATCTGATTCTACTCAAGACCCAACTGGGTTGAGGCCTCAAAAGTACAAAAAAAAGGAGGCCAGGGGATAAACCCTGACCTCCTAATTTTACTGACTTAGCTGACTGTGACTGTGCTGGCTTCCTGTTTCAGCTTTTTGATCTCCGCTTTCTCGGCGGCGATCTTGGCTTCAAGCTGAGCGATCTTCATCTCAGGGGTTGCGGCAACCATTTTGGAACGGCGGGTCGTCAGGTGAACGGTACCATTCTTGGTCACGTTCAAACGCTGATTCGTCACCTTCGCTCCAGTTTCCTCGAAGGCTGCTTCCACAGTCTTGGCGCGGACATTGGCCACGCCGAGCTGATCGAAGAACGACTGCCGAACAGCGTTCGACAAAGCGTTCCCCTTGAGGCCTTGAGCCTTGAGTTCCGTCCGGAAATCGGACGGAGCTTTCAGGCCAAGAGCCTTGATGTCCTCGCTCTTGTTAGAGCGGAACAACGGCACCGATCGGTTATCGACGGTGAGTTGTGTGGTTGCGGCTTCGAGGTTGAACAACGCGAGTTGTTGTTTCATAGGTTTGACTCCTTATGTTACAGGCTGAATTCTTAACCCCCCAGACTCTATCGAGTCGTAAAGAGAGTTAAGAGGCAGCCCGCAACCTCCAAGAGGAGCGGGAGCCAGCATCAAAGAACAAGTTGGTTGGCGTTGGATTGACCGAGCCACCTCTGTCGAGTTGGCCGCAAAGCGTTTCGATTTCCAAAACGAACCTACCAAGGGCATCTAGTCCCCCAGCAAAGACGCTACGCCCCACCCTCCCTACCCCCCACCCCCCCTCGGGCCGAACGAAGCGTTATCCCATGGATATTAAAAATTTTTTTTATTTTTTCCGGGGTCTGGACAAAACGCAGGAAAGATTACAATCGGTAGATGCCCCTTGGTCGCAACTATGAGATGGAGTACAAAAAGTATCAAAGCTCAACGAAAGCGAAAAAGGAGCGTGCCCACAGAAATGCAGCCAGGCGGAAAGCAATGGCCGCAGGCAAAGTTCGAAAGGGCGATGGGAAAGACATCGATCACAAGGACGGAAACCCAATGAATAATCGACCTAGCAATTTGCGGGTGATGGGTCGCGGGTTGAATCGAGGGCGGAACAACAACTCTTGGAGAAAATAAGATGCCCCTTGGATCGGCAAACAACGACGTTTCGGCTTATCTTAAAAAAGTAGAGCAAGAGCTTCAGGAATTGCAGGTGGCTGTTGCAAATGGCCAAGCTTCGGAAATGGAGTTAAACGCAAAAAAGAGCGAATACGAAGCGTTGCGGCAAAGGCAAGAATCCCAGGAAAGGGCGCAACAGCAACAAATCCTGGAGCAAGGAATGAAGGTGGGTATGAATCAGGTAACGGGTAGTAGCAATACGGGCTTTGATATGTTTGGTGGCGGGAATCAAGCTGGTGGGTTGGCCGCAATGTCTGCAGCTGGGGGCGCTGTGGCTGGGTTAATGGCGGGTCAAAGGAACTACCAAACAGACCCTAACATGCAGAACAAAAAAGACGGTTTTGGGACAAATTACATGGACGCAAGAGCTCATGTTGGGGGAACCATTTTGGGCGGTGCGATGGGTTACTTCGGCGGGCCAGCGGGAGCTGCGCTCGCAGGTCCAGCGGTAATGGGTGTGCATCAAATAGCAGAGCCAGCTACAAGGGCGTTGATCAATTTTGGGGATTCGTGGGGAGGACCTGGGGGAGCCCTGATGATGGATCCTGTCGGAACGATATCTTCAGGGAAGTATTCGGTTGGGCAGCTGGCTAAAGGTTTATTCCTTGGTCCGTTCTCAAAATTAATAAAATAAAGGAAAAGTAATATGCCACTAGGAAAAGCCAACATGAAGTGCAATGTGCCCCGTAAAAGTACGAGGCCCGGTAAAAAGAAGATGGTCAAGGCATGCGCCAACGGTAAAGAAAGAATCGTTCACTTTGGCGACAGCTCGATGAAAGACTTTCGTCAGCATCACAGTCAGAAACGCCGGAAGAGCTATTGCGCCAGGTCAGGTGGGATCAAGGGAGGGGACGGCAAGCTGTCCGCAAACTACTGGTCGCGCAAAGTCCTTTGGAGCTGTTAATGAAGTTCTGGGAAAAGAAAGACCCAACGAAAAAAGATAAAAAGCTTTCTCCGCGGGATAAGGCCTGGGCAAAGGCTCGGGCTAAGAAGGCAGGTCGCAGGTACCCTAATTTGGTAGATAACGCGGCTGCCTCACGTAGGTAGTAGTCTTGACCACTCCTGACCAAGACAATGAGCGAAAGGCCCGGGAAGAGGCCGCTATGCTCGAATTCTTAGAGGCTAAAGGTGTCTTCTCAAGAGACCCCATGGACTTCAAGGATAAGGATAAAGACCGGATAGACGATCGGTTGGAGGGTGGTGGGTATTCTGGCAATGACCAGCTGGAATCGGGAGGGGTTAAATGAAGAAGACGTCTTCTAATTTGCGAAAGAAAGCAAAAGCCCCTGATACGTATGTAGTAAAACGCATGTTGCGAAAATTACCCTATCGGTTGGAGGGTGAAGGGTGATTGACGGTCTCTTATACAACCTGCTCATGCTCACAGCATGGGTCGTCGGGATATCAATAGTCACCCTAGCCCTAGTCGTTACCTGGTTGATCCTAGCCACCACCTACGACCTTATCCTGAAAGGGCTATATAACCGTCGCCTACACAAGAGGCGCCATGCAAAGAATCACTAGTTATTAGTCGGTAAGTCCTTGGCGGGTATTGGGTAACAGCTGTAAGTGGATTATTTTTGACCAAATTTGTCTAATCCACTTGGTATCTACCTTATTATTATATATTTACAGCTAAGTAGGATTAAAGTGGATTATTTTATAAGAGTTGGTTTGCAGATTTATTTTTGCCATAGGCCATTTCGTTTTTATATGGGAGCGACTTGTTTTTTGATCCCCCTAATCCACTTCCCGTTAATCCCTGTATTGTAGGGACTTGCAAAAACAGGGTGTTTTTCTTAACTGTAAAGCCTTGTCGTTACAACAAACTTAATTTGGCTATACGTTATATCCGTAAGTAGCAGTGATCCCCGTAGAATTACCTGGAGCAAAGGCCGACCAAGAACCAGACACCAAGTCTTGGCTTGAGTTTGTGGCCGTATTACCAGCAGGGGTTGAGAGAGTACCATTTGAAAACAGATACCAAGTACCTTCGGCAAAATAAATAGCAGCACCACCACCAATTTTTGAGAAAGCGTCACTTGAAGTCTGCCTTGTGTAGACTCCGTTCAACCCGGATTTTGAACCCCCGGAAAGCGTAACTTTGTTGATAAAAGCTTTGGTCTCAAAGTCTGCGCTAACGCCTGACAATTCAATTCTAGAGCAGCTATCGGTACTTGAATAAAAAGAAAAAGTATCCGGAGAATTAAAACCATAAGTTGGATGGTTGAGGAGCGGAGAAGCATCAAGGTATTGATTGCTATTTGTTGCAGACCCCTCAGGTGTAATGCTGCTCAAGACGGCAAGGTAGTTCGAAAATGGTGGTCGGACTATTCTTAACGAACAGCTGTAGGTTGTCCCAGCAGACAAAGCCGTCATTGCAATATTTGCGTTTTCTGTATACACATTATTAGTTGTGCTTATCAGAGTAGTATTTAATGGGGCAGTCCTCGACCAAATTCTGTGCGTAGCACTTCCATTGTTGAGCCCAAAATTATTCATGTAGCCCCGATAATCAGCATAGATGCTATTGGATAATCCTGTGCCGTCAGAGGCAATAAACTTTGTGGCCGGGTTACTTTTGTGTACGCCAAACCTAAAATTGTAGCCCGTGCTGTTTAGCGGGCTTATTAGTTTGAATGAGAAATTAACAATAACCGCATTTCCTTGTTCTAAAGCTCTTTGGTTTGGGCGAATACGCGTCCATCCGTTAACGTCAGCCGAGGGCGTATCCTCAACTTGCTTTTGTGTGGCGTAGTCTGGATAAAAACCGCCCGATCCACCCCCAGCACCGAGAGCTGTCCTTTGATATAGGCAATGCCCGTAATAGCCCCCGTATACTGGGCCGTATCCAACGCCCCCCGCTTCGCCAAGATATGCTGGCACCTCCTCTTTGTAGCAATCGAAATAGTGCAACAACTGGCCAGCTACACCCGAAGCTGCTGTCCCAGTGTATCCAGAAAGAAATGATGTTTTTCCGCTCCCGTCGTAACTTACAAAACTAGAAGCTCTCGATACCCAGAATTGTCTGTATTGGAACGACGTGCCGCCCGCGTAGTCCATTGTGTCTGAATACAACGATATTCGGCTTGAAGGCTCAACTTTAGCCAAGCCTTGAAGGCTCAAATTTACGCCTAGGCCAAACTTAGGCATACAAAATTATACGCTCTGCTTGTAGGCAATAATCTTACCGCTTGTTAAAGTAATAGACGTGAAGTCGCCAAAAATAGAAGCACCCGCAGGGATATCTACAGCTGTCGTCCCATCCCCAGACCAGTTTGCAGCAGTTACGTTTACAACAGCTGCGGCTGTTGCCTGAATTGATGCCCAGGGCCCATCGGTCAAAGCACCAGCAGCCGTTTTAAAAGTTGCTCCGTATTGGCCAAGGCTAAGGCTGCTGTCTTTTTCAATTTTTCGTAGTGAAGAGCTTTCTGAATCCATCATCTGGGAGATTTCTTGTGCCATTGATTAACTCTAATTGATTTTTTGGTCTGTCAATAGGACCCTAAAAGTCCATAGCCAGCGCAGCTTCGCTCAAGCGCAGGCACAGCTCGCCATCCTTATCAAAGTACCACTCAATAAACCCTTCGTTGGTGAGGTATGCGATACTTGGCTCAAGATCTGGGAGATCCACGTCGCCAAGACCAAAGTTGTCAGTCTCTTCGACCATACTTTGCTGTCTTCCATTTACCGAATTTGTTTTTCTGCTCCGGCACAGGGGCTTTGACTCTTTTGCTAGTGGAGCGGATGAAACACTGGTTGCACTGATCCATGCCGTTGTAAATTGCAGCCAGGCAGTGAATGCAAACTGGTTTCTGTTTTTTTGCGCTCATAAGTCGAATGTAATCTGAAAGGGGAAACGTCAACCCCTACGATTTTTCTTTTTTCTCCATATCCCGTTTCTGATGTTCTTTTGCACGCTTTAAAAGTTCCTTGGTAATGGCCAGAGCCATGGCTACGCGGGTCTTTGCCATTGCCGTCTTTTCGTCTTTAAGACTTTTCTCTGCACGCTCTAAGATTTCTTCTAACCAGGTCAGTCGCTTTACGCTCATAGTTTGATTCTCCAAATGGTTACGCCGTCGTGTGTCTTCCGTTCAACCTTGTCGCCCGTGGCTGCAAGGCTCGCCAGCATTCGGCCTAACGACCGGCTATTGCTGACAAACATCTTTACTGAACTCTGCAGGGAAGCGTCGTTTTGCAAGGCCAGCAGGAGTTCTGTCGAAGTTCCTTTCCAATCGATTTCCTTGGGGTTATCCGCACGATAGTTGCGAAGGAAGAGATCAAGAAATTCACTGAAACCGTTGACGCTCGAAGACGCACGAGATTCAGCCAGAAGCATCGGGTGGTGGTAGGATTTTACTCCGTACCTTTTGGATCCGAGAAACTCCTCCGGAACCTCCCAGTCACGGAGCCACGCAGCAAAGTGTGGGAGCTCATTCTCCAGCGTGGCTTCCAGCTCGAGATACCCAATGTTCTCAAACAGCTTGTGTCCCTGGAATTTGAACAGACTGATCTTGTCGAGGATCGATCCGTCGGTGTGGGGAACAGCTTGAATGGATTCTGGATCGTCGTTGAGCGTATCAATGATTCGCCCATTCCAGTTGACTGTCTCCGCATCGTGGAATTTGCGGTGATACGTGTGTTTGGTGTTGGCCACGCCACGTTTAATCATCCGGCTGAATCGCTTGTGAGCTTCAGCGGAATCGGCACTCGAAGAATCGTCGACATTCCACAGAGCGACCTCGAATAATTCTGCGTTAAACGAAGACCCCTGGACGAGATAGTCACTCGCATCGCAACCGCCACCCATCAACCTGCTCACGATCTCTGTTCCAAAGAACGTCTTACCCTGGCCGACAGGACCAGCGATAAATACGGCTTGGCCTGGAAGTAGTTTACCCTCCAGAGCAGACACGTAGAATCTCTTGAGCCACGCCATCAAATAGGGGAGGGATTCAATCGGATCGATGGCCTGGTCGAGGAATTTCGCCAACCAAGGGAAGTTCTCTCCCCATCCGCCTGACTTCTCTTCCGGCTGCATGACCCTGGTTTTGGAGATGTTTAGGATCCGTTTACCGTTGCGCATGATTGCTTCCCGCGGGTCGTACAAGCAGGGGATAGCTCCGTGGACTCTTCGGCCCTCGCGGATACGACGCATAGCTTCATCAGCCTCCGATAAAGCACCTCTCTCGTCAGGAGATGCACTTAGCCCGAAAGTACCAACGATATCGTGACGGGTATTTCCGCTTTCTTGGGATTGCCAGAAACGCTCCAAATCTCGCTTCCAGTAGTATTTCCCGTCGAACCAGTAACTCTGCATTGGCCCACCGAAACGGTCTTCTTGGAACTCTCTTACCCAGCCCGCACCGAATAGGTCTGCCCACGTCATAAAGCCCTTGGGGCTTCTAGTGGAGTAAGAAATCATTCCAGTCTTGGTGACCTGGGATCCCACTCTGTCGACTCCGTCCTCCATCCAGAACAGGGGACCGCGCATGCCCTCCTCAAATGGGCCAGTCCAGCGACCAGGGTAGACCTCTTGGATTTTCTGGTAGATTCGATCGAGTGGGATTGCGACTTCGCCTTCGCCACGGTACTTCTTTGATTTCTCAACGGCGTCCGCAAGAATGCTGTGTACGGCCTCAGAGCGAATCGGTTGGTCGGCAAACTTAATTGCCCCGGGCATCCATGCGTAGTATTGATCCGGCTTGAAGATGGCCTCGTCCATACGAGGAAAGAGGTTCTTGGCCTTAGTCTCTTTAACCAGGAGACCCAAAAACTCTTTCAATACTCCAGGGAGAACATGAACTGGTTCTTCAAACATCCAGACCACGCGGGCTCCGTTGGAAAAGGTTTTGTGGGCGTACATAGGTTTAAAGCCTGGTTTCGACCCTCTCGCCAGACCTTCCAACAAAATCTCGTCGGTGAGGGGAGTGTCGTAGTCCGCAATCAAACCGTGCATTTTGTGCGGCTCGTTGTTCTTGTTTACACGAGCGTGTGGGTTAACTCCTTCGAATCCGGAAACGAAAACAGAATCAGTCGTGTCGTCACTCGCCCACGCACGGAACGCTTCTTTGTTTTCAAAGTTTGGTAGCTCGACCTTGCCGTCCCATGGTTTAATGGGAGCAGCTGTCCTGGCTCGTAGATTTGGAATCTTAAATAATGTGGTGTTCATTTCTTGTAGCACTCGGCTTCATGTGACTCCGCGGCGATAGGACACCCTTGAAGCCATTCAGGTGTTACCGCCATAAGTTTGTCGACGTCCGCGCATGTAACGTCCTTGTCGACTTCAAGAATCACTTCGTCGTGGATATGCGCGACGACAGGCAGACCGGCCTTCTCAAGCCGTAAGATCGCCTCACCGAACACGTCCCTGGCTGCCGCCTGAACTAGGTTCTCGGTTAGCTTTCCGCCCCAAAAGGGGAACTTCGGTCCGCCTAGAGTGACACTTGCACGCCAGTCGGGTTTTCCCGTTGCCCCTTTTTGAGTTGTGATTCCGAAATACTTCTGCTGACGACCCGAAGGGAGTTCCACCATGTAGTCCTCCCGCTGGCTCCCCTTAAAACCACGCTCTAGCTGGTTCCACAAAGCAACGACCTTCGTGTTCTTCCGGCGGTAAGAGTCCACAATCTCCTTTGATCTTGTCTCGTTAATTTCAAGACCTGCCATCAACTTGGACACCAAAACGAACTTCTTGGATCCGCAACCGTACCCCAAGCCTAAGACCTGGGCTTTAGAGAGTGCATAGATAGCCGGGTCAGTCTTCTTGAGAGTGCCTTTCGCGCCTTTCCACATTCCAGAGGAGACGGCAAAAGCTTCGTAGATCCCATATCCGTTTCGAACTGCGTCTAGCAAGACTTCGTCGCCACAAAGCCAGGCCAATACCCTTGGTTCGATCTGAGCCAGATCCGAGATGATAAACTTCTTACCAGCCCGCGGGACAATGCACGCACGGAGATCGACTCCAAACATATCCCCCTTGGGTAGATTCTGAACATTGAACTTTGAGTCACCCGACCAGCGACCCGTCTGTGCGCCAAAGTATTTTAGACCGTATGGGACTGTTCCGTCTGGCCTGCGACGCTTCCAAAGGATTTCAAGCTTTGCGAAGAGCATGTTGGCTTTTCGCCAGTCCCGCATCGCCGCAACCCAAGGATACTGCTCACCGTACTGCTCCTCCCACCTCTGACATGCAGGGTCATCCTCGGACGTAGAAGAAGGGACTTCGATCCCAGCTTCACGGCACGCTTTCGCCAACCCACCCATTTTAAGAACGTCTCCAGTGTGATCATCATCGTCTTTCCAGGGTAACCTCTCCGAAGCCTTAATTCTAACCCAATCCAGAGTGTTTAGACCTTTGTCCACCATGGCGCTGTCTACGTTAAAACCTTGCCACCCCATGCTGATCGTATGGGTGGACAGAGCCTTTTCCATATCCGGCATACGACTCGAATACGTCGTGTAAAGATCCAGGGAGGATGTGGCGTCACTTAAAGCGTATTGTTTTATTTCACGCTCTTTCCCAAGTGCGATTGCCTCCGCCCAAGACTTTCCCTTCATAAAAGCGCGAGGGTCTTTGTCCACGGCTTTGCCTAGAAGCTCTTGGGATGCCCCGCCCAAGGCTCTTGGAGCACCGAGAAAAGCAGATAGGTTGGCTGTGCAGAAGAACTCTTTGGGAGTAGCTGCTGTGATACCACGCTCCCTGAGCACGCTCATAACTGCTCCGTCAAAAGAGTAGTTGTGCGCAACCCATCTATGTCCGTCGATGACGTTCCAAGGCGCGTCTTTAGGCGCACCCACAAAACTCACTCCCGGTCCGACAACCGATACCATGTAGACATCTGTCTCCGGATTCCGGAGATAGTGCCACTGCCCCAAATGACTTATGCTGTTGTCTGACGAGTAAGTGGTCTCAAAGTCGATTGCGTACGTATCCACGTACGTTAGAGGGTTATGATCCTCGAAGGCTCTTCCTTCGGTTCGGCATGCATCGTCTCAAACTGATCGAGATACATCTCCATCATCGGCTTTAGCCGGCCGACAATAAGCCTCTCCAGTTCCGTACCGCCTTCTTGTTCCAGAAAAACTTCCATTGTCAGCTTTTTGTTTTCCGAATCTTCAGTTACACGAACTTTTACATCTGCACTCATTTTATATCCTCCTGTTGATTTTAGTTGATAGGTACGAGCAATTACTCGATGCCTGCGCCGGTGGTATTGACCATCACTGGTTGACCAGGTTGGTAGTAACCGCCGACGACTTCGATTTTCTCCGTAATGGGTGGAATCACCCATTGCTTCCGCTTTAACTCGGCCACCTCAACCTCAAGACAGGTGATCCGCTTCAAAATCTCTTCAATCTTGTCCATTACCAATCCCTCCTGTTCTTCTTCCAATCCTCGTAAAGCCAAACAAAAAAAGCACAGACTGTAGTCAGCAGCATTGCCCCAATAATGAGACACACCGCGGTTAAGCAAAACGCACCAAAATTCATTTTCTACCCTTCCGTTTTGCAAAGACTTCTTCTGCCTTCCTGAAAGGCCAAACCTTTGAAGAAAAACATCCTTTTGGGAATGTGTAGTTCACATATTTTGCAGGTCTCCCCGATGATGTTGTGTACGAGGTAGTGTGGAATTCCGTTCTCTTTGACCAAAACAGCCAAAAAAGAGTAATTAGGCTTCCGCTGACCCCCCCAAAAACATAGGAGATAAGCATCATTGCAGTCTCAGTAAACATAGTATGACTTCCTTTCCGGGTTATTTGGTTCATTGATTCCGTAGGTTAAGTTCTCCGGTCGAGTGATATCCCTCTGGCAAAAGTCCATCACTTGTCCGTCGCGCAAAGCCACCGTCCAAACCTTGTTGTGTTCAATTCCGTAATCAGTGATCAGCCAAGCCATGCCTTCGCCTTTCGGCGTATAGACAAAAAGCTCCGGCTTTAACTGAACGATCATTTCTTTTTCTCCTGCTCCTCAATCAAATCAATGATCTTCGCAAGCCATCTGCTGTCCTGCGCAAAGATCATGTGCCGAACACGTTCTGATTTCTGATCACAACTAAACGCCACGTTTGAGAACCACCTATTCCCAATCCTTACGAAAAGGGATAGAAGGCATGAATCCACAAAATTCAAAATCATTTGAGGACTCCTCGCTCTTTCAACGTGTCCTCAATGGCCTTCTTTACGGCATACCCAAAAAGCTCTTGCTTATCCGCTTTGATAAGCTCCCTGCCCATCGAAGCCACTCTTTCAAAGGTCTTGTCGTCGGTCTCCATCACAATTTCGCACATGTCCAAGTCGCGTATTGTTTGAATTGTGATTAGACCGATCTTTTCATCACGATAGTCGTTAATGTTCTTTGCCTCTTTTTTCACGATGGTTGAAACTTTCTTTTTACGCCTCACTGGATCTTTCCTTTCTTTGTTTTGAACAAAAGGAACGCCGCTCGAACGAGCGCTCGTTCCAAATGATCTGTTGCTTCCTCCCCGTTTCCGTCCGGTGATTTCCTGTTTCCGTCCAGCTGCATCATTGCCTGACAAATGTGATTGATGCATCTGTCTGCGTTGTACCGCCTAGAATCAGTATGAAACCACTGTCCAAATCCGCTTTTATCGCTCCCACGTGACATAATCCTCCTGACCACGGAGGCCGCCATTTCAGCGACCTCCGCGATCGAAGGACAAAGAGGCTCTCCAGTTGTTTCAAAAACCTGGAGGCTGACATCGGTCGTCGCAGGTTCTCCCTGCGCACCATGACTGGAGACCTCTTTAATCATCCGAGGAGACCTCGGACAAATTCTACGAATTTCGGATCGTGCTTCTGGCCAAGCTTGACCACCGGCACGTACCAGCTACCCACCGCAGCCGTTTTGATCTGGCTGGTTAGGTCGTAACTAGCTGTGTCGATGCCCCCCTTGAGAGCCATCTGAGAATCCGAAAACAACTTGGCACCAACCGACTTGTAAGCGGATTTCGTGATATACCATTTGGCCAAGGCATAGTTCTCGTCACCAAACTCAAAAGGGAACATTGCGTTACCCTTATTTGGGCTTTTGAGGAGGACGATACATTCCATAGCCTGGGAATATCTGTCTGAACCTTCTTCCGCATCCGCTGACCAGCCAACGTGGCCACCAGCAGCAATGACGTCCCGCTCAGTCGAGAACGTCTTTGGAGTTTCTTCTGCCCCAAACGGAATATCTTGCCGATAGAACTTCGTGATACGAAGGACTGTGATTTGAGCTGGCTTTTTTCCGTCCCCAATAATGACCTCTCGATTGTAGACAAAAGCTCCAGCAGGGAACTGGTTGGACAGTTCGCCTGTTTTAGCTACGAGGTTTAGGTAGGGGATAAGGATGTCCGAAGCCGTGAACTCTCCGTTAATCTGGCCGGGGGCACCCCTAACTGTAAGTGTCGACGTAGCTTCCTCTTTGGTAGCTAAAGCCGATGTTGATTCTGTTTCAGTTGGCACCGCCACGGGTTTAGCCGTTGGTGCTTTGGCGAATGAGGTTTTCAATTTATTTATTTTTCCTTTGTTCTTTTTAAATAGGTGATATCCCCTCCGCCTTGCAGAACACCTGCATCGGAGAGTTTATCCTCTATCTCCTGTTTAAGTTTCTCCTTGGCACCTCGCGGTGCCTTCGAGGAGTACGCTTTCAGAAGTTGTGCTACGGAGATTTCGCATACGGCCGCGAACTCTTCTGGGGTCAATTTGTCTTTAACCAATTCGTATGTGAGCTGGGGGTCGGTAATCGTTCTCCGACCAGCTCGAGTCGCCACCTCGAAGCCTGGGATTTCTTCACCCGTCTCTAATGCGTATCGGGTGTTTTCCCTACGAACTTTCTCGCACCAAGGCTCCAAGACCCTACGGAGAATTTCGGCTTTTCCTCTAAGGTCAGGAGTAGCGAGTTGTTCTGGGTTATAGAGATCGATAAGTTCACCATCTGGGGTTAGGGGAGAGAACTTGTTGGAGATGATTAGAGCCTTCTTGTGTAAGGCAGTGCAGGTAGCCTTGGCTCCGCAATACAGACAAGCGTATTCAGTTGGATTCAGCTCTGGTGGCTGGTGCTTCGCCCGAGCGATGACCGTAGATACTCTGACCTTTAATTTTTCTAGATCAACCGATCGAAAGAAAGCGTGGCGACTAACGCTGTTAAGTCTGGGCTGGGCAAATACCACGTCAACCATCTGAACCTCGGGGTATTTCTCAAAGACCCCAATTGCATAAGCCCAACCTTGGAGATTGACCTCAGCGTCCTCCACCGGGTTCCAACCGAACTTAGCGTCTCCAATTATTGCCCGATCACCCTTAACCATAACAAGATCGGCAGTGCCGAATGTTAGGCCATTTAGGATAGACAGTTTAAGCTCTTTTAAAATTGTCACTGGATAGCTCCTCCTTAAGCGTGTCAAAAAGCTCTTGAACCATGTCCACACACTTCTTTTGTTCCTCGGTCAGGCCAGAATGATCTCCCGTTTCCAGCGCCTTGTGCATCATCGTGCCTTCGGCAGCAGCCACAGAGGAGGGGCCTTCATCGGGTTGCCAACCTGGGCAAGCCTCCCGATACATTAGTTGGGATGGTGAAAACTTGTGGTGGTCGCTCATATGGGTTCCATGTCTCCATCGTTAAGGGTTTCAATGTCTTTTAATTTTGCTCGAACTCGACGCATTACCTTTTCTTCGATCGAGCCCGCCGCAAAAACGATTTTCTGAATTGCTTTGGAAAGTGATCCTGCCCGATGAATCCGCCCAAGCGCCTGCTTCAAATCAATCGCCGAATACGTCGGACAAATAAGCGAACTGCGTGGACGACCGTTCAAATCGTGAAGAGAAAGACCAACGCCTCCCGCTTGGATTTGACAGACTAAAACGTTACAAGCATTCTTCTGAAAACTCTCAATTGCGTCCTGTCTTTCCTCGTCAGATTGGCCTCCATAAATTAGCATGCGTCCTTTGGTAGCGTCTTGACAAAGTAGGTCAAGAGAATTTCTAAAATTACAAAAAATAACTACATTTCTGCCTTCATCGACCAAATCGTTTGCAACTTCGTTGATGATTGGAAGACGCAACATCTCGGCCTCTTGCCGCGCCCGGAGTATTTCTGTCATCTGACTCGGCTTGTCTTTTGCTTTGCTCGCCTGGAGCTCTGCCAATCTTTCCTCGAGGGCAATCCAGATTGCATCGGAGTCTCCGCAGTCAAAAGCTTCGCACTGAACTTCGTTATCTGGGAAGGCATCTCCGAGCTCTGAAACCCGAATCCGTGTTGTTTTTGGTAAGATCGCTTCGTGAATAGCGGTCAGCTTTGACTTCCCGCCAAAGTAAGCAAAGGAACCCCAAGGAGCTTTCTTAACTCCGTTCTTCAACATCCAAGGGAAAAAATCTGTGTACTTATGAAGCCCCAAGAGAAAGCCACTCGCCTTCATATCCATTGGGTTTGATGCGAAAGTCGCCGATAACAGTAGGGTATAGAACTGTTTGGACTGAATTAGCATCTTGCCGTTAAGGGAGTTCGGCCCCTTGCACTTGTGAACCTCGTCCCATATCAAGAACGCGTCGTGAGGTAAGCTTGCCCAGACCCAACTCCCACTTACAAAATCCCCATAGATAGTCGATCCAGCCCTGAGCTTCTCGTAATTAAGAATAAAAATTGGTGAAACCCCAGCTCTTTCACACCATTCTTTCCAGCTTGGGATAACGGCTTTTGGGCAGATGATAGCGAACGGTTTGCCTAGTTGTTTGGCCACCCACACGGCTTTTGCCGTTTTACCCGTCCCGGTGTCACTCCAATCCGCGGCAACATGATTCTCCCGCAACGAAGATAGTATCTTCTCAGCAGATTCCTTTTGCCAGGCGTAGAGTTCGAAGTTCACTCAGTCTTAACCCCATATTCCAGAAGGAGTAACGCATCAGCGGTTGACAAAGTTACGTCAAGACTTGGGAAAAGATTCTGAGCTTTTGATTTGAGCTTATTCTTCCATTTCGTCTTGTTCCCCTCGGATGTTCCAAGACCTAAAAACCCCTGCCATTTCTGTGGCCGAACGAGAACTATCCTCGCGCCAAGGCAAGTAAGTGTGCCCAGAAGGAAACCAAAGTTCCTTCCAAAGGTGAACATGGCAGAGCCTGGTTGAGGACGTCCGATGTACCCGCCCACCTCCTCAACGATACAAGTAGGCTTGTCCAAGTGATAATAGATTTCTTTTAATCTCGCACAGATGTCTGGCTCAGTTTCTGGCATTTTGATGGCGCGCACGCCGTAAGCTAGCTTCCAAGCAATTCCTCCCGATTTCCCCGGGTCAATTGCTATGAATTCTTTTGGCTGGTTCATAAGATCCTAATTTTCTCCTTAACTTTTTCCCGGCTCAGCCAAGCCGAGAGGTCTGATTCAGTCACTCGCGGACGACCGCCCGCAGTCGAGTGAGGCAGGGGATTTACCGCCCTGCGAAAATAGTTTTGGATAGACCGGCGGGAAACTCCGAGGCGTTTCATCAAATCTGGAATTCTGTAAATGGATTCTTGCGGGAGAGTTTTAGGCCAACCCGTTTCGTCTAGCGGTTCAAGCTCGACAGCCAGGTGTCCACTGGGCATTGTTAACACTCTGACGGACTTTGTTTCGAGGATGAGTTTCATTCGCAGTCTGTCTTTTGTAAGTACTGGAACTTACAAGTCCAGCACTTTTTGAAATATTTTTTAATTGATAAGTTTCGTATCATTTTCGGGTTTGTACGAGTAGTTGTAATTCACAGCAAGCAAACTATAAGGTGTTTAACACCATGTGTTTAGGGTGTTTAACACCCCTTAAACTATTTTAGTTTCTGCCGAGTGTCTGGTATGAAGACGAATGCCCAACAAGCGTCACCCAACCCGAAAATACATTGGTTTTTGGGGAACGAGTTTTTTAAAACAAAAATTAGTAATGCTTGCGACGCAGAAAAAAATTACACTGTCGCGTCTTATGACTAAAGTGCTATGGAAACATCTAGAAAAATATAAACTTCTGGTCTTGTTTTTTTACGACCTCTAACTCAATTCAAAAAAAACTATTTCTGTTCTTCGTTTTTCTGTTCCTGTCTTTTGTCCCACTGCTGCAGCAACAATGCTCGAATATATTCCGAAGTAGACTGGCCTCGGCTTTCGGCTTCTTTGGTCACCCAAACAAGCAAGTGTTTTTGTAAAACAAATGTTGCGGTTGTCTGATTAGGCTTTCTGTGATTTGGCATGGCTTTTAATGGGAATTACGTTGTCGACCAACTTTGGTCGTATTTCAAAGTATTTCCTCGCTACCTCCGTGTTCAAGGATTCACCATTTACGGTGATCGTCTTGTATGTTCCCAAAAGTATTCCTACGGAGTGCCCGCAGGCAAGTGCAGTTTGGGCGGCATTTTGAGTATACGCTAAATGGTACGAGGCAAATGAATGCCGCATACCATTGTCGATCCACTTTGCTGGGAGTCTCGGGTTTTCCTGAGACGCCAACCAAGGGCTTATTAGTGTGGTGGGGTATCGCGATTTGGTGGTTGCGAGAATGTTTCCGGTCATGCCTTTATAGGGAGCAAGCCATTCGGCAAGGTTTGGCATAAGGGGAGCAAGGCGGCTTTGGTTGGTCTTGGTGATCTCTCGATCAAGTCGGATGTTGCCGCCGACCCAATCAATGTTCTCCCACTTTAAACGAGCAAGCTCGGCTGAGCGTATGCCTGCAAACAGGCCAATAGCTATGAACGGCACGAGCTTTTTGTCGCAAAGGCTAACTAAAGCTTCGGCTTGCTCTGGCGAATAGATTTCTACTGGGGGTTTCTTGAATTTGATCTCTTCGGACTTCTCCGCAACGTGCTTGCGATCTTCGGGGAGGTAACCCTTTCTCCTGGCGTAGTTAAACAGGACGATGATACCTGAACGTTGGTTGTGACGGCTACGAGGGGCGTAAGAAGGGTCGGAGAGGTACTCGTCAATATCGTGAGCCGTGACCAGAGAAATAGGTTTTGTAATCTTGGACGCAAAGCGTTTTAGGATTCCTCGCATGGTTATCTTCTGAGCGTTTGAGTTAATCGACATTTCGTTCTTTGCGAGGAACTCTTCAACAAGAGCAGGGATACGAATTTCTTTCGTCTCGGTTGGGTTTGTCTGGAGATAGGCCTTAACGGCTCGGTCAAGCGGAACACCGTTGAGCATATTCTCGCAAGTCCGGTAGTACTGAAGGTCTCGCATTGTGATTCCTTGGGCGGGAAGTCCTGACCCGTCAGCAAGCTGCTCAACGATTGCTTTGGCTTCACGCTTGGCTTCAGCGAGTGAGGCGAGCCCGCGACGCATTCTTTGTTTCCCGACCCTCCAGCACACGAAGTATGTGAAATATTTTCCTCGCACCTCGCACTCGTAGATGCGAGCTTCTGCCCAACCTTTCTTAATTATGAGTGGCTTCATTTCTAAACCAAAAATATTGACAAATCTTGACCAACGCAACGAAAATCTCTTCCAATTATTGCCGATTGCGTTGCCGAGGTTTCCTATGTATTTTCTTTTTCATGAAGGGCTTATCGGAAATTGTTGGAAATAAGGAACTTACAGAAGCGGGGTCATAGCCCAATTGGAAAAACATAGAAAAGGTTGATAAACAGCTAATTACAAAAATCGGGTAAAAATTCTTGACGTATTCTTGACCACTTTTAATATTGCAAATGGATGTGAGTGAGTCTTTTGAGCGATATGGGCGAACTTGGCCTGCCGGAACTACGGAATTAACAATTGAACTAATTGGCTTCCGCGAAAACTTTTCTCCAGCGCGCGGAGGTTTGGGCAAATATGCGCATTTCCGAAGGGTCGTTGAGCTACTTTGGCCGTATGATAAGAAGAAAAATAAGGGAGGGTTTCAGTGGAATCCGTGGGCCGAAAGAATTTTTGAGGCGGCCTGCTTACATAATTATCTAGGCATCTCTGGTCCCAAGTCCTCGAGCAAAACTCACTGCATTGGGATCTGGGGTTTAGTTAATTGGTTAGCCGATCCTTTCAATACGCTTGTCCTAGTCACGACTACGTCAGTTCGAGAAGCCAGGAAACGTATGTGGGGGGTGATTCGCGAGAGGCATCTCCAGGTTCAAGGGCTACCCGGAAAGATTGTAGACTCTATGGGGAAGTTGATTATGGAGGAGGCTGGCAGCGACAGGTCGTCGATTACTCTTATCCCGTCCGCTAAAGACAAAGAGAAGGAGGCAACGGAGAAGCTTATCGGCCTTAAGAACAAAAGAGTGTTCCTTCTAGTTGACGAGGCCACCGACGTTTCTCCCGCTATCTTCGAGGCAATACACAATCTGGATTCGAATCCTTACTTTCAATGTATTGCTCTTGGCAATTTCGCCTCGGCTTATGACCCCTTCGGCCAGTTCATTACCCCTACGGCTACTTGGAATGGGGTCAACGCTGAGATGGACGAGTGGGACACCACACGAGGCAAGTGCATTCATTTGGACGGAGAACGAACTCCTAACCTTGATTCAGACGATGAGTGGCCATTCTTGCTCACGAGCAAACAGCTTCGTGAAGCCCGGGAGTACCAAGGCGAGAACTCGCTCTCTTACTGGAGGTTCATTCGTTCTTTTCCGTCGCCTATTGGGGCAGAACAGAACATCTATTCGGAAGCGGATATTCGCCGGTATGAGGGAGAGGCACAGCCTGTTTGGGACGGAACTCCCACAAAAGTAGCTGGGTTCGATCCAGCCTTCACCAATGGGGGAGATCGAAGCGTCCTCTATATTGGAGCTTATGGTAAGACAAATGTAGGTGTGCCCGCGGTATCTTTTGCGAAGCCCTATCTTTTGCGGGAAGACTCTACCAAAGCTAATGAGCCAAGAAACTTTCAGATTGCCCGCCAGGTGCGCGAGATTTGCGAAAAGGAGGGTGTGAGGCCGGAACACCTTGCCGTCGACGCCACAGGCGCTGGAGACCCGTTTTGTGACATTTTAAGCGAAATGTGGTCGCCCAGGGTCTTTCGGGTCAAGTTTGGGGAAAAGCCTACAATGATGCCCACGAGTGGAGTCTCTCCCGTGAAGGCCAACGAGAAATTCACAAACCGTGTAACGGAACTTTGGTACGTTGGGGTTGAGTTTCTGAGGTCAGGCCAGCTTAAGGGTATTTCTCCCGACTTAGCCAGGGAGCTGACTGCTAGGAAATACAGCACCATGTCAGGTGGAAAACTTGTCGTGGAGCCAAAAAAGGACATGAAGGCCAGGATGGGGAAAAGCCCTGACTTGGCAGACGCCGCTTTTCTAATGCTGGATATCTGCCGTCAAAGACTGAATGCCTACGCCGGTGGGAAGCTTGTTCTGAATCGAGGGGAGGGGTGGCTTAAGTCGGCCAAGAAACTAGACGTGAGCTCCCACGGAGATCGTCAACTGCTTGGCGCTTAATCACCTCTTGACGAATTTTCGTCAATGTTAGACTTGCGGGACACGTGTCTATCGAACTCGAGAACATTTCCGAGTCTGGGAAAGCCCCCAGGACTCGAATTAAAGATGCTAAAAGCGCACACGCTATTTATACGGCCATCCGTATGGCCGACGACGCTTCCTCTCTGGATCGCCAGAAAATCCAGTCGATGCTCGATGGCGAGCCACCTTATTCTCCGCAACAGCTAAAGGCGCTTGGCCAAGGATATCGAGCCAACCTTAATTTCGGAGAGTCCTCAGCCGCCCTTGAGACCGCGCTTTCAGCCTATTCCGACCTAGTAAATTCAGTGGACCGGCTGGCCTCGGTAAAGACTTCAGAGGGCGACCCAGCTCAACGTATTGAATGGGAAAACATCATCGCCGAAGAGTTTCACAGAACCGTTACAGATTGGGATGAGTTCTTCTACAAGCAGCAGATGTTGGCACACCAATTTGTTTCGCAGGGTGTTGGAGTTGTTTATTTTGAGGATAATAGGAATTGGAAATGGAATGTGTGCGGGCTTAAAGATTTTAAAGTTCCACGTGGCACCCCAGCTTGCGACACCAAGGTCGAAATTGCCACGATTGAGCGTCACTATCTTGTTGGCGAGCTGTATCAATTTATTGAGAATCCCAAGATTGCCGCCGAGCTTGGTTGGAATGTCGAGGAAACTCGTAAGGCCATCCTGTTGTCGACCGAGAGTGGGAGAGCCACAACCCGGGATTGGGAACGCCTCCAGGAAGAGCTGAAGAACAATGATCTGATTTATTCTCACGCACGCTCAAAAGTTGTCCGTTGCGTTCACTATTTTGTTAAGGAATTTGATGGAACAATTTCGCATTATATCGGACCCAGGGCAGGTGACACAGATGACTTTCTGTTCAAGAAGCCAAGCCGATTTAAACACGCCAACGAAGCGTTTGTTTTGTTCTCTTACGGTGTAGGCACAAACGGGCTACTCCACAGCGTTCGCGGGTTGGGTTACAAGCTTTTCCCATTTGTGCAGCTTTCTAATCGTCTTCGTAACGCGGTTGTTGATGGGGCAATGCTTTCCTCAGCCTTGATGATTCAGCCGGCAACTGGTGAGGACGTCGCCAATCTTTCGCTGATGTACAACGGTCCTCTTTCAATACTTCCTCCCGGGATCAATGTGGTCGATAAGACTATGCCCAATTTGGCCGGCAACGTATTGCCGATTGTGCGCGATCTTGAAGTTGTACGTCAGAACAACACTGGCACATACAACCAGAAGCAAGTGATGCCCGACGGCGACGCTCGCACTGCCACAGAAGTTCAGGCGCAACTTGCACAGCAGTCGATCCTCTCAACTCAGGCTATGAACCTTTATTACATTCCTTTCCAGAAGCTCTTGGCTGAGCAGTTTCGCCGACTTACAAAAGTTAGTTACCGCTCCGACGAGCCAGGTGGGAGGGAAGCACTGGATTTCCGCAAACGGATTGAAGCCCGTGGAGTTCCGTGGAAGGCTGTTGAAAAGGTTTACCGTGTGCAAGCCGTGCGAGCAATTGGAGCAGGGAGTCCCGGTGCCCGTATGTTGGCCTTTAATGAATTTATGGCCATCATGCCGAGATTTGATGAAGTTGGTCAGCGTAACCTCATTCGCGACCGGGTAGCCGCAAGGGTCGGGTACGATCAGGTTGACAGGTATATCCCCAAGGGCGAAATTGAGAGAGTTCCTGTTGATGCGAAGATTGCTGAGCTGGAAAATGGCGCGATGCAAAGTGGACGTGGAGTCAGCGTAAACCCTGGTGAGAACCACGCAGTCCACGCAAAAGTTCATTTGGAAGACGCGAATCGTTTCTTACAAGCCTTGCAACAAAATCAAGTCGATCCGAAAACAGCAATGTCTTACTTACAACTTCAATTCCCACATAGTTCCGCCCACGTTGAGCAATTGGGCGGCGATCCCTCTCGCAAGGAAGAAATCGGAATGGCTCGTCAAATTCTTAACCAAATGCGCGAAGCTGTTGAAAATATTGGCAAGCAACTTCAGGCACAGGCCAAGAGACAGGCTGAGGCGCAAGCGCAGGCACAGGCTCAAAACCCAAATGGAGGTATGGACCCAAAGACGATGCTCGCGGTGCAGAAAGCACAAGTTGATTCTCAAATTAAGATGCAACAAGCGCAGCTTGACCAGCGACTCAAAGTGGCCGATGTGCAACAAAAACTAGCAATTAGGGATGCTGAAGCGGCTCAAAAAATGCGGCAGAATAATCTTGCCTAAACAGTATTGACAGCCTAGCGTCGAGACACAATGAAAATAACCGAATGGGCAAAACGAGAAGATCTACAACTAGAATGGAAACAACTCTGGGAAAACAACGAAACCCTTAAGACCGGCTTGTTGGTTTTAAAAGATGTTGCACTCCCCTCTGAAGTACGAATCCCAGAGGGCATGGACGCAATTCAGCACAACGCTCTTATGAACTCCAGACGCGAAGGTTACTATGATGCACTTCGGAATATTGAAGCTTTAAAAGAAATAGTGAGGCAAAAGCAGGAAAACCCAGAACCCTGGGAAAACGTTAAGAAAGAGGATTAAAACAAATGCCCACTGAAACTGTTACAGCACCCGTCGAAACCAAACCCGCAGAATCTGCGGCCCCAACCGTTAGCTTTTCCGACGCGCTTGACGCAGCTCTTGGGGATTCGAAATCGACTATTCCCTTAACAGAAAAGGCTTCCGAGCAGCCCGCTAAAGTTCCCACTCCAGAAGTCGAGGCTTCTAAACCATCCGAAAAGGCACCGGAACAAAAGACAGAGGCCACCAGCAAAACGCCATCCTCTATCCTTGATCAACTCGGTAAAATCGGTCTAGAAGAAAAAGCGACTCAAGAAGCCCCCGAAAAAACGCAGGATGAAAAACCCGCAGAAGAAGCACTACCAGAGGTAAAGTCGCCAGCAGCACAGACCGCTTTTGCAAAACTAACCAAGGAACTTCGCGAAGCTAAAGCCAAACTTAAAGACTTTGAGTCTAAAGTTGCTAGCCGTACCGAAACCGTCGAAGACGAGGGTGAAGATGTTAAATCCGACCCTCAGCTTGCCGAGTACCAAGCCAAGCTTGAGCAATTCCAGAAAGAACGGGATGAACTTGAGGGTGAACTTAGGCTTTCTAAGATTGAGGCTACTCGCGAGTACAAAACAGCTGTTGGAGACCCAATTAAGCAGACGGTACAGACCATTACTGATATTGCGAAGGTTTATGACCTAAAAGCCAACCCGATTCTTGAGGCTGCGCAGGAAACTGACGGGGCGAAGCGGAGAGTTCTTTTGAAAGAACTAACTAGCGATATGGATGCTGTAGACGCCTTAGCCGTTCGGACTAAGGTTGATGAACTTGCTTTGCTGAACACCAAGCGCGATGAGATGGTTAGGGAAAGTAAATCAGCTCTCGAGGCAATTGCTCGACGGGAAGAAGAAGCTGAAAAAGCGAGCCGCTCTCAGTATGACGCAGAAGCCAAAAAGGCTTTTGGGGAGGTATGGAATTCTTTCCAAGAAGAATTGCCTCTTCTCAAGAAAGTGGAAGGTAACGAGCAATGGAACAAAACCATCGATGAGATTCGGGGGCAAGCCGAACAACTTGATTCCGAGCCTTTAGACCATAAGCAACGTGCAGCGTTGACCTATCAAGCCGTAACCCTTCCATTAGTTGTTAAGGTATTCAAAGACTACGTTTCAAAAACGAACCAAGAGCTTGCGAGCCTAAAGAACAATTTGTCCGAATACCGGAAAGCCACACCTGGTGTCGGCTCCGGGTTAGCTCCTGAGAAGAGCGAGAAAATTGATTCAAGTCTTGGCTTCTTGGAGGCTCTCGAAAAAGGCCTTTAATTAAATGGATGATACGCCCGCCATTAATGACGGAGCTGATGCGTCCCTTCGGAAGACGGTAAGTCTTCTTAACCAAATTGAGGCCAATACCAGTTCTAGTTTTGGGGCAAGCGTGGACGACTTACCCCAAGTAAGCGACGGAGCTGATGCGTCCCTACGCAAGACAGTAAGGCTTCTTAATAAAATTGAGGCTAACACAAGTTCTGGCACTTCTAATCTGGGTACGAAAGTAGGCGTACAATGGACTGACAGACATACGGAGGGTCTTGGCAATCCGTATTTAGCCGGCTCAATAGTTTATAACGCGGGCAGAGTCTATAGGTGCCTTGCTCAAAACGACTCGATCCCACCAGTTCAGGGCGGTAACGAATACTGGCAAGATCTTGGCGAAGGGTTTTTGTTACCGAACGAGAACCCCAAGATTATAGGTGGGTCGATCAATACCTCAGGTGGACTGCTTGGCGCTGGTGGTTCAATCAATACTTCTGACGGAGGTGGTTCGATTAACTTGACGGGGAAAGGCTCCATTCAGTTTGGAGACGCGAGGCAACGAACAACCCTTGTCGGCACTGCGCAGTCAGATCTTCCAAACTACAGTTATGTTTCGCAAATCATAATCTCTGGAACAAGCACCCCGAATCTTAATGGGACATATACTGCTATTGGGATTCCAGATCGGGACAGTGATGAGAATTTGCACAGCTACACCTTCTCGGGCCCCTCAAATGGTTTTTCATTGAGTTGGAACGAAAACGAGGAACGGTTTCAGCTATTTGACGGGAGTGGGAATGAACGCGGATTTGTATCTGGGGACGGAATAAATTGGGGCATGGTTGGTCAGTATATTAGTCAATTAGTTATAGATGGGCTCGTGGGTGATTATGCAGTTGGGAATGGAACATATACTTATGATGACAACTATGATGCACTTGTACTAGGTGATAGATTTGCAATATCTGGGGGAGAGCTTCGCGATCTTGAAAGTGAAGACAATCTGCTGCTTGCTACAAATACAAACGCTAATTATTTAGGTGAGTGGGTTGTAGTAAATGCCGGGTATCCAGAAGTTCAATCATATACTCTTTATCCAGATGGCGCTGTTAGCGGAAGTATTACAACTACAACCGCCGTATCGCCCGCACCCCCCATATCGCTTTCACTCCCGAACACAAACGGAACCCTTTTGGTTGGGGATCAGTCGAATGGCGGCGGCTCAATTAATACTAGGGGGGTGCATGAAGGGGATGGTAATTACATTGAGGGCGGCTCAATCAATACCTCCGGCTCATCGGGTGGCGCTGGCGGCAACATAATTACTGCAGGGGGTGGAGACGGTCCCGGTGGCTCAATCAATACCTCAAATAGCGGAGGTTCAATAAATACTTATAATGATGGTGGTTCAATCAATACTACTGGTGGGGTGATTGGTGATGGTGGTTCAATCAACACATCTAACGGCGGGGGCTCGATTAACACTAGCGGAGGCTATGAAAGTTGGTATGGAGATCTCCAGGGGGGTTCAATTAACACATCTGTTGGGGGCGGCTCGATTAATACAAAATTAGGTTTTATTGAGCTTGGCGATAATCAAGATGGCAAAAGAACAACCCTCCGACATAAGGCCGACGAAGAGCATCAAAACCTACAAATTTATTTGCCCGATCAAAGTGGAACTTTGGTGTCCGATGCTACGATCCCAAAATTAGTTACGGACATTACAAAACAATTTAGATTTTCTGGAGCGTATCCAAATATCCCGTTTATTGTTACGGTAAGCGTGATACGTGGAAGCACTCCAAAAACTTTCTACAGAGACCCAGTAGCTGCCGCCAGCAACCCATTTCTACCTTTTAAAGTTGAGCCCGTGTACGAACCAGGGTACACGCCTCTTCCTCACGTGGAGTGGCAAATCGCTATTGATGGCACTGGGATTTGTTACTTGCAAGAGATTTACCGTAGTCTCGGTAATGGTAGTACCTACGACGTCTTTGAAAACGTTGCTGGCACTCCTTCACGTTATGTCTACGGAGAACTAGGCAACTATTGGGCTTTCAATTACAGTGACCTTTACGCAACATTATCCGGAGCGTATTCTGCAGGAACGTACGGCTCCAAAGAGGTCAGTACCGAAAATTGGCTTAACGCGGGAGACTACGCAAGCAGTAATGACCTGCCTGGCGCAACCTGCAATGTTGAATATTTGCGGGGTCGCGATGCTTTTCAAGCTTCGGCTTTATCGCAAGGCAAGGGTATTTTGCAAATTGGGACGCAAACATTCTATCGGAACCCAAGCACTCTACAGTATTCTTTAATCAGCGAACCTACCACAATCCGTGGCACAGCAACCACTCCCCGAACCCTTTATCTCCCCAACAAAGACGGAACAATTGCGTTAATAAGTGACGTTGCAGAACCAGTTTTATCTACATTTAGTTTGTCTAGATCGGGTTTACCCTTGGATAGTAGCAATCAATATCCAGTAGCACTTGGGTTGTCCAATTTTGCAACTCTTACCGAGGGTTATCCTTGTGCACTTGAATCAATTTATATTTTAGTAACAAACAGACAAGGTACCGGAAACATCTATTCTTCCTCACTACTTGCTGGTTATTTTACTGTGACCCCGTCGACAGTCTCAGGTACGAGTACAATTCAATTTCCAATTGGCACTAGGCCCTTAACGGGGTCTTTTTATCAAATGAACGTCTCAAATTCGGCTTCAAATAATGTTTCTACGGGGCTTCCGCTTTTTACATCAACAACAGTACCTTCTGTTTCGTTTTTTCCAGGTAATGTACTTTACTCAACGCTTAGAAACAACGTAACCAGCGCAACGGATACGACGATACCGCTAACCTCATCTCCTTTCGACTCTGGTGGTTTAACTTATGTTAAAGTTGGCCCTGAAATAATGGGGTTAACTGGTTATGCTTCGACAGTAGCGGGGCAAGTTAGAGCTAATGTTTCGCGTGGGCAACTTGGCACGACAGCGCAAACCCACACACAGGGAACACAAGTGGTTGCAACTGCTGGGCCCTCCGCAACTTTTACGTGCTATCTCAATTTCCGAAAACTTAAGTAAACAGGTATTGACAGGTCTGAAAGTGAGTTACGATTTCTTTATCCGTTAGGAATTGGCATGGTCGTATCCGCGGGTCGACACCGCGTTAGCTAAGGACAAACGGTAACCGGGCAATAAAAGCTCTGCGATGCCGGCAGGGGAACAAACACGGGAACTGCCATACTCTTCGAGTCTGGACTTACAGTTTCTAAACTTACTTTTGAAAGGATACTTTAACAATGGCTACTACTTACAGCGTCGAGCAGCTCCTTGTGAAAGAGTCTGGCCGTATCGGACCTGACATCTATCGCAAGACTGTCGACACGAGCCCCTGGCTCAAATTGGTTAAGCAAGATGCTTGGCCCGACGAAATGGGCGATTCCATTTCAACCCTGATCTACGAGCGTTCTTTGCCGTACGATTCCAGCGGTAACCTCAAAACCAACTGGCAGACCCTTCAGAGCAACGCAGTTGTTGGCACCGCCAACGACGGCGTCGGCACTGAAACACACCCCAGCAACACTGGTCAGACTAACGCTGTTGCCCCTCTTGGTGGCACGGTTGAGTTCGGCACCCGTCTGCGGAGCTACAACCTCTCGCACACGAGCTTGAACAGCCCTGACATCTCCTTGAACGACATGCGCTTCCCCCTCAAACGGAAAGAGCAATTGTCGAACATCATGTCCATTCTGACCGAGTCCACTCGGGAAGTGTGGGTTGAGCGTTATCGGGACGAATATATTCGTCTGTCTGAGAACAAGCTGACAGCCACAATTCGTGCAGCCGGAGCTGGCGAAAACAACACATTTGGTGTCATCAACAAACCCGACACCACCAACGCAGTGAATGCAGGGGTTATTGGTTTTGGTGCCCCCGATGCGTCAGCCTCGAACAACCTGGAGTTGACTCAGGGTATCCTCGACCGCCTGTACTTCGCGCTTTTGCGTGATGGTGCTGCGGAAGAAGCATACAGCCGGGTTAACGGTGCTCCAGTGTTCTTGCTGATCACCTCGATGGAAGCTAGCGATGCACTAATCCGCGCGAACGCTGATGTCCGACAGGACTTCCGCTGGAGCGATCGGGTTAATGAGTTGCTTGCCCCCTTGGGTGTGCAGCGGACCTACCGGAACTACTTCCACTTGGTTGATCCGTTCCTCCCCCGCTACAACTACGACACTGGTACGAGCGCGTGGGTTCGGGTTCGCCCGTACACCCGCACTGCGGACGGTTCCGCTCGTGGTGTGCGTTATGACCTCAACCCTAACTACCTGACCGCTGAATACGAAGATTCTATCGTGTTCTGCCCGACGGTGTTCACCAGCCTTGTGCCGAAGCCCCTCAGCGTGGGTTCGGACATGGAGTTCGCGCCGCAGAATTATCGCGGCGAGTTCACATGGAGGAACATCCCGGATCGCCAGGCCAACCCTGATTCGACGGTTGGTTTCTTCCGCGGCATTTTTGCCAACGGAAGCAAGCCCATCTTCCCGAACCACGGGTACGTCATTCGCCACAAACGCAGCGCTCCTGCGATCGTCTAATTGACGTAGAAAGGTATTAATATGCCGATCTACCGAAAACAAACGACACAGAAGGATAACGTGTTGGCTGCCGAACTCCGAGCCGTCCTAAACGACGGCAAGGAGTGGGGTACCGCTAGCAGCACTTTGGCAACCGTTACTGATCTGGCCGCACTTGAGGCCGGAGCAAACGCTGCCGCAATTGCTACTAAGGTAAACACTATCCTAGCGCTGTTGCGGAACCTGAACGACTAAGTAACTGACGGAGCCCCTGGGGTTCAATCCCCCAGGGGTTTCCTTCTTTTGCTTAAACGAACATGGTCGACCAAAGCCAGAGTCCTATTGTCCCTCAGTCGAGGGAAACTGCAAAAGATCTTGGAGCCAAGGATAAACCCGTGGCAAAGGATCTTGTTGTTTTCCCGATTCCCTCGGGTTTTATTCCGCCTGAAGGCGTTGAGCCAGGCGAGTCTTTCGAGGCTGTCTGTCGGGTTCAATACCGAAGGGGGAAATTAATTCTTGAGGCAGTGGAAGGTCACGAAGTTCACCTGGAGCAAGTCCCGACCCCAAAACTAAAACCATCGACGTTTGAAAACGCGGTGGAGGAAGGGCTACAGCCAGGTGAGGGGATGGCTTGATCTAACTGCTGCGATTGCCGAACAGGCAATTGCTGATCTGGATCTTGCTATATCGCCTTGCAAGGCGAAGCGGAAGCCTGACTGGGCTTTCACTCCGGAGCACTTCCGTGAGTTCTTTGGCATGACGGAGGATCTATTCAGGATCTGTGGCTTTCGGCTAAACCCAGACGCCGTTAGGGATCGACTAAACGCAAAACTCAACAAACTGGACAAGATCCATGCCTCGCAAGGAAATAAACGAAATTCTAGTAGAGCTAGCCGCGATTAACGGAAAGTTAGACGGTATTGCCGATCTTTTGAAGCGGCATGACGATCATCTTTCTGGTCACGACGGCAGACTCCGCCATGTCGAAAAGAACATGAATGTTGCTTTTGGCTGGGCTGGTGCAATTGGGTTTGTTGCTTCGGCCGTTGCTACGTGGGTTTGGGATAAGCTTGGAGTAAAATAACACCGGTTGCGTCTCGACAAAAGTATGTCAAAATCAGCCATGAGCGCGCTTTTGATATTAGCTTGTCTCTTTCTTTCAGGTTGCACGACAGTTTCAAGTAAGGGGTTACCTAATTTCTCAACCACAGAAGCTAGGCTTGATGCCGCCTCCGCCGTAGCCAACCCAGAGGCTAAGAAGCATATAGAGGCCGCTAAAGAGCAATTAAAGTCCGCTAAAGAGGCGTGTTACGCCAATACCGAGGCCCTGGAGCAGGCAATCAAAGAAAAGAACGAAGCGGTTAAGAACGCAGTTGTTTGGAAAGAGAAACAACGCAAAGCCCTTAAAGAATTGTGGATCTATCGTGGCGCAATTATTGCTTTAGTGCTTTGGGTCTTTCGTGGGTTCTTGTTTAGCGGGGTTATGGCCATAGCTCGGAAATTTGTGGGGATCCCCTGGTGATCAGGTGGGTTCGCAACAGCTTCCAGGGCTTAGTTGCTCTAAGTGTCGCTATCATCATTTTCTTTTTTCTCGGCCCCATTCTCCAGGGCTTTGACAGCACAGCTGGGGTTGTAGACCTAGGCTCTTTACACGTTCTCGCATTTGGAGCTGTACGATTCCTTTTCTGCACGTTCTTAAGTTGGTCGGTGCTTCAAATGGATTGGAAGATCCTTGATCGTTACGTCGACAGAGGAGTGCTCAAGGACGACTGGAAAGAAGCCTGTCCAAAGACAAGGCTGACAATCTTTTCGTTTGTTTTTGGGATCCTCCTGATCGCAGCAATTATTTCATGCAAATAATATATGTTGCGCTTTTTATTGCGTTTCTTACCGACTCTTTGGCTAGCCCAGGAGTTGAGGCGTCGCGGGTTCTCGTCATTGAACAAGCCCGCAAAAGTATCGGTATTCGGGAAAAATCAGGACGCAACGACGGGCCCGTGGTGGACGAGATCCTCGCATCCGTAAACCTTGAAGGCACCAAAGCGCCATGGTGCGCCGCATTCATCGTTTGGGTCGGCGACAAGGCATTCGGTTCAACGCTACTCAATCCCTACCCTCGCTCCGCTTGGAGCCCGACATTTCTTACGAAACCAACCTGGGATCGACAAAGGAAGGGAACCCCACTCAAGGCCGCCGATGTCTTTGGAATCTGGTTCAACTCGATGGGTCGCGTGGCGCACGTTGGCTTTGTGGAGAAAAACGAGGGGGATTGGCTCGTGACGATTGAGGGCAATACAAATGGTGGCGGGAGCCGGGACGGAGATGGCGTTTACAGAAGGAGAAGGTTGTCCTCAAATGTCCTCGGCAGGGGGTGGCTGTGAGTCTTCGGATTGGTGCGATTGGCGTTCAGAAAGTAGCAGCCAAACTTCTTGAGCAAGGCTTCCTTGTCAGCACTCCTATAATTGATGATGGGTACGATCTGATTACTGACTGGAAGGGGAAATTGTGCAGGGTTCAGGTTAAAAGCACGATGGGTGCCTCAGATGCACATGCTCGCAATAAGATGAAGTTTTTAGCCGTCCGTGGCGCGGGGTACGGATATGGAGCCTACTTAAAGATCAATAAAGAGAAGATGAAATACAAACCAAACGTATGTGATGCGTTTGTGTTTTACCATATCCCGCAAGACGCGGTATTTGCCGTACCTAGCAGTAAATTACCAAAAACTAAGTCTATTTATTTCTCACCCAACTCGTCCTGGAGAGATAACTGGGACGTCTTGCGAAATCCTAAGAGAGGGTAAACTTTGGCCATGGCGGAATCTAAACAAGAGTCTGATGGGCAGTCACAACCCATACAGCCAGTTTCCTCTCAAAACAACAGAGTCCAAGACGGTCAGCTCGATTGGACTGGTGGGATGGATGCTTCGATTGTGCCGGAGTTAGCGGCAAAGGACGTAGTTATTAGTGCAATTAACGTAACGTTTCGAGGCGGACGGCCAAAGACAAGACCCGGATATGTGCAGGCCTTTTTGTTAGACGATCCGGAAGCGCAGGCGGATGACAACGGAAAACCGGCAACAAGCCGCACGCTTTTCACGTCAGGCAAAGATTATGCGGGCAAGGAAACTGGGAACCTCTTCCAAGGCGCGTTCCTGTATATCAACAAACAAGATACTTTTAAAAACTACATTATAGCTGTTTGCTCCGGGCGAGTGTTCAAGATTGATCCTATTTCTGGTTACGTTAGACGGCTTAAATGCGAGACAGACGTGGGGCCAAGAGATCTTAGAATCGACGCCTGCCGTCGTTGTTATTTTGCCCAGGCTGAAAGATTCCTAGTTATCCAAAACGGGCTAGACCAACCCTTGATATTTGACGGAGAGTTCCTACACAAAGCTGGAACTGGGTCGGTAGGCTCTATTGGGATTGTCGCTTCGTCACTCCCAATTGGCACTTTGATGGCCTATGGGCAAGGGCGTCTATTCGTCGCTTCCCAGAACCGAACAACCTTCCTAGCTGGTGATATTGTTTACGGTGGCTCCACCAACCAAATTGCAATCTCGACTTCGGCAGTAGGCTCCACGGTTGTTCTAACGACGAGCACGAATCACGGGCTTGCTTCAGGTGATGTGGTTACCATAAGCGGGCACAGTTCGTCACCAGATCTGAACGGCACTTGGAAAGCAACTGTGCTAACAAACACAACATTCTCAATCCCGGCAGGTTGTTCTTCTGCTGGGTCAGGTGGTTTTGTAATTAAAGCTAATGCCGGAAAGGATACCGACCTTCTCCGTTTTACCGAGACAACGTATTTGAGCGAAGGTGGGAGTTTTCAGCTGCCTTCAGAAATGGGTCGAATCACCGGCATGTTGTTCCAACCGATCGCGGATACAGCTACGGGGCAAGGTGACCTCATGGTTTTTGGTGAAACAGGCGTTGTTACTTTTTCTGTTGCCGCCCCGAGAGAACTCTGGAAAACCGCTCCTGGTTTCCAAAGAATTACCCTTTCTAAAATTGGTTCTGTGTGTGAGAGGTTTCTAGTTCCGATCAACAATGATATTTATTTTCGAAGCGCGGACGGAGTTAGGAGTTATCGAAATGCTCGAGCGGATCAAGAAGGTACTGGTGAAACGCCTTTCTCAACACCAGTGGATGCATTTATGGACTTTGACACAGAATATATGTACGAAGCGGGCTCTGCTGTTTATTTCGACAATCGTCTGATCTTCACAGTGGGGCCTACTGAAAACTTAAAGAACATAGGCAACAACCCAGTAAAAATGCAGCCCATAACTCATCGGGGCTACGGCGTTTTTGACTTTAGTTCAATGTCCCGACCGAACACTGAGTTTTCCCCTATCTGGGACGGCCTTTGGACTGGCCTTAATACAACTCAACTTATTGCTGGCCAGATCAACAGAACCCCAAGATGTTTTGCTTTTGTGCTCAATCCCGAGACGCTTGAGAACGAACTTTGGGAACTTTATCCGTGGGCGTTGTATGACTACACGCTGACTAGCTCGGGTGACAGAATTCAGTGTGCAATCGAAACCCGGGGCTATTCGTTTAATTCTCCTTGGAATCTCAAAAAGTTAGTTAGGGGAGACCTGTGGGTTAGTGGTTTTGAGGGTGAAACCACAATGAATGTTTTGTACAGGCCAGATGGCTCGGCTTGCTGGATACCATGGCACACCCTTGAAATCTGTGCTGCTAACCAAACCTGTTTCCCCGATAATTCGATCGCTCAGCCTGACACTTCTGCACCGTACGAGAGTGTGTCTCAACCCTTAGTTTCTTTCTTACAGACCTCTGGTAGGGTAGTGACGCGAGCCCAGAAATGGGCTTTATCACTTTTCCCGGAAGAGATGTCAGATTATTTCTATTTGCGGGTGCCTGATACCGTTGGGGATGGGCAAGAACCTTTTGGCTTAGTTAACTCTTCTCCCCAGACAGTTTATAGTGACCAGCCGACTACAACGACATGGGTTTGCCCCGAAAATGTTACAGCTGTAACTATTGAGTGTTGGGGTGCTGGTGGCGCTGGCGGTAGTGCTCAAAGAGTTGGCGGAGCAGGCAGCATACAATTGGGTGGCGGAGGTGCAGGAGGAGCGTATGCCAAAAAGTTGAATTACCCAGTTACTCCTGGGACTACGTATTATATTAATGTCGGAACGTCCGCTCAAAACACAAGCACAGTAACGGGGACTGCTGTTTCTGGTGGGGATACTTGGTTTAATTCAACCAACAGCCCCTCTACTATAATACTTGCTAAGGGGGGAGCCGGAGGAAGCAGCGCAATTGGTTCCACTTCCGTGACTGCCTTTGGTTCGAGCGGAGTCGGAACTACAACCGGAAGCTTTGGAGAGCTAAGGTACGCAGGTGGTTCTGGTGCTGCTGGTTCTGCGCTTGGAAGCGGCGGTGGTGGGAGTGGGGCTGGGTATGCAGCTAATGGGGTTAACGCAACGGGTAGTGCCGGCGGGGTTGCACCTTTGGGCGGCGGAAGCGGTGGGTCAGGAAATTCCTCTAGCTCTCTTCCGGGGACTGCCGGGGCGCAACCAGGAGGTGGAGGAGCCGGAGGTCGAAATTCCAGCGGTACGCTTACAGTGGGGGCAGCAGGAGGTTCTGGCTTAGTTAAGCTTACGTATACACCCAACTCTGTCGTAATAGGTTCGAATACACTTAAAGATAAGACAACAACGCTTGTTAGCTTTAAAGATCCTAACCTTGCCGCAAATCTTCAGTCTGTTTTGCGAGCTGTTGGTTTTTCTTCCTGCACTGTAGCCCGGTCTCTTGAAGATCCTTATTTATTCCTGATCGACTTTGTAAACTACAAAGTTGAAAAACCAGATATTGTCCCAGCTGCTTTAACTAGCACTGACGGGTGCGGGGATGCTGCTCCGACGAATAACAAAACACAGTTTAGGTCTCAGATGCGTTTGCCGACACCCGCGGAGGCTTGCGCCCAGAACACCGGAAGATCTGCCAAGGTAGCCCACGTGTTCCAATTTAGGATAGAATGGCAAGGAGTTTTGGGTTTACAGCGGTTACTTGTGCATTGCGAAAAAGTGGTAGAACAGAAAGGTGGAGGAGGCATTTGCACATGAGCGTTGAATGTACTACTGAGGCTTGTGGGTGCGGGCAGGGGATGTATGACAACATTGTCGCGCAAGCTACTGAGACCATCGACTATCTTGGGCTTACGGATAAAAGTGCGTTAGCAAACCTCCCGGGTGGGGCTTTAGCAGATGACGGACTAGCCGTTGACGGCCCGTACGAAATTGATGAAGACGGCTTGCCTACCACAACGGCAAAGCTGATTGTGTTTCCGAACAACGCAATCTTGAGGGTTAACTAATGCCAGGCGTAGAACCAGCCAATTATCTAAGGATTAGCCAGCTAGCCACTGTCCCAGCGCCAGTTCCTACGGTTTGCAGGGTTCCAGTTAGTGTAGGTGGCGCTGTACGGCAAACCTCATTAGGCTCCTTGCTTAACTCCGTAACTGGTGGAACCGTTACTTCTATTTCGGCGGGGGTGAACATAAAACTCACCCCAAACCCAATTACTTCTTTCGGGACAGCCTCGTTTTACCTCCCCGGTCTTATCGTTCCTTACGCCGGGTCTTCAGCGCCAGTAGGTTGGGTTTTTTGTAACGGTGCCTCAAAACCCATCACAGGGGTTTACGCTGACTTGTGGAATGTCATTGGTTATAGGTACGGAGGTGGTGGCGGAAGTTTTAACTTACCTGATCTTCGCGGGCGAATTGGAGTCAACGGATATGCTGGTGGAGCAGCTGGAACTTCTGGCGGCGAAGAAAATGTGTTTCTTGCGTCAACTCAGATTGGCATGAGGCCGCATACTCACGTTGGGTCAACCGATTTCTGTTATAATATTGCGGCTTATGGCGAATGTTGCGATGGGGGAGATTGGACAGTAAAGGTCATAGGAGCAAAACGTTGGCCAGGCGATCGACGCAC
>Ga0209401_1000223_pt1 | contig 39101 bp, 18 predicted proteins | sample M_140807_MF_Meta_FD_187318 | JGI IMG/M metagenome (GOLD analysis project Ga0209401, IMG submission 187318) | Freshwater microbial communities from Lake Montjoie, Canada to study carbon cycling - M_140807_MF_MetaG (SPAdes) (version 2) | ecosystem: Environmental > Aquatic > Freshwater > Lake... | reverse complement strand
TAGTTTAACCCCGGCTTCAGTGTTAGTTTCTAATGCTATAGCAAAGACATCGGCATGATTACTAAATGATGCATGAGCTACTCCATTGACTCCTGCTACTAGTCTTTGCCCTTTAATGACGCTGCCATTAACTTTAACTGGTACACGCCCTTTTAGAGCAACTGCTATACCGCCTTCTAATTCACTATTCATCAAGTAAGCTGGCTTTTCAGACACAACTCCTATGGCACGGAATCCAGGTTGTGCTGCTGTAACTTCTTTCTCTCCACCTACCATTAACACAGTGCCTACACTATATTCAGTATCTGGCAAATATTTTTCAGCTAGGTCACCATACTGTGCAAAAGTTGCTATACCACTAAAAATACCAGCAGTTAATGTGTTAGAGTTTGGATTATATGTTAATGAATCGCTGTCGACAAGTAAGTTTCGAAAACCCGATGATCCATTAGTAAAAGTAATATAATGTGTGGTATTTGTAATTTTTGTATCAGTAATACCAATTTGTGTGGCTTGTCCGGTATCAATTAAACTAGTAAGGCTTATCCAATCTAAATTACCAGCATCATTTATAGCCAATACCTGTCTGGCTGTGCCTGGAGATAAAAAAGCTGTGGTATTTGCGTCAGATTGATAAGGAATTGATTTAGCAGTTCCTCCGTTTATATTGGCTGCTCTAGTAGCAAGTCCTACAAATCTGTTTGCAGTAATATATCCATCAGCGTCCCTGGCTGCTACCGTGTTGGCTGTAGCACTTAAACTACCATTCATATAGGTGCCGCCAACATTAATTGTTTCAGCTTTACTAGCAGTACCATCTAAAGTGCCGTTGAATGTTTGAGCATAAATTGTGTTAAATTTTGCACTGCTAGACCCTATATTGATAGAATCAGATCCAGGTAAAAGTGAACTTCCTTGAATCTTTAATGGAATTTTTTCAGCAGTACCTGACTCTACGGCTACTGTAGTTTTAAAAATAATAGGTGCATCAGCTGTTTGATTCTTAATTACAGAAGTTGAATTATCTATATAAACCTTAAGAGCATTATTATTACCAACTGTAAATCCTGGGTCAAGGAATCTAACTAGATTAGAAAAAGAGCTGTTTGCTAGTTTAACAAAATCCGAGTCCGTGAATCCGTTTAATTTGGCAGCATTAGATGCTGTCCCCCAATAGATATAACCAGTTTCAGTATCAGTAACACCATTTGCATTAGTATCAACTAAGGTTAATCCTTTTTTAATTTCAAGGAATCCATTAACTGCATTATCTGTATCAGTGCTTACTGTAAACGCAGAATTGCTTATAATAAACACAACTTTTCCGTTTACTACTCCTTCGACAACTGGGCGGGGGTTGCTATCCACGTCAAGAATGCTAGTGCTTCTAACTTCAGTAGTTTGAGCATTTTGCACTGCCTGCGGGCCTACTAGTATAAATTCTGTTCCTGACCAAGCAAATAATTGATTAGTATTAGTATTATACCAAAAATCTCCAGTAGTTAATCCGCTGGGTTGTGTTGTGCCTATTTCTGCTCCGCCTGTAGTTCTAAATTTAACTCCGTCATAGAATTTTAATTTTTTACTTGCACTATCAAACCAAATTTGACCTGTAATTTTACGTGGGGGTTCGCTGGTGCCTGCAAAGTTTTCCAACATGTGAACCATGTTTTCATTTTGAACTTCACCGTACCCAGCATAATTTCTGCCAATAAGTCTGACGTCTAAACTATTGTCTACTGTTCCGTCTTCTACGTTTGCTACCAGTGAACCATCATATTTGTTAATACTGTATGGCATTCCTTACACCCCTTTGAAATATTTATCAATATCAAGCATTATCATAGACCCATCCTCTTGCATTGCCTGTATATACTAGACTAAATGCCTTGCCAGCAGTATTAATAGTAAGATTGCTAGCTACTGCATTAATCAAGCTGCCATTTCTAGCAATAATTAATGAATATGTTCCTAACCCAACTTGATCTATAAAATGAACTTCGTCGCCAACTGTTGGAGTTGCTGGCAATGTTACTGTAATATTGTTTAAACCGGCATTAATTAATAATCTATCTCCAGCTACAGCTTCATAGTTATTATTAAGCGTTTTCCATTTAGGAATAAAATTACCAAGCACTTTAATTTTAGATGTACTACTACCTAAACTAATAGTTTCGTTGCCAGCGCCCCCTAAGTTTAATGTGGTTACGTTATTATTAAACACATTTACAGTGGTGTTAGTTGAACTTATGATCCCCACTGCAGGATTGCCTGGGCCTATAGTTCCTGATACAGGAAAAGCTCCTGCTATGATTAATTCTTTCGTTATCTTGCCAGTTTCTATAATGGCAGTATTATCAGTACCTGTAAGTTTGCCACTATAAAATATATCTCCATTAACAATTAATGCGCCTGAGGAGGTACTAGATGTTCTTACAAAGTCTGATGATGCAAGACGATTATTAACATCTTTAAGCAATAATCCCGCACCGCCTATGCCACCTGCATTAGTATCCACATTTGGAAGAATTACATCATTAATTATCTTTAGATCATACTGAATAGTAACAGTACCACCAGTTTGATTATTGTCATCATCATAAGGTTTGCCTATATAGATGTATTCAGCAGTGGGTGCCACTGTTAATGTGGACAAATAGCTTGGGAAAAGATCGAATACTGTAGTATTTTGAGCAACTGAAAAAGTTCCTTTATTACTGGAATTTTTTCCATCAACAGTAATACTACCGCTAATAGTAACATTATTGTTAATTGTAGTATTACCTGTGTCGTTTCCTATCTCAATAAGTGATGCAGATTTTCCTATAACAATAGAAGTAGCAACTTGGTTAAAAAGACTGGCACTGGAGTTAGTTGTTCTTAAGTCACCCCCTTTAATAGTCAAGTCACCTTCTACTACAGTATTAGGATTACGTATGTAAAAAGTTCCAGAAGCTATACTACCTGCTGTAATACTTGTGGCACTTTCGCCAAAATGTATAGTTCTTGCATTGGTATTATGTAGATAGGCAACAGGGCCACTGGAATCAATATACGAAGGAGTTGATCCATCATAACCCACAACAAGCTTGCCATTAGCAGTTAAATCGTTATTAATATAAGTATTACCAGACGAAGCACCTATAGTGACTAATGTGGACGATTCTCCTATAGATAAATTTCTAACATTTACTGGTAAAAATTTAAAATATGCCCCCCCTGTATTAATATTAGTAATTATTGCTTCCCCGTCCACGTCAAATTTTAATTGTTTCTTTAAAATTAAATTTTCAGTAGCTTGTGTGTCTACTTGAAATTCTACTCTTCCGTTTATAGAGCTTAATATTAAATTAGCCAGTGTTCCAGATCCTGTGGATTTAATTATATTATCTGCTGTATTGACACTACTGACTTGTGATTCTTTTGTAACTGCTAAATTATTTTTAACTAGCGCATTATAATTAATGGTTGTTGTGCTGGCATTACTACCTAATTTAATATCTGTTGCTGCTCCACCTAGATTAATAGTAGCAACAGTGGTGTTAAGCAAATCAAAACTGGTTCTTGAAGAAGTTATCGATCCTCCATTGGCTCCGATATTTTTTAATGCATCAAGATCGCTTTTAATTGTAGTGGTTCCACTAATATAACCTATTCCAACATTACTGGCGGCGCCGCCTATATTAATAGTGCTAACTCCAGTATTAAAAACATTAATTGAACTGTTATTGCTAACCAAATTACCACGTATGTTAACATCACCGTTAATATCCAAAGTGGCCAATGGCGTTGATTCAAAAATGCCTACCCTGCTCTGACTTGCCTTAATGAAAATAGCATTATTTGTTGTAGACGAATCTTTAACTTGAATAATAAAATCATTACTGTTTCTGTTATTTTTAAGTATGGAACTAGTTCCAACAAATTGAAATGTTAAATTATTTGAAGCTCCTAAAATCAATGGAGTGCTATTTAAAATACTCAATGTGCCACTGAGGTAATTATCACGATTAGTTTGAACAAAGTTATTAACACTGATAACATTACCTTGAGGGTCTAGAAGATTTTCTGCATTTTTTGCTGTGATATAAAATTTGACATCTTCCCCGACTCGTGTATATACAGGAGTAAACCCTTTAACTAATGTAATACCATTGGAATCGGCTACGTTTGCTGCATCACGCATTCCTTCAGATTTAAGTAAAAGGCCTTCATTATTAGTATAATTGGGTGTAAAAGATTCTTTACTAAAAACACCTAATAATGTATTTCCAATCTTAAGTTTAATTATAGTTTTATCTGCATTATTTGTATCTTTAACGGTGACTATTTCATAACCAGTAACACCCTGTTGTTCTGAATAAACAGGGCCAGCCAATCTTGTACCTTGCCCATCATTAAAATACAGTTGTCTTCTATAACTATCGATCCATAAATCGCCAGGACTTAGATCTGGTTCAATGTTACTGACCTGTGGTCTGTTTGGTTCTTTAAAAACACTGCCATTAAAAATTCTAATTTTTTCTTCACTAGTATCATACCAAAGTTGTCCTTTGATTGGATTTTTTGGCTCTGTTGTATTGGCAAAATTTTCTAATAATTTAACAAAATTTTGATTAAATTCTAACCCATAATTTTGAGTACTTTTGCCCACTAGTGTCAAACTAGAAGATTTTTTATCAACACTATTGTCTAAAATATCTGTTAGAACAGTGCCATCAGTTTTAATTATAGTATATGGCATTAGGTTTTTCCGGTGTAAATTATATAATTCATCCCAACTGCTGGAACGTTATTTCTTAAATCTGGTATAATAAATTTTAAAATTCCGCCGTCTGAAAAAGTTGTGCCGCCTATTATATTATAAAAATCTTGATATTCTTGTTTAGGCAAAGCTCTGCCATCGCATAAGAGATACCCTGGCGGAATTGAGGAAACGTTCGGCCATAGTATAACAGAACCGGGCTGTATAATAGACTTGGTGAAAGACGTGAGGAGTTGTGCTCCAGTTAATTTTACCAATGTTTGACTATTGTCATCGGGATCGTTGTTTGCTTTTCTACTAATCAATATTAAATCTGAATTTAATAAAGCCTTAGCAGTAGGAAAAGGCTTTTCATATACATATTGTGGATTTAAATTAGGTGCCAATGTAACAGACAAAGTTTCTGCTGTTCCTATAGTTACAGGAGACATTTGAATATCGTTTGAATTCATTGCTAAAGATATGCCATTAGTCAAACGGGTTGCACTATTTGCAGAGATCGCATTTCCTTCAATATTTGTTGCATATATGGTATTAAACTTAAAACTCGGTGAGCCTATATTATTAATATTATTTGAAGACGGTAAAATAACTGCTAGATCGCCTGTTGTTTTTTCTAAGGTAAGTTGACCTTTGATTGTAACATTATTGTTTAAGGTGCTAGTACCGGTTACTGATAAATTACTACCTACACTCAATGAATAGGCTATTTTTGCTCCACCATTTGGAATAGATAAAGCAGGAATCTCAGGGCTAATTACATTACTGTCATTGGATCCTGTAATAATCAACGATCCATTAGTTTTTATATTTCCTACTACATCTAAGCTGGTTGTTTGATCCGGTGCTACATTGTTAATACCTATACACCCTCTTTGTGGTATATTGCTTCTAGAATCAATAACCATTACATTTTTAATTTGATCATTATTCTTTAATCTAAAAATTATATTGGATCCAGACTTATTATTGTAAATTAAAGGACCATTAGTATTGGCGTCTATACCTATGGAAAATGATAAATCAGTTCCTATGCTTAATCCATTATTATTCCTAACATTAATACCTTCTGATGTTGTGCTTATAGCATCGGCTCTTAAAAAATTAATTGCATTTACTGTAGTATCATTTACAATCAGAGCTTCTGCTTTTTCACTAGTGCCCCAAAATTTGTTTATTTTTGAAGCTGTTTGAAATTTTGTAGTGCTTAATGTAATGCCTTGTCTAATCGTTGTAAACCCATCGATTCCTGTCTTAGGTACAAATTCTCTATCACTAATTATAGCTACCCTTTTTTGTTTAACAAAAAGAGTCAATACTAATCTGGGTTCATTGCCTAAATCATAAATTGTTTCAACTTCGGCAGTGGTTCTGTCAACAGCTTTGGACGGAGGTCCGATTAAAGTCCAAGCATTATCACCTAAAATATGTAATTGTTGGCTGACTGTGTCTACATAAAGATCGCCATTTTTAAAAGGCAAGCTAGGTGAAATAGGAGGAGGATTGCCCCTGCCTTTTTTGATCACGCCCAACGGAATCCAGTTTGTACCATCGAATACTTTTAGTCCGCCATCTAAATTATTTTCTACAGAATTATACCAAAGTTGACCTTCAGTCGGTGTAGTAGGAGGTGTTGTGCTGGCAAAATTTTCTAACAGATGCAGAAAATTTTCGCCTATGATACTGCTATAACTTTGATTATAGTTTTTACCTATAAATGTTAAGCTAGTTTCTTGATTTAAATCCCCATCATCAACTACAATTGATGGTTTTCCTGGATCAGAATGGCGTATATTATAAGACATATTAGATTCCCATTAGACCGGTTAAACTTTGAATTCTAACAGTATAATCTATTTGAATAAGCCTATTCAAACTTTTTTGTACCGGATGGAATATTACATGAGTCAGTAACCTGCTCTGATTTGTATCACTATAAGATTTTAATCCTAATTCATCAAAAACATATTGAGCTTCGTTGTTAGTTGTATTATCAAATGCTTCTTGCCCACTAGGCTCGCCATAGTCTAACAAACAAGTAATAAACACATCAGTATAATTAGTGCCAGTAACATGCCTGGTTTCTATGTAATTTCTTATAGGATCTTTATTGTTTACGCTTTGATCATCAACAACTTTAGAATAAGTTGGATTATAAAGATCGGCATTAACTCCAGTGGTATTTGGCGTCAAGTATGTAATAATTCCTGTAGGATCTACGGCTGTACCACCGTTTCCAAAAGACATTTCATAGATATATCCTTGGCTGGAATTAGCTATACTTTTAGCTAATGCCACACTCATATTTTCATAATGTATGGCATTACGTTTATTGATATAGACTTCATTGGAACTTGGGTCCCAAATCTTAATATGTCCTTCGATATGTATTCCACTAAAATCTTTGTTTTGCATGTTTATTTCTCTATCAAAATATTTATTTTATCCGTTATCTAGTTTTCTTGGGTTAGTTTTCAAGAAATATGCTACTTCATTGGTTGATTCTGCTAGGTTTTTACCTAAGTCATTCCACGGTGTAAGAACTTTTCTAACAACCTGTATTCTTATTCCCGGAGTATCTGGTATATGTTCTAATCTTACTTGAGAATTTATACCATCTACAGCAAAATCTGCAGGATAATCGATGTCTCCTTCGGGACTCTCTGGATGCTCTATTGGATCGTGAAGTGTGTAAGCATCTTTTCTTTGTCTAACCCCACCCACAAACACTTCGATGCTATCTTTAGTTGGTATGAATGGTAATTCGATTAAATGTGTGCTATCCAACAGTGCATCAGGATATTCTTCAGGAGGCCATGTAATAACTTCCTCGCGATCTTTATAAGGAATAGTTTCGTTGGGTCCAATATCTAATACTTTTTCTGATTTCTTATGCACATCGGTAATACCAGTTCCCCAAGTACCTCTTCTAAGTTGGCTTAAAACATTGCCATTTTTAATAAAATATTCTATTCTTTCGCCATTTACGTATATGACTCCTGGCGCATTTGCTTCTATAACTGGTTCGTTTAATGCAGTGCCATCATCAACAGTTATTTGTTTATCATAATAGTGCAAATCTTCTGCTAAAATAGTAGTCCTATTTTTACTGATTCGTTTATAATGTGTTCTATTTAACATATCTTTGATTTGCATAAAGGCAATCGAATCTCTTACTATATTATTAGAAAAGGTTAGAATTGAAAATTTATCACTTTCTAAAGGGGAACTATTTACTATGATTTCTGTTCTATTATCTGATAATATATAATCTATATTGGGTGTTAATAGAGTTTTATTTTTAATAACCCATGCGTAATTTGCATCAGCAATAGGCCTGTCAAGAGTAAAAATGCCAGCACTAACTTTAACGGCATTTGCATAATAGATACTATCTTGATAACGATCTACATCAGGATAAATTTGATAATCTGTTCTTTGGATATCTAAAATATCATGATTAAACATAGAAATAATTTCTATTTTAGTATTCTCTGGATAAGAATTTTTAAATTCAATATAGTTTACACGGTTTTCGACACCAATAGTATATTCGGCATTTTTAACTATAGTAACTAATAGTTTAGCATTTTCTATATATTTGTTACTTTTAACTATTATTTTTGATTTTAATAAGTCCAAATCAAAACCATCGGATAGATAAATTAATTGATTATCAACATACACTTTAAAATCTGTTGATTCGTATTGATTAATATCATCTTTACCCAAAGGAATAATATATTCGTATACTTGATTTTTTAGTATAAAATAAAAAGAATCAACTGAATTTAGTATCTCGTTTCCTACTTTAACAATAGCATTATATTCTAATGGTAAAAGATTACCAATAGGATTAGAAAGAGTATATCTGGACGCAGATTCTTTATATGTAATTGTTTCTTTTGAAACAATACTGGTGGTTTTGTTAGGAGTATCAAAAATTAAATAATTTATTAATTGCCCGGGCATGACATCGAAGGCAAATCTTATACCTACCTTATTATCTATTTTGAATAAATTATAATTTTGAACAACCCCAGAGACCAACACTAACAAGCTTATATTATCTTTCCAAGGATAGTCCGTTACAATTTCGTTTGTTACAGTTTCTACTATGACATGATTAGTATCTGAAACATTTACTCCATTTAATCCTATACTAATAATAGAAACATATTTGTTAGCTTCTGGAATTTCATTAAATTTTACTAATAAATTATCAAAATCTATAGTGTAGTCAACATCTATTTGAAGTATAATTTGATCTAATTTTACTACAACAGCGGATTTACTATTAGGATATTGCCCTACTTTGAATTCAGAAATAACACCATCAGTTAGATAATTATCGCAAATTACATTGCTGGAACCTGAACGATTGTCATCAAATACTTTTATTACTAGAGTGTCTACAACGTGTCCTGGAAGCATTTCTTCTGGGGCAGGGCTAGTTATTGGACTAATAAACCTGTCTCCGTCTACAATAATATCTTCCGCTGTTAGACCTGTAGCAGTAGTATAGGCCATATTGCCGCCTTCTACTAGTGTATCGTAAATTTTATTTTCATTTCCTATAAGGTCCCACCCTTTATCACCCCAAGTATTATTTTCACTATCCCATGCCAAGGGCTGATTAAAGTTAATACCAACAATACTAACGCCGCCATAATCAATACCTGTCATTAACTGGGCAAAATCCTTACCAATCATTCCACTTTCTGGACTGTAATAATGTTTAATTCTGTCCAGAGCCGAAAGATGGTGAAAATCTTTTTCGTATGTTATTGTTATAATAGTTCCCAGACTGGGTGGATGTACAAAGGTTATTTGACCATAATAAACTGTATGACCTTTTTCTTTGGAGGAAGTTTTTACTATAGTATAATTTTCACTGATTTCGTCAATAGTAATGCCGTCAATAGTGTATTCTACTAAAAGTTTTTTAGACTCGGTATTAGGACTATACTTTAAATTAAAAGTGATAGTGGCATTATCACCAGTAAAAGTATCAATTTGTTCTAAAGGCAATATTTCTGATAATAATTTTTTATTATAACGATCAAATTTCATAGCTATAAGATTGCTTCTAACAAGATCGTTTTTTACAATAGCAACTGCCTGTGCCTGCGTTCCTCCTACACTTAAATGGCCTTCTATGACTATTTCAGGAGCTTTTAAATATCCTGCACCTGTATCTAAAATTTCGATATCTATTACTTGGCCGTTAGATATAAACGCTCTAGCCTTGGCTGGTCTAGTACAATTTCCTATAATTTTTACCAGTGGCCTTGATGTATAACCATGTCCTTCATTTGAAATAGTAATATTCTTTATGCCAAATCCAATATTATCTCTCCAAAGTTTCCATGGATATTCATTTATGATATCATCATAATAATATAATTCGTCATTTTTAATTTGGGTAGTAATAACTTCTATATTATTATTGGTAATATAGGAAGGCAAGTCAAAATCAGTCACCATACTTTGTGTGTTATCCATGCTATTATACACACTGACAAATTCCCTTATTTTTGTACGATAAGGCTTAACTTCGGATATGTAACTTTCAAAATCTTCTAAATTATCATTGCTGTATGTTACTTTTTGTTTAAGTTTACCTACATTATGTAAGGCTTTGATAAAACTGGTTTTAAATATCCAATCCAAATAAGGTTGCTCATATAACGCATATCTGATACTGAGGAAGAACAAATTCAAATAAAGTATTCTTCGATCATCTATTAGAATTCGATCTTTCAAACTATTTAAAATTATACGTAATTCTGTGGTTCCGGCATTGTCGAATTTATTAGAATCATAGAGACCACTATCGTAACCCAACTTATTTTTAACAAAATTATAAAAATTAGTTGACAACTGAATAGATCCATTTTGTCTTCCTACAACTTTATAACTTTGAGTATAATCAATAGAATCTGCGTTGGCATATTTTACCAATAGCATCCATCCCGAGCTACCTACATTATTAACTTTTACTGTTTGGCCTATTTCACTATCTTGTGTAAAAAGCTGATAAGTCCCATCTACTACATGATCGATTTTGCTATATTGATTATATGTGTATTCCCTTCCTGTATCAGAGTCTATATAAGACCCATACCAGTCGATGTAATTCCAAAACGCAGTTACATCATATTCTTGAATTTTTATTTTACTCCATATTTCACCAACAGGATCATAAGCATAAATGGCCCAATTTCCAAAAATTGTACTGTCACTTCTAACTAACGCACATAAAGGCCTTACAGATAAAGTAGTTGTTTCTTTGTCATAACCTTTACCACCATTTTTAATTTCAATCGGTAGTAATGCTCCAACAGAATTTACAGTAACGTCAATTGATGCGTTAATGCCCTTACCTATGATAGAAATTGTAGGGCCTTTATACACATTTTGTTTAATTTGTTGTAGTGTTCCGTATCCATATCCATTAGAATCAATGTTGATTGAAACAATACTACCGTTTACTATTACCAAAGATAATTCAGGCTTTTTAAATAATCTTGTGTTGATAAATTGTAGTTCACTTTCAGTATCGACGACATAATCGTATACCCCGGATAGAGTCGTTGGAGCAAGATCTTTTTTCAATAAATCAGTTAAATCTAAATTATCTATTTGAATTGTTTTAAATTCGCTATTAATTCGTTCGATAACTTGCTTAACTGCTTCTAGTCTATTGACAAACATGCTTTGTCTAGGTTTAGATTCTATACCATATCTTTGTTTAGGAGGTAGTTTAAGATCTGGAACCATTTTGCCATTTTCGTCAAAACCTACTAAACTATCAATCCATTTCTTTTCAATATGTTTAGGTATTTCAGTTTTTTCATTTTCACTAATAATTTTCCATTGACTATGGATATTAATTTCATGCTGTGGAATATTCCAATATTGAATAGCAAGTACTACATCACGATCCGATAGTAAATCTTTGACATTAGTTAAACTAAAACTATTTCTGTCAGTAAATTCAATATATTTTAATGCAGCACCTTTGGGATTGCTAATAATGTTAGAAATATCAGCAGCTGAATTGGTTCTTCCAATAACAGTAGGAATTGTAGTTTTATTTTTTACCCAGAAATAATAAGTCGAATTAAACGACTTAGCCACTGTGTCATAGGTTCTTTTAATACTATAAACATCATCACCATATAGACTTTTTCCGCTAATACCTTGGGTAATTCCTTGATCCGTATCAGCTAATTTGTCCCAGGCGGAAGGCAAATATCTAGACGAAACCCACTCGTAGACATCAATGCTGGCTGTTTCGTACAACGTATTCCATGTGGTATTTTTATAAACAATGTCACTAAGATGTGCATCTAAAAATTTAGCCCTACTTAAATCCCACCATAAAGTACCAACTTCTACGTCCAACCAAGACATTCCATCGTCTACTATAACTGATATATCTGATGCGGCAGAACGGAATGAATAGGTAGCCGGATCGTAATAAGTTTTATACTTGATCTGTTGTTCAGCAATTCCTGATATTTTACCCTGTGTAGGATCTATTATATCTAAGTAAGTGACTAATTGATTTGTTCGTTTATTATACAAGAAGATTTTTTTGAATACACTTAAATCTATTTTTGCTGTTTCTTCTTGACTGATTTTCCAACTATAATTATTAGGGGTTCGTTTATGGGTGTAAATTGCACCGCTATTTTTATTATCATTCAACCCAGATGGTGCAGAAATTACTACAGTATTGTCCGAAACATCCACACAACTACCATATTCCTCTGCTTGACTACTAACCACAGCCAAACTTTCGGAAAATATAAATTTATTGTCATAGATATCATAGATATCTGCTCTGCCTGAATCACGTTTAATAATGTAGGTACTATCATCATGATGCGTAATACTATCATGATAATTCATGGTGCTATCGTCATAATTGAACAAATCATTTTTTGACCCGTCACTAAGTCGGCTAAAAATTAATAATGTTTTTTCATTATTAACAAATTTTAAATATGTACCAAATTTTTCATTGCTATCACGATCATTATTTCTTTCAACTAATGTTTGAAATAGATTATAATTTTTATAAACGTTTACTATTTGTTTATTATTTGTTTGACTCGATACGGCCAAATAAGTTCCATTATTGGATAAAGATATTGTCTGTCCAAAATTTAGTTGATTTACTTTAGTTATTTCATGTTCTTTTGTAAATGTTTCATTATTCCTATGAAAAACTAAAACTTTTCCTTGACCATTATGAGTTAATGATGTAGACAATGCCAATGTACTAGCTGTCTGATCAATATCGAATTCATAGGCAAATGGTTGATTTTCACAATCAACATCAGTTGGACGTATACTGGTTACAAACTGCCAAGTAGAACTATCGCTAAAGTTCTTGAAATAGTATATTATACCACTAATACTATTACCATCTGTGCTGCTAACAGTTAAGGAATACAACCCATCATAGGCAAATTTAATTTTGAATCCAAAATAAGGATCGGGATCAGAGTTTGTTAAAGTTGTAACAAACTCGTATTGTAAACTATCATTTAATTGATATAATTCAATAACACCATTATTTGATGTAGTTACACAACCAATAGCTAACCACTTTTTATCATCACTGACTGCTAAAGTTTTAGCAAATGTTCTTATATCACCTGGCATAAGAATTGTTTGACGATCACTCCATCCTGAATCATTAGACCATGGTGTGTAGATATTCACTCTTTGTGTTTGATTCTGACCTAAGGCTACTACCATAATATCGCCAGCTGCATTAGTAACTAATTTTCTACCAAATTTATATTCATTCCCTAACAACGGGTCATATAATTTTGTCCTTGTATAAACAGGATTATTTTGCCAAACTGCATATTTGTTGCCGACTGAACGATTAATCCAGACAAGTTCACCTTTTTTAAGGTAATGGGGAACTACAATATCGTCTATGGTGTTAAATCTTTGAGGTAAAATTTTAAAAATTTTAGTAGTACTTAAAGTTTCAGAGTCAGGAGTTTTCCAATTGATCAGTCTGATATTAACAGAAACTATTCTGCCATCTATTTCACTAATTTCAAAGAAGGAGTTAACTTTGTCGTAGTCAGATTTAATTCCAATTATTTGACCTACGGTAAAATCTATATTATTGGTGAAGGATATAAACAGAGTATTATTGATATATGATATTCCATCTACAACATAATCTGTTTTGGTAAATCTATATACATTCCAATCGTCATTAAATTCGTTTATTTTATTTTCAAATGCACACCAAATATAGTCGCCTGATGAAAAATTCTCTATGTCTTCGGCTAATAAACTGCTCTTTGAATCAACGGCTAGTTTAATTTGATCATATTTGACAAAACCAGGTGTACGCAAAAATGGTTTATAATTACTGTTAACAGGCCATAAATTATTTTGATAAAATTTGGGTGTTAGATATATGTCTTTTTTAGTTTGTCTAATAACAAAATCTACCAAAGTATTATCAATGGTACTGACTAATTCTATTGCTTGAGGATTAATTTTAAATTGGCCTTCATCTAATATAAATTCTACTTCGTCAAAGGCATCACTGGCGCCATATTGCCCTGCTCTAATTGCCCATTCTTCGATAAAATCAATGCTATCTCTATTGTCTGCACTAAGAACGTCAAATAATTTATTAAGAGAATTCACTGTGCCTTTTTCTTGGATCATTCCTTGATAAAACTTGAATTCACTGACATCGTTTTTAATAATGTTACTCAAGTATTGACGCTTTTGATAGCCTATTAAATGCTGAGCTATTTTTTGTTGACCTACATCAAAATTATCGCTGTCTAAATCATAAAAATCTGTGAATTGTAAAGCTTTATAGTCCCAATTAGGCAGTAGTTGACTGGTCGGTTTGCTGTCTAATCTTATCCATTTATTTTTATTGAATTCCTCTTGGCCTGGTAAGAATTCCATGGCTGAATAATAAAATTCTTTATATTTGACAATATCTCCTAGATGATAATCCATCCAAGGTTGCCAGTCATTGATATAGGCTCGATCATAGATAAACCCAGGTGCGTCAAGACTTCCATTCCAGTTTAATGTTTTATATCCAGATACTTTAATTCTTTCTTGTCTATAACCTGTTTCTGGACTATAAATCACATCATTGAATTGTGTATCATTGTCAATGATTAATACATGTTCTTTTTGTATTAGGTATAAACTTGCGCCATATATACCAGTATTTTCATTTGTCGGTTTTAGTGAAAAAAGATTGTCATATCTAGAATAACTTAATAATTTAGGATCGTATTTTTGACCATTAGCTGAAAATATTTCATATGTACCAATATGTTCTCTTAAATCAGCAACAGTGGCATAATTTAAATTTAAATCTATACCCAATGCTGCTGGACTCAGGCTTATTGCTGACGCCCCGTCTTGATTTAAGTCGTCTAATTTTACATATAAATTAACATCAAAAAAAGTTGTTGTTGTATGATCTCTTTTTGATTTATAATAATCGCCATTGTAAAGGACAACTGACCCTGCTTTATAAAAAATACCAAGATCCCATTCAGAATATTTTTCAGTGCCTGGACTCCAATTTTGTGTAGTCCAGAATAAAAATTCTTTCACGCTGGTTTCCCAACTAGCTACAGATTTTAATGTTATATTATACTGGTCAAATGCCAATCCTTGATCTTTTAAATATTCTCCGTAACCTTGAAGGAAATCTACAACTTCTTGAATCGAACCCAAAGTAGTTCCATAATTTAAAAGAACAGGAATTCTTTCCCATTTTTTTCTAATTAGAGCTGTTGCTCCCCCAATTATAGGCAATGATGGTAATTTTTGTAAAAGATCTAGTGAAGGATTTTCCTCACTAACATGTGAAGTTTTTACTCTATAGAAAACATTATTAATCTCTATAATGTTTCCTACTACATATTGTTGATTATTAGTCCATTTAATAAAGCTTTCGCTAATTCCGCCTACGTTAATACCATGTCCAGATTGAGTCCATACATAATAATAAAAATATGGGTTGCTTTGACTATATCCTTTTATTTCATAACCTATGCCAGTTTTAGTCAATACTTTAGTTACAATAACACCACTATATAATATTTTTTTAATAGGACTACTAGTGTTTAAAAATATTTTATAATTTTCACTTGGCACAAAAACGCCCGATTTAGCTGCACTACTTTTGCTGTCTAAAATTAAATTATATTTTTCTTTGCTAGTAAATGCTGATAATCTATGTGCAAGTTTATTGTTAATGGTTATTAAATCATTTTTATATGTGTCTAATGCTGTGGAGTTATCTCCTTGTAAATAATCTACAACATAATTGACTAACCCCGCTGTTAATGTTCTAACATTATCCGATACAGTATTAGGTGTTAATAAGTCTTTTAATCTCAATCTTACACCAGTTTCTGAATAGATTAATTGATCATTTCTATTTTTAACTATCCTTGATCGATCTAAGTAACAACCTAATACTCGACTTGGCTGCATAAGAATCATTGTAATTAGTAAACTAAACGGATAATAACTACTGCGTCTCCACGCTGTTTCTACAGGGCTTTGATCGCCAAAAACGTATGTAAATGATCTATTACTATTAAAAATTCCATGTGCTAAATTAGCTGTTAAGGGGTCTAATAATTGACCATCTTCTTTAACAGGAATATTTTTAAGTACAGGTCTTGCAAATTTAGGGTTTCTTGTTAAAGGTTTTCCAGGTTCTTTGATCACACCGTCTCGCAGATCCTGCCAAAGTATGAGATTATTAGATGTATAAGGAGCAGGCCCATAAGTACTTTCCCACCATTTTGGCTGAATACTAAATCCTAAACTCTCCCAAGGTGTTAAGTGTATGCGATCTGTGTCAAAGTACCATTTGTAAATTCCACGCCAAAATCCCGGAACATTGTTTCCATCTATGCCTACTGCTTCCCTGTAGTTGTAAGTAAAAGGATTATTTGAATCATATTTCAAAGATTTGGTAAAATCTTTATCAATTAGTCCAGTCCATTGATAAAAATTAGGTGCAAGAATTTGATTGAATTCATCTATAGTATACTCAGTAGGTCTATTAGAATTAGGTATAAAATCATATATGTCTATAATATTTGGATCATATTTGACTTTAATATTGTTAAAAAATCTTTTTTCTAATTCTAAAATTATTTGATCTCTATAATCATTAAAAGCTAATACAATGCTGCCATCGTGCCCTTGAATTACATTTTGTGGCTCAAGTAAAGTAGTATCTAGATAAATTTTTGGCTCAAATTTTGGATATAATCCTAAACTTGTCGGGGTAGAAGGAATATAACATCCATCTGTACTTTCATATTCATAAACTGTTATGACATCATCTTCTTTTATAGAGCACAATATTTCTACAAACCCATCCAAGCCAAATATATAATCTTTTTCATGTAATAATTGAACATTATTCACATACACATTAACAGATTTATTACTTAAACTTTGTAAAGTAAACACTGTGGCTAAAGGATATTTTTTAACTCTATAATCTTGTACAGTAAAATCTGTTTGTTTGGCTGCACCATAAGCTAACATATCACTAAAATAGTATGAAGCTTTTTTAGGTTTGCCTTGATTAATTTCAAATAAAATTAAATCAACTGCTTGTTTAACTGTTATTTCACTATTTAAAACACCGGTATGATTTATAAAATTTCTTTTAAAGACTCCAAAGTCATCTCTGGCTTTTTCTAATGCTGTTATTATATTAGCATCTTTATTGGTCAAATGATATAATGCTAAATTTAAACTGCCACTATGTTGAATAAATTTAGTTCCATGACTACTAAGATTGCCTATATCCCTTAAATTACTTACTCCTGGATATTCCCCTTGGAAATTATCTAAATTATCTATAATAGAATCTACATGATCAATAACTTCACCTAGAGTAAAATCATTAATATTATTGTTTAAAGGATTATTTTGTAAATTGATAGGAAATTCGTAATAACCATTATTGTTTTTATTTTGTCTAGCATAACATCTCAGTGTAACTACATCAGTTGTGTTAGCATCTGTAATTAATACTACTTTTTTATAATTTGCAGCATCTTCAACTGAAAATAAACTTTTATCAATTCTTTTGCCATTTATATAAACTTTTACCAAAAGATCATTAAGATCAGTAATATCATTGTATACATCTATAGGAAAATTATTAACTAAAACAACTTTTGTTTTTATTCCGTTTACAAATTCTTCTACCGTTTCGTTTTTATAAATCCTCACAATAGGTTGAATATTTTTTAATGTATTTTTAGTCCACCCATTAATGTATTTTGAACCTAAATTAGAAAAGTTTTTAAGAAACTTATTATCTGTGTTTTCGGTAATTATAGACGCTTGTTGCTTGTAAGAAAAACTTTCTTGTAGTAAGTTATAGTTAAAAACAATATCCCCTACATTATTAATATTTTTATAACTTAATGCAAATCCTAATTCACTATCTACAACACCAGATCCAGTTTTATAAGAAAATAATTTATTTCCTAGAAAAGTAGTGCCTTCATATTTGGTCGAGTCTGAAAGACTAACTTGATCTTTATCGAATAAATCAAATAATGGAGGCTGATTTTGATCTGTTTTTGATTGTCCTACTAGCCAGTTAGAACCATTAAACCATAAATGTTTACTTTTATATTGGACACCGTTTTTAATTAATACAATTTCTTCTAGTAAAGGATCACTATCTGGTTCTTGTACTAGATGTATTCTACGTTGTCCTGGATCATTGGCATCTGCATGAATAAGAATAAATTCTACTTTAAAAATTTTATTACTTACCAAGGGATCTTTATCACCTGTAAATAATATACGATGTCCGTCTAGTAATGAAACTCCATCGATATTATAGCTTAACGCTCCTTCTATAACAGAAAATATATCATTGGTAAAATCATCAACTAAATCTACATCTTTTTTAGGATGTATTCCAAAATTATATAGTTTGATATTGGCATTAAACTCTATAATCGGCCTCTTGGCTCTTTGACTTTGGTCAAATACTGCGGGTACTTCGAAATGATCTGCTGTTTGTTGTATGACATCCTGATGGAACCATCGATTATACCGGGTCCAAGGATTGCAATCTAAACTAGCTCTATTAATTGTAATATAATCTTTGTCTGCTGCCGAGTATATAACATCATTATAAGGCAAGTCGTCGAAACCAGTGTCATCGAAAGTTACGTCATAATTTGTAGTATACGGAGCTACAATTTCTAATTGTTTTTCCGGAATAAGTTGAATTCTTTCACCTACTCCTTCTACATAAAAATCTCCTTCACTATAAGAACTAGGAGTAACACGGCCTTTAAAATTAACTTTCATTCCATTGCTTAAAGATATTCCGCTGGGCAATGTGTACGTTTTTGCGTTTATGATTTCATTTTCGACATCTATGGCTGTATTTTCTTTAATGTCAAATATTTTAATAATACCGGATGTATCTGCTGATATTTCGCTAGTATAATAAAGTACGTCAGGACTTTGTAAAGGCACTGTAAAAGTTATTGTGCCATTTTCTACAGCAAAATTATCTACATCTGTATATCTAAAAAAGTTGCCTGGTTCAAGTTCCGTTTTAATACTGAAAGGTTCACCCGGAGTATCAATTTCAAATTTATAAGTTTGTCCACGATATAAAGTCAATGACGGATTTCTAGTCAATCCGTTTGGGGTGAAAAGATATGCTCTATTGTCACCTTCGTCGGACAATGTTACTTTGAAAGTACGAGTTATTTCTTGTTGTTGTCCATAAATTGTTATGGTTTTAGGCCCGAATGGTAACCAATAGTAATGTAAAAAGTTAACAATCTTATCCCAATCAATATGAGGTTCCCAACTGTAAAATTCCTGTTGATTTAGTACTTGATGATTGCTAGCTAATCCTCCTAATACATTTACACTATGTACATAATCTAAATAATCTTTAAAAAATGTCACATTGCCCAATGTATCTTCAATTACCAAGCTAGGTTCTAACTGATAATTTTGTCTTTCGTCTAACAGTTCTTCTAAAAAAACATCGTTACTTGTAACTGATTTTGCGTTTTGACGTCCAATGAATCCGTTAAGTCTTTTTACAGTTCCAGTCTGAACTAGCTGATCTATTGTGCCGCCGATGAATTTTTTATTACTATCAGTTCTGTAAATTCTAGGTAATAATGATTCGGTTTTTCTTTTTTGATTAGGATCAATAGGAGGAGCATTTTCTGTTTGATTTTCAGACATTATGCTGCTCCTTGACTTGTAATATTTTGTTGAGATATCACATAACTTGTAGAGTTAATATTACCTTCGGCAGCAATTGTATTAGCTGTAATGGCTGTGATTATTTCAATGTCATCAGTGGTAGTGCCATTGATAAAAATTTGATCACTTTCGGCTTTGATTTCAAACAAACTTCCAAAATACAAATCGGGTTGTCTAGGCACTATGACCATGTTAGACAAGAAAGGAGTTGTTCTAGACATAACATATGCTACTAGTTCGCTGAAATAAAAACTATCTCCAAAATCCCAATTTTCTAAGGCAAAAAATTCGTTGATAGCTGTTAGCACATTTGTTTTTAACTGATTATCACTGATGGGTTGCTCTGCATTTTTTATTAGTTTAAAGCTGGCTCTTAAATTCAAACTGGCTCTAGGTCCAAATAATACTTTATATTTTACTGGGTGAAAGATAATTTCATCGCTCATGGCTTTAATATTATTTAAAGTCGGGGACAATAACAAGCTCAATTGATCCGAACTTGGAGGTAATGGTTCTGCATCAAGATTACCTAATAGCCATTTTCTAAATTCTAAATCGTATTGTTTGGTCAGCACATATAAATCCATGATATTAATCTGTCCTGGATCTATTCTTGCTTCATAGTCTGCGCTATGAACATACTGAAATTTTAAATCTTCTCTACCTTGATAGACTTTATAATCTAAATTAGCCACAAATCTTGCTAGTTTATTGTCCCACTGAGCAACTGTGTCTGTAGTAATGAAATAAAAATATTGACCATCTACTTTTTCATTTAACAACACGTCATCGGAGCTAGATTTAATTTTAATTAAATTATCATTTTTAATATATCTATAATCTAGTTGGCCGTTAGTTGTTTCGTATCTTTGTAAAATTATATATTTTGATTGATCAGTACTAGGAGCCACAATAATATCAAAAATATCAGGATCATCAACTACTCCGTCGTCATTACTGTCATTGAAAGTTAATTCTATTTTTTTATTATCCACATAACCGTCTGAACCTAAAAATTCTTTACTGACTTCCCAATCTAAACTATAGCTAAAAGGATTAATACTGTCAGGTTTAGTATTAATATTAAGCACACTAATTTTATCTTTAACTACTTTATTACTTCTGCTATCATACACTTTGTTATTAGCATCAAAATAAAATCTAATTTGACGATCGCTTTCAAAAATATATTTTAATTTTCTTGACTTAACTGTATAGTATGCAGTGTCCGTGGAAAACAAAATTAACCAACTATTATCTAATTTTTGATTGCTAATATCTCCGGCTCTACCAATATTAAACAATCCATTTATAGATAAATTTGCTTCGTATATTAATTTCCAATTTTTAGTATCTAAGTCATATCGTAGACCAAATGGCTTATTAGAAAAAATTAAATCTATCATAGTAGCTATAGTAGCCGCATCCAAACTAGTACGCCATTTTGGAATAACTTTTACTAAGGTAGCTCCTGTTGGCACTTCTACATTCAGTGTAATAGGACCTTGCCCCGTGGTTAAAGCAGAAACTGCACCATTTTCAGTTACACTAACAACTTTAGCCCAAAGATAAGAAGTTGAGTTAGGCACAATTGTTGTGCCGGTAACCAAGGCATTTGAATTAGTTTTTAAAAATACTTTACCTGTGGGAGGAACGAATTTTAATAAGGCACCCGGTTCTAAATGTTTTAAATCAGTTCCCGAATCGTATCCTGTAATTAAGTTTAATTGATTTTTAAAATAACCCGTACTTTGATTAGTATCTTTTGTTACCTGATTCCAAGTATACGTTTCAGTTGTGGTAGATAATTTACCAAATTTATCATAATAAAAATTACGTAAATCGATATCTTTAATAATGTCTAAAACTTGATTATAAATCACTGCTTCAATATCAGTTTTTGCAACATAATTAAATCTAAAATGATCCTCATATTCTTCTTTGTAAATTACACCGTCATCACCAAATAGATTGGTGCTACTATATTTTCCTGTGGGATCAGTTAGATCAAAATACCTACTAATACCACTACTGGTTCTATTAATAGTTTTTATTTTAGCCACATCTTGGCTGATACTCAAGGGACTAATGTTATAATCTTCTGCTGTAATCATACGATTTTGTGTATAATATGTAGCAGGTGCTTTGGCTTTAATTTCGTCGTTGCTTTCACTCAATGCACTATTACTAATACTAGATTGTAATCCTAAAGTAATGCTTAAAGTTTCTATTTGTCCTACGCCAGATACATAAGGAACGGAGATAGAAACATTTCTAATATTTTTAGGATTTATAGTATAACTAAGTCCATTGCTTACACGATAGTATATTCTAAAAGACCCCAATGGTAATGTGCCAAATGTGCCATCACTAAATGTCAAACTGATTCTATCTTCTGCTCTAGTAACAACCCCGTAGATATTTCTAATATTTTTCTTTAAACTATTATAGATTATGTTATTGCCTTCAAAACTGGAAACTTTAGCCCAATATTCTTGTTCTACACCATTAGAGTCTAGTTTATACAACCATACATCAGTATCGTTAATATTAGTAGAATCGATATCGACAATTTCATTAGTACTTGGCTGGCTAATTGAAAAAGCGCCGGTGTTCAAGCTACCTTGTCTAAAATGTAAAAAGAACCCAGTAGTAGGACTGGCTGCTCCTCTGCCGTCGTCTCTATAAAGGAACGCCAAGCTTTTACCTGCCTGCGGAGGGTCTTCCACAATATCCATTCCGTCTTTGATAATAGTACTGACTATTTCAAAATTCATATTCCTACCATCTACTACTTTGGTAAATCCATATACAGGAATATTACTACTAGCCGATTGAATTCTATATTGTTCAGTAGGTATGCTATATACCACAGCTTTATTATCTGGATTACCAAACTGCTTGATAGCAGGCATAGAAGCATTGATAACTTTGATAAATTGATCATACCAATTACTATTTGCGGTGTCATTCCAGATTATTTCTTGCCCAGATAAATTTCTTCCATTACTATCTATTACTGCCTGCGTAGTAGAAATACTGGTAAATTTTAACAAGCCGTTAGCTGCTTGGTTACGTTTGGCATTGTAACCTAGCATTCTGGATAATCTTAAAACACTTTCTCTACGTTCTGCTAGTTCTAAAAAGTTTTCACGAGCATTTAGGTCCACTCTAAATGCAATACTTTGTCCTAAAAAAGCAATCATATCTATCAATGCTAGATATTCACTGCTTTCAATATAGTCGTTGAAGTCTTCAGGATAATTCTGTCTAAGGTAATCTACCATTACTCTGCGTAGATTTTCAAAATCATAACTTTGAAAATCGGCATTTCTATAGCTTTGATAAATTCTCTTCCAATCTTCAGCTACGAGTAATCTATTTTGTCTGTCGGTAGATGACATGTTTAATCCTTGTTCTGATATTTATAGTGTGTAATAATATGGTAGTTTATCCTATTAATCCGTTATCTTGATCAAACTTAAAACGCATAGATTCTGAAATGTTGTAAGGAAGATAAGTTAAGTCGCATTCGATTTGAATACCAGTTTCATAGGCAGTGATTGTAATATCATTAACTCTAACCCTGGGATCATAGTTAATAATGTCCTCGACATTTTTTATTATTAAATTTTTTAAATCTTCAGTTAATGGTTCAAAAATTACATCCCAAATTATAGTACCAAATTCTGGATTCATTAATCTTTCACCTTGTCTTACATGAAAGTGATTAAGTAAATCTTGTTTAATTAAGTCCAAGTCATATAATGAGTATGATTCACTGTCAGTGCTTATAGTACTGAAACCTCTGTATGTTCTTGGTAACGGCGGTTGTGCTCGAGCATTATTGCCTTTAACAATAAGTTTTTCGTATAGTCTTTGAATAGCCATAAAAATATTTAATCCTTTTTGCTCTTAGAAAATGTATCAATCGCCGTGGAGTATACACTCCAAAATTCAGGAACAGCAATGTCATCATCTGCTTCTCTGTCTGTCATATCTGATTTAAAATTCAAAGGATCTAAATTTTCATGATGTGGCCACGGTTCGGCAGTTGGCACACGCTGCATGATAGTTTGTACAAATTCATCACCCTGCTCGTCTGGTACACTATGAGTTGACAAAGGATCTGGCAACTCCGCTTTTTCTGCCACTTCCGCTGTGGCTGCTTCTGGTGCAGCTGGTCCGTTAAGATTAATTGAGCTAGCACTAAGAACCAAGCTTGCACCTCCAATGCTAGTTGCGCCGCCGCCTGTCCATTTACTGGCTCCCCCACTTTTAATATCAAGTGCTCCACCGGCTGTGATCACATTGTTGCCGCCGGAGTTAAGTTCTGAATTACCTCCAGCTGTTAATTTATTATTGCCATCTGTGCTAAGATCAAAATTTCCTAAAATTGTGTGAAGATAGTTGCCCTCAAAAGTAGTATTAACATCGCCCTTGACATGGTTGGCTTGTAGGCCGTCGACTATCAAAGTCTGGTCCTGACCCACTTCGGTTTGCATATTTTCTGCCACTTTGACATTGAAATTGCGTCCACACTCCATATTGATGTCACGATCAGCATAAAAATTAAAATCATTTCCAGTGTGTATGCTAATACTGTCTTGGGCAAAAATATCTATTTTGCCATCACTGGTTAATTCTATCCAAGTTGAGCCACGAGCATTACCAATATAAATCAAATCTTCACTGTTGTGCAGTAATATTTGATGCCCGGTTCTAGTTCTTAATCTTATTAATTCGTTATGAGGAATAGTAACATCGCCTTCTTCCCCTTCTTCTATACTGGCATAGTCTGGCGGACCTTCACTGGGCGTTGTTTTCCTAAGAAATTTATCATCACCATCATCCATGACAAAACTAGAACCCCCTAACCTACTAACAAAGGCCGTAGTTTCAGTTTCTTTTTTGCCTAATTTGCCTTTTGGTGCATCGGCTTGCTTGTCAACGGGTCCCGGTGTGCTAATACCAAAAACGGCACTGGGCCATTCTCTTCTAGCACTGCTACTAGTAATTCCTCTAATGTCATCCAGTAATAATCCTTGTTGTTCCAGTATGGCGGCAAAAGGATGTTTTGGTTTTTTAGTTAGTGTTGTGTCATTTCCTATTTGTTCTTGTGCTGTTTTGTTGTACTCTGCTACAGGAATTCTTCCTGTACGTCCTTTAAGATCTGCATTTACGTTTTGATCATTTGTAAAAGTTGTAGCAGCATACCCTGGAATCATAAAATTCATGTCATTGTCTTGTACGCAACCGATCCAATAACCTCTTTTAGGATCACCCTGTACAAATACCACCATGACTGTGGTGCCTACATCCGGCGGTATCATCCACATTCCATAACTTTTTTGTGTGTTTCCGTAATTGTCGTCTTTGCCGGCAAACTCAATGGCCGTGGCTCCCATAAAAGGACTTAGATATTTCACCTTACGTAACTGTGTTGCTGTTCTAGGAGTACTACCTACTTCGCTCAATAATTCCACTTCTAATGTGCCCATATATGAAGGGTCTAGATGACTGACCACTTTGGCCAACAAAACTCCTGTGTTATTTTCTGGTTGTTTACCTATAGGGGCTCTATTTTCCTCTGCCATTATTATGGACCTCCTACAACGTCTTCATATCCGTTAGGTTCTGCTGCGGCTTCTTTAGGCGAAGGCACAGGTGTTTTTAAAATAGTATCCACCAAGGTTTTACCTTCTTTAGGTGCAGCGTTTTTATCAGTGTCTTGATTAGGCATTTTCATTAGTTTAAGACTTTGTGTGAAAAGCCCATTATTAAATTCATTTTGCACTTCGCCTACTCTATATAATCCACTAAATTGTGGAACTATTTTACCTTGACCAAATTCATATAAGCCTGTGGTGTAATCAATGTCTATGGGATTCCTGAAGTTCACTGTGATATAAACTTCTGTACTTTGACCGTCAATGGCGCCATCATTATTGATGCCCCTTAAATTGGTCTTTTGTGCTGAATAATTTCCCATATTACTATCGCCCAAGTAATAAGGATCGCCTAGGATTTTTAAATCTAATTGTACCATGTCTAACATGGAATTTATAGCTTCGTTAAATGCTTTTGCAGCCAGTGTACCTGGGTCATCGTCCCCTGTAGGACTTTTATTACTGCCAATGCTAATGGCATCATTGATTACAGGTGCGCCATCTTTAGCCGGTCTTGCTTCAGTATTAGTAGTAGGAGGTGTTTTACCGCTGTCAGTTTTAGTTTCACTGGTTGCGTCACTGCCTGTTGTCGATTTGGTCAATACACCTTGATTTCTTTTTCCCATATCTACAGTTAATTGTTTATAGAATCCGTTATTAAATTCAATATTAAAATCTATGATGTCAATATTTTTTGAAGTATAGATATAGTTGTATTCTTTAAGAGCTACCTTTTTTAAATTTTCTATGCCTTTGGGTCTGTCTTCTGGCGGTAAAAATCTACTACTATGTATAGCCGACGGTATTACTCTATACACTGCCAAAGTGGCATAGTTTCCAGTTGTTGCTACATTTTCGTCGGAATCTAAAAGATATAGTTGAGTTTCCACTCTCCACCAAGGAACAAACCCATCATTATCTACACTTTCCAAGGCCTGTCTTCCATATTGACTGACTAGAATTATTTGATTTATCATATTAGGAATATTACTGCCTTGGGCAAACTCTGCTACTCCCTGCTCCGATTCTATTTTAATACTGCCTCTTTTAAATACTCCTGCTTTGGAATCGTATACTTCGGCTTCCTCACCAAATGCCTGTTTGGCCCGTTGTAAATCGCCAAACCCCATAGTGGATGTGCCTATGGTATTGACATTGTCTATTTGAATAGGACTAACATCGCCTGATACACCTAACCTTTTATAAAGATTCTGATTAATTATTTTTAGATCAGCAGGATTTACTACAGCTCCTAGAGGTTTATTAATATCTTTATCACCGCCGTCACTATTAGAAGTTTTAGTATCTACGGGAAAAAGAATTAATATTTTATCTGCTACAGGTGTTTTTTTAGCATCAGCCTTGTCTTTTTCTATTTTGTTAAGAGTATACTGTAAACTTTTTGGACCACTCTGTAACATTTCCTGAACTGTTTTCCCTTCTATAGTAACTTGACTTTTGGCCGTGCTTATGGCTGTGCTATAAGCACGTTCGTTCCATGGTATGGCAGTACAATCATAAGTACAGCCATTGCCACTGACCTTCATGCTTATATTCATAATTTTTAAAGGAAAATATTTGGTAGCTTTGGGCACTTTGACATTTAACTCGTACTGATCTTTATGTCCTGTAAACTCCAATCTCAACATTATAGGCACGTTATTCCAAGACTTAGATCCTGATTTATAAACTGCTGCCTGTAGGGTTTGAAAGAATAATCCCAAGCTATAAGGTTCTATAACTTTAAAACTAATACTATTAGCGTTGGTGTTTCCTGTATTTTTATCTAGTCCTATCAGTCCGCCAATACGAACATTGTCTATGAAAAAGTCAAATTTACCAGAAGGATTTGATGTTTTACTTTTGTAATTAGTTAGGGGGATTCTATTATCAGGTTCTCCGCTGCCACTTTTTAATATGATATCTCCTGTAACACCTTTTCTATAAGTTACATCTGGAAAATTCAAATCATAAGGACGTAATACCCACATGGTCCAGATATAGTTGTAGCTTGCATATTGATTTAGTATGTTTGCAAAAGGAGGCTTTTCTTCTATTTGTGCAATACTAGTACCTTGTGCAAGACTGCCAAGTATGTCTTGTTTTTGAGCCTGGGTAGAATAGTCAATAATTTGTTGAAATTGGCCAGGGATTCCTGATGTTAAATCTTTAAGTAGGCCGCCGGCTCCGGATAATAGTTTATTTGCCACACCACTTAATAGTGATCCAGCTTTATTTTGTAGCCCACTAACTAATCCTGAACTACTTAGACTTTTATTCACCGCCGAACTTACTAAATTAGTAGCAGCACTACCTAGGTCAAATCCCATATTATGCTCCTAAAACTTTTATTAGACTAGACTTTTTTGGTATATAAATTTGTATTCCTGGTATAAAATCAAATACAGGATCTTGTAATACATCTAGATTACGCTGTATAAAAACCCACCAAAGATCCGGAGTTCCGTATAAATCATAACTTAATAGATCAGGCCTATAACTGTATTGACTTTCTATGGTGTAAAGGAAGTCGTCTGCTTCGGCACTGACTGGCCTGATGCTCAACAAGTCAAGATAATTCTTATTAGTAGGTGTGTTAAACCAAGGGCTTGTTGAACTATATTCAGCCATTATAGATATCCTTGCCCAACATATCCACCTTTGATAAAAGTGTTAAGACTGAAATTTCTAATTTTTTCTCTACTATATACCGGTCTAAGATTTACGGTTATTGAACTATTAGTAGGAACATGGGATTCTCCAGGACCACCTGGCGTTCCTGCACTGCCTTTTGCACCACCCCCAAGAGCGGATACAGCACCTACAAGAGCTGCTCCTGTTTTTACTAGATTAGCTGCTTTGGTTTGTCCAAATGCACTAAGACCTGTTGACAATAAATTGGCTGTTTTAGACAAGTTATCTGCTCCACTTGACCCACTACCACTAGTACTACTATCTTTTGCCAAGGGATTTACAGCAATATAATCAACTTCCTTGCCTAATTGTATATTAAAATTTGTAACTACTACAGGAACATTTTTAAAAACAAAATCTCCGTATGCACTAAAATTTAATATGGGAGGCGGGTTACCTGGGTTAGAATCCCCAGTATTTCCAGTATACATCTTGGTCACACTTCTTAAAAAATGTAAAACAGCAAGCCAATATGCTGCCTGATCAGAATCTTCTACAGGAAAATCACCCACTACACTAATTTCATTTACTCTACTGCTCTGATAGTAAACAAATTGATAGTTAGAATGAGTCATAGCTTGATCACTGTAACCAGCTGAACTACCTATGCTTATAGTGGGAGTATAGGGAAATATCAATCCTCCTGTCTGTTTAATCGGTGCAAGAATCGGTGCATTATCAAAAAACGATGTATCAAGTATATTCAATCTTGCTCGCCAATCATTGTTAGTATCGGCCATCTTGGCCGTTGCCATTGGACTATCGGATTTAACTTCTCCGCCTTTGGGTAGGTTGAAAGATCGAATAGTACTCATTACTTTACTAGGATTTGATAAATTATTAGCAATAGTACTCAATTTATTAACCGTATTGAGACCGTTTGCTATAGCACCAAACGTACTCGATGACTGATCTACTGCCGATTTTACACTGTCAAAAAAACTAGGCATAATCATGCTCCTTGGCAAATATTTAGTTGACTTTTAAAAGTACGTATATTATAATAATTCTGACCTTAGGAGTCTTAATGTCCACAAACTATCTTAATAATCGAGATCTGCTAGAGGAAATTCATAGAAGTAAAAATTCTTACTCTAGCTATACTAAACCAGAATACCATCAGTATGATATCATACTACCCAATGTTGAAAAAATCAATATTAGAACTGTGGCTGACGCCAAACGCAGTCGTGCCAAAAGAATAGGCGACGAAAATTATTCAAGAAGAAAAGCCGCAGGAGAAAAAGTCAAAATAGCTGATTGCGAAATTGACTACAAAAAAATTCCAAAGATTGATTTGGTATTCAGGATCATGACTTATGAACATATTCCTGTGAACAAAACAAGAAAAAAAGTTCAAAAGTCCGAAGCTGATGGTAGAGATAAAGTGAATTTTCCTCCTTTCCAACATTGGAAATTTGACGAAAACGATGAATTAATTTGTGTAGGCCGTAGTCACTGGAAAGGCACTGTAGACAAAGGACGATTTAGCAAAGATCATGGACAGATCACTGACACCCTAGCACGTATGTATATCAAATTGTGTGAGCGTTATGCTACCCGAGGCAACGTGAGAGGCTATACCTACAACGATGAAATGCGAGCACAAGCTATTTTACAACTGACTCAAGTGGGTTTACAATTTGACGAATCAAAAAGTAATAATCCTTTTGCATACTTCACTGCCGCAGTGACTAATAGCTTTGTACGAATTATTAATATTGAAAAGAAAAATCAAAACATTCGAGACGATATCCTAGAAATGAATGACATGGCTCCCAGTTATACTAGAACCAGTAACGCTGAATACTCAGCAGGACTACGTAGATTTGAACGTGAGGAAGAATGACAAATCTTTTTAAACGTGTGGCCCTATTCACAGACATACACTTTGGACTTAAAAGTAACAGCGCCACACACAATCAAGACTGTGAAGATTTTGTAGATTGGTACATTAGCAAAGCAAAGGAGTTAGACTGCGATGTTGGGATTTTTATGGGCGATTGGCATCATAACCGTAATAGTCTTAATATTACGACCATGGATTATAGTCTTAGAGCCTTGGAAAAACTTGGTCAGGCATTTGATCGTTTTTACTTTTTTCCTGGCAATCATGACTTATACTACAAAGACAAACGCGATATTCACAGCGTAGAATTTGGCAAGTACATACCAGGAATTACCGTAGTACACAAGCCCATGACAGAAGGCAATGTGACCATGTGCCCTTGGCTAGTGGGAGACGAATGGAAGAGCATAGGTAAACGAGGTGGCAAATATATCTTTGGTCACTTTGAATTGCCTAGCTTTTTTATGAATGCCATGGTACAGATGCCAGATCATGGCGAAATTAAATTAGAACATTTTCAAAATTACGAACTTGGCTTCAGTGGACACTTCCATAAACGTCAACAACAAAAGAACATGATCTATATTGGCAATGCATTCCCGCACAATTACGCTGATGCTTGGGACGATGATCGTGGCATGTGCGTATTAGAATGGGGAGGGCAACCAGAATACTACAGCTGGCCTGATCAACCTACTTTTAGATCTATTAAACTTAGCGAACTGATTGACAACGGCGCTAAGATTATCAAGCCTAAACAACATCTTAGAGTCACATTGGACATTGATATTAGCTATGAGGAAGCCAGTTTTATTAAAGAAACTTACTTGGCAGATTATGCCATTAGAGAATTGACCTTGATTCCAGAAAAACGTGAAGTAGAATTGACCAGTGACACTGATATTAAGGCATTTGAAAGCGTGGATCAAATTGTGACCAACCAATTGATCAGCGTGGAAAGTGACACTTACGACGTAAACCTTCTATTAGACATTTACAATAACCTATGATTCGTATTAAAGATTTAACTGTTAAAAATTTCATGAGCGTGGGTAATCAAACTCAAGCTGTAGATTTTTGCAAAGAACAACTGACCCTGGTCTTAGGTGAAAACTTAGATCAAGGCGGCGATGACAGCGGCAGTCGCAACGGCACAGGCAAAACTACTATTGTCAATGCCTTAAGTTATGCCTTATTTGGACAGGCTCTTACTAACATTAAGAAAGATAACTTAGTCAACAAGACTAATAATAAGAACATGATTGTCACACTGAATTTTGAAAAAAGTGGTGTGAGCTATAAAATAGAACGTGGTCGCAGACCTAATATTTTTAAATTTTTTATCAATGGCGAAGAACAGGACACTGACAATATTGATGAAAGTCAAGGCGATGTTAGAGAAACTCAGCGTGATTTAGATGCACTGTTAGGCATGAGTCACGACATGTTCAAACACATTGTGGCACTCAATACCTATACTGAACCATTCCTCAGTATGCGAGCCGCTGATCAAAGAATGATCATTGAACAATTACTGGGCGTTACCTTGCTTAGTGAAAAAAGTGAAAGCCTGAAAGAATTAGTTAGACTAACTAAGGAAGAAATTAATCAAGAATCTGCCAATATCGAAGCTACTAAAAAGAGCAATGACCGTATTGAACAGAGCATCACAGGCTTAGAGACCAAGCAACGAGCATGGCGTAAACAGCAAAAAGATGATTGTGAAAAGGTTGCTGAAAAGATTTTAGAACTACAAAACATTGACATTGAACAAGAACTAGCGCAACATGCTCTACTAAAAAGTTATGACGAGTTGTCAGCTAAAATTAAGAGTCTCAACAAGGAAAAATCTACATTAGAAACTGCTGTTGGGCAGGCCGAAAAGTCTGTGAACAAGTACAAAAAAGAAGTGGAACAACTTGCTGACAAATCTTGCCCTTCTTGTCAACAACAATTGTTGGATCATAAACATGGTGAAATGACTGAGACTGCCTTGGAAAATTTCAATGAGGCTAAAGAATATTATAAAAAAACTTCAGCCAGTTTGAAAAAGATTCAAAAAGAAATTAAGGACATTGGTGATATTAATGGCCGTCCTGAAACATTTTATGACACACTTGAACAGGCATTAAAACATCAAAACAATTTGACCAGTTTGGAAGAAGCCTTGGTCAAACGTAGTGATGATGTGGATCCTTATCAAGAACAGATTGACGAACTACGCAACACAGCCATACAGGAAGTAAGTTGGGACCATGTTAACCAATTAAACAAACTAAAAGAGCATCAGGAATTTTTACTTAAATTATTGACCAGCAAGGACAGTTTTATTCGTAAGAAAATTATTGATCAAAACTTGGCCTATCTCAATAATAGACTAACCTACTATCTAGACAAAATGGGATTGCCACATGTTGTTAGATTTCAAAATGATCTCACTGTGGAAATTACACAGTTGGGTCAAGACTTGGATTTTGACAACTTGTCACGTGGCGAACGTAATAGATTAATCTTAGGTCTAAGCTGGAGTTTCCGTGATGTGTGGGAAAGCTTATATGACAATATTAATTTATTGTTCATTGACGAACTTATTGACAACGGATTAGATGCTAGTGGAGTAGAGGGTGCGTTGGCTGTACTTAAAAAGATGGCACGTGAACGTAACAAAAATATCTACTTGATCAGTCACAAAGATGAATTGATTGGCCGTGTAAACAATGTGTTAAAGGTCATCAAGGAAAATGGTTATACTAGCTATGCCAATGATTTGGAGGTAGTAGAATGATTCCGAGAGATGAAAAAACTCATGACGAACTCATGGAAGCTTTTAGAGAATATTTTAAAGCTAATCAAAAATGGATGGACAGAGGTTCACGAAGAGCCGGCATGGATACTAGGTTATGGCTGTTAAGAATTTATAATATAGCACGTAATCGAAGACATGCTATCATGGATTGGCGTAAAGAATTAGATCAATTAAAGGCACAGAAAAAATTTCAAAAGGCACAGGCACAGGCACAAAAAGACGCTATATAGTTGATGTCATGGTATTATGAAAATCAACTAGTCACAGAAATATCAGAAGATTACATAGGCTTCGTTTACATCATAACAAACTTAACCACAAATAAAAAATACATAGGCAAAAAACTAGCCAAGTTCGCTAAGACCACTTATAAAGTTGTCAAGTTGAAAAACGGCACAAAGAAAAGAAAAAAGATTCGAGGCAAAATAGAAAGTGACTGGCAAGAATATTATGGCTCCAATGATGAACTCAACAAAGACGTATTAAAATTAGGCAAAGAAAATTTCAGGCGAGAAATTTTATATTACTGCAAGACCAAAAGCGAATGTAGTTACATAGAGGCAAGAGAACAATTTTCAAGGCGTGTATTAGAAAGCGACGATTACTACAACGGGCATATTCAGGTCAGAGTTCACGGCAAACACATCATAGGCAAACAGTTAAACGGTTAAGGCTAGCGCAGGCTAATTTCATGCGCCTCTAAACCTGGACATCGGTGTCACAGGGACGAGAAACTCTGGCCGTTCGGAGGACTCAACCACTACCCGCAAGGATGAGGATAGCAAAATGCCGCTATTTGGTTGTTTGAAAAGGATTAACAGGCTAAAAGAAGGGGCTCTGATGAAAAAGATACAACCCCATGATAGTTAGGCAAGACTATATTTGTTTAATTATTTCCCGTCGTATAGAAGACTGGGCTCGAGGTACAGGATGACCGCCTCTGTAATGCCCTAATATAGTATCGGACTAAGCAACTCGCATAATGTCTTTTTTTCTCCCGGCAACGGGAGAAGTACGTCCACACAATCTGCATAATATATCAGCTACGCAGTGTTTATTATTAACAACAAAGAAAGAAAAAAGTTTTAAGACGTGAGTCTTAAAACAGAGTGAGCTTGCTCACTCTCGAATATAAATAATCATATGAAGATTAATGAATTATTGGATACATCACAGATTGAAGATTTAGATGAAAGTCTATTAGGTCTTTTGGGCACAGGAGTGGGATTAGCTGCAAGAGGTGCTGGAGCTCTTCTTAAAGGATCTAAAACTGGTAAGCAGGCATTACAGGCTGTGGGTCGTAGAGTTGCTCCTACCATGGCTGCTAGTACTGGCAAAGCAGATAGAATACTAAGAAGTGCCGGAGTCGATACTAGTACTTGGTTAAACTCTAAATGGCGTGATGTATTAGCTTGGCAGATTCAAAGAAAAGGCATGAAAGCCTTTAAGGCTGGGCAGGCAGCAGCCTATGAAAATGGTAAAATAGCCACTAATCTAGTAAGTGACTTGGGATTATCAGCATTTGGGCTAGCCACGTTGGCATATGATTTAACCAGTTATTATCATACTAGACAGGCTCTTCAAGAAAAGTATGCCAATGATCCAGATAAATTAGATCAGGCATTGAACGAATTAAATGTAGGCATGGTAGCCTCTGTTTTTCTTCCTAGAGTAGTAGGTACACTAGGCAAAATGACCAGTAAGGTAGTAGGCGGTATCATAGGTAAAGTAGCAGGTCCGCGTGCTGGTGCATTTACAAAGTTTTGGGGAGGCATGGTGGCCAAAGCAGGTGAAGCAAGTGCCATGGCTATTTTCCGTAGTGATGCAGGTAAAAAATGGTTAGCTGATTCCTTGGCATTTGTGTCCACAGGTATAGGTGTTGCATCAAAGTTATTGTCAGCATTAGGTGATTTAATCAAGGCCGCTGGCGGTGTTATTTCTGATCTTTTTAACACTTTATTTGATAATCCCAACTTAATCAGTATAGGTGTAGCTGGTAAATGGTTGCCTAGTGGCATGGGGGACAAGTTACCTTGGCAAAAAGACAAAGATAAAGAAGAACCTACTCCGGCTAAAAAGGATTAAAGCAAGGGCATTCCGCTATTTTTAGTCATCTCAATATTGTCTTTGATAATTTCGTTTATGATTTTTCTATCTTCGTAACCGTAAACATGGAATAGTTCTTGACTGGTTACGCCGCCTCTCATATACCAGCATATACGAAAAATTTCGTCCTTGATAGATTTTGCTGTGTTGTCGTAATTTACAATTAGATCTATAATGTCAGAATCCGACATATAGGTTATTTTTTTCCGAAAAAATTTGATGGATCCAATGTTACAGAAAGATCTGTTTCGTGTTGACAGTTATCACAGGTCACGTGTTGTTTGGGCAAATCCCAGATTTCTTTATTTTTTTCTAATTTCTTTTTGATTTCTTGGAAAAAATGTCTTTCGGTATTTTGTAACCACTCGCTGATGAACTCCATATCTTCTACAACTTCGTTGCCTACTCTAACACTTTCGATACTGCTGATAAAAAGTTTTACTTGTATTTCACTAATGGTTCGATAGATTTCAGCCTGCATACTTTTTATTTTTTCTGGACCATTTTCTTCTTCTGCAAGATCACTTTTGTTTAATTGGAACAACATTTTTTGCAATTTAAAATTTTCTATATTAAAGTCTGTGACTTCTTTATAGGTTAACGGTCTTAAATTAATAGTTAGATCGTCTATGGTAATTTTTCCATCATAAGTTTGATTATTAAAATAGTCTAACATTTTAGTAAGATCTATTTGATAGTCATTTTCGTGATCACATTCTGAGCAAGTGTGACTGATATCCAGTCCTTCTCCATAAGTGGCGATTCTTATGCCGATCAATAATGTATCGATGTCAATACTGGGAATTTCATTGCCTGATTTAATATATGGACAGCAGCTTTCTATTACTTTGGTAGTGCTTTCACCGTTCATTAAGGCATCGGGAGTTTTAAAAATAATTTCATCCATACCAGTCATGCTGAAGATAGGCACATTATTATAATCTCCCTGTAATGAATTATTCTTGTAAAAAAGACCTTTACTGGGGAGACTAATGTAAATTTTCGGTTGTCGAAAATATTTCTGTAATGGATTACCTTGAATTGACATAGTTACTCCGATAAATATAACTATGGTATTTATATACGAATTTTACCGGTAAAAAAAAATGGCAAAAGATGACGGTGTTGGTAAAAAAGTAGTTGATGCAGCTAAAGATGCAGCAAAAGGGCTGGAAGGGTTTGCTAAACAAGCCGGAAGAGCCGATAAAGCTTTAGATTCTTACACTGGATCAGTTGAAGCAGCAGCAGCAGGTGCAGTTGATTTATTAACAACACCTTGGAGGAAGATGGCTCAACTCATAGGCACCAATACGGAAGCCTTTGAGCAGTTAAACAAAACTGGTATGAGTTTTGGTAACAGCATGAACAACATACGCATGAGTGCAGCAGATATGCGTATGGGACTCGATGAGTTTACCAGATTCATGGGAGAGAATCAAAAAAGTTTTGCCAGTCTTGGCGGTACTGTAGGTAAAGGTGCTCAGAATTTTGCTGAAATGAGCAAGCTCATGCAGGCCAACAGTGAAAAATTAACCCAAATGGGTTATGGCTATGAGGAATTAAATCAAATATTGGCCATTCAAGTTGGTGCCAGTAAGGCCAAAATAGAAGGCGATGAAGCCGCTAGAAAAAGACAAATTGACGGTGCAATAAAACTAGCCGAAGAAATGGACGGGTTAGCCAAGCTCACTGGTGTTAGTAGAAAAGAACAAGAAGAAACAAGAAAAGCTCTTCAAAAAGACATGGCATTTGAAGCTGCCATGCGTCAAGAAACACGCAACATGACCAAGGAGGATGCTGAAAAATATAGAGCAGCCATGATGGATCTTGTAGCGACAACAGAAGCTACTCAAGGTGCTGCTGCCGGTGCTGCTATTAAAGAATCGATAATAACCGGAGGTAGTTTACAAAGTGGTGAAGCCATGGCTCATGCTTCTTTGAATAATGAAGCATATCAAAAATCCATGGAAGCTAGGGAAAAAATCAAGCAAGGTGATTATGAAGGAGCCAAACGATCTAAAGAATCATCGGATGCTGCTGCAATAACTTCACAAAATAGTGACGCAAATCTCAGTGTGGCAAGGTATGTGGGAGGCACTGCTGGTAATGTGGCCAAGGGTACAATGGCTGCTACTCAAACACAATTTGAAGGTTTGAAATCTTTAGAGGACTCTTTATCAAGACAAGGTAAAACTATATCAGATGTTAATGAGTTAATGGGCCGACAGAAGGCTGCTATAAAGGAAGAACAAGAAGCTAGGGATGGCGTAACAGCAGCCATGATAACCACAAAGAATAGACTAGCTGATGCAACTGCTGCTACTACTAGGGTAGTAGGCGAAACCATGGGCAAAGGGTCTAAGATGGAACAGGACATGCTTAAGGTTTCCGACAAGAATAGTGCATCTAAGCGGGATGAGTACGCTGACAAGCTTAGGAATTATGGTGTTAAAGGTGCTGTGGAAGTAGGTGCAAATCTTGCAGGTACAGCAGTTGTAGGATTAGATAAGTTAGCTGACGAAGCTGTTAAATTAGCCGGCGAATTGAAAAAATGGTATGATCAGGTTAAAAAACAAAATGATGAAAGAACTCCGGCTAAAGCACCAGGATCTAGAGATGGGGGCACATTAGAAAAAACAGGTAGTCCTATAGAACCCATGGATGCACTTGTTAAAATTCACAAAGGGGAAACAGTATTAAGTCCAGAATCTACTAAAAACATGGCCAAACAATTATCTGAGGGCAGAGAAGGAATGACACAAATGTCACCAGCATCAATTTCTAAGATGCTTGGCCAACCAGGTGGTGCTGCAACTAAATCAGCGGGCGGTGCTATGCCTGGAATTGACATTAATAAAATACTCACAGACATTAAGACCACAGTCAGTAAGGTAGAAATCAGTAACTGGCCAACAGAAATTAAAGAGATTGGCAAAGCAGCATCAGTTCAGACTCAGCCCAAAGCTAAACCTGCTGCCGATGCTTCGTCGGAAGTGGTAAAAAAATCAATTGCAGAGGGCGAGGCAGCAAGGGCTAAGTTAGCAGCAGAAACTAAAGGCATGAATCAGCAGGAAGCTGCGGATCAAATGCAAAAAAGAACAGAACAACTAGCCAAGGAAAAACAACCTGAAGCAAAGCCAGCAGAAGTTAAATCTCCTAATACTTCAGAGTCTTATAAGATCAATGGCAAGGAAGTTGGCAAGGAAGACTTTGACAAGCATATGGAAGCTAATCCAGCCTTGGCTAAACTAATGGACAGTGCCAAAGCTAATTTAGCCAAAGTTAGTAGTGATGCAGGCAGTGTAGGTGGTATGACACCCAGTGTTGGTGGCAGTGGAGATCCAGTAGCAGAGGCAGCCGCTTCAATGGAACGTATGAAAGCCCAGCAGGCACAATTTAACAAGGATGTTGAAGACGCAGAATTAGAAAGATTAATAGCTCAACAAGCTAATTTGAAAAAAACTCAAGATGTTGTCAATGAAGAATTAGGTGTCAAACAACAAGCCAATGAAAAAGAGTTAGATTTCACCAATAGTTTTGTGTTAACAACTGCGGGGTTGAATAATCGTCAACGAGAGATGCACGGTGAATTAGCCAAGTTGACCTTAGAGGATAGTAAAGAAAAATTAGAGGCAAATAAAAAACAACAGGAAGCAACATTAGCTGAAATGAGGGCTATAGATTCCAAAGCCAATGCCATAGAAGCAACAGCTAAAAAAGAAGGTCGTGCTCTGACAGAAAGTGAAGAAGCACAGGTTAAGGCTTTGGATGAAGAAGCTAGTGCAAAGAGCAAAGCCAGGCAAAAAGAAAATGCTCGTATGGCAGATGAGAATAAGGTATTAGAAAGATTAATTCGAGATAAAACAATGGCCGAAAAGGCTGGCATGGAAA
>Ga0209401_1000222_pt1 | contig 39112 bp, 73 predicted proteins | sample M_140807_MF_Meta_FD_187318 | JGI IMG/M metagenome (GOLD analysis project Ga0209401, IMG submission 187318) | Freshwater microbial communities from Lake Montjoie, Canada to study carbon cycling - M_140807_MF_MetaG (SPAdes) (version 2) | ecosystem: Environmental > Aquatic > Freshwater > Lake... | reverse complement strand
AGATAAAAATGACGTATCAAGAGGCTGTTTCATATTTCAAAACAAAGTACCAAATGGCAAAAGCATTAGGCTTAACAAGACAGGCTGTGCAGCATTGGTCTAAAAATTTAGATAAACCTATTCCAGAGTTGCGTGCATATCAGATTAAAGATATTCTTGTTAAACAAGGAGCGAATAATGCGAATAAAGAATTGGGATAAATTTAATTATTATAATGTTTCTAATCCAAAGTATCGTAAAGAGATGACATGGTTTAAGATTTATGGTAGAGATATTTTAAATAATTTAGATTGGTTTTCATTATCTTCTGACCAAAAATCCACTATATTTGAATTATGGTGTTTAGCTAGTCAAGATGAAGGTAACTTGCCTAGTGTTGATATTATAGCATTTAGACTGCGTAAAGATAAAGACTATATAATCAATGCTTTAGAAACATTAAAAGATTGGCTCTGCACTTCGTCTGCCCAAAGTCTGCCCGATGTCTGCCCTTCGTCCGCCCCAGATAAGATAAGAGAAGATAAAATAATATCTATTGTGCGATTTGAAGATTTTTGGAAAGAGTATCCAGTCAATAGAAAAGTAGGTAAAAAGCCATGTATGGAAAAATGGGGTAGCAAGGGATTAGATAATATTGCTGACAAGATTTTGTCTCATGTTAAAACTATGAAACAAAGTAAGTCATGGAAAGAAGGATTTAACCCAGCACCATTAACGTACATCAACCAAGAAAGATGGGAAGATGATAATGCACCTAAACGAAACGTATGGGATAACGCACTATGAACCTAGGTGATGCTATGGAGTCATTAACGGTTAGTCAGTCCGTCATTACTGATTATTATCAACAAAAGGAATATGCTCATGCAGAATTTAAAGTTAAGGATACGTCTGTATTTACTGACGATGTCTTGCGATATTTTAATACTGAAATACATAGCGGCAAAACATTGGGCTTCATTAAAACGGAAGATGCGTTTAGGGTAAGACCAAGTGAGTTGACTGTGTTGACAGGAGTGTCTGGTCATGGTAAGTCTATGTGGCTATCACAAGTTATATTATCACTCATGGCACAAGGAACTAAATGCCTTGTATCAAGTTTAGAAATGAGACCTGTGTTGACATTGGCTCGTATGGTTACACAGACTTTAGGTTCACCAGAACCTACAGATGAATTTATAACTAAATTTTGTGAACGTGCAAAAGATAAATTATATATCTATGACCAGATGGGTTCAACATCTAGTGAAGACATGATAGCTACATTGTATTGGGGCAAACACATTTTAGGTGTAGAAGTATTTGTGATTGACTCACTGATGAAGATGTCAGATATTTCAGAAGATAATTATGAGAAGCAAAAGCTGTTTATAGATAGGCTTGCTGTCACTTGTAGGGATTTAGAAATTCATGTATTCTTGGTAGCACATACAAGAAAGATGGCAGATGAATCAGAGATTCCAGATGCTACTCACATTCTTGGTTCATCACACATACGAAACTTATGCGATAACATTATTTGCGTTTGGCGTAATAGAAATAAAGAGCGTGAAGTAGAAAATAATGAAAAGACAGAAGATGAATTAAAGAAGATTCCAGATGCTATGGTCTTTGTACAGAAGCAACGTAACTATCAGTTTGAAGGTAAGTTTAGTTTTTGGTTTGACCCTAAAGGTTTAAAGTACAAGGAGTCACCACGATGACCATAAATGATTTTATAAAAGAATGTAAAAAATTATATGGTGATGATATAGAATATAAAGTTACCACAAAAGATGGCGTTGTATTTAAACAAACAAAAAAATGGAGTGATAAATATGATTCGGTTCGTTTTGACGAAATACAATTACGAAAACTTACTAACAAAAATTAAGGCACTTGATTTAACTAAAAGATGGCGTGTGAATATTAGCGAGGAAAAAGTTGTGAGGTCATTAGAACAGAATGAACGCCTTTGGTCGCTATATGGGTCAATTGCTAATTACATTGGTGAAGACCCTAGCACTGTTCATGAGTTATTAGGTTATAAGTTTCTTCGTTATCAAACAGAAATTGCTGGAAATGCAGTTGAGTTAGTTAAATCAACAACAAAACTTACTACTAAAGAAATGACTGACTATCAAGAGAACTGTGAACGATGGGCTGCTGGTTTAGGATGGAGTTGGGAACTGTGAGTAATCCATTTAAAATAACAGAACCTACAGTTATAAGTTTTAGTGGTGGTCGTACTTCTGCTTATATGTTGTGGAAAGTGTTACAAGAAAATGGGGGGGGGCTTCCTAATGACGCTATTGTATGTTTTGCTAACACAGGAAAAGAAGAAGAAGCCACACTTAAATTTGTTAATGATTGTTCTGTAAATTGGAATGTGCCTATTCATTGGTTAGAGTATAGAAGTAACAAAAATTTTGTAAGAGTAGATTATAAAACTGCTAGTCGTAATGGAGAACCATTTGAAACAATAATTAAAGAACGTAAAATGTTACCAAATGTTAGAGCTAGATTTTGTACGGCAGAATTAAAAATCAGAACAATGGGTAGATATCTTTCCAGTTTAGGTTGGAAAGAAAGATTAAATATGATTGGCATTAGAGCTGATGAAGGTCGTAGGGCAGTTAAAATGAAATCAGACAATAAAAATGAAGAGCCTATTATGCCTTTACACATTGCTAATATATCCAAACCAGAAGTATTAGAATTTTGGAGTAATAATACATTTGATTTAGAGTTACCTATTATTGACGGAGAAACAATAGGTGGTAATTGTGATTTATGTTTTTTAAAATCATTGCCAAAAATATTAACTTTGATTCAACAAAAACCAGATAGAGCTACATGGTGGGCAAAGCAAGAAGAGTATGTAAGGTCAATTACAGATGGTGATGGAAATAGATTTAGAATTGATAGACCAAAATATGCAGATATTCATAATTTTATAGACAAACAAGAAAATATGTTTGACGATTCAATAGAATGTTTTTGTGGAGACTAAATGAATTATAGAAGCAAAAAATTATTAGAAGCAGTGCGTGAGTTTCCTTGTGCTATGTGTGGTAGGCAAGACGGTACAGTGTGTGCTGCTCATTCTAATCAACAACGTGATGGCAAAGGGACAGGCATCAAAGCACATGACTATCGCATCGCTAGCCTTTGTTACCAATGCCATGATATGATAGACAATCATAAAGAGTTAAGCAGAGAAGATAAAGTAGAAGCATGGGAGTCTGCTCATCGCAAAACTATTGGATTGTTATTTGAAAAAGGATTAATTAAAATATAATGAATATATTATCTTTATTTGATGGAATGTCGTGTGGGCAGATAGCATTAAACCAATTAGGATTTAAAATTGACAATTACTTTGCATCTGAAATAGATAAAGATGCTATGAAAATAGCTAAAAAGAATTTTCCTAATATACAACATATTGGTGATGTAACAAAAGTAAAAGGTAGTGAATTGCCTAAAATAGATTTACTTATGGGCGGTAGTCCATGTCAAGGATTTAGTTTTGCTGGTAAACAATTAAACTTTAACGACCCAAGAAGTGCATTATTTTTTGAGTTTGTTAGACTTCTTAAAGAAACTAATCCAAAATACTTTTTACTTGAAAATGTAAAAATGAAAAAAGAGTCAGAAGATGTTATTAGTGAATATTTAGGAGTAAAACCAATAACAATTAATTCATCACTTGTATCTGCTTAAAACAGAAAAAGATTATATTGGACAAATATTCCTAACGCTACATTGCCTGAAGATAAAAATATTATGTTAAAAGATATATTAGAAACAAATGTAGATAGTAAATATGATTTATCTGATATTGCCAATCATAGAGCAAATACAAATAACAGAAGCAGGGCATTTAAACTTGACCAAGAAAAAAGTGGAGCTTTATTAGCAAACCAACATAAACAAAGTACAGATGCTTTGTATGCAATAAAGGAAATAATTTATAAAGAACCGTATTATACAAGGTATGATAACAATGACGGATGTATAGGTTATGTTGGCAAACAACCAAAACAAGCCACTAAAGTATTTTCTACTAATGGAAAGTCTGTATGTTTAACTGCTCTTGGTGGTGGTCAAGGTGGTAAAACAGGGTTATATGAAATACCATATACAAGAACTTGTAGAAAATTAACACCTACAGAATGTGAGAAATTGCAAACAGTTCCTTTAGGATATACGGAAAGTGTATCAGATACTCAAAGATATAAAATGCTTGGTAATGGATGGACTGTAGATGTAATTAAACATATATTTCAAAACATGGAGATTTAATTGGGTAAAGGTTCTACAAGAAGACCATTGTTAATTTCTGAACAAGAAGCAGAAAACAATTGGAATAAAATATTTAAAAAAGATTACGAAATAGAAAAGCGTTTTATAGATGGTGTATCTAAACCTAACGAAAGTCAATTTGATGGCGACAAGCCCAACGCAGTTAAGTCTTAAGAAGTTAAGAGCAGATGGATACCTAGTAGCAATTACAGAACGATGGAATGCTTTCGCCAAAATTAGACAAGATATGTTTGGCTTCATAGACCTACTTGCAGTCAAAGAAGGTGAGATACTTGCAGTGCAAACTACTACTGCTAGCAACATGTCAGCAAGGGCTAGTAAGATTGCAGACAGTGAGCATGTAGGAATGGTTCGTAAGAGTGGTATGAAAATACATATCCACGGATGGATTAAGAATGGTAGAAAATGGGAATGTAAAGTAATGGATGTATCATGAAGCCACATAGAAGGCAATACGAAGTACACGGTCAATCAGTTAATTTAGAAAAGTTTCGTATTCATATTTTAGAAGTTATTAGCGATAATGAATTAACTATTCCACAGATAGCAAATGCTTTAAAAACTGAATCAAGAAAATTAATGGGTGTGTTATACAACATGCATGCAGAAAAATTAATTAATATTAACAAAGAAGGAAGGTTTCTTTTGTTCTCTAAAGTTAAACCTTCATTGCTGCAAGAAATATATCATCCTATGCCAGACTTTAGCGATAGGATTAAAAGTATTTACATTAACTCAAGCGAGGAATAGATGCACATAGACAGACTTAAGCAGATACTTGATGACTGGGCTTTATGGATGCACTCACCTAGTCACAAACTAGGCTATCCAAGCAAGTCTCTTGGCATGATTAGCGGTGGTGAGTCTACTAGCGAAGCCTTTGAAGACATGGTATCTGCTATGGATATGACTAATGTTAGAACTATTGATGTCATAATCAGTAACTTACCTAGAGACCAAAAAGATGCAGTGTACGCTAGATACCTTAAAACTGTTAAGTACGATGACTATGAGTACCAGTTAGGGCTTGCCTTTGATAATCTACTATCTATAGCTTCAAGGCGTATAGTCGCTTGACAAACGTATATTAGTTATGCTATAATTCTGCTGTTGGGATAGTCTCGCCCATACTTTCCGTAATACATTTAAGCCCTTGTAAATAAAGGGCTTTTTTATTGGACCAAATATGAAAAAATCTGCAGCTACAAAAAAAATCGGTAAAGTAATGAAAGAATACGGTGCTGGTAAACTACATTCTGGCTCAAAAATGGGTAAAGTAGTCACTAGTCAAAAGCAAGCAGTAGCTATTGCACTATCTGAAGCAGGAAAATCTAAATCCAAAAAGAAGTAAAATTTTCAAAAGTTTTGAAATTTCCTGACTGAATTAGGTCATTCCCTGAAAAGTTTTCAAAAGTTTTTGAGTCAATCCTCTGCATTTGTAATTGCAAATGATAATCATTCTCATTAAGATTTTCGGGTATAATTAGCCCCTTAAGCCGCTTAAGCTTTTTAAAAAATAGATCATTCATCGGATTTTCGCATAGCCTTAATCCTTATAAATAAATATACTAAAAAAATAAGCCCTATAAATAGGCTTTAAAGCTTTTAAAATTTAATTCATATAGTAAGCCTTTAAGAAAAGATAAAAGGGGCTAAAAAGCCCCTTAAAATTGATTTTAACCCTATTAAATAGCTAAAATAGGTATAGTTTTTATAATAAAGCCGCTAGTATCTTTTTTGGCTTTTCCTTTAGCATATAAGCCTAAAATAGTATTTTTAGGGGCTAAAAACGTTAAATCTGATTCATCCCCATTAAGTACTGGCAAGCCCATAAAATAAGCGGGCAAGTTTTGATCCGAAAATACAGCCGCTAATCTCATATTCTTTTTAATTGCTATCTCATTAAATTTTTGAAATTCTGGTTTATTTGAATAGCTAAAAGTAAGATCATAATTTTTTGGTAAATTATCTCTATTTGGATTTTTGGTATAGTCATAAAACTGTACATCATCAAATAATTCAAAAATAGTGATTGATCGATAATTAAACCCTATAAAACGATCATAATGATCAAATTTAATATTCTCAAATTCAATATCGCTTAAGCCGTTAAGCCTTATGACTGGGATTAAACCATTTTTAATAGCTGTCTTTTTTAAGGCATGTATTTCAAAGGCTAATTTATTCATAAAAGCATTAATGTCACTATGAAATAATTTTGTACGATTAAGCCTAGCATTTTGTACATTATTAAAAATGCCCCTGCCTGCCGTGTTTAAACATGCATTTATACATCCTGCAGCTTTAGCAAATGGGCAAATATTTTTACCGCCTAAAGTATACGGGGCTAAATACATAATGCCAGTAAGATAACCTTTTTGAAGCCCTTTTATAGTTTTTGAATCCTGATTAATAGATAATAATTTCATAGATTAAACCCTTTTTTATAATTGTAATTGTATAAAGGCTAAAATATAGCCCTAAAGCCTTCAATGGTTTAAAGGCTTTAAGATATATTTAAATAGGCTTGCCGCCTAAAGCTTTTTTTATTATTTCATTAGCTAATTTTTTTGTATTGCATAAAAAATACCGTTGATTAATTAAGCCGCTATCCTTAAATTTAAATAATTCATTCATAAACAGCATTAAGCCTTTATTATCAAAGCGGGCAATTTTTTTAGATTGAAAATCGATAATATACATAATTAATGCCCTTTTGGTAAAACCATGCCTATTTTGGCATTTTCATCAATAGCAAAATCAACGGCAAATTGTACTAATTGACTGGCTGCCTTTTCGCTAGGGGCATAATAATAAATACAATTCATTATTGATGATAATAAACCCGCTAGCTGCTCATGATCTGGATTTTCATTAATTAATGATAATTCCTCTAAAGCATTAAGCCCTGCATTGTAACCGCTGTCAAAGTTTTGATTGATCATTGTAAGCCCCTTTATAAAATTGCATTAATTAAAGTATTTAATTCTTTTTGCTTTTTGGTATGAATGACAGGCTGCCAATTGCCATTGATAAAGGCTTGATCGATATCATGGCTATATATTGATCCAATTTCATTAAATATACCTTTTACATCAGCATAACGTATATTACCTTTTTTATTATCTATTAAAACAGCCCCAAAGCCATTTTTTAAGATTATTTGAGTACCTTTTTTAAGATCATTAGTATTTAACATTTTTAAGCCCCTATAATTAAAAATAAAAGAATCCAGCAATAAAACGATATAAAGCAAAAAGCCAATAAAATAAAGTTTTTAAGAATAGTCATAATTATTGATCCTCAATATTGATTGATGAAAAGTCACCATGTTTACTTGCTAACATAGAATTATAGTCCGCTAATTCATCATCGTATAAAAATTGATCATCCAGAATATGCTTTTTATCGCTAATGACTGTAAAATTAAACCTTTTTGTATCATCAATGCTATTTAATGCCGTTATAAGTTTTTTAATGTTTTGCATGATTTTCTACCCTTTTTGTAATGTTATTAGATAAGACAGCTATTAAGTATAAATTTTGCATTCTTTTAGAGTCCAGATTTTCAAGCCTTGATAATTCATCGCATATTTGATCAATGCTATAATTATTTAATTGATCCAAATTATCTATGGTTATCATTAATAAGCCCCTTTCTTATATTGCTGCGGGGCTATTGAATCCCATATTTGAAATTCATGATCGTAAATCATAGCTAGTTTACGTAAATTATCCTTTTCGCTTGATCCTTTCATATAAGCTTGATGATCATCGCTATAATTATAAAACCAGTCATGAGATTCTAAAGCTTTGAGATAATCCTTTAATCCTTGCATAGTATTCATTTTAAGCCCCTTTATTAAACGTATTAAGAATTGAGACGGCATCTTTTAAGGGTATATTAAAAACAGCCTTAATGGTTGCAGCGTCAATTTGAGTATCCTGCTGCCTTGCATTGTATAAAGTATTCATTATCCAGTCATACTTTAATTGTGATTGATTAGTCATACTGTTATATCCTTTATATAGTGAATGAATCATTAATTTATAGTATATTTAAGTTTACTTCAATAGGTTTATCGGATTTATAAAAAGGGTTTATGTAATTATGCCCTAATGTATATCTATTGTATGATCTTATCTTGCTGCTCTTATTAGTATGTAACGTTTTAAACTTATATTTAATACCTTTAGCATCTAAAGCTTTAATATAGGTTGATAGATCGCAATCTTCTTCAAGATAAGCCCATGCATACTTGTCATTAGATCTTATATAAGAATAAGTACTAATTTTATCCCATATTTCAAGGTTAAATAGCTCTGATAAATGTACTTTAGCCCATCCATGGGAAGGATCGGTATATATAGTGATTAATTTCATAATAGCCCCTTAATTAATGAGAGTGATTGAATGATCAATAGCATATTGCTTTAAATCATCCATGTTATAAAAGTAAACATAATCCAAAGTTTCGGATCGTTTATTATTATGCTTTTTAAGATATAAGCAATAATTGACTGGTGAATCATAACCTTCAAATTTATAAAATCCATATTTCATGTTAAGCCCCTATTCTTTTAATGTTAGAAAATGCTAATTGATTGCATAGTACATCTAGTTTATGCAGCCTATTAATTAAGATAGATTGATAGCTAATCTTATAAGCCCTATTATGTAGATTAAACCATAATGTATTACGTACCTTTAAAGCCTTGTCATATGTATTCATGATGAACCCTTTATATAATTAGTAAACTTATGTTTACTTATAAGCATTGTGAATAGCTATTGAATACTTGTCAATAAGATAAATTGTAAATGAATTGTAACAGTTTAAAAGCTTAAGCAATAAGCATGCCAGTTTTAAGAATACCCATTAAATAAATATGTATACATGAATAGGATTGTATGATAGATAAACCAATTAAGAATGAGAATCATTCGCATCTAGATAACGTGCAAGCGGATACGATGCCCGATGCATTAAAGCAGGATGATATAAGCATGGATGATATACATAGTGACAATGCTTTGATCCCTGATACCGTTGATGCTAGCAAGGATAAAGGCGGAAGACCCCCACACCTTCCAGATGCGACCACCCGAAATAAAGTATTCATGTTATCTACAGTAGGGACACGCCACGAAGATATTGCAACAGTACTTAACATTAGTGCAGATACCTTGACTAAGTATTACCAAGATGAATTAGCCAAAGGTCGTATTGAGGCTAACGCTTCTGTAGCAGAGACCTTATTCAAACAAGCTAAAGAAGGCAACACCACTGCTATGATATTCTGGTTGAAGTCTAGGGCTAAGTGGAAAGAAACATCACAACACGAGATAAGCGGTAACCCTGACGGTACACCTGTTGAAGTAAAGATTATTACAGGCATATAAGACCCCCCACCCTTATTTTTAAAAAAACGAAAAACCCCAGTTATTTGAAACGCCAGTACCCCAAATTTTTATAGGATATAAAATGGAAGAGTTTAAAGACGACACATCACAGGATAAGATTGTGAGCATATTTGCCCTTATGTGCCTGCATGCTGTCACTAATGGACATATTAACCACTGGCGTGCCAAAACCTTTTCCATACACTCTGCCCTAGGCGAGTTCTATTCTGGGCTAGAAGGTGCCATAGATTCATTCGTAGAGGCATATATGGGTAAGTATGGCGTATTAGAAGATTACACAGAGTTTTATAGTCTTCCTAGCAAAGACCCTATTGAGGAATTAGAACAACTGTCAGACGCTGTGAAAGAAGTTCGTGCTAAACTACCACAAGATTCAGAATTGCAAAACCTTATAGATGAGATTGCTGACCTTATTGACTCAACACTTTACAAAGTTAGATTCTTAAAATAATGGATGGTCTGCTTAATTTATCTCCAGACCAATTAAAAGAGATTATTGCTCGTGTTAATGGAGGCTATTCTGTTGGCGGAGGTAGTCAAGGTTATGGTGGTGGAGGAAGAATAGGTTATACTCAACCTATGGGAAATGATGCTTTATCTGTAGGTATATCTGGTAGCGGTTATAAAGCTGGTCAGTATTCAGACTTTCAACCTACAGCAGTAGATGCTAATTACCATACAGGTAATAATGATATTGGTTTACAGTACAGTCAAAACCAAGGCAATATGCGTGGACAACTACCACAAGAAATACAAGAAAATATTCCTGTACAAGCTCCAATTACAATGGAAAATTTATTACAACTTTTATTTAGAAAGTCATTCTAATGAAAAACGGATTATACGCAAACATAAACGCTAAACAAAAACGTATCGCTGCAGGCTCTGGTGAGAAGATGCGTAAGGTAGGCACTAAAGGTGCTCCTACTGCTATGGCATTTAAACAATCAGCAAAGACAGCTAAAAAGAAATGAGTGCTGCTTGGCAAAAGAAAGAAGGTAAGAACCCTAAAGGCGGACTTAACGCCAAAGGTCGTGCATCTTACAAAGCTGAAACAGGTGGCACTCTAAAAGCACCTGTAAAGTCTGGTGACAATCCTAGGCGTGCATCCTTTCTAGCTCGCATGGGTAACAACGCAGGTCCAGAACATAAACCTAACGGTGAGCCAACAAGACTCTTATTATCCCTAAAGGCTTGGGGTGCTTCATCTAAAGCAGACGCTAAAGCTAAAGCTAAAACTATTTCAGCAAGGAATAAAAAGAAATGAAATGTCCTATAGCCACACATGATATTAAGTTAAACCTTAAGCACAGAGATTGGGCATTTAAGAACGTAGGTTATGGTCCAGTAAACCCAGACATAGAAGATAAAGTATTTTGGGCTAAACGTGCAGACGAATGGGCTACTACTCCAGAGATTGCTCAACAATCACGTTGTGGTAACTGCTCTGCCTTTATCCAAACACCAGAAATGATGCAATGTATTGTGAATGGTGTAGCAGGTGATGAACCTGTAAACGAGTCTTATGCACCAGAAGTCATTGCTTCTGCTGAACTAGGTTATTGTGAACTATTCGATTTTAAGTGTGCTGCTGACAGAACTTGTTCTGCGTGGTTAGTAGGTGGTCCAATTAAAAAGCCACTTACTTCAGCACAAAAGAAAATGCTTATGATGGCTAAATTTGAAAATGGTAATAAAGAAAACGACACTAATGAATATACAAATGGAGAATAATAATGAGTAGCATAAGATTTGATGATAATGAAAATTTAGTAGACGCTTATGTACCAAGTACATCACAAGTATTTACAGTAGGTAATACTACAGCAGCTTCAACAGCATTTGGTGCAGGAACAACTTTAGTAAGAGTGTCTTGTTCACTTGGTCATTGCCATGTAGCGTTTGGTACAGCTCCAACAGCTTCCATTACAACAAGTATGATGATTCCAAACAACTCTGTAGGTATCTTCAAAGTTAATGCAGGTGATAAGATTGCTTATATTAAAGACGCTGCTGTAACTTCATCAACACTTTGTGTAACGGAACTAGCATAAACAAATAAACTTTAAGGAGCGATGACCCTATATGGAGTCGCAAAGCAAAACATTAGACACAGGTTATAGACCACGAGTACCACAAAAACTTATACACAATGCTGTAAAAGATAATCGCTTTGTGGTAGTGGTAGCACATAGACGTATGGGTAAGACTGTTTCGGCTATTAATCAGCTTATACATTCTGCCCTTACATGCACTAAAAAAGACCCACGCTATGCTTATGTAGCTCCAACATACAATCAATCCAAGAGAATTGCATGGGACTACCTTGTAAACTACACTAGACCTCTTGGTGCAAAGGTAAACATTGCTGAACTTCGTGTTGATTTTATGGGTAGACGTATCTCACTATACGGTGCAGATAATCCAGACTCACTTCGTGGTATTTACCTCGATGGTTGCGTCATAGATGAAATAGGAAACATAAATCCTTCAGTATTTAGTGACATTGTACGACCAGCATTAACAGATAGACTAGGTTTTTGTGTTGCAATGGGTACTCCAAAGGGAAATAACCATTTTAGAGGTCTTAGAGACCGTGCAGCAGAAGGTCAAGGATGGAAATTACTAGAGTTTAAGTCTTCTGACACTAAACTTCTTAACGAACAAGAATTATCTGCAGCAAAATTAGAGATGGGTGATGACAAATTCAACCAAGAGTTTGAATGTTCATTCAATTCACCAGTAGAAGGTTCATATTTCTCTAAATTAATTAACGAAATTGAAGAAAAAGCACACATGACCGAGATTCCTCGTGATGATTTGTGCAGAAGTTACACTGCATGGGACTTAGGCATGTCAGACTCTACTGCAATTTGGGTAGCACAGCTAACTGGTAAAGAAATTCGTCTTATTGACTACATGGAAAACCATGGTCAAGGTCTTGAATACTATGTTTCATGGCTAAAAGACAATGATTATATGCACTTTGAACATATTTTACCTCATGACGTAGAAGTTCGTGAGTTAGGCACTGGAAAATCTCGTAAAGAAGTATTAGAAGACGCAGGATTATCAATTATTACTGCACCACGACTTAATGTAGCAGATGGAATACAAGCAGCTAGACGAATTATTCCTAGATGTTGGTTTGACCCAAAAACAAAACAGGGTTTAGATGCTCTTCGCAATTATAGAAGGCATTATGATGAAAAAAGAGCAGTCTTCCATGATAGACCATTGCATGATTGGTCATCACACGCTAGTGACGCATTTAGATACCTTGCAACAGGTTTAAACGATGCTCCTGCAGAGGAATGGAACAGACCTATTAACGTAAATACAAATTGGATAGTATAACAATGGCAAAAGCAAACAAATCTGGTTATATAATGGATGAAAGTAAACTTAAGGCTATTCTAGATTCTGAAATCTGGAGTTCATTAGGTTACATTCAATCTGAAACCACAGGTGAACGTCAACAAGCACTTGAATACTACTTACGCAGACCATACGGTAACGAAGTAGAAGGTAAATCTCAAGTTGTTACTGGTGAAGTAGCTGAAGCTGTAGACGGTGCATTGCCACAACTCATTCGTATATTTACATCCTCTGAAAACATTGTTGAATTTAACCCAGTTAAAGAAGGTGACGAACCTTTAGCTAAACAAGCAACAACTTATGTCAACCATGTATTCTATAAAGACAATGATGGCTTTAGTGTATTACACAATTGGTTTAAAGACGCACTTCTAGAAAAAGTTGGCGTTGTTAAAGTATATTGGGATGACGAAACTAACATAACCAAAGAAACATATCAAGGTTTAACAGACGATGAGCTTGCACTCATTATGCAGGATGAAGAAGTTGAGATTATTAGTGTTGACACAAAAGAAAATCTTGATGAAAACCTTAATCCTAATGAAACTATAAAGACACACAATGTTAAGTTAAGAAAAACAGTTCGCAATGGTACAGTTAAAGTAGAAAATGTACCACCAGAAGAGTTTATTATTTCTAAACGTGCTAGAAACATTCAAGAGTCTGGATTCTGTGCACATCGTAAGATGATGACTCGCAGTGAGTTAGTTGCAATGGGTTTTGACCCTAAAGTTGTTGAAGGTTTAATGACTGGCAATGCTTTAGAGTACTCTCCAGAAAGAATTGCACGTTATACTCGTGGTGAGCAACCAACTGACATGATGTCACAAGACCACTCTATGCAATTAGTAGAAGTATATGAGTGTTATATTAAAGTAGATTACAATAATGACGGTGTTGCTGAACTTCGTAAGATTGTATATGCTTCTAGCGAGATTTTAAGTGATGAAGACTGTGATTACATTCCTTTTCACTCTATTTGCCCATTACCAATTCCACATAAATTCTTTGGTAACTCATTAGCTGACCGTACAATGGACTTGCAACTTATTAAGTCTACAATTACTCGTCAAATGTTAGACAATCTTTACCTAACAAACAATTATAGAGTTGGTGCAGTAGAAGGACAAGTGAACCTAGATGACCTTCTTACATCAACAGCAGGTGGTGTTATACGCATTAAAAATCCTAATGCACTAGTACCATTAACTGTTCAATCAAGTGCGTCACAGTCGTTTCCTATGCTTGAATACCTAGATAATGTACAAGCTAAACGTACAGGTGTGTCAGACCAACAACAAGGTCTTGACCCTAACGCTTTACAAAATACAACAGCTACTGCAGTGTCTACAATGTCAAGTGCAGCTAACGGTAAGCTAGAACTTATTGCTCGTATCTTTGCAGAAACAGGTGTTAAGTCATTATTCCAATCTATTTTTAGACTTCTTTGTAAATACCAGAAACAAGCAAGAACAATTCACATTACTGGACAATATGTTCCATTTAATCCTCGTGAATGGTCAGAAAACTATGGCATTACTATTAACGTAGGTTTAGGCAATGGTTCACGTACAGAACAACTTGCTACATTGCAAATGATTTTAGGTAAACAAGAACAAATTATTCAAGGCTATGGTCCTTCTAATCCACTTGTAAATCTTAAACAATATAGAGACACTTTAGCACGCATGATTCACATGGCTGGCTTTAAAGATGCTTCTGGTTTCTTACAAGAAATTAGTCCAGAACAATTAGCTCAATTATCACAACCAAAACCAGCTCAACCTGATTCTAATGTACAAGCTACACAAATCTTGGCACAAGTTGAAAAAGAAAAAGCTCAATTAAGAGCACAAACTGAAATGGCTAAGTTAGCATTAGAAAAACAACAAATGGAATTAGATAATGCTCGTAAGCAATTAGAGTTACAACAACAAGCATTTAAGATTCAAGCTGATGCAGTTAATAAAGCAAAACAAACTCAACAAACTCAAACTAAAACTATAGTTGATGCTTTGTCTCAAGTTAAAAATATGCACAAAGGAATGTAATTGAATATACAAAACATTCAAAACATTCTTAAAGATGATGATTTTAAATCAGTCTTACAAATGATGATTGATAGTCATATGCAACAAATTATAAACTCTAATGACTCAGATAAAGAAATTAGAGAGCAGTCCTATTATAAAATAGCTGCTATAAAAGAATTAATCGGCAGTCTTGAAGCTATTGCAGCAGGTCAGGCAATAGTTGAGAACCGATTTAAGATATTGTAGATAATTCTACATTTGGTAAGCCTCCCATAGAGGTAATATAGGAAAATAAATGAGTGAAAACACCATGACTCCAGAAGGTTCTGGAAGTGGCACGCTTACTGTAAGTCAAGCAGCCAATGCGTTTGAAGGTTTAATGGACACCCCAGCTAACTCTACTGAGCAACTAGCAGGTGAACAAGAACCACAAGAACAAGCACAGGAACAAGAAGCAGAGCCACAACAAGAAGCAGAAGTAGTTGATGACAATGCCGAAGTACAAGAAGATGACAGTCAAGAAGAAGAGCCTTCATATGTAATTAAAGCCGCAGGAGAAGAAAAAGAAGTACCTCTATCTGAATTGATTAAAGGTTATCAGCTTGGTGCTGACTATACGAAAAAAACTACCGAAGTAGCAGAACAACGTAAGCTAGTGGAAGCTGAACGTGGTGCTATTGAGGAAGCCAAGTATGTTCGTGATAATTATGCTCAACGTTTGCAAGCAATAGATAATTTTCTAACTTCGCAAATGCCACAAGAGGATTTAGCTTCTCTTAAGGAAAACGACCCTATAGGCTATGCAGTTAAAGTTGCTGAACTTTCTGAAAAGAAAGAACAACTCCAAGCTATAAGAGCCGAACAAAGCAGAATTGCTCAAGAGCAACAATCTGACTATGCTCGTGCCATGTCTGACAGAGTTGCACAGGAAGCATCTAAACTAGCACAAGTCCTACCAGAGTTTTCAGACCCAACCAAAGGCGATAACATCCGTAAGGAAATTCGTAACTATGGTAAAGCGTTAGGATTTACAGATGAGGAACTCTCTAATGTATATGACTCTCGCCATGTTCTGACTTTACATAAAGCAATGATGTATGACAAACTTCAGAAATCAAAACCAGCTATCACTAAAAAAGTGAATGAAGCACCAAAGATGATTCGTTCAGGTAATAGTGGTGGTAATAAACAAAGTCAAGAACAAGCATTACAAAAACAACAATCCCAGTTGCGTAACTCTGGAAGAGTAAGAGATGCCGCAGCTTTATTTGAACAATTATTAGATTAAGGAAATTAAATCATGGCAACGTATCAAACCTATACAGCTATTGGTCAAAGAGAAGACCTTTCAGATGTGATTTACAACATTTCTCCAACAGAAACACCATTCTTAAATTCAGTAGGCAAATCAAAAGCTACTGCTATTTACCATGAATGGCAAACAGACTCATTAGCAGCAGCTTCTACTTCAAATGCAGCAGTTGAAGGTGCAACAGCTTCTGATGCAACAATTTCTCCAACAGTTCGTGTTGGTAACCGTACACAAATCTCACAAAAGACTATCAAAATTTCTGGTACTCTTGATGCAGTAAACAAAGCTGGTCGTAAATCTGAAAAGGCTTACCAATTAGCTAAAGCATCTAGTGAAATTAAACGTGATATGGAAGCAACTTTGTTATCTAACCAAACTGCAGCTAATGGTAACTCTACAACAGCTCGTAATCTTGGTGGTTTACAAGCATGGTTAGCTTCTAACACATCAAACGGTTCTGGTGGTTCAGCAGGTGCTAACGGTACTACAGCTAGAACAACTGGTACTGATAGAGCTTTCACAGCTACATTACTTAACACTGTTATGCAATCAGCGTTCACAAACGGTGGTTCACCAACATTGTTATTAGTAACACCAGCTCAAAAAGTTGTGGCTTCTACATTCTCTGGTATTGCAACTCGTTACAGAGATGTACCAGCTAACCAACAAGCTCAAATCATCAATGCAGCAGATGTATACGTTTCTGACTTTGGTATCATCCAAATCGTTCCAGACCGTTTCATCCCTAACACTGACTCTGATGACACAGCTTTCTTATTAGATACAGAAATGGCAGCAGTAGCTTACTTACGCCCATTCCAAACTAATGAGCTTGCTCAAGTTGGTGACGCTGATTTAACTCAACTTCTTGTAGAATATACACTTGAAGTTAAGAACGAAGCAGCACATGGTATTATCTCTGACTTAACATAAGTTAGTTGAGGATAGCCCTAGCAATAGGGCTTTCTCTTTATAGCTTTTAATAAGAGTTATAAACAGAAGGAATAATATGACTTGGAATTATAGAATTATGAAACGTAAATGCCCAGAAACTGGTGAGATTTACTATGCTTTAAATGAAGTCTTTTATAAAAAAAATGGCAAACCTATGGCTTATAGTGAACGTGATGATATTGTAGGTGGTAGTCATGAAGAAATTGTAGAAACATTAGAAATAATGTTATTTGATGCCAAGAAAGATGCTCCAGTATTAACAGAGGAAGATTTTAAAAAATGACAGATAAAGTAATTAATAATGGAATTACTCAAACATCTTTCCATGATAATGGTGATGATTTAGTTATTGCACACTCACAAAATGTAACAGCTATTGTAGATGCTAATAAAGCAGAGTACGCACAATCAGATGAAAAACAAAGATGGAGTGACAATTCTTTTGGTAACAAAGTTGCTTCTATTCCATTAGTAGTATTCCAAGAACTAGAAAAACAAGGTATCACTCGTGGACTAACTGTCATAGATATGCCACGATTTAAATCATGGCTAAACAACCCAGACAACCGAGCATTTAGAACCCGCACAGGAAGAATTTAATGATAACAAACTATACTGACCTTCAGTCTACAATAGCCGACTACTTGGCTCGTACAGATTTGACATCACAAATCCCATTGTTTATTCAATTAGCAGAGAATAGATTAAGACGTGATTTACGCATTAGACCTATGCTTAAAGTAGTTACAACTTCAACTACTGCTAGTGACCCAACAGTAGCATTACCTACAGACTTTTTAGAAATTAGAGACTTACATATAGAGTCAAGTCCAATTCAAACACTTGTTTACCAAAACCCAAGTAACTTCTTTAGAAATACAAAGGCTTCTACAGCAGATAGTGGATCACCAAAATTCTATACAGTAATGGGTCAAGAGTTTCAATTTGCACCTATTCCAGACACTGCTTATACGCTTAAAATGGTTTACTATGGTGCACCTACTTATTTAAGTTCATCTAATTCATCTAATGCTTTTCTTGCTAACTGCCCAGATTTATTACTATATGCAAGTTTAGGTGAAGCAGAACCTTATTTAATGAACGATGCAAGAGTAGCAACATGGGCACAACTATACGATAGAGGACTTAACTCATTAACAATATCAGATGATGCTGGTGAAAACCCTTCAGCACCAATGGTAATTTCATTAGCAACAAGATAACTTAAAAGGAAAACATTATGTCAGAAATAAGCAATTATTTGGAAAACGCACTTATTAACGTAACTTTAAGAGCAACATCTTATACAGCACCTACTACAGTATATGTAGCTTTATATACTAGTGACCCTACAGACGCAGACGCTGGTACAGAAGTTTCTGGTGGTTCTTATGCTAGACAGTCAGTAACATTTGCTGCACCTTCAGATGGTGTAACTACTAACTCTGCTGACGTTACATTCCCAACAGCAACTGGTACATGGGGAACAGTAGGCTGGCTTGCTATTAGAGATGCTTCTACAGCAGGAAACTTACTTTATTACACACCATTAGACGTTAGCAAATCTATTACTTCTGGTGACGTATTCAAGATTGCTACAGGCAACTTATCAGTTACATTAGCTTAATACTTAACGTTAAACGTTAAACGATAAAGGAATATAAATGGCTTTAGTCATTAAAGACCGCGTTAAAGAAACGACAACCACTACTGGCACTGGTACGCTTACGCTTGCAGGTGCTACTACAGGTTACCAGTCATTTAGCACAGCTATAGGTAACACAAATACTACATACTATACTATTTCTACAACTACAGGGTCAGAATGGGAAGTAGGTCTTGGTACAGTAGGTGCAGGTACATTAGCTAGAACAACTATTCTTGCATCATCTAATGGTGGTAGTGCTGTCAACTTTAGTGCTGGTACTAAAGACGTATTCGGTACTTACCCTGCTGGTAAAGCTGTTTATTCTAATATTGAAAGTGATATTACTATAAATGGATTAACAGTAGGTAAGGGTGGTGGTTCTTTATCAAGCAATGTAGCTTTAGGAAATTTAGCTTTAAATGCTACTAATACAGGTAGTGGTAATAATATAGCTATAGGCTCTTCTGCTTTAGTTACAAATACATCAGGTAATAATGGAGTAGCTATAGGTTTTAATGCACTTCAATTTAATACTACAGGTGGTTCTAATGTTGCTATTGGATATCAAGCATTAAATTACAATACTACAGGTGGAAGTAATAATGCTACTGGTCAAAGAACATTATTCTACAATACTACAGGTGGTCAAAATACAGGTTATGGACATAACGCACTTTATAATAATACTACAGGTTCAAATAATACAAGCATAGGATATTCTGCTCTTTATAACAACACCACAGCCGTAGCTACACTAGGTTCAATCACAGGCGGTTCAGGATATACCAATGGTACATACTCTGCCGTAGCTATGACACCAGTATCAGGTGCTACATTCACTACATACCCAACAGTCGATGTTACAGTATCAGGTGGTGCAGTGACAGCAGTAACATTAGTCACCAATGGTGTAGGTGCATCAGTTACAACAGCTACAGTTTTAACAGTAGCAGCAGCTCTTATAGGTGGAACAGGAAGTGGCTTTAGTATCCCTGTAGCTACTTTTGGAACAGGTACTAATAACACAGCTGTTGGTCAGGGTGCTTTAACTGCAAATACTACAGGTATAACTAACACAGCGGTAGGTGCAGTTGCTTTAAATTCTAATACTACAAGCAATCAAGCCACAGCAATAGGATATGCTGCATTACAACTTAATACTACGGGTGGTGCAAATACAGCAGTTGGATATTTTGCAAATAGACAAAATACAACAGGCGTAAATAATGTAGCAGTAGGTACTAACGCATTAACTGCTAATACTACAGCTTCATCTAACACAGCAGTAGGCGTAAGTGCTTTAGCTGCTAATGTTTTAGGTAGTAATAATACTGGTATTGGTCTCAGTGCATTAGCGGCTAATACAACCAATGTAGCAACACTAGGAACAATTGTAGGTGGTACTGGATACAATGGTGGTGCTTCAGGTGGACCATTCACAGTACAAGCATCTTTATCTTCAGGAACAGCAGCTACTACATACCCAACCCTATCTATTACAGTTACAAGTGGTGTTATTACTGCTGCTACTTTAGTAACTAATGGTGTAGGATTTAAAGACACTACGACAGTATTAACAGTAACATCTGCCGCTATGGTAACAGCAGGTTTTGCAGCTGGTGGTTCAGGATTTACTGTTCCTGTTGCTACATTACAATCAGGAGTAAGCAATACTGCTGTTGGTACTGGGGCATTAAAAACTAATTCTACTGGGCAATATAATACTGCTATTGGTGCTGGTGATTCAGGTGGATTTAATGCTTTAAGTGCTAATACCACATCTTCATTTAATACTGCAATAGGAAATGGTGCATTAGGTAAAGCTACAACTGGTGGCAGTAATACCGCAATAGGTTACCAAACATTACTAAATACTACAACTGGTGTAGGCAATGTTGGTGTAGGTGGAGTACATTCAGGCTCTGTTAATTCTGCTTTAAATGCAAATATTACTGGCTCTCAAAATACAGCTATGGGTTCAGGAGCTTTAACATTAAACACTGCATCTGATAACACTGCTTTAGGTTGGGCTGCTGGTGCATCTGTATCTACAGGTACACAAAATACTATTATTGGTCGTTCTGCTGCTAAATCAGGTACAAATGATTTAACCACAGGTTCTAACAACATCATCATAGGTTATAACGCTGCTGCATCTGCTGCAGGCGTGTCTAATGAAATTACGCTTGGTAATAGTTCTTGCACAAGTTTAAGGTTAGCTCCACTTATTACTGGTTATACTTCTGCTGCACCTACAATAGCTTCTGCTGCAACTATAGCACCTACTAAACCAATATCTTTTGTATCAGGTACAACAACCATAGATACTATTACAGCTCCTGCACCTATATCAGCAGGTGGTGGCTCAATTACACTTATTCCTACTGGAGTATTTATGACAAGTATTCTAGGAAATATAGCACTAGCAACTACAGCAGTCGTAGGTAAAGCTCTCATACTTACTTATGATGCAACAACAACTAAGTGGTATCCATCTTACTAAAGGTTAAAACATGGCAATAACATACACATGGTCAGTAACATCTATGTACACTCTACCAATGGTAGAAGGTCAAACAGATGTCGTAGTATTAGCACAATGGTCTGTATCAGGCACAGATGGCACATACTCAGAAACATTAGGTAGCAACACAACACAATTCACTATATCTGCTGACGACCCTAACTTCACACCTTATGCTGACCTAACAGAAGAACAAGTCGTAGGTTGGATTAAAAAGATTTTAGGTGAAGATGGTGTAGTAAGTTATGAAAATACGATTGCAGGCAGTATAGTTTCAAAAGCTAACCCACCTGTCACACCTACAGCACAACCATTATCATGGGCTAACTAATGTTAGGCTTTAGTGCCATATCAGAAGCACCTATAAGTGACTTAGGCTATAAAGACCCATCCTTTCGTGCTTCTGCACAAATTAATGGTTACGCTTATGTAACAGGTGCATCTAGTGTAAGTTATTCTATATCATCTGCAATTAATGGCTATGCTTACGTTACTGCATACCCTAACGAAATATATTCAGCTTTTGCTCGTATAAATGGCACAGCTAATGTAAGTGCTTTAGCTTACAGAACATTAAGTTTTAATGGCACTATAAACGGTACTGCTCTTGCAAGGGCTAATGCTTACCGTATTATGTCTTTCAATGGTGCTATAAATGGTACTGGTACAGTTACAGCTAATGGATTAAGAATTAGACTAGCTAATGCAGCTATAAATGGTCTTTCTACAGTTACAGCATTAAGTAATGTCAACTATTCAGCTAGAGGCATTATAAACGGTTATGCTTATGTCACAGGATTAGCAAACGCACGTTATAGTGGTCGTGGTATTATAAATGCTAACGCAACTATTACAGCAAATGGTCGTATTATAGGCGATGAATGGAATAATTTTGCAGTAGGTACAGAAACATGGACAGACGTAGGAACAGGTAGTAATACATGGACAGATGTCGCATCAGGTGATAATACTTGGCTTCGTCAAGGTTAATATTAAGGAAAACAAATGGCAAAAACCAAAATTAGTGAATATGACGTAACCGCAGGGAATAATACTGACATTAACAGTATTAACATAGATGAGGGTTGCTCACCTTCTGGCATTAATAATGCTATTCGTGCATTAATGTCACATCTAAAAGGATGGCAGGGTGGAACAAGTGGTGATACATTACCAGTATTATCTGGTGGTACAGGACAGACTACTGTTGCTTTAGCTATTAATGCTTTATTGCCTACACAAACAAGTAACTCTGGTAAATATTTAACCACAGACGGTTCTGTAGCATCTTGGGGTTCAGTTGTTACATTTACTTCTGGTATGATTTTAATGTGGTCAGGCACTATTGCTACTATTCCTAGTGGATGGTATTTATGTAATGGTTCTAATAGTACTCCAGATTTACGCAATAGATTTATTATTGGTGCATATTCAGATACATCTAGTGTTGCATACTCAACTATTACAGGTGCTAATACACAAACTGGTGGTACTAAAGACGCTATTACAGTAAGCCATACCCATACTGCAACAGTTACTGACGCTGGTCACTCACATACATTACCAAACTCTACATCAGCACAAGCTGGTAATGATAATGGCGGTGCTGGTACAACAGATGCAGGTAGTTCAAGAACTCCTAGCATGGCTACAAATACAGCAGTTACAGGAATTTCTGTAGGAATTAGTACAACAGGTTCTAGTGGTACAAACCAGAACTTACCTCCTTACTTTGCACTAGCATTTATTATGAAGGCTTAATATGCCTATACGCAGATTACAATTTACAGAATGGAAGCCAGACCAGCCAGCTATTGGTGAAAGTCTTAATGACGCTAAAAATGTTGTTCCTGTTTTAGCTGGTTATGCTCCATTTCCTAGTGCATCTAATTTATCTAATGCAGCTAGTGAAAGCCTTAACAATGTATTTGTAGGTAAGATTGGTGATACAGTTCAGTTATTTGGTGGTGGTGCTTCTAAACTATTTAAGTTTGATGCTACTAATCTTAATATGACAGATGTATCTAAAACTGGTGCTTACGGTGGAACTGTTCGTTGGCAATATGCACAGTTTGGCTCTATATTATTAGCAGCTAACTATCATGAACCTATACAAGCATGGACTTTAGGAGTTTCTAGCACATGGCAAGATTTAGGTACATATATTAACGGTACTTATACTAGAACACTTACAGTTGTTACAGTTACTACATCTACTGCACATGGTTTAACTACTGGTAACACATATAAGATTTATTTCAAAACAGGTGGTGCACTATCTGGTAACTATGTTATCACTTCTACAGGTGCTAATACATTTACTTTAAATACTGCAGCTAGTGGCACTATTGCTTCAAGCAATATGAGTGTATATACATCTTCTGCACCTACTGCTAAATTTGTAACCGTAGTGCGTGACTTTGTAGTTTGTGCAAATATACTAGATACACCTAATAAACTTCAATGGTCTGACATTGCAAACGAACAGAATTGGACTTCTGGTAATGCTTCACAAGCTGACTTTCAATTAATTGCAGATGGTGGAAATATTACAGGTATTACAGGTGGTGAGTTTGGCATTATATTCCTAGAAAAAGCTATTTACCGTATGTCATACATAGGTAGCCCTTATTTCTTCCAGTTTGATGCTATATCACGCAATCTTGGTTGTATAGAAGGTAATTCTGTAGCACAGTATGGTGGTATGTCTTACTTCCTATCAGATGATGGATTTTATTCATGTGATGGTCGTACTATTAAACCTATAGGCGTAGAGAAAATAGATAGATATTTCTATTCTACATTTAACCTTGCCAAATCTGACACTATGTCAGCAACAGTTGACCCTATTCGTAAACTTGTTATTTGGAACTATCCTACAGTAGCAGGTGGTAATGCACTTATTATTTATAACTGGCAACTTAATAAATGGTCAAGAGCTGAAACAGATACTAACTATGTAGCTTCTGCTGCATCTACAGGTGTTACATTAGAAGGTATTGGTACTTTATATACAAGCATTGAAACAGTCCCTGCATCACTTGATGACCGTATTTGGGCTGGTGGTAAATATGTTCTTGCAGGTGCTAGAGGCGGATACATTGTCACATTTACAGGTGCTAATACTACTGCAAACCTTATATTATCTGATTTTGAAGATGGTTATAACTCCGTAGTTAAACTTGCTAGACCTATTATAGATAATGGTGCAGCTAATGTTTCTGTAGCTTCAAGACGTGAACTAGATGATAACATTACATTTACAACTGCTGTAGCATCTGGTGAAGGTAATCGTGTACCATTAAGAAGTGCTGGAAGATGGCATAGATTAAGTATTACACCTACAGGAAGTTGGACAACAGCTATAGCAGTTGACATAGATACTGAACCACAAGGTGGTAGATAATGGCTCGTAGTGATATGTATAGGGGGTTAAACCCTGCTGGAGGAAATCCTCGTGAAATTAGTGAAGTAACTAATGGTGTATTAAACGGTAAAACAAATAATACTGGAAGTGTTACTTTAAATGTTGCAAGTGCTACTACTACTACTATTTATGATGAACGTATAGGTTTTAATAGTGTTATACTTCTTATGCCTACTACAGCTAATGCAGTTTCTGTTGTAGCAAGTACTTATATTAGTGCTACCAATAAAGGCAATGCAGTGATTACTCATACAGCTAACACAAATACGGATAAAACTTACAAATACATAGTTATTGCATGATTTTACATTATATACCTAAACAAGATTTAAGGCAACATTGGGACTATGTTAAACATGGTCTTGAATTAGTTCGTGCTAAAGGTCACCCACATTGGATAGTAGAAGATGTCTACTGTGATTGTTATGAGAACCGTTCTATGTTGTTTTTAGCTATTAATAACAAACAACCTTATGGCTTTGTTGTATTACAACCTATGGGTCAAACAATGCACGTTTGGGCAGCATGGTCTACTATTAATGACGAAGTGCTCTTTCAACAATCATGGCAAGAAATACAACAAATAGCAAAACAAGGTGGTAAGACAGAAGTTACATTCACATCTAGTCGTAAAGGATGGGAACGCAAAGTAAAACAAATGAATTTTAAACCAACAACTTGGACATTCACTCTTTAAGGAATAGATATGGGAGCAGCTTTACAAAATCAAGATTCAACATCTGGTGGTCAAGTATATTATGACTCACAAAAAGGTCAATATTATACTACTAATCAACCACAACAATCTGATAATTTTCTTTCTCAATTATTTGGTCAATCTCCAGAGTTTTCTGCAATGATGAATGGTAATAGAAAATATATTGGAACTAATCCATTAAACAATACTTACAATCCAATGCAAGTTGACTCAAGCATGGCTCCATATCCAACAACTGAAAGTTTATTTCCAACACTTAATGCTCAACTGGCACAAAACTTACAAAACATAAATGCTGGTCAACAATCATCTGGTGCTGGAAGATTTGTAGCACCAAGTTTACTATCAACAAATACTTCTAAAGGCACATAAATATGAAATTATCAAATTCTTTTAAATTATTCTTAAACCCAATTTGGGTTATGGATAACTTATTTACATTTTATGGTGGTGGTGGTTCTCCAACTAATTCTACAACTACATCTGGTATTGACCCTAATGTAGTGCCTTATGTTACTTATGGTCTTGAACAAGGTAAGCAACTTTACCAATCTAATACGCCACAATACTATGGTGGTCAAACTTATATTGGTCCATCACAACAAACTCAAACTGCTTTACAAGCTGCTCAAAATCGTGCTATGTCAGGTAATCCATTACTTGCTTCTGCACAACAACAACAACAAGATGTAATATCTGGCAACTATTTACAAAACAACCCATACTTTAATCAAGCCCTTGCTGGTGCTTCACAAGGTGCTACACAAACTTACATGGATGCTATTAAAGCTGCTCAATCAGGTGCATCACAGTCTGGTCGTTATGGTTCTGGTGTTTCTGCTGATATTCAAAATCGTGCTGCTAATACATTATCTAATACACTAGCTAACAAGTATGGTGAGTTAGCTTACCAAAACTATGCTAATGAACGTGGTATGCAAAATGCTGCTGCTACTAATGCTCCAACTATGGCTAATGCTGATTATTATGATATTAACCAACTTATGAATGTTGGTAAAATTAGTGAAGATTATCAAAACCAAGCATTGCAAGCAGACATTAATAAATTTAACTATAACCAAAACTTACCTTATCAAAAACTACAAAACTACGCCAATCTTATTGGTCAAACACCTATGGGAAGTGTTTCTACAACACAATCATCAGGTGGTGGCAAGATTGTATGTACAGCTATGAACGCTGAATATGGCTTTGGTAGTTTCCGTAATGCTATTTGGTTAGCTCAATCTAAAGACTTAGACCCTGCATATGAAAAAGGTTACCACACACTATTCTTACCGTTAGTAACATACGCTTATAAGAGTGGTGAAAAAGGTACCCTACAACGCATTTTAAGGGGTGTTTTAGAGCATATCGCAAGACACCGTACTGCTGATATCTGGAAACAAAAAAGAGGTAAAAACAGAGATAATATTGGCATGATTTATCGTGCTATTTTTGAACCTATTTGTTACATTGCAGGTAAGGTAGGTAAATAATGGACCCAATAAGCATAACAGGTATTGCTGCATTAGACGCAGCTTTAACAGGTGCTGGAGTAGGTGCTGTAGGTGGGCTAGTTACAGGTAATGACCCACTTAAAGGTGCTTTATTAGGTGGTGTTACAGGTGGTGGTGGTTCTTTATTAGGACTAGGCGGTGGTGCTGCAGGTGGAGCTTCGCAAGGAATTACAGGTATTTCAAATGTAGCAACTCCAGCAGTTGCAGGTGATTTATCTACTGCTGCACTAGAAAACAGTGTTAATGCTTTATCTACTAATCTTGCTCCTAACGCCATAGGTGGTGCAAGTGTTAATTTAGGTAATCTTGGCTACAATGCTACTGAAGGTGCAAATCTTTTAGGTAGCATGGGTACAGGTATTACACAATCTGCTAATCCATTAATGAATTTAACTGCAGGTGGAGAATTAGCATCTGGTATGCCAACATTTATGGACAAACTTGCTAATGCACCTTCTGCTGCTTTTGACTTTATGAAAGCAAATCCAAATGCAACTTTAGGTGCTGGTAAAATGTTTGCTGATTTTAAAAATCCACCTAAACAACAAACAGCTAAAGCTCCTGCTGTTGGTGTAAGCAAAGGAAACATTGGTCAATACCAACCATTATTAGTTACTGAAATACCAAAACAAAGATACCCACACTCATTATTATTAGGATATTAACATGGGATTATTAGACTTATTTAGCAGTTCATCTGAACCTTCATCTGGCGGTGGATTTTCATTAAATTCTTTGCTTGGAACTAGAGTGCCAGAATTTTTAAAAGCAAATTTAACTGAAGATGAATTAAAAGCATTACAAAGTCAATCTAATTTTACAACTGGCATTGGTGGTTTAGAGGGTTATGCTTCGCAACTTTATCAAAATAAATCACCATTACAAAAAATATTAGGTGCTTATACTGGAGCTTCTGCTGGTAGACAATCTCCATATACAACAACACAACAAAACCTTATGACTGGATTACAAGGTACTAAATTAATCCAAGATGTAACAAAAGGTAAAGTTGAAAATCAATTATTAACAAATAAATTTACTGCTGCTCAAGAAGCTATTGCAAACACTAATGACCCAAATTTAAAAAGAGCATATAATATAGACCCAGAAGGAACTACTAAAATAGTTATGGATGGTATGTTTCCTAAAGCACCTACTAGGTCTGAACCAGTATATGACTTTATTAAAGCACTTAAACTTGACCCTAACAATCCAGTAGATGCTGCAAAAATACTTAAATTTCAATTAGGTGGAATGAGTCAAAAAGATGTTATTGATGCTCAAACCAAAAGAGCAACTCTTGGTGCTGAATTTCCTCAAGCTGCTAAAACAATTACAGAACCTAAAAGCCAATTTGATATTGTTAAAGAAATTCTTCAACAAACTATTAATAATCAACCTCAACAAAATGTATCTCAAGTTAGTCCTGCAATGAACCCTGCAATTAATCAACCAGTAAATATTAATGTTCCATCTACAGATATGTTTCCAACATCTCAAGAGCAAAATATTTATCAACAAGGTGTTAATGCTCCAGTACAAACTGCTCCAATGCAAACTACTCCAGTACAAAAACCAACTCCAGTATCTTCAGTAACACAACGAGTTCCTAATCAACCACCAACTGAAATTACTATATCTGGTGGTGGAACTAAACCTATTGTTCCAGAAAATATACAACCTTCAGAAAAATATCAAAATACAAAACTTGAAACAAGAAATACTGATACATCAAAATTAAGAAATAATGTTAATAATAATAATTATCTTCGTGAAGATATTGAAGCATTAAAACAACATGCAGGATCAAAAATGTTATTTAGTGCTGGTGGTGGAATTAAAGCTGAATTATCTAGAGAAGGTGGAGCTGCACAAAGATTACTTAATAAAATAACATCTGCTGGCACAGTTAATGAATTATTAAATATGAAAGAAACTGGTCCTAACGGTGCTACGCCATTTGGTCAATTAAATGGTGGTGAATTACAAATTATGAAAGATAAATTTAGTGTATTAAAATCTGGTGCTAATTATACTGAATCAATGGATGCATTAAAAACTATTGGTGATTTATTAGATAAAGCTGAAAGTAGCTCAAGAGATTTATATAAAATAAATTATGGCACTTTTGGTGATAAATATATTCCAAATAAACTACAAGTATCTATTCCAGTTTCTACTGGTCAAGATACCCCTCCAATTTCTGCTTCTCTTGGTAATGTTATAAAAGGACAATTTTTAAATAATCCAAATATTAAACAAGATAGGTATTATTATATTACTCCTGATAAAAAATTACATGAAGTACTTAAAGGTGATGGAACTCCCTACACTAGAACAGATAATTTAAATAGAAAGAATTAATATGGATAATTCAGAATTATATTTATCAGATAAATCAATTCCATTAGAAACTAATGTTAAATTAAAACCAATAGAAGTAACAGCTAAAAAATTACCTAATGATAATTTACAATTAGGACCTGCTGTACAACAACCAACTACTTTTGATTTTATGAATCTTGTTTCTAATCTTGGACCAAGTGGAGTGCAATATATACAAGATATTGTAACTCCATTTATTCATCCAATAGATACTGCTCGTGGCATAGGAACATTGGCAAGTGGATATGGTCAATTAGCACAATCATCATTAACTGGACAAGAAGCACCAACCAATGAAAACGTTGATGCTGCAAGAGCAGTTAATCAATTTATGGCTAATAGATATGGTGGAAAACAACAATTTTTAAATACATTAGAAAATGATCCAGTTGGAGTATTAGGAGATGTTTCTAGTTTATTTACTATGGGTGGTGGATTATTAGGCAAGACTAAACTTGCTAGTGAAGCAAATTTAGTATCAAAAACTGGAAAATTATTAGATCCAGTTTCATTATTGCAAAAAGGTGTTGATATTACTGCACCACAAGTCGCCTCATTCTTATCTCAAAAACCTGCTGAAGCATACAGAGTAGCATATCGTGCAGGTAAAACAGGCGGTCAAGATTTAACTGATTTTAATGCAGCTATTGGTGATAAATTACCACAATCTGAAATAGTATCTAAATACAAAGAAGCTGAAAAAGCGTCTAGAGGTATTGCACAAGATGAATATAAAAAATTAAAATTTGGCGATCAATTTGACCAAGGTTGGGCTGACGATAAAACTAGATTAGATTTTGGTTCTATTAAAAATCAATTTAATGATATGAAAAAAGGTATTCAATTAAGAGGTCAATCTACATTAGATTTATTACCTGCTCAACAAGCTCATTTAGATGACTTATCAAATCTTATTGATACATATGCTAGAAAACCATCTTTACATACATCTGAAGGTGTAGATTTATTTAAGAAAACAGTTAGTGAAAAATTAAATCGTATAGACAGTCCGTCTGCTGCAGTTTCAAATATTTATGGCAAAACAGCAGAAAATGCATATAAATTAATTTCTAGTGAAAATAGAAGATATGCCCCATCTATGAAAGCATATGAAAATGCTATGAATACATTAGATGAGATTCATAGATCTATAGGAAACAATGAAGTTCCTCCTGCAAGTTTATTAAATAAATTTAATGGTTTATTAAAAGAATCTGGTCCTGCTGAATACAGAATGGATTTAATGAATAAATTAAAAGAAAGAACTGGTATAGATATTATGCCAATGATAGCTGGTCAAGCATTAAAAGATCCATTAGCATCTGGTGCTGCAAAATACATTGCACCTGCTGTGGCTGCTGGTAGTGGTGTAGGTGTACATTTACTTGGTGGTGGTGCACCATTAACTGCTGCAGCTATTGCTACAATTATGGCAGGTACATCTCCATATGTTTTAGGTCAAGGATCTAAATATGCTGGAAAAGTTGGTAAATATGCTACTGCTGACAGAGTGCGTGGTGCTGGTGTTTTAGGAAATGTATTAAGTAAAACTACAGACCAACCATTTTATGGCTTATTACAAGAGCCAGATTTATCACAACAATATTAAGAAAGTTTATTAATGTCTAACCAAATTGACCCAATACAGTACGGACAACTTATAGCCCAAGTACAAAACCTACAAGACAAGGTAGATAGCATGGAAACAGATATAAAGTCACTCCTAGAGCTTGCAAACAAGTCTAAAGGTGGCTTCTGGGCAGGTATGGCTATTGCCTCTGCTATTGGTGGCTTTATAACATTTATTGTTAATCATTGGATGGGAAAATGACATTCATTACAGAGAACAACATTGCCAACCTTTATTCGGCTTTGATAGAGTTCCCTGTATTTGACGAGTATAAATTACCCCCATCAGCCAAAGTAGATTTTGTAATAGTTAATGACCCAGAAATGTATGGTCAGTATGAACCACCAGAACAAGGTGAACCTCATATTATTACAATTAGCACAGCTAAGTGTAGTCATCTTGATACTGTTATGAAAACTCTTTGCCATGAAATTATACATATGTGCATATATTTAGAAACACCAAAAACAGAAAAGTATACTAGTCACAAAGGTTTATTTTTAAAACTACAAAAGCGTGTAGCCAATCATCTTGGTTTCGACCCAAAGGAGTTGTAATGTTCGGTTCAATTATATCTTTAATATTACCAGCTTTAGTCCCAGCATTTGCTGACGGTGCTAGAGGTCTTATAGCAAAGTTTACAGGTGGTGCAGGTGGACAACCACAAAACATGACAGAACGCATAGAGCTTATGAAAGCAGAAGCTGAAAAACTACAGGCTTTAGCTGCATTAGATAATCCTACTGGCGAACCTTCTAAATGGATTATAGATCTTCGTGCTTCATTCAGATATATTATTATTACTGCTATAATGGTATTCACTGCTATTGTGGTATTTAACCCAGACGTTGTAGGTGCATCTGTAGTAGCAGTATTCCTTGACATGACTGGAGCTTGTATGTCTTTTGTTATTGGCGAAAGAATGTACCTGACACTTAAAAAATGATTGTATTAAATTTCATGAATTTTGTTGGTTTATCTTTTCTTAAATTAATTGTTGTTTCTTTATTATTTATTGCTATGGGATTTTCTTTGGCATTTATGATGGCAATGGAAGCACTTACTAACGCATTGGAATATATTAATTCATATGTTGATTGAAGTTAAAAGATTTGAATTTAATGATACATATACCGTAGGTAGAATGTATCTTAATAATGTTTATTTCTGTTATACCCTAGAAGACGTAGTTAGAAAGGGAGACAAAATCAATGGACAAACAGCTATTCCTGCTGGAACTTACGATGTTATTATTGATGATTCTGCTAGATTTGGTAAGCCTATGCCTCATATTTTAAATGTACCTAATTTTACAGGCGTAAGAATACATGCTGGCAATACATCTAAAGACACAGACGGATGTATCCTATTAGGTCATACATATGCAGGTAAAGATTTTATAGGAAATTCTAAATTAGCATACGATGTATTTTTTAATAAACTTAAAGAAGATAAAACGGCAACTATTAAAATATGGTAGAGTATTTAATCTGTGATGTGCTTTGTGCTATTGACCATTTAAAGTATGTATTACTCTTGCTTTTAGGATTTATAGTATATAATAGTTTATCTAAACATTAGAGACTACTATGAAAATCTTACTTATTGATATTGAAGTAGCACCAAATACTGCTCATGTCTGGGGTATTTTTGACCAAAACATCTCTATTAACCAATTACTAGAATCATCATATACTTTATGTTATGCAGCCAAGTGGTATGGTGAATCTAAAATCATGTTTGACTCTATTCAAAAATCTGGTAAGCAAAAAATGTTGGAATCTGTGCATAAACTTCTTGATGAAGCTGATGCCATAGTCCACTATAACGGTTCTAGGTTTGACATACCCATACTACATAAAGAGTTTTTACTCTCTGGTATGCCTCCTCCAGCACCCTCCAAACAGATAGATTTATTACAAGTAGCAAGAAGGCAATTTAGGTTTGTTTCTAACAAATTAGATTATGTTTCACAGGCTTTAGGATTAGGTAGTAAAACAGAACATGAAGGACATACTTTATGGGTCAAGTGTATGAATGATGACCGTAAGGCATGGAAAACTATGGAAGAGTACAATAAAAACGATGTTGTTTTGTTAGAAAAAGTTTATGATAAATTTAAGGCATGGATTAAAAACCATCCAAATCATAATGCGTATTCCGCAAATTCTTGTTGTCCAAATTGCGGTTCTAGCAAATTACAAAAACGTGGTACTGCTATTACTACAACTAGACATTATCAGAGGTTTCAATGCCAGCAATGTGGGACATGGAGTCGAGCAGCGAAAGCGGAACAGTTGTCCAAAGAGTCCGCTATCAGCATATAAGGAAAATTATGAATATAGAAAAACTTTGTGAACATATGATAGGTAAAATGATAGTAGAAGCAGATTCCTACTATGGCGAAGACGTGCTTATTATAGTTCTAGATGACGGAAGCCACATCGAAATTAGTGGTGATGGGCTATCCGTTTATTCAGAAGTTCCAGAACTAGACGATTAATCGTCAGTCATTTCTAGTCTTTGTAGCTGTGCTGTAATTTCTGGTGGATTAACAGCAATCTCATCCTTCATTACTTCTAACAACTTTTCTTTATACCATTCAGACTTTTCAAGGTCTTGTTCAAATGAATTTTTAAATGGATAACGTAAATCGTATTTCATCTTACATCCCTTTAAATACCCAATAAACTCTTCCTTTGTTAAACGACTAGCAATAACATCTATTGCCTCTATACCGCCTTGTAAATAGTGCGGTGGTCTATTAACCATATCAACCATGATGACTCCTTAAAATTAATAAATCAATTACTTCATAAGTACCTACAAAAAATCCAATTATACTACCCATTATTAATATCCATACAATCCAATCAATAATTTTTAGTATCCTATCCATCTGCCTTCTTCCCTTCCTACACGCATAGAAACATAATTCCTAGGTTTTCTTTTGCTCACTATATCTTGTATTGTAATTTTTGGCAAGACTAAATAACCATCACTTTGTAAACCTCTTAATCTTTTGTTGCTAGTCTTAAACACTTTCCTTAAATCTCTAATAGAGCATTTAGTATTTAATGCCATATACTCATTTATTGCTTTAGAATCTTTTTGGTCATCTAATTTTGTGTACATTATACAAGTCTTCCACTGTACTGATAAGTTCCTGTATGGACTAACTGTGCCCATGCTGCACCCCAAACTTTAATGCCATTATCCCTAGCTAGTTTACAAAAATGATAGTCTTCTGATAATAGTTTCTTTTCTTCATCAATGCTAGTGGCAAAGTATTCTACTATCTCATCACCTAAATCAGAATTGTTAGTAGTATCATTCATGTTATGGATATATTTAGGACACTTGTCTTTTAGTTTATTAAAGACATCACGCTTAATCACCATGAACCCTGTGCCACCATGTTTAATCTCAAAAGGCTTATCCAAAGGAACAAGTTGTTCTTTAATGTCACCTACCATATTTACTACATATTCACCTGTAAAGTATTTAAGTTGATTTTCTGGCACATTCTTTTTAATGGCAAATGCCAATGAACCAAAATTAATTTCTTTTTTAGGGTAAAGACCACATATAATTTCTACATCAGCATCAATCATTTTAAATAAATGTTCTGAATTAAATTGAATGTCAGCATCAATAAATATCATATGCGTGCAATCAGACTTTAAAAAATCATTAACCAATGTATTGCGACCACGAGTAATAAGACTTTCGTTATAAAGAAATGAAAAATAAGCGTCTATATCTTTAGCAATAAGATGTGCTTGCAAATTTAATACAGACTCCATATAAGTTCCATAACATAACCCACCATACATAGGAGTTGCTATAAATAAATTAGGTTTCATACTTTACTCCATGTAATTGTTCAATAATTCTTGCAAATCTTACCATTCTTTCTATTGTCATTGGCTCATATCTAGTTGGAAAAACTTTACTATAAGCACCAATTATTTGTTCCTGTGTAAGTGGTTTATAATCCACTGTTAGCCTCCGTTAATTTTTTACTATCATACTTCTTTGCATTGGTTATTTTAATAATATTTTTTGTATCTGCTATAAGAGGAGTTATTGTGACATTATGCAATTTAGATTTTAGGTCTTTAAACCATGACATTTCTGTAGGTTCAGAAGACATAAGACCAGACCATACAAGTGTACCTGTGCCATCAAACTCTTCTACAAGCCATGCTATAGGTTTCATTAATAAAATACCATCCTTCCTATGTGCGTTTTTTTCCTTTTACCAAACCATTCTTTTTTTGGCGGTATTGAGTCATCATGGAAATATAAAGCATTTGCAACTGGGTTAGTATGTTTATTAAAAACAACCGTATCAATAACCAATAGTTTAGTCTCCAAATACGCCCTTTCATTAACTGGATGGTGGGTTTCGTCTTGCACAGCAAACTGATTATTAGCATAAACGACAGAGCATACAGAGTAACCCCAGCGACCACTATGCAACCTATTGCGAATAACATTAATCACCCCAACCTTTTCTTCTAATGAACGAGTATTCACCTCATGATACACCGCAGTGGCATAACAAGCAATATCTAATTCCATGTTATTCATATCCATTATGCTATATACCATTTAGATACAAGTGGGTATACAATTTCAGCACCAACTGTTTTTGCAACTAATGCTCTTATTTTTTCTTTATGAATACCAGCTATATTACAACACATTTCATAAACATCATTATCATCAAATAACCACCTAATAGCGTCTTCTTGGTCTCTTAATGCAACTCTGTTTTTACTTGTCATACTTTTTGTGGCTTCTACATTTTTTGACCTAGGTTTTTTGTATGTAGCATCTAATACCGCTTGTTGCAGCATAGCAATCATTAATTTACCTTCGGCAGTATCTGCCAATGTATTATCATTATCAAAATCTACAATATCTTCTTTCATAATGTCTCCATATTTTCATTAGGTCAATATAAATGTTTATTACTTGCTTTTGTATCGCAAAATACGCATAATTTGCTAGACAAACAATTTTGTATGTCATAAACAAGGAGCAAACTATGTGGACAAAACCATCAGCAACTGAAATGCGTTTCGGCTTTGAAGTGACTATGTACGTTATGAATAAATAGTTCTAAAACACACAGAAAGGGGCTTTAAACCCCTTTTTGCGTTAGAAAGGTACGTCTTCATCTACTTCAACTGCTTTTGGCTTAACATCACCATCTTTTAGCTGAATAGTGCCACTAATAAATTTACCCTTTTGACCTTCACGAATCCAACCAGCAATCCTAAACTCAATACCGTCAACATTTGCTAAACCAGTATAATTTGGTTTTTTAGGGTTATCACCTTGTTCGTTTTTAAATAACGTAAACGTATTTGTATTATCATATTTTTGCTCTGCCATTATTTGCTCCTTAACATTACTTGTTTAACAAAAGAACCTCTGAATAAATCTGGGCTTTCCTTTACAATCTTATCTATTACTAAATCTAATCTGCTCATGTATGTTTCTTGTTGTCTTACTTTTAACTCAACAAACGCATCAGCACTTATACCACTATAACATTTTTTAATTCTTTGCTTTTGCTCCTCTGTCAAAAAGTTCATTTTATCTCCTTAAGTTTATTAATTACATTATCTACTTCACTTAAAAACTGCTTTACTTCTGACTCTAATTCTTTTTGGTATACTAAATCTGCTTCTACACGCTTAACAAACACTTGAAGATGCTCTGGGAACATTGGGTTATAACTTACAAAGTCACACCACTTACGACCTGTCACCAAAAGTTGAAATTGTATTTGTGGAACATATCTACTAGGAACATCTTGTGTCATTAATGTTTCCGTATGCGTACTTCCCATAGGACATTTAATTTCAAGAATACCATCCTCACCTACCATTCCATCTGGGCTAGCACCAGCTTCCAAGGTAGGATGTTTTATAAATCCTACCTCTTCTACTTCCCCAAATTGCTGCACATATCTATCTCTAGCAAATGCTTCTCTATCAATTCCATCTTGCATTGCTTGGTTAATATATGTTTCTTGCTTTTCCCCAGTTAATCTTTCGCTTACTAACTGAATTTTATAGTTACGTCTAGACGCAGATTCACCACTTTTAATCTTTGCTAGTACATCAGCCACACGACTAGCTGTAACCTTGCCTAGTCGTGCTTGAAACCACTCTTCTGAACGTTGTTCCATTAAATAAAGTCCTCTGCTTTTGTATCCTTAACTCTTATAGTTGCAGAACCAGCACTTGCATCTACTACGTCAGACTCAAGAATCTCAAGGGCTGTTACCCATAAATATCTACGAATGTATGTCTCAACTGCACCTAAATTCTGAACTTCATGGCAACCTTTTAAAGCAGCAGTTGACATAGGGCTAGTAATAAACACTTGTGAATTATCTTCCATATCTGTAATGGTAAGTGTTGCAATTTCTTTACCATAAGAAATGATTCCACACAAATCTAATTCTGAAAATATCTTTTGAATTGCAGGAATAAAATCACCTAACTCAAAATATTTATAACCTGCAAATTTATTAAGACCAGACTTTTTAAGTTCCATACTGTGTAACTTTAATCTTGCCTTCATTAACTTTTTATAAACTCCCATCTTATTCTCCCCTGTTACATAATTTAACGTCTCTAATACTTCCTTCTGGTGTTGCTCCATCATTACTTGGTCGTAATGTTGTTGTTGGCTCATTTGCTTTCTCCCATTTATCGTTATCTAATTTTAATTCTGCATTTAATTCTTTTAAGATTTCTGCTATATGTTCTAAACCATTCGCCATATAAAATACCCCCAAAATATTACTAAAAACAACTTTATCACATAATAGAACTTTTGTGTAAACTTTTTTTGCAATTGTTTTTACTCCTAAACTAGAACAATCACTATACTCCTAGTCAATTTTAAAGTCAACAAGTATTTTAATATAGGGGTATTTATCCGACTTTTATATTAGTTGACTATAATTTATATACATGTTAATATGCCTTTACGTTAAATAAAGGAGATAAAAATGACGTATCAAGAGGCTGTTTCATATTTCAAAACAAAGTACCAAATGGCAAAAGCATTAGGCTTAACAAGACAGGCTGTGCAGCATTGGTCTAAACATTTAGATAAACCTATTCCAGAGTTGCGTGCATATCAGATAAAAGATATTCTTGCCAAACAATCTGGAGGTATTACTAATGATGCCTAGGAACTGGAAAAAATTTCAGCATTACAATAATAGATGTCCACCTTGGATTAAAGTACATAATGATTTGTTAAAGAATCCAGATTGGTTTGCTTTAAAGGATAGTAAAAGTTCATGGGTTTTAATAAATATTTGGTTAATTGCATCAGAAGATGTTGATGGAAATTTACCAGATAGCAGAACGCTAGCATTTCGTTTGCAAATGTCAGAAGATGAATTGAAGAAACATTTATCTGTATTAAATCAATGGCTTATTGAGAATGATAGCATCATGCTAGCATCATGCAAGCAAAGTGGGGTTACAGAGACAGAGAGAGAGACAGATATATCGTTGTCTAGTAGATTTAATGATTTCTGGAAAGAATATCCAGCTAATAGAAAAGTAGGTAGAAAGCCATGTGAAACTAAATGGCAAAGAAATGGTTTGGATAAGATTGCAGATAAGATTATTTCTCATGTAAAAAGTATGAAGCAAAGTAAGTCATGGAAAGAAGGATTTAATCCAGCACCATTAACGTACATCAACCAAGAAAGATGGGAAGATGATAATGCACCTAAACGAAACGTATGGGATAACGCACTATGAACCTAGGTGATGCTATGGAGTCATTAACGGTTAGTCAGTCCG
>Ga0209401_1000221_pt1 | contig 39194 bp, 38 predicted proteins | sample M_140807_MF_Meta_FD_187318 | JGI IMG/M metagenome (GOLD analysis project Ga0209401, IMG submission 187318) | Freshwater microbial communities from Lake Montjoie, Canada to study carbon cycling - M_140807_MF_MetaG (SPAdes) (version 2) | ecosystem: Environmental > Aquatic > Freshwater > Lake... | reverse complement strand
CCCGGAACCGGATCGCATCAACGGCCCCGCCAGCGCCCAGGCCACGCTCCGGCTCTTCGGCCAACCCGAATCGGCGGTACGGGTGACCCTGTATCGCGACCACCACGCCTGGTGCCCCTACTGCCAAAAGGTGTGGCTGTGGCTGGAGGAGAAGGAGATTCCCTATCGGGTCCGCAAGGTCACGATGTTCTGCTACGGGCAGAAGGAGAGCTGGTATCGCCAGCTGGTGCCCTCCGGGATGTTGCCGGCACTGGAGCTGGATGGCCGGCTGATCACCGAGAGCGACCGCATCCTGCTGGCCTTGGAGGCGGCCTTCGGGCCGCTGCGGCTTGGGATGGAGCATCCCGAGGTTCTGCCCCTGCGTCGGCTGGAGAGGCTGCTGTTCCAGGCCTGGTGCCAGTGGCTCTGTGTGCCGCACCGTGTTGCAAGCGCCGAAGGGCAGGCCGCCCAGGCGTTTGATCGCTGGGCCGGAGCGATGGACGAGGCCCTGCTGGCCACCCCCGGCCCTTTCCTGCTGGGGGAGATCAGCACGGCGGATCTGGTTTTCGTGCCCTATGTGGAACGGATGAACGCCAGCCTGGCTTACTACAAGGGCTATCTGTTGCGGCGCCACCATCGGGCCATCGACCGCTGGTTCCGGGCCCTTGAGGAGCGTTCCGCCTACCTGGGAACCCAGAGCGATTTTCATACCCATGCCCATGATCTGCCCCCACAGATGGGGGGCTGCCATGCCGATGGCTCCGCCGGCCAGCGCGATCTGGCGGGGCGGATCGACCATGGGCCTTGGCCGATCGCCGCTCCCGGGGAGGATGACCCGGAGACCAGCCAGAGCGAACCCCCGGATGGGGCGGCCTTGGCCCTCACCCGCATGCTGCGGCACCGGCACCCCCTGGTGGCCCGCTATGGGGATGGCGGGGAGAACGGGCCGTTTTCCACGGCCCTTCGCTGTGCCTTGACTCTGCTGATCCAGGGCCATGCCTGTGCCCCACCGGGAGGCACGGCGGCAGGGCTCCGCAGCCTGGCTCAGCGGATCAGCGTGCCGCGGGACATGCCGCTTCACGCCGCCCGCAGGCTTCGGCAGGCGTTGCTGCACACCGCGGCCCTCGATCCGGTCGATCCCCTGGCGCCTGGCGCTCCCCTGCCGCTGCAGCATCGCCGCGATCAGGATCCAGAACCCTTTCGGCTGGCGCACCGAAAGCAGGTTGCTTAGCTTGCTTCTTGACCCGGACCTGATCCACTGATGCGCAGAACCGTTCGCTGGATCGGCGTCGCTGCCTGCGTTGTCGGGCTCACGTGGGCTCCGCCTTGGCGTTTCATGGCAGGGTCTGCCGCCAGGGCTCTGGAGCTTGGGGGCTCCACCGTGTTCGTGAAGCCCCCCTGGCAGGTCGACCTAGTGAGCTATTACACCAACGTGGGCCAGGCGTTGCCGGAGTACTACTTCACGTTGGAACTGGATCCCGGCGCCGGCGCCTCCCTGGCCGGTTTCACCTTCCAGCAGATCCGGGGAGCCGACCGTCAGTTTCCCTTTCTGCTGGAGCGGACCCGGGCCTTTGTGGGGCGACCGCGGCGTGAAGGGCGGCCCCTGCCCGTCAGGGCCCGCTTCAACGACGACACGCGCACGATGACCCTGGAGTTTCCCGAGCCGGTTCCGCCGGGCAGCACCGTGACGGTGGCCGTGGTGCCGTGGACCAATCCGATGCAGTCGGACACCTATCTGTTTCAGGTGGTGGCCTTTCCGGCGGGTCCAGACCCCCAGGGGAGTCCCGTAGGGGTGGCCACCCTGCGCATCTACCAGAACACCTACTGGTGACGCTGCGGAAGGGGCCCGCGCGGCAGCGGTCTCAAGACTCCGCGGTTCAGCCCCCCGGGTGCCGCAGGGTTCGCCACACCCCGCTGCCCGTGCTCACCTCCACCCCGATGCCCTCAGGCCTGTCCGCTGGCCCCCGCTCCTCCTGCCACCAGGCGAGGGCTTCGGCCCAGGCCGCCTCCAGGGAGTCGTAAAGGTCGTCGAGCACGGGGTGGGGATCCCCCCGGTGATCCACGAGCCGGTAAACCCGCCGGTTCGCTTCAGTCCCCATGGCCGCACGGCCAGCGGCGGAGTGGCTCACCGACCGGGGTGGAAACGACACCATCACGCACCTCGTTGTTCTTCGTCATGCTGGGGGTTGTGCCAGCTGCTGACTGTCACCGACATGACATCCTGGCGTACCGGCTCCTGTGGGCCCCGATCGCGGTGATTCACCCGATCGCTGTGATTCAGCGGAGGTATTGGCGCACGGCCGGTCGGCACCAGAACACCAGGGCCGCCGCCAGGGCCGCCAGCAACCCCGGGAGAGTCAGGGCCAGGGACAGGCGCCCCTGCTCGAGCATCACCAGGCGCACGATGCCGTAGGGCAGAGCGATCGCCAGGTTCAGGGAGAGGGCCACGATCGCCAGAACCACCCCCCAGTGCCGCCAGCGCAGCAGGGCCACGCAGGCCACCAGACCCACCACGGCAGAAGGCAGCACGGCCCCGGCTCCCACGGCGATGTTGGGGACGCGCCAGATCGGATCCCGGAGGATCAACACGATGGTGGCCGGGATCAGCAGGCCGTTGGCCAACAGGCCGATCCAGGCCAGGGATCGATAGCCCCGGGGGGGATCCAGCAGGCCCGCGTTCGGAAGCGGACCCGAGGCAGGGTGGTGCGTCCGGATGGAGGTCATGGCATCAGACGCCGAACGGCATGGGGCCATCCCGATCGGAGCGGAACACCGGACTCAGGTGGGGCATGGTCTGGATCGCCAGGTCCACCAGGCGCTCAAAGCGCTCCCGGGTGAGCGGAGCCCCACGGCCCATAGCCTCTCGGCTCATCAGCACCACCTCCAGAATCCGCCCCTCCAGCTTGGATTGCACATCGGCGAACAGCTGCAGCCGGAGATTGTCGGAACCACTGAGCATGGCGCTGAGGTGGGCCGGCGTGCGGTGGTCAACCTCGGCTTCGAGTTCATCGAGCATCGGATCCAGTCCCGCGATCAGGGCCGTGGTGTCCAGGGGGGACCTGGGTTTCAGCATCAGCAGAAAGCGGGCCATAGAAGCGATCGGAATCCGACCATCCTCCTCCTTGGCTGCGCCTGGCGAGCGCCATGGGCCAGTCCTGCCTCAATCAGGCCGCGCCGCGGCATCCCTGCGGCGAACCTGGGCACAGATCGGGCCCTCCTAGCCTCCTGTTCGAGGCTTCGGGTTCCGCATCAGCATGTCCATCGCCAAACCCGTTCCGGTGACTGTCGATCGCGGTTCAGAACCCGGGGATGCCACCTTGCTGGCGATGGCGTTTCCACCACTGCGGCGCGGGCTTCTCACCACCCTGCAGGTGAACCTGGGCTACCGCTGCAATCAGGCCTGCAGCCATTGCCATGTCGGCGCGGGGCCAAACCGCACCGAAAGCATGGAGCCCGCCACGGTGGATCTCATCCCAGCGGTGCTTCAGGCCCGCCACCTCTCCTGTCTCGATCTCACCGGCGGAGCCCCTGAACTGCACCCCCTGTTCCGCCGCCTGGTGCGTCAGGTCCGGGCCCTTGGGGTGGAGGTGATCGATCGCTGCAATCTCACGATCCTGCAGGAGCCTGGCCAGGAGGACCTTGCCGCTTTCCTGGCCGAGCAGGGTGTGCATGTGGTGGCGTCGTTGCCCTGCTACATGGCCGACAACGTGGACCGTCAGCGGGGGAGCGGCGTTTTCGAGCGCAGCATTGCCGGGCTGCGGCAACTCAACAGCCTCGGCTACGGACAGCCAGGTTCCGACCTGGAGCTGGACCTGGTCTTCAATCCCCAGGGGCCCGCGTTGCCGCCGCCCCAGCGGCAGCTTGAGGAGGATTACCGCCGCGTTCTGGCCCGGGACCATGGTGTGGTGTTCAGCCGTCTGCTGGCCCTGACGAACATGCCCATCCAACGGTTCGCCCAGGCTCTTCAACCGGAAGCTCTGGAGCGCTACAACCGCCTGCTGCGCCTGAACCACAGCCCGGAGAACCTCCCCGGGGTGATGTGCCGGAGCCTGATCAGCGTGGATTGGCAGGGGCACCTCCACGACTGCGACTTCAACCAGCAATTGCGCCTGGGCCTCCCGGTGCCGCGCCATCTGCGCGATCTGCTGAGCTGGGATCCCTGCGGCGATCCGATTCGGGTCGGCGGGCACTGCTTCGGCTGCACGGCCGGAGCGGGATCCAGCTGCGGCGGGGCCCTGGCCTGAGCGCCGGCGGTGCACCCGCAAGGCTGGTTGTCTCAGGAGGCGAGGCGGCCGCTGGGTGCATTTTTCCCCAGCAGCCGGCAACCGATCTGCAGCTGGCCTTCATCGAGCAGCCGGCCGATCTTGAGGGCCATGGCCTCTTCCTCCCGGCTGAATCCAGCCTGCTGGGTGGTGAGCCAGTCGATTTCCTGCTGGGTGATGATCCCCGTGGCCATGGTTTCCAGGAACACTTCTCCCACGAGCATGGGCGGTGATGGCGGGCTGAGCGGATGGTATTGCTCCTGTGCCGCGCTGCACCGCCCGTTCACGGTCCGTCGTTTCCAACCGTCCCTCCATCCATCCGGTGCGGCTGAGCGTGGCCCTCGCCAGGCCGCTCAAACCACCGCACCCCTGACCATGAAAAAGCCCGATCCAGCGAAGGATCGGGCTGACATCGGATTGTGCCCCCAATAGCGCCGCCAGCCCTGCTGGCCGGATGGGATGGATGGGGGGCTTTCAGATCGTGGTTCTGAACGGGTCAGGGCTGAAGCGACGAGGGCTCGAGGGCCGGGATGGGTGATGGAGCCGACCTGGCACGAGGTTCCAGATCAAACGCCATGCGATACCAGCAAGAAGCGTCAGCGTTTCCTGGTTATTTGGGGATCGAAGGGATGGGTTGGGGGCGGAGCTGCGGAAGGCGGCACCTGGGGCCATGGCATCCATGCGATCGGTTTCCGCTAACCCGGGGGCACCTGGGACGGCGCATCGGGTGATCCGCGCAGGACCTGGAAACCGCAGATCGGAACAAGACTGTTGGAGCAGGGGCCTGCGGTCAGCGCACTCCTGGAACCTGATTGGGTGGCGTGTCGTCCATCGCTGGTGCCTCCGGGTTCGATGCCACCACTGTTGCCCCGGCAGGGCAGGGAAGCCATAGGCATTCATGCCTGATATTTGTTGAGCTGCTGACCTGCGGCGGGATCGCTGCGCTCCCGTCCCGCTCCTTGGTGTGGCCAGGCCCAGCCTCAACCGGCTCTTAAACGACATCCCACGGAAACGCTGTCAGCCTGAGGCCAAGGTTGATTCCCCCCTTGAGCGCCATGACCATCGCGTCTGTCGATCCCCGCCTCCAGATCGGGGCGCAGGAAGAGCTCGAGCGGCTCGATGCCTGGTGGCGCGCCGCCAACTACCTGGCCGTGGGCATGATCTACCTGCGCGCCAACCCACTGCTCGCCGAGCCCCTTCGTCACGAGCACGTCAAGACCAGGCTGCTGGGGCACTGGGGATCAAGCCCCGGCCAGGCCTTCATCTGGGCCCACGCCAACCGGGTGATTCGCCATCACGACCTCGACATGATTTATCTCTCGGGGCCCGGCCACGGCGCCCCGGGGGTGTTGGGACCCACTTACCTGGACGGTTCCTACAGCGAGGTTTATCCCGATAAGAGCCAAGATGCCGAAGGGATGGCGCGTTTCTTCCGCCAGTTCTCCTTTCCGGGTCACATTGGCTCCCACTGCACCCCGGAGACACCCGGTTCGATTCATGAGGGTGGGGAGCTCGGCTATGTGCTTTCCCACGCCTGCGGGGCGGTGTTTGACAACCCCAACCTGATCGCCCTGGCCTGCGTGGGCGATGGCGAGGCTGAAACCGGCCCCCTGGCCACCTCCTGGCACATCAACAAGTTCCTCAATCCGATCGGCGATGGGGCGGTGCTGCCCGTGCTGCACCTCAACGGCTACAAGATCGCCAACCCCACCCTGCTGGCCCGCATTCCCCACGATGAACTGGCCAGCCTGATGCGCGGCAACGGCTGGGAGCCCATCTTCGTGGAGGGCAGCGAGCCAATGGCCATGCATCAGGCCATGGCGGCGGCCATGGATCAGGCGATCGGGCGCATTCTGGAGATCCGCGCCGAGGCCCGCGGCAGCGGTGAGGCGTTCCGCCCCGCCTGGCCGATGATCGTGCTGCGCTCCCCCAAGGGCTGGACCGGACCCGCCCAGTTGCACGGCAAGAAGCTGGAGGGATTCTGGCGGGCCCACCAGGTGCCTCTGCCCGCGCCGAATACCGATCCAGAGCAATTGCACCTGCTGGAGGAGTGGCTGAGGAGCTACCGGCCCTGGGAATTGTTTGATGCCAACGGCAGCCTGCGACCGGAATTGCGGGAGCTTTCACCCATGGCCAACCGCCGGATGGGCTCAAACCCCCACGCCAACGGTGGCTTGTTGCGCCGCAAGCTTCACTTCCCCGCCCTGGAGGACTACGCGGTGGAGGTGGTGGCCCCGGGCAGCAGCGAGGTGGAAAACACCCAGCCCCTCGGCGAGCTGCTCCGCGACATCATCCGCACCAATCCTGATTCGATGCGGGTGTTCGGACCCGATGAAACCGCCTCCAACCGCCTGCAGGCGATCTACGAGGTGAGCAAGAAGGTGTGGATGGAGGATCTTCTCCCCGAAGACCTTAACGGCAGTGAGCTCTCCCGCAACGGCAGGGTGGTGGAGATGCTCAGTGAACACACCCTGGTGGGCATGATGGAGGGCTATCTGCTCACCGGGCGTTATGGCTTCTTTCACACCTATGAGGCCTTCGCCCATGTGATTGCCTCGATGTTCAACCAGCACGCCAAGTGGCTGGAGAGCTGCCTGCACCACGCACCCTGGCGGGCTCCGATCGGCCCCTGGAACTGTCTGATTTCCTCCACGGTGTGGCGCCAGGACCACAACGGCTTCACGCACCAGGATCCAGGCTTCATCGACCTGGCCGGCAACAAGAGCGGTGACGTGGTTCGGGTGTATCTGCCTGCCGACGCCAACTGCCTGCTAGCGGTGGCCGAGGAGGCCCTTCAGGAAACCAATGTCTGCAACATCATCGTTTCCGATAAGCAGAAGCACCTTCAATACCTCAGTCTTGAGCAGGCGCGCTGCCACGTGGCCAAGGGGATCGGCCTCTGGAGCTGGGCCAGCAATGATGACCTGGGAACCGAGCCCGATGAGCCTGAGGTGGTGATGGCCTGCGCCGGCGACATCCCCACCAAGGAGACCCTGGCGGCGGTGGAGATTCTGCGCCGCGAAATCCCGACCCTGCGGGTGCGGGTGCTCAACGTGGTGAAGCTGTTTGCCCTGACCACCCCGGATGAACATCCCCATGGCTTGAGCGACCGCGATTTCGACGCCCTGTTCACCACCAATCGTCCAGTGATCTTCAACTTCCATGGTTATCCCTGGCTGATCCATCGCCTCACCTATCGACGCGCCAACCATGGCAACCTTCATGTGCGCGGCTATAAGGAGAAGGGCAACATCAACACGCCACTTGAGTTGGCGATGAACAACCAGATCGACCGTTTCAATCTCGTGATTGACGTGATCGATCGGGTGCCCCGGCTCGGTTCCCGTGCCGCCCACATCAAGGAGCGGATGAAGGAGGCGATCCTCAGCCATCGCCATTACGCCCACCGGCACGGCGCCGATGCGCCGGAGATCACCGACTGGCGCTGGACCCTTCCCCAGGCTGAGGCGTGACGCACCAGCCCCCGCACGGGACCGCCGCTGGCCTTGGAGCGGGAGCGGCGGCGCTGCCGGTGTTGGTGCTCAATGCCGGCAGCACGGGGCTGAAGGCCTCGCTGCACGCCGCTGATGGGGAGTGCCATTGGCGCGACCAAAGGACCTGGGAAGCCCTTGGTGCGGCCCCGGCTCCGGCAGCCTTAGCAGCGGCTGTTGGTGATCAGCCTTGTGAGGGTCCGCCGGGGGCTGAGCTTGCGCCCTCGGGGGCCCCTGGCCTGGCGCCGGAGCTGGCTCGGGCGCTTGCCAGCTGGCTGGATGGGGCGATGACGCACCTGGGGATGGCCGGCCCCCTGGCGCTGGTGGGCCATCGGGTGGTGCATGGCGGAGAGCGCTTCACCGCTCCCACCCTTCTTGGGGATGACGAGCTGGAAGCCTTGGAGGCCCTCAGCCCCCTGGCGCCGCTCCACAACCCGCCGGCGCTGGCGTTGATCCACTGGGCGCGTCAGCACTGGCCCGCCGTGCCCCAGTGGGCCTGCTTCGACACCGCCTTCCACGCCACCCTGCCTCCCGAGGCCCGCACCTACGCCATCCCGGCCTCCTGGCGCCTGGCCGGTCTGCGCCGCTATGGCTTTCACGGCCTCAACCACCAGCATGTGGCCGAGGTGGTGGCCGAGCGTTTCGGAGCCACCGGTTCCGCCGAGGAGCTCCGGCTGATCAGTTGCCACCTCGGGGGTGGTTGCTCCCTCAGCGCTATCCGGGGCGGACGTAGCATCGCCACCACCATGGGCTTCACACCCCTGGAGGGCCTGGTGATGGCCAGCCGCAGCGGCTCGGTGGATCCCGGTCTGCTGCTCCACCAGCTTCGGATGGGGCTGGATGCTGCGGCGCTGGAGCGGGACCTTCAGCACCAGGGGGGCCTGCTGGGGCTCTCGGAGCTGAGCGGCAGCATGCAGGTGCTCAGGGCCGCGGCAGCGCCGCCCCCCCAAGGTGAGGCTCATTCTGGAGCGGCCCTGGCGATCGCGGTGTTCCGGCGCAGGCTGCTGGAAGGGATCGGGGCCATGGCTGCCTGCCTGCAGGGGGTGGATGTGATCGCCCTATCCGGTGGCATTGGTGAGCACGATGAGGCCCTGCGGCAGGAGCTCGTGGATGCCCTGGCCTGGCTCGGACTATTTGAGCTGGTGGTGATCCCCGCTGATGAGGAGGGGGTGATAGTGCGAGGTTGCGGCAAGGCGGCCTCGGGGCTGCCGTCGGGCGCGCGATAGGAAGTGGCGCTTGGGGCGGCGGGGAGCCCGGAGGCTTCACCCTTCAGGCTGATGGCTGGCCAGCCAGAGCGTTGATCCGCCGGGCGAGCGCCAGATCAAGGTTGGAGAGGCCGCCGCAGTCGTGGGTGGTGAGGTGGAGGCTCACCCGATTCCAGACGTTGCTCCATTCCGGGTGGTGGTTCAGCTGCTCGGCGGCCAGCGCCACCCGGGTCATGAAGCCGAAGGCCTCGGAGAAGTCGGCGAAGCGGAGCTCGCGATGGAGTTTGCCCTCCTGCAGGCTCCAGCCTGGGAGTTGCTCGCAAAGCAGGGCGATCTCGGCGGGGGTGAGCGGTTGGGCGGGCATGGGGCAACGGTGTTCTCTGCTGGTCACCATGGCCGATGACGGGGCCTTCGGCGCCTTCCTGCTGCCTGCCGCGAGCCGGGGATCCGGCTGCGGCGATGGTGCCCCAGCCTCGGAGCTCACTGGCCGATCAGATGCAGGCTGAGCTGGCGGCGGTGCGGCCGGGCCCGGTGCTCCCAGAGGTACACGGCCTGCCAGGTGCCGAGCAGTAGGCGCCCCTGCTGAAAGCTCAGGCTCAGGCTGGTGGCCGTGAGGGCGGTGCGGATGTGGGCTGGCATGTCGTCGGCGCCTTCGTCGTCATGGCGCCAGGCCCTCAGCTCGCCCTGGCCACTCAGGGGTCGCACCCCCGCCGCCGGTACCAGGGCCCGCAGGAAGGCGGCCAGGTCCTCCAGCACCCGCGGATCAGCGTTTTCGTTGATGGTGAGGCTGCAGCTGGTATGCAAGGCAACCAGGTTGGCCAGGCCGTTGTTCAAGCCGCTGGAGCCGATCTCCCGGTTGAGGGCGTCGGTGAGGTCGGTGAATCCCTCGCCGCTGGTCTGCAGGCTGAGGGAATGAAAACTCTGGCGCAGCATTCGGGGGATGGATCCTGACGGAAGGCTGGCACCCCGTTGTGGGGTATGCCGCTGCCAACACCGGAGGGGTTTGGCCACTGCGGAGGCGGCGAGGAGCGGAGGAATCGCCCGATTCGGACCCCGCAACTGAACCACGCCCCTGCCTACCCTCACGCCATGGTTGAGCTCACGATTCTTTACGACGGCGGCTGCCCCCTCTGCCTGCGGGAGGTGCGCTTTCTTGAGCAGCGTGACCGCCGCCGCCATCCGGATGCGTCCCGGCTCGCCTTCGTGGATATCGACGCTGTTGATTACGAGCCGGCCGCCCATGGCGGCATCCGTTACCGGGAGGCCATGGGCCGCATCCATGGCATCGGCGCCGATGGCGAAGTGCTCCGCGATGTGGCGGTGTTTCGCCGCGCCTACGGGCTGATCGGCCTGGGCTGGCTCTACGCCCCAACCGGCTGGCCCCTGCTGGCGCCCCTGGTCAATGCCCTCTATGGCTTCTGGGCCGGAGCCCGCCTGCGCCTCACCGGCCGCCCCAGCCTCGAGCAGCTCTGCGCGCTCCGGGGCGGGCGTTGTGGGATGGCCTCGGCCGACACCACTTCGCAGTCCTCCGCCTAACCCGCCTCCGTTCCCCTGGCCCGCCGGCTGAGCCCCCTTCCGCTGACGCGAACGTCCTGCACTCCCACGAACGCGATGAGCCTTGAAGTGTCCCCTGGCGGCCGGCCCGCTGATCCCGACCTGATTGTGATCGGCGCAGGCCTCGGAGGCCTCTGCGCCGCCGCCATCGCTGCCCGCCAGGGGCTGGCGGTGCTGGTGCTGGAGGCTCACACAGTGCCCGGTGGCGCCGCCCACGGCTTCAGCCGGCGCGGTTTTCAGTTCGAGTCGGGCCCCTCCCTGTGGAGCGGCCTCGGCCGTTGGCCCTCCACCAATCCCCTGACCCAGGTGCTGCGGGCGGTGGGGGAATCGGTGCCGGTGGTGCCGTATCACCACTGGGATTTGCTCCTGCCGGAGGGCCACTTGCGGGTGGGGGTGGGAATGGATCCCTTCCTGGCGGTGCTGCGGGACCTGCGGGGGCCCGCCGTGGCCGAGGAGTGGCATGGATTCCTGAGGGCGATCGAGCCCCTCTGCCGCGCCGCCCGCTCCCTGCCGCTGCTCGCCCTGCGGCCCGGCCTGGGCAGTGCCCTGACCCTCGGCGGCGGCGCCGGGCTGGAGCTGCTGGCACGGGCCCCCCAGCTGGCGGCCCTGGGTGGCGCCTTCGGCCCGCTGGCCCGCCGCCATCTGCGCGATCCCTTCCTGCTGCACTGGGTGGAGCTGCTCTGCTTTCTGATCTCCGGTCTGGGAATCGACCACACCAGCGCGGCGGCGATGGCCACCCTGTTCGGCGAGTGGTTTGAACCGCAGGCCTGCCTGGATTACCCGATCGGGGGGAGTGCCGCCGTTGTGGCAGCCCTAGTGCGGGGCCTTGAACGGCACGGCGGCCGCCTCCGCACCGCGGCGCCGGTGGAGCGGATCCTCGTGCAGGACGGCCGGGCCGTGGGGGTGCGGCTCGGCCCTGAAGCCGGTGGCGCCACCCTCCACGCCCGCCGGGGTGTGATCTGCAGCGCCAGCCCCTGGGACACCCTTGCGCTTCTTCCCCCGGAGGTGGTGCCGCCCCGCTGGCGCGCTCGCCAGGTCGCCACCCCTGCCTGCGCCAGCTTCCTGCACTGGCATGTGGGCCTGCGCGGCGGCGAGGCGCTGGCGGATCTGCCGGTGCACACGGTGTGGGTAGGGGATTGGCAGCGGGGCATCGGGGCCGAACGCAACATGGTGGTGCTCTCCATGCCCTCGCGCCTCGATCCCGCCCTGGCTCCAGCCGGCCACCAGGTGCTGCACGGCTACACCCCGGCCAATGAACCCTGGGAGATCTGGAAGGATCTCGAGCGGGGCACCCCCGCCTACGAGGCGCTGAAACACGAGCGCTGCGCCGTGTTTCACCGGGTGTTCGAGCAGCTTCTCCCCGATTGGCGTGAGCGGGTGGTGCTGGAACTTCAGGGCACCCCCCTGAGCCACCGGCACTGGCTTCGGGTGCACCAGGGCAGCTACGGCCCCGCCTGGCCGGCCGATCGCGGGCCCTTCCCCGGGGGGGCCACCCCGATCGAGGGCCTGGTGCTCTGTGGGGCGGGGGTCTTTCCCGGCATCGGCGTTCCGCCGGTGGCGATCAGCGGCGCCCAGGCAGCCCATCGCTTTGTCTCCGCCCGGGCCCAGCGCCGCCTGCTGCAGGAGCTGGAGCTGGTGGGGGGCTGAGGGCTTCGGCCGCCCGCCGGTGATCAAGGCCTCCGCTGCGGCCAGGGCCGCGACCCGCGGAGCTTGTGCCGCTGCGACGGCGGATCAGCATGGGGATCCCCCGCCGAGTCCGCCATGACCACCATGACCTGCCGCTACGAGGGCCAGCTGCGCTGCCAGGCGGTTCACGATGCCTCCGCCGCTGCGATTCTCACCGATGCGCCGCTCGACAACCAGGGGCGGGGGGAGTCCTTCTCGCCCACCGATCTGGTGGCCACCGCTCTAGCCACCTGCATTCTCACGATCATGGGCATCACCGCGGAGCGCCATGGCCTGGCCATCGAGGGCAGCGAGGCCCGGGTGGAGAAGACCATGACCAGCTCAGGGGTGCGCCGGATTGAGCAGCTCACGGTGTGGGTCACCCTGCCGGCGGGGCTGGCGGACTCCCAGCGGGACCTGCTGAAACGCGCCGGTGAGGGCTGCCCTGTGAAGCGGAGCCTGGAGGGTGCCGTGCCGATGGTGCTGCATTGGTCATGAGGGCTTCCCCGGTGGTGGAGAGCGTCACCCATTCCTTGCGGTTGTCCTGGGTGGTTGCTCTCCCCGGCCCCCCGGGGCGTCGTTGGTTGCGCCGACCCTTGATGGCCCTGGGTTGTCTGGGCTCCTGGCTTTTCAGGGGCGCCGCAACCCGCTGCCACAGAGGCTGCGAAACAGGCTGATCACGGTCTGCGGGGCCTGAAGTTCCATCCAGAAGGCCTCCGCCTCCAGCCGCTGGTCGCCGCTGGGGTAACCGAGGTCGATGAGCTTGGCGTAGTGGGGCGCCATCGTGCGCAGCTCCCGGAAGGTGCGGGGCATGTATTCATCGGCGATTGCGGTGCTGCCGGTGCAGGCCTGCATGATGTGGGTGGATTCGTGGGCCATCACTTCCCACACCGCCTCCACATCCGCCAGGTTCACCACGTTGCGGCAGAGCACGAGGCGATGGCGGCCGGCGAGGTCTCGCTCGTAGAAGCCGGCGTGGTTGGCGGGGCACCGGTCGGAGACCTGGGTCACCACGCCAGCGGTGTTGATCAGATCCTCGAGCTTGCGGATGTCTTCGAGGCTGGCGGCGGCGGCTGCCGTTGCCAGGATGCTGGCCAACCCGAAGCTCAGGCCGAGCCTGATCACCAGCAGGCCAGGCCTCCGGCCAGGAATGCGGGGAGCGCTCCGAGGGCCCATGGCCTTTGGGTCAATCGCAGGATGAAAGCGGCGATCGGACATGGCGCTATCCCCGCGGAGGGCCAATCCCCAGCGTGGCTCCGGATCAGCGATCGCGCCGCGATGGAGGGGATTGGCCTTGCCCGGTTCGGCTTCGCCACCCACTCTCGGCCGCCCCGGCCCCCGCCCCAGGCCAATCCCCCGCAAGCGCCCAGGCCGCCGCGCCAAGCTGACGGCCCCCAACCGTTGTTCGCCATGGCCGAGCCTGGATCCGCCCACCAGCGCCTGCGTGCCCACCTCCACCAGACCCGGTTGCTGGGGTCGATCAGCAGCGCCCTCTATGTCGACCAGAACTCGGTGATGCCGGCCGCGGGGGCCCCCTGGCGCGGCGAGCAGCTCGCCCTCCTCGCCACCTTGCTCCACCAGCGTCAGAGCAGTGATGCCTACGCCGAGCTGGTGGGAGCGGCCGAAGGGGAGCTGAACGCGGAGTCCTCCGGGGCCAGCCGCCGCAATCTGGCCCTTCTGCGGCTGGAGTTGGAGCGCCAACGGTGCCTGGATCCCTCCCTGGTGGCGCAGCTGGCGAAGGCCCAGTCGCGGGGCAATGCCCTCTGGCAGGAAGCCCGCCGCCAGAACGACTTTCCCTCCTTCGCCCCGGCCCTCGCCGAGCTGATCCAGTTGCGGCGCGAGCAGGCTTGCCAGCTGGCCAGGGCCGAAACGGTTCCCCGCAGCCCCTGGGAGACCCTCGCCCAGCCCTTCGAGCCGGAGATCAGCAAGGCCAGGCTGCGGGAGCTCTTTTCTCCCCTCCAGGAGCGCATCCCGGTCCTGCTGGAGCGGGTGGGTGCGGCCCCAGCGCCTGCCCTGGAGGCTGTTTCCCTGCCGGAACCGGTTCAGGATTCCCTCTGCGCTGAACTCCTTGCCAGCTGGGGGTATGACGCCAACCGCTGCCAGCGTTCCCGTTCGGCCCACCCCTTTTCCTGCACGGTGGGCCCGGACGATTTCCGCATCACCACCCGGGTGGTGGAGGGCCAGCCCTTTTCCGCCTTCCTGGCCACGGCCCACGAATGGGGCCATTCCCTCTATGAACAGGGGCTTCCCCGCCAGGGTGATCATTATTTCCCCTGGCCCCTCGGCGAGGCCACCTCGATGGGGGTGCACGAGAGCCAGTCGCTGTTCTGGGAGTGTCGCGTTGCGCGTGGCCAGGCCTTCGCCAGCCGCTGGCATCCGCGCTTTGTGCAGGCCCTGGGCGCGGATGGCTGGGGAGGCTCCCAACACTTCTGGAGGGCCCTGAATCCGATGCGGCCGGGCCTGATCCGGGTGGAGGCCGATGAACTGAGCTACGCGCTCCACATCGTGCTGCGCTTCGAGCTGGAGCTGGCCCTGCTGGAGGAGGGGATGCCGGTGCACGACCTGCCCTCCGCCTGGAATCGCCGCATGGCCGAGCTCCTGGGGCTCACGCCACCGAACGACCGCGAGGGTTGCCTGCAGGACATCCATTGGGCCGAGGGGCTGTTCGGCTACTTCCCCTCCTATGCCCTGGGCCATCTGATCAGTGCCCAGCTCTCCGAAACCCTGGAGGCCCAGCTGGGCCCGATCGAAAACTTGGTGGCCGCCGGTGAGGAGGCCCGGCTGCGAAGCTGGCTGGCCGAGCGGGTCTGGCCGCTGGGCCGCTCGGTGACCGGAGAGGAGCTGGTGGAGGGGGTCTGCGGCGCGCCGCTCCATGCCGCTCCCTTCCTCCGCTACCTGGAGGCCAAGGTGCACCGGCTGCTCGCACCAGCCGGGGGTTGAGGGGGGGCGGGGGGGATGTCATTAGGATGCCGCCGCGCAACGCTTTCCCATGGCGAACATCGACCACGCCCCCAGCCGCACGATGCTGAATCTCCTGCACGTGCTGCCGGCCTTTGCCGACGAAGCGGAATTGCGTCTGAATGCGATCGTGGAGTTGAACTCCAACACGATCAACAAATACGAACTGATTACAGAAACCGGCCATCTCAAGCTTGATCGGGTTGGTTATTCCTCCCTTGCTTATCCATTTGCCTATGGCTGCATCCCTCGCACCTGGGATGAAGACGGCGACCCTCTCGACATTGAGATCGTTGGCGTGACCGAACCACTGGTGCCTGGCTCTCTGGTGGAGGCCCGCATCATCGGCATCATGAAATTTGATGATGGTGGGGAAGTGGATGACAAGGTGATTGCCGTGCTTGCCGATGACAAGCGCATGGATCACATCACCTCCTACGAGCAGCTCGGCGCCCACTGGCTCAAGGAAACCCAGTACTACTGGGAGCACTACAAGGACCTCAAGAAGCCCGGCACCTGTCGCGTGAACGGCTTTGAAGGCAGTTCTGAAGCTGTCCGCATCATCAAGGAGTGTGAGGCGCGCTATACCTCCACCATTGAAGCCAGGCTGGTTGGCTGAAGCGACACGATCCGATCCCCAACCGCCCCTCTAGCGCTGGGGATCGGGTCCATCCCAAGCCGAGTCCCTGGGTTTTTCCCTCCCTGCATCCACGCCCTTCAGCCATGAAGAACCGCCCCGTCGCCGCTCTCCTGGCCCTCAGCGCCGTTTCCCTGGCTGCTCTGACCACCGGGGCTCAGGCGATCGAACCGCCGCCGCCCCTCCCGAGCCTCCCCCCGATGGAGGCCACCCCCACCCGCCGCACCCCCGCGGCCCCTGTTAAGCAGCAGCCTGGAATCCCTGCGGCAGTTCCTGCTCCCTCAGCCACCACCGCCGCGGCCACGGCCACCAGCAATCGCAAGATCGTGCTGGAGCTTGGTAAGCGAACCATCAGCCTGTGGGAGGGCAGCAAGGTGCTGGGCAAGTGGCCGGTGGCGATCGGCGATCCCGAGACCCCCACTCCCAAGGGCCTGTTCAGCATTCGCAACAAGGTGATCAATCCCCAGTACCAGAGCACCAAGAGCGGTAAGAACAATCCCACCATTGGCGCCAATGGCCCCCTTGGGGATCGCTGGATCGGATTCCATGCCACCAGCAAGGATCAGTTCGGCATCCACGGCACCCCTCCGGCCTGGGCCTGGGCGGTGCATCAGGGTGCAGCGGTGACCCACGGCTGCGTGCGGATGCTCGGCCCCCATGTCCGTGCTCTCTTTGACCAGGTGGATGTGGGCACCCCGGTTGAGGTGAAGCCCTGAGGCCCTGCACCGCTGCAGCACCGTTGCCGACAAGGCTGAAAACAATCTGCAGATCAACCTTGAAGACGGCGTCGCCACCGATCTTGCCCTTACTGTTTGCCGATCGCCCGTAGGACGCTGGCCGACGGCAGCATCGCATCCATGTCCCAGACCGGTTCCCATCGCACCTCTGATCCCCTCAACAGCACCTCGCTGAAGTGGTGTCGCGATGGCGAACTCTCCAAGCTGGATTTTGAGCGGATCCTTGATCTTCTGGTTCAGTCCGATCCTGTAGCCGAAGCGCTGGTCAACGATTGTTCCAGGGGACGCCGCTGATCCTTCAGGGCACGCTGATGAACATGACGGGCCAATGCCCAGGCCAGACCATCACGGCTGGCCATCCCCCGCAGGCTTGCCAGGGGCAAACCGCCGATCGGTAATCCGCTCGGAAGGTAGCTTCCCAGACCCTCATCCACGGCGAAGACGGGGATCTGGCGAAGATCGCCGGGCACCAGCTGGTCTTCGAGGCGGTCGAGGTTTGCCGTATCCGGTAGCCAGAGGAGGTCCCCGCGGCGGCAGGCTCCGAGCGTGAGGCTCTCCGCCTGGTCTTCCGTTGAAGAAAGACACCGCTGCAGGTCCTGCAAGGTCACCAGGCCGGTGACCCGCTCCTCTTCGATCACCAACAGGGCGTGGCCATGGACCTGGGCCAACAGGGCCAGCGCGTCCGTCGCCGTTTTATCGGCGCTCAGCACCAGCGGTTCGCTGGGTTCAAAGGCTTCACGTACCGGCAGCGATGCCAGGGTGGCCCGGCGCTGTTCTTCGATCGGATCGGCGCCCACCAGGCCGGCGCTGTCGAATCCCTGCCAGCGTTCCACCAGGGCGGCACTCAATCCGGCCGCCGCCATTAGCGGCAGAACGATGCGGATGTCGCGGGTGAGCTCAAAGAGCAGCAGCAGAGCGGTGAGCGGTGCGCGGGCGCTGCCGGCCAGCACCGCCGCCATGCCCACCATGGCGTAGGCGGGTGGTTCCGCCACGGGGAGATGGAAGCCGCTTTCCCCGAGCAGCTGGCCATAGGTATTGCCCAGCACCGCACCCAGCACCAGGGCTGGGGCAAAGCCGCCGCCCACGAAGCCCGTGGCATTGCTGAGGGCCGTGGCCATCAGCTTCACGCCGATGAGCAGGACCAGGCTGATCAGGGGGATGCCGCCATCACGGCCCAGCAGGGCCTCGATCGTGTCGTAGCCCACCCCCAGCACCTGGGGAAACAGCAGGGCCATGCCGCCGACGGCGGCCCCCCCCATGGCGGTGACCAGGCCGGGTGGCAGGCCCCCCAGCAGGCGTTGCAGCCTCGGTTCGCGGCCCAGCGCCATCAGGCGGATCAGCGCCCAGGACATCAGGCTGGCCAGAAAACCCAGGCCCAGATAGAGGGGAAGTTCCCAGGGGGATCGCACCTCGTAGGCCGGCAGGCGCAGGATCGGATCGTCCCCGAGGCAGAGCTGGGTCACCAGAGCGGAGGCCACCGCCGCCACCAGCACCGCCCGCAGGCCGGGACGCCCGAGCGGGCCGCTGAAGTTTCCCTCGAAGGCGAAGAACACCCCTGCGATCGGGGCCTTGAACCCGGCCGCCAGGCCGGCCGCCACCCCTGCCGCCACCAGCACCCGGCGGGCCTCCGGTAGGAGGCCTCCCCGTTCGGCGACCCATAGCCCCAGATTGCCGCCGCTTTCCACACTTGGTCCTTCCGGCCCCAGGGAGGCGCCGCTTCCCAGGCTCAGGGAGGCTGCCAGGATCCGCAGGTGGGGAAGTCGCGGGGTGGACGCCACAGCCCCATCGGCCATGGCCATCAGGCTGGGAAGGCCCGGGCCGAGATTGCCGCCGATCCAGCGCAGCACGCCCACGGCCAGGCCCCCCAGGGTGGGCACCACCACCACCGGCCAAAGGGCAAGCCAGTCTGGGGTGCTGGGCAGGCTCGGCCCCGGCTCTGCGGGCGCGGGAGCCTGCCGGCTCAGGAAGCCGATGCCATCAAGGCCGAGTTGCAGGAGCGATGTCAGGGGGGTGGCGCTGTCCGCGCTAAGCGGTGGCTGAACGACGGCGGGAGTGGGAGCTGCCGTGGCGATCGGTGACCTGGCGATCTCCAGCAGCCCTTCCACGAACGGGCCGTAGAGAAAGTTGTTGATGGCGTCCAGCAAGAGGTGGAATCCCACGATCGTGAAGCCCGTGAGGGTGCCGACCAGGGCAGCCCAGGCCAGCAGATTCCATTGGAAAGAAAGGGGTCTGCCCAGAGGCCCCTGGGTGCCCTTCCGGATGGCCGCTTCAGGCTTCAGGGCGGACGGTGGCAAAGATCTCCTCCAGGATTGCGCCGGCGCCCCGCTCCCGCAGCCTTCGGGCCAGGCTGATGCCGAGAGCCTCAGGATCCTCCTGGTGACCGCTCACCTCATCACGGATCAGCCGCTGGCCATCAAGGCTGGCCACCATGCCGGTGAGCACCAGATCTCCCCCACCCTCAGGGGCGCTGAAGCGGCTGTTCACTCCGATCGGCACCTGGCACCCGCCTTCCAGCTCCCGCAGGAAGGCACGCTCGGCCCGGCAGCGCAGGGCCGTGGGGCGGTGTTCCAGCACCTGGATCAGCTCCAGTACAGCGGCGTCGCCCTCACGGCACTCGATGCCGAGGGCGCCCTGCCCCACCGCATGGAGAGAGATGGCGGGGTCAATCAGTTCGTGGATGCGAGCACCCAGGCCTAGGCGACCCAGGCCAGCGGCCGCCAGGATCAGGCAGTCAAAGTCGCCGCTATCGAGCTTCTCGAGCCGGGTGATCACGTTGCCCCGCACATCCTTGAACTCCAGGTGGGGGTAGTGATGGCGGAGCTGGGCCAGGCGACGCAGGGAACTGGTGCCCACCACCGCGCCTTCGGGGAGGGTGGCCAGGGTCCTTTCCTGGTGTCTGGCATGCACCACGAGGGCATCGGCGGGATCCTCCCGCTCGGTGATGCACCCCAGCATCAGGCCCTCCGGCAGGTTGGTGGGCAGGTCCTTGAGGCTGTGAACGGCGATGTCGGCCCGGTCCACCAGCATCTGGGCCTCCAGTTCTTTGGTGAACAGGCCTTTGTCGCCGATCTTGGCCAGGGCCACATCCAGGATCTTGTCGCCCTGGGTGGCCATGGCCTCAATGCTGATCGTGAGGTCGGGATGGGCGGCCTGCAGTTCGTCGCGCACCCAGTGGGTCTGGACCATGGCCAGTTGGCTGCGACGGGAGGCGATCCGCAGAACGCGAGGACCGGAAGGGGAAACAACGCCGGAGGGGCTGGTCATCGGGACCCGGAAAAGGCGGCCGCGGCCGCCGGCTAACAGCCGCTCAGCCTACGGACCCGTGGCCTTCGGGGTCTCCGGAGCCGTGATGCGCTGCCGGGAAGCCGCCGGCGATTCAGAGAAGATCCAGGGGGAGCGGTCCCCAGGTTTCGGCGAGATCGGGTTGCTCGGCATTTTGGCCACTGATCAGCACCCCCACCCCCAGTCCCTGCTCCTGCCGGATCCGATAGCTGCCCGTTTGCTGATTCCCCTTGAGGAACACTCCTCCTTCGATCCGGTCGGCGCCGGGATCGGCAGCGGCCAGTGCTGACCAACCGAATGCCCGCTCGCAGCGGCGGAGGGTCTCCAGCGCCTCTCCGGCGGAGGGGGCCATCACGCCGATGGTGAACCAGGGGCAGCGTTTCAGAACCTGCTCCAGCTCAGCGCGCAATGCCTGACGTTCGGCGGGTGTGAGCTCAGGGGCGGTTCTCGCGCCCCGCAGGGCTGTCAGCTGGGGGGTGGGAGACGCTGCCGGCGCGAGGGCTGCGGAGGGGGATTCGTTTTCCATCGGCTGGGGGGCTGGGGAGGCGCTCAAGGATGGACCGGTAGCAAGCAATACTCTGCCGCTGGCTCGTCCGCCTTCACCGGAGCGGCTGGTCGTCCGGTCGTCGGGCCCCGCGCCAGAGGGCCAGGCAGGTCGTGAGCCAGGCCAGCCCCACCGCGCCTCCCGCCAGCAGATCGCTGGGCCAGTGGGCCCGGGCCACCAGGGTGCTCAGCCAGACCAGGGCGATCCAGGCCAGGGCCCCGAGGGTGAGGGGGGTGCGCAGGCGCGGGTAATGGAGCGAAAGAATCGCCACCATGGCGAAGTAAAAGGCCACCGATCCGGCCGCATGGCCACTGGGGAAGCTGCGTCCATCCACCACCAGCAGCTTGGCGTGGGGCCGGGCTCGATCAAAGAGGGGCTTGAGCCACAGATCCACAATGGCGAGAATCCCCCCCGTGGCCAGGGCCAGCAGGGTCAGGTCGTGCCACCAGCGCTTCAGCACGATGAACACCAGGGCGGCCAGCACCAGGCAACCGGTGAATCCGACGCCGCTCATGCGGTACACCTGCAGCAGCATCTGGCGGATCGGCCCCTGGATGTGCTGCCCGAGCCAGTGGAGCAGGCTCTCATCGAGTTCCGGGGGGTTCGGGCTGTCCACCAGCTGGGCGAGCAGGCTGAGCAGCAGAACCGACGCTCCCACCACGGTCCAGTCCCGGAATAGAAGCGGTGGGTTCATGGCGAATCGAAGGCATCAAGGGGGGCGCGCCAGAGCTCCTGCTGGCCGCGGCGGTCCAGACGCTCGATCTGGTCCGGTGCCAGTCTGAGTCGATCCAGATCGGATCGGTCGCCGAACAAGCGCACCGATCGGCTGCTTGGGCTCAGGCCGAGGGAGGCCGGATTTTGCCGCCGCCGCTCCAGGATTCCCTCCCGATCCGAAACAAAGGCCGCCGGTTCGGCTGCGTAAAACACAATGCTGTAGCGCTTGGTGCCCACCACCCAGAGGGGCTCGTTCGGAACGGCCTGGCCATGGGCCGTAGCCGCCAGTTCCCGCAGGGGCTGTTGGCGCTCCCGATCGATCAGGGACGCCAGCGGCGGCACCACCAGGGTGAGGACCGCCAGGAAGCCCGCCAGGGAGGGCAATGGGAACCAGCGGGCTGCGGCCGGCCAGCGGAGCAGGGTCACCACCAGGCTCACGGCCGTGAGCGCCAGCACCACCGCCAGGACCGCCGGCAGGCCGGAGCTGGCAAGGGCGATGCCGAAACGGGGGTGGGCCGGATCGGAGGCGGCCCAGCGTGGTGCCAGTGCGGCGGCCACCGCCAGGATTCCCAGCAGCCCCGCTTCCACCCAGCCCGTCAGCCTCAGGCCACGGCCCTGCGGCGCATTTCCCGCAAGGGGACGCAATCCCAGGGCCACCAGAAGGGCACCGGCCGGAATGGCCGGCAGGATGTAGCCGGGCAGTTTGGTGGCGGCCGCTGAGAAGAAGCCCACCACCACCACCAACCAGAGCAGCAGAAAGAGGGGCACGGTGTCGTGAGGGTCATCCCCCCGGATCAGGGCGCTCCAGCGTTGGCGGTCCGCCAGCCCCAGATGCGCCACTGCCACAGGCAGAAGCAGCGACCAGGGCAACAGCAGCAACAGCAGCCAGGGCAGGTAGAACCAGGGGGGGCCGGGATGGGCGTACAGCACGGTGGTGAATCGCTGCACGTTGCTGAAGGCCAGGAAGCCCCCCAGGAAAGCCTGGCCATTGGCCTGGGCCGCCGCGCTGTACCAGGGCAACACCACCCCGAGGAACAGGACGGCCATGGCCAGCAGCGGGGCCGGCCGCAGCCAGCGATCCCAGCTGCGAGTGAGGGCCAGGAAGGCTCCCACCACCAGCAGCGGCAGCAGCAGCCCCACCGGACCCTTGGCCAGAACGGCGATGCCCGCGAACAGCGCCATCGAGATCCGGGCCACGGACTGCCCGGGACTGCGGGCCGGCATCCGGTGGGCCAGCAAAAAACTGAACAACGCCAGGCTGATGGCACTGGCCAGGAACATGTCGGTGGTGGAGCTCCGGCCCCAGCCGATCCAGCCCGGCGAGGTGGCCAGCACGCCAGCCCCGAGAGCAGCCCGCATCCAGCGGGAGCGTGGCGCTTCCCGGAAGGGAGCGAGCTGCCAGAGCAACAGGAAAGCGGCTATCACCACGGCGCTGGCCGCCACGGCCACGGGCAGCCTGGCCGCCCAGGGGCTGATCCCGAACAGCCGGAAGCTCAGGGCCACCATCCAGTAGCCCCAAACGGGGTAGTCAAAGAAGGTCCTGCCGTTCCACCAGGGCGTCACCCAGTCATCACGCTGCAGCATCTGGTGGCCCACCTCCACAAAGAGGGCCTCGGTCTTGTCCATCAGGCCGAGGGTGCCCAGCCCGTTGAAGAAGGCCAGCCAACAGAGCAGGCTGAGCCAGAGCAAGGTGGCGAGCAAGAGGGCGGCGGGCGGCCGGCTCAGGTCGCTCTGGGCACCGGTCGGTGGGGAGGTTCGCCGGCTCCTCTGCTGCATCAAGTTCCGGTGGCAAAGCCCATCAAGTTAAGCCCTTGAGCCTGCGTCCTCAGGATCGAGCGCGTGCGGAGTTTCAGGGGGTGTTCCAGACAAACTTTGATGAAGCGGCGTATTTCCAGACGAAATCAACAGCGATACCGGCCAGAAGGGCCAATAAGGGTTGATGGCTGATCCGGTGGTAGAAGGCGGAGGACACTCCCACGTTGGCCACCATGCCCAGGGAGGTCACCATCAGGAAGCGAATCAGCCCCACCAGAAGATTGAGTCCCTTGAGTTGTTGCGTGCGAAAGGTGAGCACGTTGTTGATCAGGAAATTGGTGGTGGCCGCGCAGACCACCGCCAGGATCTGTGCCCGTTCGAAGCTCAGGGCCATCAGGTGTCTGCCGGCGCTGAACAGCAGCAGATGGGTGGCGATTCCCGTGGCACCAACCAGGGCAAAGCTGAGGGCTCGCCGCGGCACGCTGCGCAGCAGAAGAGTGTGGAGAATCGAGATTCCCAGATCCCACACCACAGCAAGATTCAGCTTGGATTCACCGCTCAGTCTTGGCTGAAACTGCAGGGGCACCTCCCCGACCCGCAATTGGCCCCGGCTGAGGGCAAGGAGCTCGTAGAGAAACTTGAAGCCATTCACATCCACCAGGCGCACGTAGGGCAGACAGCGCGCCGTCCGCAGGGCGAAAAAGCCGCTCATGTAATCGCTCAGTTGCCGGTAGCGGGGCAGGCTGAAGCTCGCCACTGCGTTCGCCCAGGTGGAATTGCGTTCCCGTTTTGCGCTCAGGCCGCTGATCCTGGCATCGGGGTGGAAGCGGCTACCCACCACCAGGTCCAGATCGAGCTGGAGCAGGGCGTCCACGGTGCTGGCCACGGCGGAGGGTTCGTGCTGGCCATCGCAGTCCATCACCACCACCACATCGCCCGTGGCATCAAGAATGCCTTCCTTAATCGCACTGGAGAGGCCGTAGCGGCCCACCCTGCGGATCAGGCGGATGCACGGATGGTGTTGGGCTAAGGCCAGAATGGCATCGGCGGTGCCATCGGCAGAATCATCATCAACAAAGAGAATCTCCAGTTGATGAATGTCTTGAAGGGGTAGCAGTTTGTGGGTTATTGAATCGATATTGGCTCGCTCGTTGAACGTCGGTAAGACGACGCTCAATCGATGTTGGGTAGGTTGCATGGTCAATAAATTGGCACCCCGCAGCGTGTGTGGTCCGGGGTGCGCGTGATGGCTCGGATGATCTGTGTTATTAAATGTCCTATTTAATGTATTCCTTCAGGACACCGTTGCGGTTGGGATGGCGGAGTTTGCGCAAGGCCTTGGCTTCGATCTGGCGGATCCGCTCTCGGGTGACATCAAAAATCTGACCAATTTCCTCAAGGGTTTTCATGCGGCCATCATCGAGGCCGTAGCGCAGCCGAAGCACATCGCGCTCCCTGGGGCTGAGGGTGGCCAGAACTCCCTCGAGGTCTTCCCGGAGCAGATTCTTGGCAACATCCTGTTCGGGGTTTTCAATATCCGCTTCGATGAAGTCGCCGAGGCGCGAGTCTTCTTCCTTGCCGATGGGTGTTTCCAGTGAAATGGGCAGCTGCGCTGATTTGGCGATGAAGCGAAGCTTCTCGATCGTCATTTCCATGCTCTCGGCAATCTCCTCTTCCGTGGGCTTGCGGCCAAACTCCTGGGAGAGGGTTTTGGTGGTTTTCTTGATGCGCGAGATGGTTTCGTAGAGGTGAACTGGCAGCCGGATGGTGCGGCTTTGATCAGCGATGGCACGGGTGATGGCCTGGCGGATCCACCACGTGGCGTAGGTGGAGAACTTGTATCCCTTTTCGTGATCAAACTTTTCAGCGGCGCGAATCAGGCCCAGGCTGCCCTCCTGGATCAAATCCTGGAAAGAAAGTCCCCGGTTCATGTATTTTTTGGCGATCGATACCACCAGCCGCAGGTTCGATTGCACCATCTTTTCCTTGGCGCGCCGCCCCAGCATCAGCCGGCGCCGGAATTTAATCAGCGGCATCTCCACCAGGGCTGCCCACTCCTTGTTGTCGGGGTAGTGGCCCTTATCGGATTCAAATTGGGCGGCCAGTTCCTCCAGTTGGAGAAGATCGGCAATCTTGCGGGCCAGTTCAATCTCTTCGTCAGGTCGCAGCAGGCGGATGCGTCCGATTTCCTGGAGATAGACCCGGATCGAATCCTCGGTGTAGACCCCTTTGGGACCCACCTTGATGCTGGCGAGGGCCTTGGCTTTGGCGTCCTTCCGGTCGTCCTTGCCCGCTTTGTCGTCCGCCTCCAGCAGGAGGCCATCGGCGTCATCGAAGCCGTCTTCGCCATCCGCCTCAGCCAGCAGCGCATCGGCTGCATCCTCAAGCTGGGCCGCCTCGTCGCCGGTCGCGGCCTTCTTGGTCTTGGCGGAGCTCTTGGCGGTTGCCTTGGCGGCTGCAGATTTGGTGGCCGTCGCTTTGGGGGAGCTGCTCTTGGTGACGCTGGCCGCCTTGCCGCTGGCCTTGGCCTTAGCCCCCACCAGAGGTTCAATCTCGCCAGTGCTGGAAACCTTGGCGAGGATCTCGGGCTCAACCTTGGCGATAACGCGCTTGGTGGCTGCAGGACTCATGGCTGGGGGCAAACAGGAGAGAGCGGATGAAGCGGCCGGACCGGCGCGGGCCCGGCTGGCGGTTGGACCCCGGCGGCTGGCCTGGGTTCAAGGGGAGGGGCGTGGCGGAACGCGTCCGGAGGGAGGGGGACCAGCGGGGGCTTGGTTTCCGAAGCGGACTCACCGGCCAAGGGGCAACCTCTACGGGGATGCCATGAAGGAGGTGGGGAGCCTGAGCCTGGGATCAGGGGGCGTAGTCCGTGGTGGGCTGGCGCTGCCGGGAATCGATCGGCGCCGAGACAGTGCAGTCAGGGGTGGTCGCAGACCTGGGGAACCGGTGAGCCGGTATCGCATTCAGGATCTTCCCTCTAGACGGAACTCTGTCCGGTTCCGACAGCAGCCCGATGGACTGCCCAACGTTTCCATCTTAGGAATTGCTTGAGACGTCGGCAAGATTGGGCCCCAAGGTCGCCACCACTACGGGCCCACCAGGGGCGACCCCATCCCCCTGGCTGCAGGTGTGGCTTGAGGCGGGCCAGGACGGGCGGATCTTCACCTACGCCAATCCCGACGGTTTGCCAGCCGGCCCGGGGGATCTGGTGCGGGTGCGGCTCCAAGGCCGGGGTCACACCGGCCTGGTGGTGGGCGTGCTCCCGGGAATGCCCGCGGAGCTTCGGGGGAAGGTGCCCCAGCCGGTCGAGGCGGTGCTGCAGCCCGCCGCCGTGGATGCCCGCTGGCGCCGCCTGATCGAGGGGGTGGCCTTCGACACCCACACCAGCGTGTTCCGCTGTCTCAAGAGTGCCCTGCCCCCGGGCTGGCTGGGCCAGCGCCCCCGGCGGGCGCCGCTTTCCGGCGGCGGCCGTTGGATTCTGGTTGAGCTTCACGATCCGCCCCCAGGCTTCCTCGCTCCGGATCCCGGGACCGTGGCTGCCAAGGTCGCTTCAGCGGGTCCGACGCCTCGCCAGCGGGAGCTGCTCATCCATCTGGCGGGCCATCCTCAGGGCCGGCTGCTGCGGGAGCTGATCCGTGATGGCTTCAGCCGCTCCCTGGTGGCCTCGTTGGAGCAGCGGGGCTGGCTGCGCCGCCGCTTGGTGGCGGCCGCTGAAGAGCGGGCGGGGGCTGCGGCGGTGGGACCCCCGTCTGGGGCCGCGCCCCTGGAATCCCCACGGCCGGGCAACAACGCCCAGAACGCAGCCATCGAGGCCATTGCCGCGGCGCCCGCCGGATCCGCCTTGCTGCTCTGGGGGGTGACCGGTGCCGGCAAGACCGAGGTCTACCTGCAGGCGGTGGGCCTGGAACGGGCCGCGGGCCGCAGTGCCCTGCTCCTGGCCCCGGAGATCGGTCTGATCCCCCAGCTGCTCGACCGTTGCCGGGCCCGCTTCGGATCCGTGGTTCTGGAGTACCACAGCGGCATGGGGGATGCGGAGCGAGTGCGGGCCTGGCGCCGGTGCCTGGAGGAGGCTGGCGCGCCGCTGGTGGTGGTGGGAACCCGCTCCGCGGTGTTCCTGCCGCTCGCCAACCTCGGACTGATCGTGCTGGATGAGGAGCACGACGGCTCCTATAAACAAGACCGGCCGATGCCCTGTTATCACGCCCGCGAGGTGGCCCGTCAGCGGGCCCGGCTGGAGGGCGCCCGGCTGGTGCTCGGCAGCGCCACCCCCTCCCTGGAGACCTGGCTCCGCTGCAGGGGCCCTTCCGCGGACACCCGCCTGCTGGCGCTGCCCGAGCGCATCGCCCGGCGCCCCCTGCCGCCGGTGCGCCTCGTGGACATGCGCCATGAGCTGGCCGAGGGCCACCGCCGCCTGCTCAGCCGGACCCTGATGGAGCGCCTGCGTCAACTGCCGGAACGGGGCGAACAGGGGGTGGTGCTGGTACCCCGGCGGGGCTACCGGACCTTCCTGAGCTGCCGCAGCTGCGGCGAGGCGGTGCTCTGCCCCCACTGCGATGTGGCACTCACCGTGCACCGGCAGGCCGGCGGCCGGGAGTGGCTGCGCTGCCACTGGTGCGACCATCGCGACCAGGCCGCACAGCGCTGCGGCCACTGCGGCTCGACCGCCTTCAAGGCCTTCGGTGCCGGGACTCAGCGGGTTGTCGAGCAACTGGCGGCCGATCTGGGCGACCTGCGCCTGCTTCGCTTCGATGCCGACACCACCCGGGGACGTGACGGCCACCGCCGCCTCCTGGAACGGTTCGCCGCCGGTGAGGCCGATGTGCTGGTGGGGACCCAGATGCTGGCCAAGGGGATGGATCTACCGCGGGTCACCCTGGCGGCCGTGCTGGCGGCCGATGGTCTGCTGCACCGCCCCGATCTGCGGTCTGCGGAAACCTGCCTGCAGCTCCTGTTGCAGCTGGCCGGGCGGGCGGGTCGGGGGGAACGCCCCGGAGAGGTTCTGGTGCAGACCTACTGCCCCGACCATCCGGTGATCCGCCATCTGGTGGACGGCCGCTATGGGGCGTTTCTCGAGGAGGAGGCCGCGCTGCGCCGACGGGGTGGACTGGTGCCTTTCAGCCGCGCCTGTCTGCTGCGGCTTGCCGGGCCCTCCGCCGCCGCCACGGCCACCGCCGCCGCCAGCCTCGCCAGCCTGCTGGCCGATCCCCTGCGCCAGGCGGGATGGGCCCTGGTGGGCCCCGCTCCAGCCCCGGTGGCCCGGGTGGCAGGCCGCAGCCGCTGGCAGCTGCTCCTGCACGGACCGGCCGGAACGGCCGTGCCCCTCCCCTCCGGCATCGACCTGCAGAGCGTTCTGCCCAAGGGCGTGAGCCTGGCGATCGATCCAGACCCCTTGGAACTCTGAGGGCCCGATCAGGCCGGAAGTTCGGGCAAGCCGAAGCCGAGCTGTCGCCGCAGCCATTGGAGCCCCAGCACAAGGGGCAGGAGCAGCGCGATGGCGAGGCCCCCCAGGCCCAGGGGGCTCCAGCGCCAGCAGCAGAGTTCCAGCCGGTTCAGCGCTCCCACCTGCAGGGGCCAGATCAGCGTGCCCCCCGGATCGGTCCGCACCGGTTCCGGCTCGGCGTGTCGCACGGCGGCTGCCCCCACCGACTCCAGGCCGATGGAGAGGTCCACCGCGGGCATCGGGGGAAGCGCCCGCAGATCCACATCCAGCCAGACCCCCTGACGCACGCCCACCAGCCAGTTGCGCTCGCGCACTTCAAAGCGGGGGTCCGGCAGGGACTCCCCCATCGCCTCGCCAGCCGCCCGCACGCTGGCCACCAGGGCATCGCTGGCCTGGATCCGGGCGAGCACCGGGGTCTGCAGAACCGTGGCCCCTCCGGCCTGGCGACTGCGGAAGCCCTCCCGCTCAAGGCTGGCGCCAAGCCTGCGCTGCCAGGGTGTGACAGCTCCGGCGCTGCTCCGCAGCTGATGGGTGATCTGGAACCGGCCAGGGCCGGCGAAGCGCAGATCGGTTCGCATCTCCACGCATCCCCCCAGCAGCGAGGCCAGGAGCAGCAGCACCAGCACCCCCCCCACCAGGGCCGCGAATCCCAGGGGGGGGCGGGTCGGACCCACGGGCGGCGCTGGCGGTGGATCCGGCTTTCTGCTGCGGCGCCGGTTGCGGGGCATCTCACCCAGGGACTCCAGCGAACCGGAGGCGGGCAGATCCGGCAGCGTGATCGACCAGTCGCGGGGCCGCTGCAGAGCGGGAGCCTCCAGCACCTCCTGCAGGGCCTTGGCCCGGGCTCTCAGTTCTTGGTCCTGGCAGGCCCGCAGGCTCCGGCACCAGGCGGCGGCATCCTCGCTGCGGCCCTGGCCCATCAGGGCCGTGGCCAGCAACAGCCGCACCTCGGCCCCCGCCACGGTGACGGCTGGGTGGACGTCGGTGAGGGGCTCCAGCAGCCGCACCACCCGTCCGTATTCGCCTCGCTCGATCGCCTGCTGGGCGGCGGCCAGAGAGGCGGTGAGGGGCGGCTCTGCCGGCTGGCTGGTCGTGTCATTCATGCCGGTCGTTCCCCGGGCTCCCGGCGGCTCAGGACCTGTAGCGGGCTGCACTGCCCACCACCATGGTGCCGATCCCGGCGTCGGTGAACACCTCAAGAAGCAGGGAATGGGGATGGCGGCCATCCACGATGTGGGCCGCCGCCACGCCCTGGGCCAGGGCCCGGATGCAGCAGTCGGTCTTCGGGGTCATGCCCCCTTCCACCACGCCCTGGGCCATCAGGTCGCGGGCTTCCGAAAGGGTCAGCTGGCGGATCAGGGTGGCGGGATCCTGCCGATCCCTCAGGATGCCCGGTGTGTCGGTGAGCAGGATCAGCTTCACCGCCTGAAGGGCGGCCGCCAGTTCGCCGGCCACGGTGTCGGCGTTGATGTTGTGGGCCTGGCCCAGGGCATCCGGGGCCACGCTTGAGATCACCGGGATGTAGCCCTGACTGAGCAGCGGAGCCAACACGCTCGGGTCCACCGATTCCACGTCGCCCACCAGTCCATTGGCCCCTTCCTGCCAGGGACGGGCTCGCACCAGGCCGCCGTCACTGCCGGAGAGCCCCACCGCCCGGCCGCCCACCCGGTTCAATCCGTTCACAATCTGTTTGTTGACCCGCCCGACCAGCACCATTTCGACCACATCCATGGTTTCGGCATCGGTGACGCGCAGGCCGTTGCTGAACTTCGGTTCGATCGCCAGCCGCTTGAGCCATTGATTGATCTCGGGACCGCCGCCATGGACCACCACCGGCTGGACGCCCACGCAGGCCAGCAGCGCGAGGTCACGGAACACGGCTTCACGCAGGTCTTCGCGCACCATGGCGGCACCGCCGTACTTCACCACCACCCGTTCCCCGGAGAATCGCTGGATGTAGGGGAGGGCCTCACTCAAGACGGAGACCCGCAGGCTGTCTTCTGGACTGACGAGGAGATCGGAGCTCAAGGCTGAAACGAGGACGGGTGGGAGGAAACAGGCAGGAAATCGGCTTCTTGGCCATTCCCTGCGGGAGAAGCGGGGGGGCAGGGGTTCAGGCTGAGGGCCCGCTGAACGGGGGGCGGGGCTCCCTGGCTTGAAGGGGATCGGCGGTGCCGGAAAACGGCCGGCCGGCGTTGGAGCGGTTGCCTTCAACCATCTTCGCCGCCGCTGAGCATCAGCTCCACCTGGCCCGGCTCCGGTTCGCTGACCCTGCAGCGCAGCCCCTTGCCGAAGAAGCGGCCCAGCCGATCCTCCAGCGCCTGCCAACGTGTGAAGGCCACACCCTGGCAATCGAATCGCAGCTTCAGCCCGTACTGGCCGTTCTGATCGCATTCCTCCACCCGCAGCAGCTGGGGGGGGTTGTCTTCATCCCAGAGTTTCAGGGCTTCGAGGGAGCTTTCCAGATGGGCTTTCTGGCCGTAGCGCCAGCGGCTCACGTCGGCGAGCAGGCGGCTGAGGGGAAGATTCTCCGGTTGCTGCCGCAGCTCCCGCAGGGCCTGCGGGGGGGGGATCCGCAGCGGGGGAGGGAGCTCGGACGACTTCAGCGCCAGGCCACCGAGCAGGATCGGGATGCCGTAGAAGATCGTGGGCAGGCTCAGGTTGGCGTTGTCATTGAGGTAGGCCACGGAGCCCACCACCGTGAGCAGAGCCCCCACCACGGTGACCAGGCTGCCTGGGGAGATCAGGCGGGAGGAGAAGAGTGCTTGCATCGCACCATGATCCTGCAGGGCGGTCCAGGATGGGGGTCGTCGGTCCTTCTGCCACCCGATCACCGCCATGAACTCCGCTTCGTCCCAGCCTCCCCTCGACGTTGCTGTGGTGGCTGACGCTGTCGATCCCGCCGCCCTCAGCACCGACGCGTTGCTGGACCAGCTGCGCCAGGACAGACTCTGGCTGCTTCGTCAGATCGATGGCGGCCGCTGGCCCCAGTGGCGGCTCGACCTGGCAGCCCTGGAACGGGAACTGGGTCTGCTGCTCGACCAGGCTGCCGAACGCTCGGGTCCGGCCTGATCCGGGCACCGGCTCTGACGCCGGGCTCAGAAGGGGATGTCGTCATCGTCGTCGAACCCGTCGGGGTCGGCGACCAGCGGCTTGGTGTTCCACACCGGGGCGGTGTTCTCGGCCGGTACTGCTGCCGCCGCTGGCGGAGCTGGCCGACTTCCTCCCCCGGCGGGAGCAGCGGGGCCGCCACGCCGCACCGGCGCGCTCCCCCCGGCAGACGGGGGGGAGGCCATCCCCCGGTTCTCCGAGGGCATGGCGGTTGCGGGGGAGGACGAGCCCGCGGCATGGAGGCGGGAGAGGGTGAATTCAGCCCGCTTCTCCTTCACACCATCGGGGCGACTCACGGTGTTCATCCGCAGGCGGCCTTCAAGCACCAACCGCTGGCCCACCTGCACCCGATTCTGAAGATCCTGGGCCAGGCTTCCCCAGCCCACCACCCGGATCTGCCCCGGGGGATCATCCGGACGCAGACCCTCGAAACGGACGGCCATCTCGGCCACCGGGGTCTGGTTGTCCTGGGTGTAGCGAACCTGGGGCGCCTCCAGCACCTCCACCTCCAGCAAGCAGTGATTCACGCCAGGACCCACGGAACGGAGCGCCCATCCTGATGCACGCCCGCCCAGCCCACCACCCGGGGAACCGGATCTGGCTGTTGAGCGGCACGGGGGAGGGGCCGCCCCTGGCGCAGGCCCTGCTGGCGCGAGGTTGGCGCCTGCGGGTGTGGGTGGTGAGCGCGGCGGCGGCCCGCGCCTACCCCCAGGCGGCGGACCTGGAGATGGCGGTGGGCCCGATCGGGGGCGCCAAGGCCGTGGCCGAAGCCCTGGCCCAGGCTGAGGCAGCGGCGGACCGACCGGCCTGGGTGGTGGATGCCACCCATCCCTTCGCCAGCCGCATCAGCGCCGACCTCGCGGCGGCCTGCCGTCTGCGGGGTCAGCCCCTGGTGCGGCTGCAGCGACCCCTGCTCCCCCTGGGCCACGCCACCCTGCTGCCCGATCTGAACGCCCTCACCACCATTCCCCTGGCGGGCCGCTCCCTCCTGCTGGCGATCGGCGCCCGCCATCTGGCTTCAGCCGTGAGCCACAGCGAAGGGGCCCGCCACCATGCCCGCGTCCTGCCCAGCCCGGCGGCGCTGGCCCTGGCGAAGGCGGCCGGGCTCGCGGATGACCGGATCGCCTGTCTTCGCCCTTCCCGCCAGGGGCTGGTGGAGCAGGCCCTCTGCCGGCGCTGGGCCATTGAGGCGGTGCTCTGCCGCCGTTCCGGCGGCGTCACGGAGCACCTCTGGCACACCATCACCACCGCGGCTGGTCTGCCCCTGCTGCTGCTCGAGCGTCCCGCCGACCCTCCCGGGCTGGAGTGCCACGGCCTGGAGAGCCTGCTGGATCGCCTCGGAACGCCACAGTGGGGGTGAGCGACAAGGACAGACCCATGGATCGTTCCGTTTGCGTGGTGCTCACCTCCGAGGCCACGCCCGAGCGGGCTGACGCCCTGGCCCGTGCGCTCCTGGAGCAGCGCCTGGTGGCCTGCGTGAGCATGCTGCCGGTTCGCTCCCACTACCGCTGGCAGGGCGCGGTGGAAACGGCCGAGGAGGTGAAACTGTTGCTGAAGACCTCCCCAGCCCAGCTCAATGCCCTCCATCGGGCCCTCCACGCCTTGCACGGCTACCAGACGCCGGAATGGATTGTGCTCGGGGGCAGCAGCGGAGGGGACTATGGCCTCTGGCTGGAAGAGCAATTGGCCTGAGCGCCGCGAGGAAGGACCCGGCTCAGCGCAGGTGGGTGGCCACCAGCTCCGGCAGTGAGACCTGGGGCCTGGGTCCCAGCTGGGTTACCACCTGGCCGGCGCAGAGGGATCCCAGATGACCGCACCGCTCCAGGCTTTCGTTGCGCGTGTAGCCGTAGAGGAAGCCCGCCGCATAGAGATCGCCGGCCCCGGTGGTGTCCACCAGCTCGCCGAGCCGGTAAGGGGGGATCACCAGGGTGTCCTGGCCGCTGAGCACCACCGAGCCCTGCTCACTGCGGGTGAGGGCCGCCACCCTGCAGCGGCCCCGCACCTGATCGGCGGCGGCGGCGAAGGAGTCGGTTTCGTAGAGCGAGCCGATCTCCGCCTCATTGGCGAACAGCACATCCACATGCCCATCCACCAGCTCCTGGAAGCTGGCGCGATGGCGATCCACGCAGAAGCCGTCGGAAAGGGAGAGCGCCACCTGGCCGCCGCTGGCGCGCATCACCTCGGCCGCGGCGAGGAAGGCCCGTTTGGCCTCCTCGCTGTCCCACAGGTAGCCCTCGAGGTAGAGCACCTGGGCTTGGCGCACCAGATCAAGGTCTAGGTCGGCGGGATCCAGGCCCACTGAGGCCCCCAGATAGGTGCACATGGTGCGCTGGGCATCGGGGGTGACCAGGATCAGGCAGCGGGCTGTGGAGGGCCCGCTCTCGGCGGCCGGGGTTTCGAAGCGCGCTCCCACCGAACGGATGTCGTGGGCGAAGATTGCACCGAGCTGGTCGTTCCGCACCCGGCCGATGAAGCCGGCCCGGCCCCCGAGCTGGGCGATTCCGGCCAGGGTGTTGGCCGCCGAGCCACCGGAGGTCTCCAGGCCTGGGCCCACGCTCGCGTAGAGGCGATCGGCCTGCTCCTCATCCACCAGGGCCATGCTGCCCTTGCTGAGCCCGTGCTCGGCCAGGAAGGCGTCGTCGGCCTGCACCAGCACATCCACGATGGCGTTACCGATGCCGACCACATCCAGGGTCTTGGGGGAAGGGGTCACGGGGAGGGCTGGGAGGGAGAGGGAGGAAATGGCTGGCGCTGGGTGTGGCGGTCGGTCGCGGCCGGCAGACTCCGACCCGTTCGTCAGCCCCGGGGTGGCGGCACGGGTCAGCCTGTCGGCCTGCCGGCCCGAGTCTCAGGCGCTGAGCAGGGCGCGCTTGGGACCGTGGATGGGATCTTCCACCACAATCGTCTGGTCGCGCTGCGCTCCCAGCGACACGATGGCGATCGGCACCTCCATCAGCTCGGCCAGGGAACGCAGGTAGGCCCGGGCGGTGGCGGGCAGATCCTCAAGGGTGCGGCAACCGGCAGTGGAGCACATCCAGCCGGGATGGGTTTCGAAGATCGGTTGGCAACGGGCAAAATCCTCGGCGCTGGAAGGGAAATGCTCGATCCGCTCGCCATCGAGCTCGTAGGCCACACACACCTGGATTTCATCGAGTTCATCAAGCACGTCCAGCTTGGTGATCGCCAGGCAATCGAGGCCGTTCACCTGCACCGCATAGCGGCCGATCACGCCGTCGAACCAGCCGCAGCGGCGGCGGCGACCCGTGGTGGTGCCGTACTCGCCGCCCCGATCGCAGAGGTGGTCGTTGAGGCTCCCCTCCAGTTCGGTGGGAAAGGGCCCCTCACCCACCCGGGTGGTGTAGGCCTTGGCCACGCCGATCACCCGGTCGATCAGGGTGGGGCCCACCCCGGCGCCGATGCAGGCTCCACCCGACACCGGGTTGGAGGAGGTCACGTAGGGGTAGGTGCCGTGGTCCAGGTCGAGCAGGGTGCCCTGGGCCCCTTCAAAGAGGATGTTCTTGCGGGCTCGGGCCGCCTCATGGATGGTTCGGGTGCAATCCACCACATGGGGAGCGAGGCGGCGCCCGTAGTCGGCGTATTCCGCGATCACGGCCTCGGGATCGAGGGGATCGAGGCCATACACCTTCTGCAGCAGGTCGTTTTTCTCGGCCAGGGGACCGAGCAGGCGGTCGCGCAGCCGGCCGGCATCGAGCAGGTCGATCACCCGAATGCCGTTGCGCTCTGACTTGTCGGCGTAGGTGGGCCCGATGCCGCGGCCGGTGGTGCCGATGCGGCGGTCGCCCCGGCGCTGCTCCATCGCCTGATCCAGCAGGCGGTGGTAGGGCATGGTCACGTGGGCGGTGCCGGCAAGCTTGAGGCCCGACACCTGGATGCCGAACTCCTTGAGCATGTCGAGTTCGCCCAGCATCACCTTGGGATCCACCACCGTGCCCGATCCGATCAGACAGGTGGTGTCCGGATACAGAATTCCAGAGGGAATCAGGTGGAGCTTCAGGACACGGTCATCGACGACGATCGTGTGGCCGGCGTTCACGCCCCCCTGATAGCGCACCACCACATCGGCGGAACGGCTCAGCAGATCGGTGATCTTGCCCTTCCCTTCGTCACCCCACTGCGCACCGATGACGACAACGTTGGCCAAGGACACAGCGGCCCGAAGCCGCTTGGAAGCACAATCGGAAAGGTTCTCAGATCACCGGCCCTTTCGTCAAAACAACCGGCGGATCCGTTGCGGTGCGTTGCCTGATGCCCTCCTGCTGGCGCGGGTGGGATTGGCCTGGAGGCCTGGGGGCCGGGGCTCAGGCCCCGCGCACCACGCTGGTGGAGGCCCGTTGCAGCTCCTTCTCCAGGCGGCTGCGCAGGGCATCCGGCAGGGGACGGTTGGCGTAATTGGCGTAGTGGCCGGCCAGGGAGTTCAGGGCGGTCTGCATGGTGGTGAAGGAACCCAGCCCATTCACGTCGCGCCGGGGCCGGTAGCGGGCCATGTAGTCGGTGATCAGGCGCCGGGCGTCGGTTTCCGCCTGGGCGTGGGCCGGATCATCCTGGGGAAGGGCGATCGTGGTCAGCAGCGTCTGCGCCACGCTCACCGTGTCATCCACATAGTTGCCCGTGAGGCCGCCGGCGGATCCGGCGCAGGCGGTGAGGCTCAGGCACAGGCAGAGCCCGAGAGCCAGCAGAGGGCGCACCGCGCCGGCTTGGATTGCTGTGGCCAGGCGCCGGGCCCAGCTGCTGATCCGGGGCAGGAGGGCGGCCATGGGTGCGTGTGCGGATGGGGTTGATCCTACGGGCGTGCCCAGGGGCCCTCGGCCAACGATTCCCCTTTCAGCCCTCGAGCGTGCTCTCCAGCCCGGAGCGCCCCCGCCCGATCTCCTCCAGCAGGGCCTCGATGGCGGCTTCGACGGTGAGGTCGCGCCGTTGGCCATCCGCGCGGCACACCAGTTCGACCTTGCCTTCGGCGGCGCCCCGTCCCACCACCACACGCCAGGGGACGCCGATCAGGTCAGCATCCTTGAACTTCACGCCGGCTCGCTCATCGCGGTCGTCGAGGAGGGCGTCGACCCCACCGCCGCGCAGCCGGTTGTAGATCGCCTCGGCCAGGTCCACCTGCAGGGGATCCTGGGCGCTGGCACTCACCACGATCACCTCAAACGGCGCGATCGCCAGCGGCCAGCGGATGCCATTGGCGTCATGGTTCTGCTCCACTGCCGCCTGGGCCAGCCGCGACACACCGATGCCGTAGCACCCCATCCACAGGCTCTCCTCCGCGCCCGTTTCGTTGGTGAAGCGCGCCTCCATCGCCTCGGAATACTTCCTGCCGAGCTGAAAGATGTGACCCACCTCGATGCCGCGGGCCGCCGCCAGGCTCTGACTGGGGTCGTGCAGGCAGCGGTCTCCGGGCTGGGCGGCCCGCAGGTCCACCACCTCGGGGAGCAGGCCCAGACCCTCCCAGCCAGCGCCGATCCGATGGTGATCCACCTGATTGGCGCCGCACACGAAGGCCGGCAGATCGGCGGCCGTGGGGTCGGTGAGGCGCAGGAAGCTCGCTGAAAGGTGGGGTCGTGGTGGTTGCGACATGGCTGAAACAGCGGCGCTTCCACCCCTGGATTCCCTTCCGTCAACGACCAAGGAAGGACGTGAGCCGGAAAGCAGACCATCTTCCAGATCCGGCCCCAGGTAGCCCAGGGGGATGGCGGCAAGATCGATGACCAGCCCCTCACTGCGGTTCAGCTCAGCGACGAGCTCAGAGCTCAGGGGATCGATCCCCAGCAGAACGCCATGGTCTCCCGACAGCCGGGCTGAGACCGCGTTGGCCAGCTTCACCGCGTTGAGCTGTTGGTCGCCACGCAGGCTCACCAGCACGGGCTGGCGGCGGCCATCCTCAAATCGGGCCAACAGCAGCAGCACCTTCACCAGCTGCGTGGGGTCGAAGCCATGGGCGCGCACCAGCTGCTCGATGGTGCTCTGGCCCGGGGTGGCCAGGAGCTCGCCGGCCCCTGCGGCGCGCTGTCCCCCCGGCAGGTCGAGCCGGTCGTGGGGAAGGGAAACCGCCCGCTCCTGGTTGGCGGCGTAGGTTCCGTCCCCACTGGTGAGGATCAGGTCTTCGCCCGCCTCGGCCGTGACCATGAACTCCTGGCTGGCGGAGCCGCCGATGGCGCCACTGTCGGCATCCACGGCCACCGCCCTGAGTCCGCAGCGGCGGAAGATGCGTCGGTAGGCGTGATCCATGGCCGCATAGGTGTCGCGCAGAGAGGCTTCGCTGGCATGAAAGGAATAGGCATCTTTCATGATGAACTCGCGCCCTCGCATCAGACCGAAACGAGGCCGGATTTCATCGCGGAATTTGGTCTGAATCTGATAAAGATTCACCGGCAGTTGCCGATAGGAGCGCAGCAGGTCTGCCGCCAGCGCCGTGATCACCTCCTCATGGGTTGGACCAAGGCCCAGTTCCCTGCCCTGACGATCCTCCAGGTGGAACATGATGCCCTCGCCTGCCGTGTAGCCGGCCCAGCGGCCACTGCGCTGCCAAAGTTCGGCAGGCTGCAACTGGGGCAACAGGGTTTCCAAGGCGCCCGTTTCATCCATCTCCTCGCGCACAATGGCGGAGATTTTCTGCAGCACTCGCCACAGAAGTGGCAGATAGGCGTAGATTCCCGATCCCATTCGGCGGATATAGCCAGCCCTCAGCAGCAGCTTGTGGGAAGGAATCTCGGCTTCGGCCGGATCATCGCGCAGCGTCACCAGCATCAGGCGGGACACGCGCATGGCCATCAATCATCAACCGGCGGCCGGAGGTTACCACCCTTGGCAGAAGGCCCCGGGGCGAAGGTTTCGTCAATCACAGGTCTGTGCAAAAACCTCTGCTAGGGTCGCGAACCACAATGGCTTAGCCCCATCCATCCCATGTTTTCCCAGCCCGGTGCTGCCCAATCCGGTCCCCAGGGGTCCCATGGGGAGCAGGCTGGCCACGGGCATGGCCAGGTTTCGCTGAGCGACAGTGCCATGGCTGGTTCCTTCTCGGACGCAGCGGGCGCGCCTGAGGAGGCGTTGATGATCATTGAGGAGGTGCAGAAGTGCCTGAACCGTTCGCGGGCTTCGGTTTATCGCTACACCAATACCGATGCCCGCAACCTCAATCCCCCCTTCAATCCCCGCAAGCTGAACCCGGAGTACCGCAGCGATCAAAAGGAGCCTCTGCTCTTCCATCCCAACGAGGTGGCCCGCTTCGCCCGGGATGTGTTGCGGATCAAGGAGGTGACCGTGGAGGTGCTCAACTCGCCCTCCACGGCCACCCAGCATCTCCTCGGTTCGATTCTTGAGGAATTGCGGGGGATCCGCCAACGGTTGGATGCGATCGACGCTCTTCCCAGCAGCCACGTGACTCCGCGCCACCTGCACAACCAGTCACGCCCGGCTGCATGATCCGCGTGAGGGTGCCAAACTGAAGGCCTGTTGATACGGCACAGCTGTGCCGCTCCAGTGGTTCGCAGGTCCTGCGCACCACCACTCCATGGATTCTGTTCCCAGTCGGCGCCGAGCGCGCCTAGTTCTTCTGCCCGATCTCGACCCTCCCGTCGCCTCTGAGCCCACGCCCGGTTCCGAACCAGCCGGAGACGGCGATGAGGATCCCCCCAGTCCTGAGACAGGCGCGCGGTTCTGGGTTCAGGGCTCCATCTCTCCGGTGGATCTGAGGCAGGCCATCGGGACTGGTGATACCTCCCTTAAGAATCCGGCTGCAGACAAGGATCGGCACCCCGAAAGCGCGACGGGGCTCAGTGAGGAATTGGGTCAGGGACTGGGTTGGATCGGCGGTGTGGCCATCGCCCTGCTCACCCTGATCGT
>Ga0209401_1000220_pt1 | contig 39246 bp, 61 predicted proteins | sample M_140807_MF_Meta_FD_187318 | JGI IMG/M metagenome (GOLD analysis project Ga0209401, IMG submission 187318) | Freshwater microbial communities from Lake Montjoie, Canada to study carbon cycling - M_140807_MF_MetaG (SPAdes) (version 2) | ecosystem: Environmental > Aquatic > Freshwater > Lake... | reverse complement strand
CTTAACGTGGCAACAATGGCATCTTGGTTTGCATCCACACGTTTAGCGTGTCTCATTCATTCGCCTCCGCAAGTCGTTTACGGCTTTCGTCCCACGCTTTTTCACTAATTCGGATGAGACTTGCTGCCACCATGCTAATGCACCCAGTTTCCCATCCTCCGTCAATTTCTTGTTGTATCTCTTGATCCAATCCCTCGCCTCGGTCTGGTGCAAGGTCTCCAGCATCTTGTAACGCTGTTCGGATGACAGATTGGCTAAATTCTTCACCGTCTTTAAGTCGGGAGAGGATGCTGTTTGCAATTTGTCTGTGTTCTTCATTCACTTAAGATTCTCCATGCTGTTGCTGCACATAAAGGGACTTGTCCATTTCCAATGGCTTTAAGTCTGTCCACCCTAGCGGCCACCCCATTAGCCACTCTACCCACGTTGGGTTCAGTTGTCCACCATTCCCCGCCCCCATGAGTCGGGCTTCCTCCACTGTGGTGTTCTTGTTGAGTAAATCCCAACTCCCAGTCCCGCCACACATCCCCTTTGTCCTCGGTGTAGGCCAAGTCAAAACTGCTGTGCTGAGACTTGTCTGAGTGCCTTTCTTTCCATCTCTGCGTATTTGTAGACCCTGCCTGGCCTCGCTGTGAACTGGTGTTGGCCACATATGCATATTGCTCACTTGATCTCTCAGATTGGCAGGTTTGCTTCTGTTGGGTCGGGCTTGAGTCGCTTCTTTGTGTAGGGCTTGAGCTGATTTTGGAGGAAGTTTGTCCATTGTTGTTGGGGTTGCCCAAGTGTTCAGCGACAATCCAAATTCTGTCCCTCTGATGTTTTGCTCCAACGTCCGCTGCTCCCAACACTCCCCATCTCGCATTAAACCCCATTGAGGCCAAGTCTCCAAGAACTCGTCCAAGTCCCCTAGAAGTGAGCATTGGTGAGTTCTCCACGAAGACGTATCTGGGTCGTACTTCACGAATGATGCGAGCCATTTCTCCCCACATTCCTGATCGTTCTCCATCAATTCCTGCGCCTTTTCCTGCGGCACTAATGTCCTGACATGGAAAACCACCACTGATGACATCGACAATTCCTCGCCAGGGATGTCCGACAAAGGTTTGAACGTCATCCCAAATTGGGAAAGGCGGGAGAAAACCATCATTTTGTCGGGCGCACAATACGCTTGCTGGATATGCTTCCCATTCAACTGCACAGACTGTTCTCCATCCAAGGAGTTTGCCGCCAAGTATTCCTCCACCAGCGCCTGCGAAAAGAGCCAACTCATTCAAAATTCCTCCCCAACATCGTGCCAACTTTTGGCAGGTGTCTTTTTCTCTGTTTTTTGCCATTGATGCTTTGAGCATTTAGGTTTTTCGCCGTCAGAATGGACTGACCAGCGGTTTGGGCAACCGTGAACAGAACACATTAAACGCAGTGTGTCATCAAAAGAATCGTCTTTCTGATGCGTGAATTTAGTTATTGCCATGATATTTTCCCTCTACGATTTTTGCAAAATTGCTTGGTTTTAGTATCCATTCCAAGTCGGCAACAAAAGCCCGACCGTCTTTGCTGTTAACCCTGCCTGTCAAGAATTTTGAGTTGCCAACAGATTTAAAAAACTCTCCCCACCATGCAAGTACATCTGATGCGGTGATGTTTTTCTCTTGCGCCAATTCCGCAGCCACTTCCCGCCATCGCTGTCGCAGGTAACCAGCCCTTGTTTCGTTCCAAACTTCCACCCGACGCATTGTGGGTAAATTCTGGTGGTATAGCTCAATAACTGCCTTGTGATCGCATTCTGGCAATTTTTTTGATGGCTCAGGTTCACCGTCAGGTGGACATATATAGGTATTTATTTGGTTATTGGTTATTGGTTCTTGGTTATTGGTTGCTATTGGGGTCGCATTAGGGGGGCTAATAGCCTCCCCATTGGTATCCTTATGCCACCGCTTTGCCGCCCCCTTTTTGCCATCTTCGGAAAATTTACGATATTTATTAATTTCCTCATCTGCACGAGGATTTATAAAACCATTTTCAGTAGAAACAAAAAACTCATCCAATACGGTCAAAACCTCTTGTTCAAGGTCTCTTAACCCTATCTGGCGAGCAATATCCCGCTGTTTTATCGGTACTTCATGCAGGTAATAGTGGTCAAGCAAACGCCGATATGCTAAATCTTCCATCGGCGAAAGATGGTGTGTATGCGACTTGTAGTCGCCAATATGGAACTGATAAAAGTGCATATAACCTCACATCATTGGTCATCATCACAAAAAGAAACATCGGCAGGACGGTGATGAATCGTCTTTTCCCCCGCTAAAGGTAGCCGTGCTTCACACTATACCTCAAACCATTGAGGGCGCAAATCTTTCAACTGGCGCAATCTCAACTCAGGCACTGCTTTCCACTGGCAAACAGCCGCCCTGTTGATGCCCAAAAGCCTAGCAAGCTCAGTCTGTGAGCCTGCCAACTGAATTAATTGTTGTTTTGTCATGGGTGAATTGTAAAGCTAGATTAACAAATAAAAAACATTAGGGTTTGTCCCTAGAAAATAATTGCAAAAAGTGCTTGACCTGTGGTTAAGTTTGCTTAACAATACATCCATTCCCCAGCACAACGCATAGGGTCTTTTAGGAGGTCACATGACCGATTTCACTTTCTCTCCCACTGATTTCAACGCCACCACTATTCTTGTGGTTGCCAACACCCCAGACGCTAAACAGTACCTAGCAGAACGCTATGGTTTTGGTTGTGTGTCTGTTGAAATTCGCAAGTCTGCCGCGCCAGAGTTTGCGGATTCTTTTGAATTCCAAGGTTTGTCTTACGCTTAATCAATCGGGCGCAAGCCCTTTAAAGGAACAACCATGAGACACATAGATACCCTCCCCTTTGTAGACGCAAGAATCATGATCGACCAAGGTCTTGAGCACCTTGTCATTGAGCACGGTGACATGGCAGTCCCATTTGATTGTTATTTTTGTCCAGTAACAGGCAACCTATGGCATTGTTACCTTGGCACTACCGATATATCAGGCGTAATGTCAGCCACCGCAATTGCTGAATTAGAGCGTGAATTTGCCCCTAAAAGTCTTTATGAAAGTGCTGACTATGTTTGAAATTGAAAAATACACAAAACCAACAGATTGGGCGCAAGTCGCCTTGTATGTTGTGTCCGTTGTTGCCATTATTGTGGTGATTCTTGATGTTTTTATTTGGAGACCGTAATGAAATATGCACTTTTATTGTTAGCACTGGTCGGTTGCGCCAGCGAAACCAAGTTAACTGAACAAAAGCTAATCATGGATAAAGAAATCCAAGCAATGGGCAGAAGTGAAGTTATTGACGCTGTTAAGCAGTGTGAAACATCAGGTTTGCGAGCCATCACAATTTATGGCAAACGCAAGATCAACGGCTATACCGCAGAGACCATCGTAGATGTGACTTGTGGCCCTAAATGGTATTACTAAGGAACAACATGAAAGTTTATCAAGCAATCAACGCAGTTCAATCTGCATTAGCAAAAATTGGCATCACAAAAAGCCGCACCAATTTTCAAGGTAGCGGTTATAAATTTCGTGGAATTGATGACATTTTTAACACAATTAGCCCACTTCTTGCAGAACATAATTTGTGCATTTTGCCAAGGGTTTTATCTAGAGATTGCATAGAACGTTTAAGTAAAAGTGGTGGCGCTTTGTTTTATATCACGGTAGAAGTTGAATTTGACTTTGTTTCAAGTGAAGATGGCAGTAAACACACCGTTAAAACTTTTGGTGAAGCAATGGATTCGGGCGATAAAGCTACAAATAAAGCAATGTCAGCCGCTTACAAATACGCCGCAATTCAAGCCTTTGCTATTCCAACAGAGGGAGATAACGATACTGAAAATCAAACGTACGAAATTCAAACATCTACCGTTAATCAAAATCAAATTGCTGACCTGATGGCGGCAATGGACGAAGTAACCACCCTCAAACAGTTACAAGAAACCTATAAAGAGGCGTACAAGGCCACAAACGGCGAGCAGGCATGGCAGGCTAAGGTCATTGCCAAAAAGGACGCTAAAAAAGCTATGCTGGAGGGTAAATGAATAACGAAGCAGCATTTCCAAACCCACATTTGCGAGATGGATCAGGCATGACATTGCGGGACTATTTTGCGGCAAAGGCTATGCAAGGTTTATTGTCTTCTGATGTCAATGCAAAACTTGAAGACTTTGCAAAACAATCTTATAAAGTAGCAGACGCAATGCTGAAAGCGAGGGAAGCATAATGGAACAGCGCACAGAGGAATGGTTTGCCGCTAGGTGCGGCAAGGTTACCGCAAGCCGCGTAGCAGACATCATTGCCAAGACCAAGACAGGTGCAAGCGCCAGCCGCGAGAATTACTTAGCCCAATTGGTTTGCGAGCGCTTGACAGGCAAGCCTGCCGACTCCTACAGCAATGCCGCCATGCAGTGGGGTACAGATACCGAACCGTTTGCCCGAGCTGCTTATGAAGCGCGGATGGATTTACTAGTCACAGAGGTGGGGTTTATAGACCATCCTTGGATCACCATGTCTGGTGCGTCTCCTGACGGTCTGGCTAATGAGGGAATGGTGGAAATCAAATGCCCAAACACCGCAACCCACATTGACACGTTGTTGAGCCAAACTGTGCCAGCCAAATATATAACTCAGATGATGTGGCAAATGGCTTGTGCCGACCGACCTTGGTGCGACTTTGTAAGTTTTGATCCACGTTTGCCAGAAAGACATCAGCTATTTATCAAACGAATTAACTATGACCCAGAAATGGTTAATATGCTTGAGAATTCAGTCATCCAGTTCTTGGGTGATGTAGACCTAAAAATCCAACAACTAGAAAGTTTGCCATGAAAAAATTTAAAGATATTGTCGTTGCCACAGGTACTTATATTAACACCACAGGTGAAGAAAAGAAAAGATGGAAAACAATTGGCGCAATTTATTGGGAAGGCAATACAGAAAAATTGTCAGTTAAGTTAGATTCAATTCCATTTGTGGGCGGCGGTTGGGACGGTTGGGCAACGTGTTTTGAGCCAGAAGATAACAAATTTGTTAAATCTGACAGACCAAACAAAGTAAGAAGGGATCAAGAAGATGACATACCTTTTTAAACGCGCACGGTCAAGAGACCCAGTGACCAGCCACGCCGCAGCCGACCAAGCCAGTTTTGCTAGTCAGCACTTTGACCAGATTTTGGATTGTCTCCAACGGTTTGGCGCCAGAGGTAAGGACGGTATTGCAGAACTGACAGGGTTGGACGGAAATCAGGTAGCCAGGCGATTACCTGAGATGGCTAAGCTTGGCATGGTTGAGTTAACGGGCAAGACCACCAAGTCAAAGTCTGGCAGGGCAGAACGTGAATGGCGGTTTGTGCCTGTACAGCGGGAGTTGATATGACACAAGATGAAATCATTGAGATGGCTAGACAGGCTGGTATGGAACAAGACGGAGATATGTGGTTTTCTAATCTATACAAGACAGACATGGATGTTCACATTAGCCACCTTGAAACCTTTGCCAAACTGGTAGCTGCTAAAGAACGTGAAGCCTGTGCAGAAATTGCTGAAAAGCAACGCTATGCAATGTTTATTAGTTTGACTTCTCATCCCGCACAGAATGGAACAGCAGTTGGAATTGCCAATGCCATCAGAGCCAGAGGTGAATCATGAAATTTGAAATCATTATTGCACTGCTGTTCACGATTGGCGCAACTGTTTGGATTGCATATTTGACGCAGGGGATGACATGAACACCTCATCCGCAAACACTTTTGCAAGACCCAGATTAAATTTGTAAACTATTCGGATACTTAAATACATAAAACTTACTTATATATTGCTAGTTATAAATTCCTTGCAAGTGTCATATTCATGCTTTAAAGTTTGTTTGCGGGATCTTCCGCATTCATTTTTTAGGGGAATATTATGTACAAGGTTGTGATCGATATTGGTGATTGGTCTTGGGACGAAGAGCAAAAATTGACTATTGAGACAAGTGATTTTGATAAAGCTCAAATCATTCAAGAATTCGTTGAATTCCAAAAAGAACATGGTTGGGCTGCTGACTATGACTTAGTTGAAGACTACGAAGAAGAAGAAGACGAAGTAGAAGAAGACGAAGTAGAAGAAGACGAAGTAGAAGAAGACGAAGTAGAAGAAGACGAAGTAGAAGAAGACGAAATTGCTGAGTATTCAGTTGGCGACATCGTTGAAGATGAAGATGGTCTTGTATGGGAACTGGTAGGCTGATATACTAGCCACGCAGTTGTTATTGCAGGGGGCGTAATTGCCCCCTTTTTTTATACGTTGTGTATCTTGCCTCTAAACTCAACTTGACCATCTGCCCAAGTATGAACAAGTTCAGGCCATAAAAGACGCCCATCGTGGAACGTGAGAATAGCAAAACCAGACCGCCAGTTGGTAGGTGACAGTTCAAGGTAGTTCTCAAACTGTGCGCCTGTAGGCTCTGCCAAAGTGCCTGTATCTACGCCAAACCTCGTCCCATGATAATCATCGAATGGGGTTACCTTGAGACTATGTAGATGCCCTGTAACGATGTTTACGCCAGCATTGACAGTGTTGTTATGTGTAGCGTGTACGCCGCTTTTCCAGCGGTGTTTAACAATGGTATTCTCCGCAGGCCAACACGCCCAACATGGATGCCATGCAGGAAAGTGATCCTTGAGACTAAACCCTTTGACAAACTCATATTGTGGTGCGTTAGCTGCCAGACGATTCTCAAACCTAGCGTCATGGTTTCCAAGCGTCCAAATCAACTGCATATTGTGTCGTGTCTTCTTGGCTACATCTTCAATCTCACCCATTGCTATTTCACAGGCTTTGAGTTCTTGGATTACAGATGGTACAGAATCCCATCCAATCCTCGGATAACGAGAGATACTAGCCCCATCAAAAATGTCGCCGTTAGCAATAACTGCCACAGGTTTAAACTCTTTAATAGCCCACAAAAGACCTTTAAATGCTGTCGTATGAATACTAGGCCAAAAATGAGCATCACTAAAAACAATGACAGTGCCATTTAATATCCCCAAGTCCTTACGAGCAGCACTAGGTTTAGTTGAAGCAGTTAATAAAGGCTTTTTGACTATTAGAGATTCACCATATTTGATCTCCATGTGCCTTCTTCTACGCTGAATATTTCTCATGGTCATCCCAAGAGCTTCTGCCATTGCAGTCGGAGATTCATATTTTTTCCATAGTTCAATAAACTCTTGGTCAGTGAATCTCATATATGCGCCTTGTAAAAAACGTAATGTTGACGCATATTTGTGACAGTTTGCTTAACTAAGCCTGTAAACCATTTAGATAATTAGTCTTGCCAGCAACTTTGACAGCAGTCAATTCTTGTTTCTTCAGGTTGTTAGGGTCATAACTTACATGAACCCAACCTGAGTTTGGTTGACCTTGGGTGTAAAACTCTAAGATCAATTGGGTGTAGTCAAGATTGTCCATAATCCATTGGGCGAGTTCAGGATTAGGCAAACCATCAATCTCAATGTCAGCAGCTTGACCTTTGCAGTGGTCTGAGGTCTTACTTCCACCCACAGCCGCATTACTTTCAGGACTACGATAGCCAGAGTTCACAGTCACCGACTTGCCAAAATGCTCACGCACAGGTTGCAGAACCATCTCGCACAATAACTTCAGGTTCTCAATGGTTGCGTTATCAGGCGTATTGTCGATACCTAAGCGAGTAGCAGTGTCAGACTTGGTGAGTTCTTTGAGGGTGAAGTTGGCTGACAAGTTCATGGTTTTCCTTTCAAGGTTTGATAGGCGGCGTTGTAGGCATCGATACAGGCGTTGAGTTGCCTTGTGTTGGCATCTCCTTGGTCTGTGATGGCGACAAGAGATTTAGCAGTCTCTCTGTCAAGTTCGGCTGTTGCTTGAACGCTATCTCCGCTGGCAGGGGCGGTATCTGTGGCGGTTGGTACGGGGCAGTTGGCTGCTTTGACAGGAATCCGCAACTTGAAAGTTCCAGAGTCAATAGCAGAATGCAACTTTTGAGTTTGAAGTTTGGCTTCATAGTTTGCCTTTGCAAGTTTATTTGAAGTGTTGTTTACAGCAGACACTAATGCCTGTTCTTTTTGTCTAGCCTCTGCATTAAGTCGGGCAATCTCTATCTGCTGTTTAGCAAACTCATCTTGCCCACCTTTATAGTATCCACCGCCAAAGGATGAGCAGATAGCTATCAAGATAGCCAACAGCACCCAAGGATTAAATAAACTCATGGTGCTGGAGGTTCATCATTGTCTGTAGCCTCTGCCTTGGCAATTGCCTTGGCACTGGCTGAGACAGCACTACGACCAGCTACACCACCAAGTACACCAGTGATGAAGACCATAATGGTATTAATCTGCTGTGTATAGACTTTATCTATCGCTGCCATGCCATTCATAGGCTGAGTCACAAACGAAACGCTATACAAGAACATAGCTACAGAGCCAAGGAGAATCATCGTCAAGGAGAAGATGACAATAGCCCAAATCCTGACTTCAATTTCTTCAGGAGTTAGGCGGTTATTTTTGTTCATAACGATGGTAGGCATTACTTTTTCTCCTTTTCGGGTGTTACGAGTTGTTCAGGACAAGTACCTGTAGCGGTACAGATTGGGGGTTTACATTCAGCACTAGACCAGTTTTGAGGGTTTTGGCAAGGATACCTAAAGCGGTCTTCGCACCCTGTCAAAAACAGGATTGTCGCTAATAGAATCAGGCTCTTTACGATCTTTATCACGCTGTTTCCTTTCAATGCGTTGCTCAATCTTTTCAAGTTTCTCTAAGGCACGTTTGGCTTCATACTTGGTATCCAGAATATCTAGATAAAGTATTGCCCCCAAGGGAAGCATCAAGGCTACAAGAACACAACAAGCAATCCAACCCATTATCTCCTCCCCAATTGGTTTATGGCTATTAACCATGCCCAGATATAGAGGATCACTACCAGAGTTCCTAACAGGTACGCTTGCTTTGCTTGGAAGTTTCTTTTTGACTCCCCCCGTTGCCATTTGCGTACCCTTTCCTTTGCCTCTTGTGCTAATCTAGCTTGAGTTTGCTCCTCTTGAATGACCTCACTCATCTCAAACACTGAACTGTACAAAGCACCCATCTCAGGGGGACTCTGGTACACCATGCACTCACGAATCTGGATGACCAACCTATCCATCTCTTGCTGTGCCATCACCCTCTTTAAAGCCGCTTCTAAGTGATTCTGGTCAGGGTCATAGACTGTTCTAGACTTTTCTTCTTCTTCTCTTATATGCGTTGCTAACTGTTCTTGTAGTTTGAAAAACTCTGTCAGGTTTTGGACAATCCCAACTTTGACTTGAGTTTCATCAACAGCGACATAATCAGACTTTTTAGATTGAGCCACAGGCTTTGCAACTTGAGACTTTGGGCTACCAGCAAAGAACCTAAGTAACTGATTCCAGAAACCATTAAGTTCCTTGCCGATAGCCACAACTTCATCAGCAGTTCTTTTGACTTGAACAAACTGCTCTTTAGCTTGCTTGTAGAGTTCGCAACCTTGCTGAATCTGTTTGACAAGACCAGCCGCCATGAGGCAAATAGTGATTGGATCAATTTATTAGTCTCCTATTATTGCGTCAAGAACTGTTGCAATGATGTTGTAGCTTTGGGAGTCATCAAACCGCTTGATGTTCTTGCCATTGTGTTACCAAGCGACTGCAATCTCTTTTGCAAAATTGCCATACCACTTTGATCTTTTAAAGCATTCAATACCATAGCAGGATCTTCAGAAACCAAAATCCTAGCCACTTGTTGTTTTTGTTCTGGATTCAAATTAGGTGCATTTTTCTGCACAATTTTTGATGCCACTCGCATAGTGGTGAAAGCATTACCAGAAAATACACCACTAATTTCTTCAGGTGAGATATTCATACCAATGTTTTTAGATTCCATCAAAGTCTCAGCAGTTGGAGAACCACTTAAAACCTTTCCAGAGGCTTTTTGAGATTGTGATGCAACCCTAGCCAACTTCAGAATGTCATCAACCTTGTCTTGAGGATAGATAATTCTAAGAATTTGACCCTCTTTGGCTTCAGCACTCTCCAAGTTTGACATCATGGAGGTTCTGCCTCCCATACTCATCTTGTTGCGTAACTGAGCCATGATTCCAGCACGATAAGCAGAAACAGCTTCAGGGTTCTTGCTTAGAAGTTGTTCAAACTCAATTTGTACTTGATCTGGACTCTTTCCAAATGCTTTCTTGCCAGCATCAAATGCACCTGTAGTTACCTTATCACTTGCGGCGGTTGCTCTTGCCTCACCGACTGCTGGAGCAGACTTGTCAATTAAACCTCGCAATGTTGCCTCATAAGGCTGAAGTTCTTTGGCAATATCACCCTCGCCAGACTGATATTTTCTATTTATATCAGCTTTAAGACCTCGCCTTGCAATCTCCATGTCTCTAATGGTTGGCGGTCTGATAAATGTCACTTCACCAGACGCATCCATTGTGAAAAATGGCTTTGTTTTTAATTGAGCCTGAGAAAGTTTGTTTATCAATTCATAAGCACTAGGGGAACGCTGCATTGCATCTGTCAATGAGTTCAGCATTTCCTCAGTAATAACACCACCCTCGTCATAGGCTTTGTTATAAAGTGCATTTCTAGCAGTTGTGCGTTCTGCTTCAGACTGTGCAAATTTCTTCAGTACATTAGGCTCTGTTCCCGCATTTAATTCTTGTGAAATTTGTTGGAATGTCTTATTGCGTAAAGCCTCAGGTCTTCTTGTCATTGCTTCTCTAATAGTCCTAGAAGCATCACCACCACCAGAGGCGTAAGCTCTGACAATGCCCAAGATGTTGGGATTTTCAGCCATGATTTCACCACTTGCAATTTTTGCAACAATCTCATCTGGCTCAAGTCCAGTTTGCTGTTGGATTCGTTGAACTTCAGTTTCAACAATCTTTGCACCACGATCCCCTAACTTACGTCTAGTGAAGTCAAGCATTGGGTCTAGAACAACACCACCAATAGCTTTCATGCCTAAAAATGTTGCTGGTGCTGTTACAAGTCCTGTTGCCGCCCCAATAGTACCGCCAGTTAAACGGCTATAAGCATCACCCTCTGCACCACCAGCACCAGTTAAAGCACCTTGAGCAGTACCAGCACCAGTTATCCTAGCAAGTGTAGGTAACAACGATTGAGCCGCTTCTGGTGCGCCAGCACCACCTGTAAGCATTGACAACCCAACAGCCATAGGAATAGCACCACCCGCCTCAATCAAGCCTGATTCAACTGGTCTTGACTTTTCGTAGTTTTTAATTTTCTGTCTGATGTCTTTTAGTGCTGAATCATAGTTTTCACCAGACAATGAACGCAAATATGCCTCTGCCTCATCAGCAAACTTAAAGGTTGTACCTTGCAATGCAGTTCGCAACCTTTGAGTGTCAGGCTCTAGTTGATTTCCCATAACAGTAGGTGAATAGGTATTTAACTTTGACTCGTAGTCATCAATCTCAGCATCAGTCCAACCAGCGGCTTTTGCGGCTTCACGATTTACAGTTGCCATACTTTATCTCCTACCGCCAGTAATGTTTTGAGGATTGGTGTTTGGTGTTTGAGTAAATGTACTCAATGGAGGTCTAATCAAGCCTTGATATGGGTCTAAGATGTCTTGCTCTGTTCCATCAAGAGCTTTAATCTTATTCACATATTGTTTCCGATAAACATTTAACTGAGATTGTCTGTTCTTGACAATTTCAGTTGCTATGTTTTGTAAATCTTGACGTTGTTGCGGAGTAAAACTACCACCCTCTAATACACTTTGAACAAGCAACTTAAATTTAGTCGGGATGCTTGGGTTTCCAGTAATACTCTTTTTATCCCCTTCTTGTACCGCACCAGATGGGTCATACATCTTTGCAATGTTGTACAAAAGTGCTCCATCAGAACTTGGATTGCCAGCATTAGCACTTGCAACTGCTGATTGAACAGCTTTAAATCTATTGGCAACTTCAACATCTCCACCTTTGCCAAGAAATTGCTCCCATTTACCCATGACATCAAGATTAGCCTTGGCTACAGCAGTTGGATCTTTCAAATTAACTTGCATCTTAGGAGCTTTTGCTGCTGCATCTGCCTCAACTAATCTTCCAACAGTTGCTCTCTCATCTGCTGATAAATCATAGTAGTTCTTACTAAACTTTTCTAATGAGATTCTTTCTGTATCACTACCTACAGATGGTCTTGGCTCTGGCTTTTCAGGTTTTTGCAGTTGAGTCTTTTCGGCAATCAAATCTTGAGCTTCAGCACTGTTTTGGTCAAGAGTACGCAATTGTTGATTAATTGCCGCAATCCTTGACGCTACTTGAAGTGGTGCGGCTACAGTAGCAGTCTTGTCCCCAACCAAAACTTTCATTTGATTTTGCAAAAGTCTTATTGCTCTATCTCTTTCTGGAGATTGAGGTAAGGCTGTATATTGGTCAATAGCATCCTGAATTTGTGGAATCATTTGTATTTTTTGTATGTCAGCAGGAACAGCTAATTGACGTTCTTTGTTGGCTTGCGCTATTTGAATAGCCGCCTGTCTACCAGCATCTGCTACAGCCATAGCGAATTGTGTATCTCCACTATTAGCCGCATTTTGAGCAACTAATTTATATGTATCAAGATTTGTAGGGTCAAGTTGTGATGCCAACTGTTGACGTTGAGAAATTAACTTTAATTGTGGGTCAACACCACCTAAAGCACCACCCAAAGCACTGCCAAGTCTTTGACCAGCACTAAAAAATCCATATTCAGCTTGCGACCTTGGATCAAGTCTTGCGTATTGGAGAGCCTGAGCATCTTGTGCTTGCTGTTGTGCAAGTTGGTATTGTTCAGGAGTAGTAAAAAGTCCTGCGATGTCTGCCATGATTATTCCTTAAAGCGGCACATAGCCAGTAAATCCACCACCAGATTCATTCCATCCACCAATTTGTTGAGGTGTATAGTTTTGAATTCCATAATGAGCATTAGGATCAGTCATTTGATAACCACCTCCTCCACCAAATAACTTTTCAAATCCAGTTTGTAATCTTGGGTCTTTAGATGCTCCAGTAAGTAATCCAGCCAAAGGACTGATGCCAGCACCACCTTGTTGAGTTATTGCTGCACTCAATCCACCTCTTAGCAAATCTGAGCCAACATTAGCACCATAAGCAGCAGCTTGACCACCTAAACCAGCACCAAGTGTTAACGGCTGTTGTCCCATTTGTTCAATGGTTTGCCCTGCACCCAGATAGGTTGTAAATGGATTCAAGGCACTAACCTGACCCGCTTGATACTGACCAAGCAACTGAGAACCAGAACCAAGCAATCCTGTGCCAAATGCCACATTTTGCTGACCAGCTTGTTGAGCCTGAGCCGCCAGCTGAGCATCTTGTTGTGCCAATGCGTTGTAGTAAGCCTCTAACTCAGGAGTAGTTGCACCCAAACCAGCCGCACCACTTGGTCTAGCACCTGTAGCACCTACAGACAATCCACCACGACCTGTTTGATATAACTGATTTTGTAACTGTGCCATCTGTCTTTCACGACTAGGGGCAAGCAAATCTTGTTGTTGTTGCATATATTGAGCAGCAACTTGTTGAGGACTCTGTGCAAGGTATTGTTGACCAAGATTAAACAGCCCTGTAGCCCCTTGTTGAAGTGGTGCATATTGCTGTTGCGCCATCTCAGCCTGAGTTAAAGCATTACCTGTAAGACCCTGTAATCGGTTCTGATAGGCTTGCAACTCAGGGCTAACAGTGTAACCAGCACCAGAAAGATAACCGCTAGGATCAAACTGGAAGTTTGATGTTCCATAACGAGTTGTTACTCCTACAGGTCGGAACTTTGCCGCCTCTGCTGCAAGCCTTGCAGACTCTCGCATAGCGGCAGCAGAAGTGTCAGCAGCGGCTCTAGTAGCATCTGCTTGCTCACTTGCACCAGCATATCCTAATATTGCACTAATTGGCATATCAAACCCCTTTAATCAAAACTTCATCTACCTTAGACGCATCTTTTTCGTCAGTGGCATGAATACAAAACCAAACACAATCTGTTATTGCTTTAACTCCATGAGTCAAACCAGCCTTAATCTCAATACAAGCAGGGGCTTCAATAATCTCTAACTCATCACCCTTTAACACCACCACTTTACCTTTAGCCAATATCGACAAATGACTGAAGTTATGGGTATGCTTTAGGATCGACATTCCAGCAGGGAACACCGACTCCTTGGCATACAAACCATCAGAAAAGTGGTGAATGATTTCAGGCTGGTACATTTTGTTGTTGCTGTTGTTGCTGTTCTTGTTGCTGTGCCACTGCCGCATCGTAAGCCGCTTGTTCTTCAGCGGTGTACTCAACTTGAGTGACTTCACTTGTTTCTACATTTACTACGATTCTGTGTGTCATGATGTTTACTCGTAAAGGATATTGATTGAACCAGCATCGAAAGTGTCTGTACCGTTCACGGTTGTGATTCGTACTCTGTCTAATGTGCCAGAAAGGGCTATATTTCCAGCAGTTGTCCCAACACCATTAGAGTTTGATATACCCAAACTACCAAATGCAACCCAAGTATTACCAGTAATGTTTGTAATTACTAATCCACCAGAAACAACATTAGCCGCAAGCCAGTTTGCGCTTGCCCAAATGCCAAATCCAGTAGTGTAATTACTGGTGGCAACACCCGATGAGAAGTTACTGCCAGTTCCTAAATACCCTGATGTCGTAACGCTTCCTGCGCCCAATTGAATTTGTGGGTTTGATGTGCTGCTTGTGCTGACTCCAGCAAACATCACCGTAATCCGCTTCACCCATGATGGGATAGAAGTAAAGTCAATGCTTGTACCACTGGTAGATGCCACAGCAGTACCAGAGGTCAGAATACCAACACCTGTTGGAGTTCCTCCTATTGCGGGGCTAGTTAAAGTTTTATTTGTAAATGTTTCTGATCCCGCAAGCGTAGCCAATGTTCCAGTTGTAGGAAATGTTACATTTGTCGTACCTGTCAGAGTTCTAGTGTAAGCAAAGTTTCCAGATCCTGTCACAGTCATTGCCGCATTGTTTGCAACTCCTGTACCCCCTTGATCTGCCCCTAAAGTACCTGTAGATACCAAACCTTTAGATGCATCTGTGAAAACAGGTTTAGATGCTGTTAGGCTAGAAAGGATTGGTTGAGAGGTTAATGTTGATACACCTGTTAATGTAGATGTACCACTAACAGACAATATTGGAATTGTCACTGTACCTGTAAAGGTAGGAGATGCAGTATCTGATTTAGTTGCAATAGCCGTAGAAATATTGTCAAATTCTGTATTGATCTCAGTACCTTTGACAATCTTTAAAGGATCACCAGAGGTTAATGTGTCTTTAGTCGCAAAGTTGGTTGCTTTTGTATAATTACTCATGTTATTCCTTTAAGCCAATCTTCCCTCTTTAGCTTGAATCTCAATCTTTTGAATTGATAATTGTGAGCCATTGATAATTGTTTCATATCCAGTTTGAACGATTTTCCCAGAACCTGAGGCATTTGCAACTAAACTTTGCAATGCAACACCCAAAGAATAATTGGCAATTACAGTTGCATTTGAACCATATTCAGCAATTCCATATTGAGAAACACCCTGAAGTGGAATAAGAATTGTTTGAGATTGGTAATTTGTTAGAAAATCATATCCCCATTTGATACTGAGATATTGATTGCTACCACCAATAACAATAGCAGTTATACGTTTAACAATTGATGTTTGTGATGGATTACCAAGGTCAGCATGGTTTGTGTAATATGAAAATTGATATGTAGATGTATCGTCTAAATATCCACCATACTTAGCAATATATCCTGTTTTACCAATCAACAAATCTCCATTTCGTCTTGAACAAAACGAACTAGGCAAAATTGAATCCCAAGTAGTTGCTCTAAATGAACCATCTTGCAATGTCGCCTTTGTATCAAAACAATATAACTTTTTAGCAGTTGGTGTGGTAATCAAATAAAAAGCATTTGATTCTGAATAAACAGACTTAACAGTTGCTAAGTTTTCTCCAAACATGATTGTCATCATGTCATTACGTACATTCTTAGACAAGTCACGTTCTGGTGCTGACTTCTCTTGAATTGTTCTCATCAATGACCGAATGCCACTATTTGATAAGAAAATAACGTCTGTGCTTGTTGTTTGAATACTATCTCTAGCAATACATCCAATACCCTCAACAGTATCGCTAAGAGTCATGGTTGATGGTGCAGTTGCACCAGAATAGATCAATATTTGACGCTTGCCAAAGATAAACAAGAATCCATTGTGTGCCGCTAAACCAGTAATCTCATCAGCACCATTAGGCCAAACATTATTGACGTTCAAACTACCAGCAGTACCAGTTGCCCATACATGACCAGAGATTAAGTCGCTGAAGTAAACAGTAGCATTGTTTGTAGTGGTTGTAGCAGCCCATAAACGACCATAAGCAGAGATAACATTGTTTGCATCAGGAACAGTAGCTACATAACCTGTTTTCTCAGATACTCTACGATATGTAGTGGTTGATACAGCAGGGTCATAAATCAAAGCACTGTGATCAGACTGAAAGAAATAAGTAATGCCATTCAATGATGCACATTGCCAATTATTTGCAGTTATCGTTGGTGCAGAACCACCACCACCATAGGTCAATTCAGTAACAGCATTAGAGCCATCAAGTTTAAATAACTTCAAATTACCAGCAAATAGAACAGTCAGAGTACCATCTGCTTGCACTAACTCATGAATAACAGTGGCATCATTTGAACCAAGATTACCAGTAGCAGAATTAACCTTTGTCCAACCTTTTCTACATCCAATACGACCATACTGGTCAATGATGCAATTAGTCGCAACCAAAGCAAATCCACTCTGCAAATCAAGCGGAGAATCTTGCGTATTCAACCCATAAAAGCCTGGGGCTGAAATGCTTGAGACTGTGATTGCTTCTGCCATTACACCGCCACAAACGAATCATTTTCAGGGGAACGAGCCAACTCTAAAGCAATCAAGTCAGACATAGATGCCTTGAACAGTGCATAAGCCTCAGAACTACTCAACCCACCATCTTCACCACGTTCAACCAATGCCCTAGCATAAGCACCAAGAATGATTGGTTCTTTTGCCAACAAGGTTGTGTCTGAATCGCTAGACATATCGTTTTCTGGCACGATTAAACTGAATCTGATGCTATATACACCATCAGGAACAGGCCAGAATTTGACTTTCAAGTCTCCATTGGTATCTACACCTTGAACTGTGTAATACATTGGAAGATTCAAAATTGGGCTAGGAACTGTGTAATAAAAAACATCATGGTCTACATGAGACAAAGGAGTCAACTGATAGTAACGTGTTGTGTTAATAACATCCATTGTCTTGAATCGAACACCAGCACCAGTTAAAGAGTATTCTCCAACCTGACCACTAACAGTAGTAACAGTAACTGCTTGATTAAAAGCATCCCAATCATAAGCATCAGCCACTTGACGTTTAGTGTCATTGATGAATTTGCCAATCAATGATGAATATGAGGTTTGAGTAACAGTAGTAACGACAGGCTCACGCAAACGAACCAATACATCGTTGACAAGAGATAGGTATGTAGGTAAAGCCATAGATTACTTCTTTCCTTTATTTCTTGACGAAATCGCTTTAGCTTTTGCCTTTGCGTCTGCCTTAGATGAAGCACCCCATGCTTGCAAAGAAAGTAGCAACCTTGTTGGTTTGCCATCCTTATACTCTGCACCATCCATGTTGCCCATTCTGGCGAGAAAAGAAGCTCGTCTTGGATTATCTCCAGACTTTACTGGCGGCTTCAAATTACCACCAGTTTCTGCATTATAAGATGATCTCCCCTTGGCATTCAACCCCCCTTTAGGGTTTTGACCAGCCTTTGTTTGCCAAGTAGGAGTTTTCATCAATATCCCATCATTGTTTTCTTTTTAGGCTTCTTTGCAGTCTTTGCCGCTTGTTTGAAGTCAGCGGCTGTAGGTGCAGCTTTAGATCCAACCTTGTTCATCTTTTCACCAGAACCCGCCTTAATACGAGCCTGTTTAGCATTGACCAGCTTTCATTTCATTTTCCTTTTAGGTTTAGACATACCAGCCTCAGACAAAGCGATGGCAACTGCTTGTTTTTGTGAAGTAACAACCTTGCCCTTTTTAGAGCCTGAGTGCAGTTTTCCTGCACCATACTCTGTCATAACTTTGCTAATTTTCTTTTGTGCTTTAGTTTTCATACCAACTCCGTTACAGAAACTGTAGAAGTTGTAATTGTTGCATCCTTGATAAACGCAATCTTTTGGGCAGGATTTACTCGCACAATTTCAACACAATTAGGGGGTATCATGGCTGATGTTGTAACGCTTGCCGTTGGACTTGTGCCAATTGCATAGTGGCAATGGCCTTGAGAACAAGCAATGCGAATCATTGTTGTATTTGCACCAAAAGCGGTCATTTGAACGCTACTGGTAGTAACTGTAGCCACCTGACTTGTGCCATTACTAGCAACACCATAGGCTACTTGATTAGGGTCTAATTGGAACGTACTCATGGTTTTCCCTTACTTTAAGGTCAGTTGATACAAGGTGTTTTGATACAGACCCACAACTTCATCAATGACGTTATGTAGTGCTGTCTCAGTGCGAGGAACAATTTGTTGGCGGTTTGCCTCAATCCAATCCATTTGCTGGCGCAAGACTTGAGAAATCGTGCCTTTGTATTTGTTATTCACATAGGGAATATCTAATCTAAGATCAAATTTACCCTGATATTGTTGGGTAAAGTCATCTGCCAAAGGAATAATTCCCTCATAAAACTCGTTCAAAGTCTTATGTTCAGCAAAGGATGATGTTTTTAGATGAATCCTGTGGGCAATTTCCCTTGCCAAGAACAACATTCCAACGAATTCAGCGGCAGTATTTCCCATGATTAATCTTTCTTTATAGAACCACCTGATTTCCATGCGTCACAAGTACGCAAGGCAGCACAGGTAAAGTGAAATAACTCGCAAAATCCTAGATCAGCGGCATCAATAAACTGTTGGTCATAGTCAAGCTCATTAGGTGAGCTTTTACTCTTTTCTAGACCAGATTTAATGCACTCCATCATCTTAGGAGTCTGAATAAATGCCGCACAGTTGCCACAGCGCATAGTTTTGACAACATCGGTAGGTGCGTTATACATCTTGGCTTTCTTCAGCCAAAACGCTTCATTGGGTTCAAGTGGGTTTGGCGCACCATAGCCAAAGTTCTTGAAAGCATTATTGCGGTTCTTGAGGTTAAGTTCAATGTCCTGAGTAGGAAGTGGACAAACCTGACCTGATAAGAGTCCCTCTTTCACTTCAACCACCTTGCGGCAAAGAAACTCACTACGCCAGATAAGGCAGATGCAATGACCATACCCATCCAAAAACCACCCTTGCTTTGATTAGCTAACTCTAATAGTGTCTTTACATCAGCACTCAATTGAGTTACTTGACTATTTAGAGAATCTACTTGAGCCTCTAATCTACCAAAGTCTCTAGCGTCAATATCAGACATTTGCAACCTTTCGGGGTCTACCCATCTTCTTAAATGTTGGGATGACAGGCGCAAATGCGGTATCTGTTCTTACAGTATTTTTGTATTCTACAGGTTCTTCAATGTCAACTCTAACATATCCATCATGTCCTTTCATTGAATCAATATCTACTTGATTAACAAAAGTCACAAGATTGCCAGATACTAAACATTTAAAGGTTGCCATAGATTCTCCAAAAGAAAGGGAGGGTTACCCCTCCCCCCCCCCTATTACACCAAACGAGCAATAATCAACTTAATAGTGGTAGACGCTAAGTCTACAGAAGAACCAGTTAAGTTGTTAGTTGCAACAGTCACAGTGTTTGCGGCAGAAACATAAGCTCGGCGAACAATGCCAGCTTCTGTAACGCCCAAAGACATTGCAATTACAGCGTCACCTAAAGCAACACCAGCAACAGTGATTGTGTCTGTTGCCGCACCAGCCGCACCTGTTGCTACAGATGCAGAGTCAAGCGTTGCGGTCACAGACCAAGTGTCATTAAATAAGCCACGAAACGATGCTTGATCTCGTTTTGCGACTACAGCGGTTGCAGCAGCCATATCAATTCTCCAAATTACAAGTTAAAAAAAAGACCCCCCACCATCAGGCAAGGGGAACAACTGCAACTTAGCTTGGTACAACCAAAGCAAAAGCAGCGTAGTCACGCAATTCACCAACACCATAGAGTGTGTCAGCAGTGAACAACGTACCAAGATACTCTTGTTTGTATTGTGTCTGTGAACGAATAGCCATTTGCTCAACCAACACCATTGAATCACGATGACCCATCAAGCAAACACGGGCAATAGCTGAACCAGAAGTTGGGAATGCGGCTGTTGCAGATGCTGAATCAGCATTGCTAGACACAAACACTGGCATACCATACAGATTACCGATTTCACCATTGCGGATTGTGTTGCCGTTGCCAGCGTCACCCACAAATGCTTGCTCAGTGTAACGAGCCAAACCCATCAAAGTGTTGCGGCTTGATGGAGGGATGATGAAGAAACGACCATCCATAGGTACATCGCTATCGTCCAAACGCTGAATAGTGCGGCGAATAGCTGCATCAGTCAGTGCTGTAGCGTTACCAGTGTTGGTATTTGCTGTGTAGTCAAAGGTTGTTGTACCATCACCACCGACAAAACCAGCATTGTAACGTGCGCCATCAGAGCCAGCATTAGCAATACGACCCAACTGGATCAAGTCTGTGTCAACTTGTTTAGCCAAAGCGTAACCAGCGTCTTCTGTGTAAAAACTACGCAGTGAAGACAATGCTTGTGCTTCAACGATGTCCTCAATCAAACGAGAATATTCGTAATGCTTGTTGATAGAGATTTGAACTTCACCTTCGTTGTTCACAATCAAGGTAACGGCGTTTGTTGCGCCTTTAGCTGATGCAGAACCACGGGTTGGGCTAGGAATGTGAACAGTGTCACCTTTCTTGCCTTTAAAGTTCATCTTTTTAACGACATTGGCGGCTACAAGATTACGTTTGTAAGCCGCAACAATTTCGTCTGACCAAATTTCAGGGATGAAATTGGCTGCTGACGTAATGGTTACGTTATTTGCGGGGGAAAATGCTGTTGCCATATTAAATACTCCAAAAAGTTAAGTGTTATTTCACTCGACCCTCTTGATATGCAGTCATGATCTCATCAGAGAGTGCCTCATATCGCTGTGGGTCAGTCATTTTTAGCCGAATCAGGTCAGCTCGCCTGTAAACTCGTTTTCCTGTTTCCCCTGTACCACCAGTATCAACTGCTGCGGCTTTCAGATTCTGCTTACGAGTTGCTTCACCAGCATCACTCGTTTGCTTAGTCCGAACACCTTTCAATTGCTTGTAGGTACTCAACAATTCATTAGCACTATCATAGTCATACTCACCATCGGCCTTAGCATAAAGCCCAAGGCGAATAGGTGAAGATTTCACCCAATCAACAAACTCTTGGTCTTGAACAATCTGAGTAAAATCAGGATGTTCAGTAGTAAGTTTCTGCTGAATCTGCATCCTTTTGAACTCTAGACTAGATTGTCTAGCCGCAAGTACATCTGGATGTCTATCAATAGTGTTCTGAACTGCCTTTTTTGGGTCTTCAAAAAAATCAATTTCAGGCTCAACCTCTGCATTTTGTCGATTGCCAGAGAGATTTTGCTTAATCAACTCATCTGCTAATTTGCGTACCTCACCCACCTCTTGAGCCTGTTTACCAATCAACTTTTCAGCCTCTTGGTGCATCTTGATAATGTCTGACAGTTCTTTGCCCCGATATTTATCAGGAACATCAGCATTCATCGACTCAACAGTGGACTCCAGTTTCTGCTTTTCAACAGCTTGAATTTCACCTAGCATCTCATCATCGTTATCTAACAACATACAGTTTCCTTTTCCTGCCCACTCTGGGTTTTAGGAGATTACACATGGACTCGACAAAAGTTTATGAGTCCGACTTCAATTCTGCTGCCAACTTTTCCCGATGTTTTCGGTCAAATTGATGGGCTGATGTAGGAAAATGTCCACTCCAACCCTCCAACTTGATGCTGGGTGCAGAAATGATTCGGTGACTTACCGAACCACAATCACACTGGACATTGACCGCCTCATAATCAGCCAGTTTTTCAGTGCGATGCCCGTTTTCACAGGCAAATTCATACATTCTTTTCATTCAATTCCTCATAAGCCTTTTCGCTGACCTCTTTCAAGGTTTTTAGCCAAGTCAAGATGGAAAGTTCGCCTTTTTTGAACATCAAGGTCTTTTCATCAGGAATAACGCTTATATTATTGAGTGACTCTATCATATTGTCAATATCAATAGTTAATTCTTTCCAACCATCCATTGACATCATGGAAAATCGGTCTTCGTAATACTTTTGTAGTTCTGGAGTCATGTTCAAAATGCCTCAAAGATGATAATTCCATCTCTACCAGCGGAAGAAGTGGCATTTCCAAGAGAACCTGCCGCACCAGCACCATAACCTTGGCCGACAGTCCCTACGGTTGCTATACAACCAACAGCAGCACCACCAGAACCAAAGCCAGGGCAATCCCCGCCTTTACCAGAAAAATTAGTTGCTGCTGTTGCAGCAGAACCGTAAGAATTACCACTAACCGCACCAGTTATATTGACATCACCACCAGTAGCAGCACCACCAGCAGACCCCGAAGTGACAGATGCTGCATAAGCAGTAGTCGTTCCGTTTGAACCTGATCCAGCACTAATTGTTGTGATTGTTAACGTACCAGAAGACACTGTAGAAGCCGTTCCTGTTGTTCCAACTGTATATGTTAAGGTCTGTGCTGCGGTCATGGCAAGCCATTTAATTGCTACACCACCACCACCGCCACCAGTAGATCTAGCTCCTGTTGCACCGCCGCCATTACCGCCTGGCCCAACAACAGTAACTTTGACCCACTGCGTATTTGTTGGTGCTGTATAAGTTGCCGCTGTGCCACTTGTAAATACTGATGTAGATTTAGCTAGTGGTGAAGCAATTGAAATAGAGCCACTACCATTTGTAATTGATACACCAGCTCCAGCAGTCAAAGTAGTTTTGGTTAAAGTGTTACCTGTAGTATTGCCAATGAGAAGTTGACCATCGGTATATGAAGTTTGACCAGTTCCGCCATACAAAATACCCAATGCTGTAGTTGGAGCCAGTACGCCAGCCACGTTAACTGTACCCGTTGATGGGGTTAATGTGTCAGATACTTCGTCTAGATTGATTGCCATTTTTAAACATCCTCTGCGCCAGCGTACTGGGTAAAACCTTTGAGAACGCCATAAATGGCAGGAATCAAATCACCTTTTAAGTCCTCAATGGCAATGTAATGGGCATCCTCACGAATAGTTTGCATATTGCCGTGTCTGGCATCTTCAGTCGCATGGATAGCCACCTGCACTTGAATTTGGTCTTTTGTGCCATAGAAATTGGTGATTCGGGCATAAGCTGTGCTTGTTGCCTGACCTGTTGTTGGATTGATTGCTGTGATTTTGAGTGCCATGTTTTTTCCTTAGTAAGTCATTTCAGTTGTTTCTACTTTGCAAACCCAACGAATTGTTGTAGCCGCTTGTCCTGTTACTGTAAATGCCAAAGCACCATTAGTTGTGTCAGCCGTTGCAGTTACCGCCCATGTTGATGCCCCTGCATCATAAGCCAATCTTGTTGCTGTTACTGTACCAACAATAACAGTAGCCGCCGCATTTGCACCACGTTTAATTGAGCCTTCTAACTTCCATGCCGATGTATTTCCTGCACCCGTTACACCAGCAATAACCATTGCTTTAAACGCATACGCAGAGTTATTAGGTAAAGCTATTTGGTTTGTAGCTGATGCGGCATTTGCGTCTGATGTAATGACTGTGGCAGTTGCATCTGTAGTTTGCCTACCAAGAACAAGTAATGCGGCTTGAGAAAAACCAATACCCGTAGTTATTGGTGTTGCACAAGCAGGAAAAACCGCATTTCCAACTATTGCCCTAGTTGTTCCTCTTTGACCACCTGTAACAGAAGAAACAAGTGCTGATGCAGTATTTAAACTACCACCAATAACTGAAGATAGTTGTCCACTAGCAAGATTACCTGAGCCACCCCCAATACTAGCTTGACCACCACTTGCTGAATTTGAAAAGCCTCCACCAACAAAAGCCTGATTTCCTGCGGCAGTATTGCTATAACCTCCAACAATTGTTGCCCAATCTCCACTAGCGGCATTCCTATTAGCCGCAGTACCAGCATCTCCACCACCACCAATAAAACTGTAAGAACCTGTGGCTTGGTTGTTACCGCCACCAACTACTATGCCGTGAGGTGTAAAGAAACTGAGTGTGCTAGTAGATGAACCCGATGCAGCTTGGCTTAATGTGAGTGCTGTTCCTGATATAGCGGCAACATAAGTTGCTGGAAATGTTGTAATGCTTGTGCCAGTAATTAATTGACCAACTTTAATTGACGCATTTGAACCAGACAAAGTGACAGCGGTTGTGCCGTTCATTGTTCCTGATTGCGTAGTTACTGCCGCAGTTGCAGTTCCACTATTTGTGTATCCAGTGCCAATAAAAGAAAAATATCCTGATGCTTGATTTGTATATCCTCCACAAACTACACCACCATAACCAGCCGCACCATTAGATATTCCTCCTAAAATTGAAGCATAAGCCTGAGTTGCCGCATTACCAGTTCCTCCAGCAACAGTGGCAACAGTTCCACTTGCAGTATTATTTATACCCCCACCAATAGTAGTTTGAGTGCCGCTGGCTACTTGTGCCGCAGTAGTTCTAGAAGTCTGCCAATCGGTTGCATTAGCACCCCTAGCATTACCACCAGTAGCAGTTGAATCTGTTTTTTGTGCTTGTAATGCACCTGTACCCAAAGGTGTAAGCACCAAAGGCGTATTTGTTCCTCCAGTAGCTTTTACTTGAGGATATGAAGCATCACCAACAATTTGAATAGATGTTGTTGAGCCTGTTCCTAAACTTGCAGTACCTGTGGATTCAAGGGTTGTGAATTTACCAGCCGCTGGCGTAGTTCCACCAATTGCAGGGGGAGATGCCAAATATGTGCTAAATCCTGTACCACTAACAGTAGATGATGCGCTTAGAGTTGTAAATGCACCAGTTGACGCTGCTGTTGAGCCAATAGCAGGAGGTGAAGATAAATCTAGCGTACCACCTAAAGTAAGATTTCCAGAAGTAGTAACTGTGCCTGATAAGGAAATGCCATTTACTGTACCTGTACCACCCACTGATGTAACAGTACCAGAACCACCAGAAACTGTCGCCCATGAAAGTGCAGAGCCATCAGTCTTTAGATATTTACCTGAGTTTCCTGTTTGGCTAGGCAAAACAGTACCAGCACCACCAGAAGTAACTAACTTAATCTTTTCAGCCAAGTCAGGAGCAACAACTTCACCAACATTTAGTTCTTTGCCAGTGGATAAAGTGATAATTAGTGAACCATCAAAGTCAATCTTGGCATCAATAACCGATATACCATCTACGCCATCTTTACCATCTCGACCATTGACACCATCACGACCATCTTTACCATCTACGCCTTGCCGACCATCTAATCCACGTTCACCCTTATCGCCTTTTTCACCTTTTTCAGGCACAAAATCAGCAATACGATTGACTTGAGCATCAACCTTTTCTTGCATTACCTTGATCGCCTCAACAATCAAGTCAACATTCTCTTGGACAGCATCTTCTTCTTGCTGTTGCATTGCAACAAGAGTCTCCTCAACCTGAGTCAAGGCGGCTAACTTCTCATCAAATGTCAATGCATCTGATTCAATACTGAGAATAAGCTCCCGAATATTAGCCATTGTTCTTTAATCCAGTATTTAGCTTGTTCAAAAAGTCATGTTTGATCTGCATACTTGCATTTTGCTTGTCTGCCATCTGCAACTCAACAATTTTTGCCTTGTTTTTAATGTCAGATTCTTTAAGCATTAATTCAGCAATCTTAACCCTCTTATCAAACTCTTTTGAGGCTAAATCGTCTTGATTCGGCAAGTTTTTGGTCAATGCACTAGCCGTTTTAGCTTGTACTTCTTGCGGCATTAACTGCGCTTCAACCATCAACTTGGTTGCCTCTGCACGATTTTGCTCTGCTTGAGTGGTATTGACAGCAATCTGAGCCTGTGCCGCTTGCATTGCCAACTGTTGCTGTGCTTGTTGCATCTGCTGTTGGTCTGGATTAGGCTTCATCATTTCATCCAACTTGGCAATCATCTCAAATCTATTGCTCAAACTGGAGTTAGCCACAATGCCTTTCAAAATAATCGGCAATACTGGTGTATCAGCCCCCAAAGTCTGCAATAAACCAATGAACTGCTGTTGCTCGTACTCTCTAGCAATGATGCCAAGGGTAGCAGTCGGGATGAAGTTCATGTCCACAGAGGGATAGCGATTTGGATCAAACTGCATATACCTGAATGCGGCTTTCTTGATGAAAGGCACAAGAAAATCTTCTTGGAAATTCACCAGAGTACGTTTGTACTTCTTGATGATGGATGCCACTGCCATAGACATACCCGAACCATCTCTAGATGCCTGAGTAACCATGCCTTGAGAATCAAGAGTACCAGTGGCTTGCAACAACATTCTCTCAAACGTCTGTGCAGTGGCAAGGTTGTTTTGATCTGTCTGACCAAACTTAAATGGATACAAAATCTCGCTAGGTGCGCCATTGGTAAGGATAGCTTTTCCCGGCTTTACCTCAAACTTTGCACCCCTTGGTAACCTAGTTGCATCCATTGCAATCATTGGGCTTGTAGTCAATGCCAATGAATCTAAGTGGCTGCGGATTTGAGCATCCATAGCCTTTTGCATATTGTAGGCTTTCTCAACTGTGCCACGACCCAACAAACGATTAGGAACAGTGTCGTCCTGATAACTCAGGATTGGTCTGTCTTTCATCATGTAAGGACTTTCTTCAGCCTTTAACAATAATCCATCATTAGCAATCACAACGATTGCCTCAATCAAATCCTGATAATCTTCAGCATCTGAACTCTCAGGGAACAACTCAACAATGTCCTTGTTCTCAGCCAAGTTCTGCAAATACTCTCTAGGCACAAGACCATAGTAAGTTAACAGCTTGACCTTTTGGTCTTGGAACATTTGAATTTCTTGAGTTGCCTCTAAATCCTCGTCAGATGCAACAATGCCAATGTCTACCTTGCGATAAACACCAGATTCAATGCCAGCCACAATCTTGTGGATAGAGATGAACTTCTCTACAGCCACTCCCATACAGTCATCAACTGATGTTCCATTGGGATCAAACAAGAAATTCTTAGGGTTAATAGGCATGATCTTGACAGCAATCCTGTCTCTTTCAATCACGCCAATAGCTGCTTGACCTTGCTGATTCGGAATCGGCTGAGTTGCAGGGATGTATTCCTTTTCAGTTTTGACAACAATTTCGCCAATACCAGTGCCATAGATTTCAGCCATCAACTCGATCTGGTCAATGGCTTTGCGGATTTTGTCTTTCTTGAAGTCTTCCATCAACTGATTCTTAATCATCTCAACATCAATGGGGTTGCCATTAACGTCTTGAATATTGTCTTCAATATCAAAGAAGTCGCCTTGACCAAAGATAGCTTCCATGATCTCAGCGTGACGAGTCTCAACAGCTTGTTGAGTTGCAGGGGTCACAATACGGCTACGTTCTGATTCACGGGTCTTGTCATCCTCAGCCCATTGACCTCGAAAGATACGTTCATACTCTTCCCAATCTGACAGGAAGTTGGTATCCCTATAGTTTCTCCACCGATCACAGTGGTCAATAACAAATGTTGTTAATTTCTTATCAGCCTCAGTAGGTTCTTGGAATTCGTTTTGTTCTAATTTATCTGTTGCCATAGTGTTACCTTATTGATGAACCGATTGTATTTCCAAAGGGGTCGGTGTACATGGGGATTGTTTCGTAGGTTGGCTGATACTGGTTAATTGGCTGCGCCAGCAAATCAGGCAGTGCAACTCCCATTGCCGTAGCCGTTGCTACATCTCTGCGGAATGGGTCATAGGCTGCAAAGCGTGAACGTACATTAGAGGGGTCGGTAATTACACTTTCAAGACCACTCATATTTCTGCCAGCATAACCAGCATCTGCAAGAGCCTGAGTGGTTCTTTTTTTCCACTCTGCAACACTAAAATTAGGATTTTGAGCCGCCATTTCTTGACGTATGGATTCAGCAATATTCATTGCAACATCATCATCTGCAAGTTTACCTCTAGCCACTAGCGGCAAAACTCTAGCATTTCCAGCGGCATTCAAACTAGTGTATTTTTCGGCATATTGGGAACTTGGACTGACATACACGCCAGCACCTAACTTGCCTTGTAGTGATGGTCGAATACTTGCAAAATCAACATCAGTTGCATGATACAGAGGATTATTAACATCAAACCCCATAGCCGCCGCCCTCATATCTGGCGTATTAGTAGCTGGCAACCCTAATCCACCTTGTTCAACAGGCAATGCTGCCCTTTGCTGTGCAAGATCGAGTGCGGCTTGTTGGGGGTATTCAAAATTGGTGTTATATCCATACTCATAAGGGTAGCCCTCAGTGGATAAAGTCTTAGCTGGCACTTTTTTGCTGATTATCTCGTATTCACCATTCAATGTACTTTCACCATGTAGCTTTGCGTATGCCTTGCTAGTAGATACCCAATCACCACTATTAATGTCTTTTACACCTTTGGGTACTGCCCTAAATATCTCTACTTCAGCGTTAGGCTTCCCCCTAGCTTTTAATGCGGCAATACGCCATTCAGAATCAACTAACCTATCACCAAGACCATACAACTGCTTACCCTGCTGAGAGTAAACATCTTCTGGAAGAATCTTTGTTAAATCATCAAGTGTTGCGCCATAGGTTTTTGCATTCGGGGCTAAATGACTTCCACGATAACTCAAGTCTTTAGCAGTCATCCCCACAGGGTTATAAGCCTCTGTATATAGTCTAGCTAACTCTTGTCCTTGAGGACTCATCAAACCTTTTATACCTTGAGATGCAACCTGTGCATGAAGTTGGTTAAGGTATCTGGCACGATCATTGGCATTGTTAACAGCTTGCTCAGTGGATGCCATAGGATTGGAGACAATATCTCCTAGATTGCGCTTCAACGCATCTGCCCTAGAGTAGATATAGGGTAGAACTCCACCTAGTAATCCAGTTGCCATTTATACCCCGCTAATGATGTCGATTGGTTGCCATTCGTTTTCATCATCTGCCTCAAAGTATGAGGTTATAGATAACTGATCTATATAACTTAACGCATCAGGAAGATCGTCATGCACCCCTTGGGATGGGTACATCAGCAACTGGTCAACAAACTCAGACCAATCCTCATCCTTGTTAAGCACGATTCTGCCATGCTCAAAGCGTCCTTGCAATGCCCAAATGATTCGATCCGACTTCTTGCGATTGCCATGCGTCAAATCCACAATATGAGCATATATGTTGGATTTTCGCATTAAATCACTCAAATAGGGAAGTACCGCATTTTTTAATGCCCCACGTTCAATCCCAATGCTGATCGGGCGGTACTCCCTGATAGCCAGCAAGATGTTAGCGGCAGTGGTGCGAATGTCCCATCTACCATATTCAATCTTATGCACCCACCACTTGCCATCCTCAGTAACCTTAACCACAGCAATGGCACTCTGGTCTAGACGCTTCTTGGAGTTGGCAGCCTGTTTAGCTACCTCTTCAAACCCCGCCAAGTCAACCGCTATGAAGTAAGACCCATACTCAGGGATTTCCCCATACTTCAGCCATTCCTCTTTAAAGACATCACTCCCCGCATTGTCAAAGGATGCCATATACTCTTGCTTAAAGGCGAAACTTGATAGGGTTTTCTTTGCGCTTTCGATTTCGCTAGGGTCTATTAAAGGGTTATCTTTAGTGGTGAAGTGCCAACTTTTCCAATCAGGATCTTCACCCTCCTGACCCAAGTTGTACAAATCATAGAACCAGTTCCTACCCTTGGGAGTGCCAATCATCATGCACCGACCCTTTTTATCACTCAATGACGCACGAATTACCTGCTCCCAAGTCTCAGGCTTAATGTCGGCAACCTCATCCAGTACAGCGTAAGTAAGAGATACACCCCGCAAGGTGTCGGGTCTGTCTGATCCCCTGACGTAAATCTTTGCACCATTAATCAAGGTGACTTCCATGTTGTTGACATGGCTAGACTGAATAATCTCCCGTCCAATGTCCAACAGTACATCCCAAATAATCTGTCTAGCCTGTCCCTGAGTCGGTGCAACATACAGCACAGCACTACCAGCAGGGCAGCTCAAACCCTCAATCAGTAGCGTAGTCACCGCTAATCTAGACTTACCGCATCGTCTACCCGCCACAACAACCTTAAACCTCGTCTTGTCGGCGTAGACCTCCTGTTGCCAAGGCAATAGCGCAAAGTTCAGGTCAGCCATTCTTAGCCTCTACATCCTGTATGTCACTTGGCTCAATTACTGTAGTTGCAGGTGCGCCTATGCCAGTGATATTAATGGTGACTGCACTCCTCTGGCTCTTATCCTTTTCAAACATCGAGACAGGCAGTGTGCGGTCAACGCACATCTTGATAGCCGCCATCTGTGCGGGGTGATTGTCGTTTAATGCAATTGAGATCATCTTCTCGACAACATCCTTACCGCTAGACTTGATAAGCATATCTTTCAAGTCCTTAATCCTCTGGTTGTCGGTCTTGGGTAGAGCAAGGTCAGGATTCCTTGCGTACTCCTGTATCTGACGCTTTAAGCCATAGATACCCTTGGGTCTGCCAGCTTTCTTCTTCTCTGGCTGTAGGGCTTCATCTTGGATGCTGTCAATCTGTTCTATCTTCACGATTATCCTTGTCTTTGTGGGCGTGATAGGTTGCGACTATAGCAAATTGTGGGTTGATAGTCTTCTTTTTTTTCGTAGCGGGGAGTTGGGGATGTTGCCCCTTTTCGACTTTTCGTTTTTTCAGTGGGGCGGATGCACCCACAATTTTCACCGACCGACCGACCCCCCTCCCCCCATATAAAAAATTCACCAGATTTCCGAAGTCAACTGCCGATTTTGGTTATATGAACTGCAAGTCATTGATTTTGCTAGAGTTTTCCAACGCACTTACAAACTGCTGACATATTCCATTTAACACAATGTCCATTATGTTAAGTAGAAATCACAAAAGGTATTACAAACATTTGCAAACTGTGACAGGAAATGAAACCAGCATGGGCAAATGTGGATAACTCCGATCTAAATCTGTGGATAACCTGTGGATAACTTTTAACTCGGTGAATTTTCTGCGCGGCAAACGTGCGGAGTGAAAGAGTCGGATGGTGCATTATCGGGATACATTGTCATCGCAATGGAGTTTGGATGACATTTGCATATATTAAAAAGGCTAGGCACAAACCCAATGCTCAAATGCCTATAGAAAGCCTTTAAACAGGGCTAGAACAGGTTTTAAAGCCTACTCCTTATCTAGCCCTAAGAAATCATCTAAATCGTCCTGAGGTCTGTATCCTGCTTGCCATAGTGTTGCAAAGGATTCAATGACAACTTTGAACCCTAACGATATGTCTCCATTGCCAGCACAAGCTAGGATTGTCCTTTCAGACTCACCAAGCTGACGCTGGAAATACTTGACATTCAAACTGGATGGTCTGCCTTTACCCATCACTTCTTATGCGGTAGGTGAAACATCTTTGGTGGTTCAGCACCGCCATATACAGGCTCTAGGTCATCTTCCATATCATCAAAGCCTGACCCTTTGCCAAAGTTCTCGTTAGCCTTGAACCTTGTAACCTTAGCGGTTGGCTCAAACGCTTTGATAGCCATGATTTGCTGAACCATCGGATCTGCCATGATTACCTCGAACTCTTCCAGTGTCCAGATTGTCCCTAAATCTTTGCGATGCCGTTGAAGTTCCAAACTGTCGTTGATTGTGGACACCACGGCAACGACATGACCATCTTTGGTTTTCCACTCAATGCATCTTGTTGATGGGTTCGGGTTGACCTCATTATCCTCAGCCCACTTCTCCAAAGCGTCATAACCTTTTGCCATGCCACTGGCTGCTTTGCGTAACCTTTCAATGTCACCAGCTTCCAATCCATCCCAAACTCTACCCATCTGACCCCAAAACTTCACCCTAAAGTCAATGTCAACTAAAGTAATCAACCTATCAATTCCCCATTTCTGATGATGTTGCTCTTTCCTGACCTCCAACTCCATCAATACCGCATTCGATTCAATCTCCCAAACTGTCGCCTGACGTTTCGGTACTTGAACATCTGGAACTTCTTTCCGTGATCTTGAACGAGTCATTTTCAATTTCCTTTAAAAAAAGACAAAGAGACAAAGCGGGGTGAGACAAACCTCAGGTACATAGACCTGAGGTGGTTTGTCCCACTTTCACCTGTGGGACATTTGTCTCGTTTGTCCCACTTTGTCTCGTTTGTCACTGGATATTTATACAGCACCATAATTCTCCAAACCTGTCTTCAACCAGACAAAATTGTCCCCAATCACAATCTTATTTACGCTAACAAGTCTCTCCCTTGCCCTCATCCATGCCTTACGAAAGGCTGCCTTATCCTCCTCAGTACACCCTTTCATAGACCAAAACTCAGCCTTCCAATCATCCAAACTCACTCCGTACCTACTAATACCATCTACTTCACGATATGATGCTTTAGCCTTAATCACTTTCATTAAGGAATCCATCTCAATGCGCTGATTTCCACCGCTACCTTGATTGTTTTTACTGCCTTTTGAGGTGCTACTGGCTATGTCTTGGTTCTGCCTGATGGCTAAACTGGTCAAGGTTTCAAAGCCCAAGTCCGACATTCCAATCTCCACACTGACGATCTCAATGCCGATCTGGATGGAGTCTGCCCCATCTTTTTGCTTGCTGACTGTCAGGATTGCATTACCGATAACGCTTGCATCTGATGAGTTGATGACTGAATCCTGCCTTTGTATCTCAAGTTCAGTGTCAACAGCACCTAGCAGTGAGCTATGACCTCTGAGTCCTTTGGTCACGTCCTTACCACTGTGGTGAATCACCATCAAGGCACAGGCATAGATTTCCTGTAACTTTCCTGCTTGGGTGATGAATGCACCCATATCTTCTGAACTGTTCTCGTTGAATCCACCGCCAGACATACGCATTAAGGTGTCAAGGATGATGATTTCTAAGGGTTCATCAATCTCCGCAATCAGTGCGTTGATAGCATTAACCAGTTCGGCAAAGTCTTCGGGTGATGATCTCAGGTTAAGTTGCGCCCTGATGATGTATAGGTTGGCGCCATCTGGACTCTTATTCTGTAACTTGCAAGCCTTTACCCTTGCGCCCATACCGCCGTGTCCCTCACCACAAATGTAGAGAACTGCGCCTTTCTTGGGTATTCTGTAACCCATCCAATCCCTACCAGTTGCAATTGCTTCAGCCAAATCAAGCGAAATGAATGACTTGTAACTTGCTGGAGGTGCATACAAAGCAACAAAGGCTTTCTTAGGGATGATGGAATCTATCAGCCACTCAACTGGTTCATCCTTGATTGAGTCCCATGATTCAACAAGTAATCTAGGTTTTGTGGGTGCTGATGGGTTATCTTGCGTTGCTTCAGGCACATAAAGCATTAGCCTTTGCGGAGTCCAAACATCTTCTGGTGACGTTACAACTGGACAGGCTTTCGCTATTTGCGCCAGCAAGGTGCGAGTCCCGTCATATCTATTCACCCATTCGTAAGCATCCTCTTTTGGGTTGGATAGGTTCAAATCCAATACCCTGATGCTCTTGGTTGTCCCAATCAGGGACTCAACAATCTTGTGGGCGTAGTTCCAACCCGCTGTATCGTTATCTGGCACTACAACGACATTTGCATTAGCAAAATACTGGTTAAGGTCAGGATTCCAACCTCCTGCGCCAGCATGGGATGTTGTGGCTACTACGCCCAAGCTGCACAAGGCATCTGCCGCCTTTTCACCCTCGCAAATGTAAATGACTCTACCATCGGCAACTGCCTGTCGCAGTTCGGGCAACCTGTAGGGGACGATTCTGCAATCTCCCAACTTCCCGACTCTGCTGCCATCGGGCATGACTCTCAGGGTTTTGTAGGTCTTGCCCTTGGCATCATAGGTCTTGTATCTTTGCTTGAGGAATAGGCTGATGCCATCCTCATCTGTATATACCCATTCATGCTCTAGGGTTGGTTGTGCAATCATAGGGATTGGCTTGATGCTGGCTAAGTATTCGGGTCTGTCTGGTAGTGCTGGTAAGAGTCCCATATCCTTAATGGTGCTGAACACTGAATGCTGATCGCACCCACCATGACATTTAAATAGGTAGTTGCCATCATCTGATTCTGTAATTGACAGGGATGGATGCTTATCTCCATTGCCTTGACCATGATGAGGAACTGGACAACTTGCTAGGTAACCATTGCCTACTTTCTTTGCGTTACCCAATATGGACGCTATTTGTTGTGCTGACATTTGGTATCTTTATTCAAGGGACAAAAAAACCAGAGTCTCCCCCGAAAACTCTGGTGCGGGTTGATTCAGTGATTAGCTGAACATCTCATCATCATTCATACTTGATGGTGCTGGTTTGCTAGGTGCTGGTTTGGCGGCTGGTACTGGTACTTGAGTTCTAGGCACTTGAACATATTCAGGTTCTACACCATCTTGCAATGCCGCTGGTCTAGCTACCCAACTCACCACCTCAAAGAGTGGCACTCGTGTAGTTCCCTTACCAACCTTTTCGGGGCGTGAACCCTTGTATTCGACCACAGGCAACTTGCCAACATTAGAGGATGCCTGTGCTTGCACTTGCTTCCACAAGGCTTCTAAGCCCATGTTTGCACCTGCACCATTAGCACTAAACTCTGCTACTCCCATAGTCTTATTATAGAAAGTTGCCTTAAAGCCACGCTTATGCTCTGCACTTGGTTGTATACCTTTCTGACCAAGATTGCCATCAGGTAAGAATTCAAAGATGCCAGTTGCTATGAGCATCCAACCTGTTTCCAAGTTTTCATGGTCAAAGACCGATTTCTCAAAGGTGAATTCACCATCTTGGTTAGACCATGCGTTAGCCTGAGGAGAAAAGCGGATGTAGTTGCCATTACCGCCAGAGTTTGAAAGATTTAAATTCATGATGTTTCCTGTTTAAAGTTAAAAAATGTGACAGATGTCACTGTGGGGGATTGGGATTATTGACGCAAACCTTTATCTCTGGCAAGCGTCAAGCCTGAAGATATACGGGAAGTTAACGCTTCAAGATTAGGTTTAAGGTCTTTTGTTAGCAGTTTCTCTGCCGCTGCTGGAGTGATAACTTCCTGCTTTACGATCTGTTCTAATTTGAGTCCCATACCAAGAAGTGCAGGGACAACTTGATCCTCTGAAGTCCATGACCTTAAAGCACGTTTGGGTGCAAGTTGCCATCCCTCAATGACAGCACCTGATTCCATGCGTTTAAGGGCATGATCTCTCACTGCCTTGATGTAGTCCTCAACCATGTCAAACTTCATCAGCAAGACGCTGATCTGTTCCTCTGTGAGCACTTCTACAGGAGGTGCAGCTACAACTGTCTCAACAATATTTGCTTGTGCAGGGCAGATTGTTTTAGCCGCACAGTATTGGCAAGCAGAGTCTGAGGGTACAGGCGGGAATGCGGGGTTCAGCACATTCTCAATCGCTGGAGTCAGGATGTAATGCTCCCAATCAACCAACTCCTGAGTTGTCATTATGTGCTTGCGTACCTCACCATGATGAGGTTGGATGATCCAGAGTTCTACAGTGTCAATATCTTGATATAGATTTCTACTTTCCAAAGCCGCCAATGCATACAACTTGAGTTGATCTGATTCAGCATCTACATAGCCTCTACCAGTTTTCAAGTCAGCAATAATGAGTTTGCGCTTTTTATGGCTAACAGCGTAAACATCAGCAGTACCACCGCATTTGTAGGCTTGGGTTTCTTGGTAGGGTAAGAACTGCTCAACAGTAATCAGTCCCTCTTCTATTTCATCTCCAATATCCAGAATAGCGATAAGGTGTTGCTTCGCAAAGTCACAGTTTTCCTCTGTCAAAACAATCTCTTCAAAGACTTTACCGACAAATGTCATGGGGTCTGTATCAGTCTTAAAGCAATGCTCTGCCAATGCGTGAATTGCAGTTCCAATCTTTGCCGCCTCACCACTCTCTTGATAAGTTACTTGTGCTGATAACCTGACTGATGCAGGGCAAGCAATTGTTCTGGATATTCCTGATGGTCTGATGTTTAATTGTTTTGTTGCCATGATGCTCTTTCAATGTGGTGATTTTCAATGAGTAATTGGTAGGCTAGTTTTCTGACCTCATAAGATACCGCATGACCTAAGTCTTCAGGGTCAAGGAGACGTTTGAGGAATGTCACAGTTGCAAGGTTCTGCTTTCTCTCCTGTTCAAGTTGAGAACCCAACCAGACAATGTGATCTCTAAGTGTTTGACGTTCTTTATTATCCATGATGAAACCCATAACAAGCAATTAATGCGGCATCTGATCTGCCATCGTCTTTGACTCTTTTGAAGTAGTGCATATCCTTGGGAAAGATTTCCATAGCCCTCTTGCGAGAGCCATCCTTACCACCTGTGACTTTCATAGCCTTTTGCCATTCCTGTGGGGTAACAAGAGTCGATTTAATGCATCTGGCGGCAATAGCACCCTCAAGAACTCCAAGACTACGCCCAAAGCTAAAGACCGAGGTTACGCCTTGCCCTGTACGAGCAAATACATTCTCTATATAAGCCTCTGTAGGCTCATATTGATTGAGGATTTCAACGAGTTGAGCAACAGATACCTGACGCTTGTTCTTGCCGTTCCTGAGAACTGTAAGGGTTGGCATATCCACAACCTCAACCAGAGTACCACCCACCATCAGGGCTATAGCACCATCCAAACCAACGTCAATGCCAAGTATGCGTCTAGTCATGTAAAAGCCCTCTAATAGCCTTAAAACGAGCCTGAATTAGGGAATCTACCGACTCATCTAGCCGCCTGACAGTAGTTACCAGTGGTATCGTTCTACCAGTGGCATATCTGGAGACTTGAGCAGGGTGAAAGCCAGCATGACGAGCAACATCAGTGATGGTGTAGCCAGCCACTTCAGCCTTTTCCTTAATGTTTTCAATAGTTTGCATGGTTTGTGTGTTCATAGTGTGGGCGAGTCTATAGACTTTTAATCCATTGGTCAAGCCCTTTGTGATTTAATAGTTGAGTGGATTGTGGGGGATTGGTTAAATAAGTGTTGACTACCTGATTGACTTCTATATGATTGGCAACATCAACAACTCAAGGAGTAAACAACATGGCAAACAACTTTTCACCAGTTATCGAAAATCCAATGGCATATCACAATGCCGTTAAAAGCTACATCATTGCCAATGCTCAGAAAACTTGGAGAACCAAAACTGATCGTGCTGGCGAAATCGAAAGTGCTTTGACCGCTGGCATCGTACATAACAGTCATGGTGATTTTATGGGCTATGAAGATAGCTTTATTGGTTCTATGGCTAACAGTTTTTACACTTGGGGCAAGCTCAGCGAAAAGCAGTGTGCCGCTATCCTTAAAGGCATTGATGCCAAGGCTGCTCGTAAGGCTGAGTGGGCTGACAAAGAAGCCGCCTTGAATGCCTCACGCACCCACTTGGGTGAAGTTGGTGCTAAGTTGACCCTTACCCTCACCATTTGTCATATCGTTGTGTTGGATGGTGCTTATGGCACTAGTTACATCTACATCATGGAAGATGCCGACAAAAATGTTGTCATTTACAAGGGTAACTCTGATGTTGTGGCTTGGACTCCAGAGGGTACTGTGCGTTCTAAAGGCGATACCCTCACCATCACCGCCACTGTCAAAGATCATGGTGTTCGTAATGGAGTCAAGCAGACTGTTATCCAACGCCCCAAAGCTGTTAAAGAGTTAGTAACCGCCTAACCAACCCAGCGGGGCGCAAGCCCCATCTTTCAACCCTAAAGGACAATTGAAATGACACTTAAACAAACCCTACAAGCCACAGTAATCGGATTGATTCTCTCTGTGCCTTTCCTGATTGAGATTGCAAAGGAGTTGGTGAAATGAGCATCGAAAAAGACTTAGAGCAATTGATTACCAAGATTGCACCATCCAAAGACATTGCTGGCGGTTTTATGAGTCGCAACGACATCATCCAACTCATCCGCAAGGTTGCCACAGATGCATCTCTGATTGGGTACTGCCACGCTGAGAAGTTGACCAGAGAACGCATGGAGAAGAAGCTAACCATGCTAGAACAAGAGTTGACCATCATCAAAGATCAACTCAAGGACGCTGAATTTGATTTAATTGCTGCCAACAAATGAAGCACTGGCACAAAGTTATCTTATTGATATTTTGTGTTAGCGCACTCTTTTACTTTGACTCAAAGGAGAAACCAAATGTTAGAAACAATAATAAATTTCATGTTGATAGTGATATTAGGGTTCGCTTTGGGCATATCAGTGTGCGTAGCGTTTGTTATGTGGTTGTTAAAAGAGGTAGAAGACAAGTGAAATGTCCAGTTTGCGATAAATGGGTAAAGACTTTGGAGACTAGAGAAAGACAAGACAAGTCAACCTATAGACGTTATGAATGTGCTAATGAGCATAGGTTTGTCACCAAAGAAAAGATAGAAAGAATTCTGGTTGTTAGCCATGATAAAAGGAAAAAGGTATGAGTGAATCATTTAACCGCAAGAGACAGATTTTGTTGAACAGAGAATCTATTGATTCATACCGACCAGATGATGAATTGAAATGTCTTGCAGCAGATGCAGGATTCGTTATGCCTGATTTTGCTGTTGAGTATGGCAATGATTGGAGTGGGCGCAAAGTTACTTTAATGTGGATTGCCCTTGCCAAGTTTCGTCACCTTGTTCAACAAGAGGAAAAGGTTAAATTTGCAGATGCCTATGTTGAGTTTAAAAAGGAGAAAAAATGACACAAGATGAAATCATTGAGATGGCTAGACAGGCTGGTATGGAACAAGACGGAGATATGTGGTTTTCTAATCTATACAAGACAGACATGGATGTTCACATTAGCCACCTTGAAACCTTTGCCA